>Ga0065165_1001571_pt1 | contig 23552 bp, 21 predicted proteins | sample AraplaMF_Cvi_mMF_FD_63813 | JGI IMG/M metagenome (GOLD analysis project Ga0065165, IMG submission 63813) | Arabidopsis root microbial communities from the University of North Carolina, USA - plate scrape MF_Cvi_mMF (version 2) (version 3) | ecosystem: Host-associated > Plants > Roots >... | reverse complement strand
CGGTCGCGACCGACGCAAAACGGTCGCCGCGCACCGTCTTGGCGTCGGGATAGTCCGACGCGATGCGGTCAGCCAGCACGGTCAGGCCGGTCGAGCCGCCGGTGAAGTACAGCGCGTCGACGTCCGACGGCTTCAACCCCGCGCGCTCGACCGTCTCGCGGCCCGCCTGCGCGATGCGTTCGATGTCGCCACGCAGCGCGTCCATCGCGGCGGCTTCGGACAACGGCACCGTCAGGCCGGACTCGATCAGCTGCAGGTCGATCGTGCAGTCGCCGCCGCCGGCAACCTCGATCTTGGCGTCCTCCGCGCGGTTCGCGAGCTCGTGGCCCAGGCGCTCGTCCAGCACCGTCATCAGGCGCTGGTGATGGCGCGGGTCGCCGTAGAAGCCCTTCATGTTGCGCAGCTCCAGCACCCGCTGCGGGCTGTAGCAGGTGTTGATCAGATGCCAGGTGGCGAGGTCGAAGTAGACACCGCTGGGCACTTCGCGCGGCGTCTGGCCCGGCTTGGCCGGGCCCAGCGCCCGGTATCCGAATTCGCGCAGGATGCCGGTCAGCTCGATGTGGCGGTCGAAGTCGGTGCCCGCGATGTGCACGCCGTGGTTGGCGAGGATGTCGTCGCGCCGGTCGAGGCGCTTCAGCCGCTCCGGACCGACCCGCACCAGCGAGAAGTCCGAGGTGCCGCCGCCGATGTCGGCCACGAGCACGAGCTGTTCGCGCTCGGCCTGCTGCTCGAAGTCGAAGGCCGCGGCGATCGGCTCGAACTGGAAATGCACGTCGTCGAATCCGACCGCGCGCGCCGCCGCCGCCAGCGAGGCCTGCGCCGCGGCGTCGCGTTCGGGCTCGCCGTCGACGAAGTAGACCGGCCGTCCGAGCACCACCCGGCGCGGCTCATGGCCCTGGGCATCGGCCGCGCCGGCCTGCTTGCGCAGGCGCTTCAGGTAGCCGCTGAGCATGTCGATGTACTTCACGCCGCGGCCGCCGCCGACGTCGGTGACCTGGTCGATCAGGCTGGAGCCGAGGATGCTCTTCATCGAGCGCATCAGGCGGCCGTCGGTGCCCTCGACGTAGGCGGCCATGGCCGCGCGGCCGAAGGCCCGCGGCGGACCGTCGGCGTCGTGGCGGCCCTCGGCGAAGTAGAAGACCGCCGTGGGCATGGTCACGTTGGCGCCTTCCAGCGGCACCAGGCGCATGGCGCCGGGACGCGCGGCGTCGGGCACGGCGACCGCCGAGTTGGAGGTGCCGAAGTCGATGGCGCAGAAATCGCGCGACAGGTCGGGAGACGGGGAGGACATGGCGGCGCGGCGGAAATGCGAAAAGGGCGCGGATTCTAGCCGCGCCCTTGTTTCCGGGGCTCCGGCGTCCCGGTGACGCCGTCAGGGGCTCCGTCGGATCAGGCCGGCTGCAGGCTTCGGATCGCCTTGGCGGGCAGCGCGTCGCCGTAGAAGCCGAACGCCAGTTCTGGACGCTTGCCGCTCATCAGCTCCGCCAGTGCGCGGCCCGAGCCCGCGCCATGCGTCCAGCCCAGCGTGCCGTGGCCGGCGTTGATCCACAGGTTGGCCGCCTTCTGGCTGCGGCCGATGTAGGGCACGTTGGTCGGCGTGCTGGGGCGCAGGCCGGTCCAGAAGTTCGGCTCGGACAGGTCGGCGACACCGGGGAACAGTTCCTCGTAGCGGCGCACCAGCGACTCGCAGCGGACCTTGGAGGTCGGGCTGTCGAGGCTGGTGTCCAGGCCCACCAGCTCGGCGGTGCCGGCGATGCGGACGAAATCGCCCAGGCGCGAGATCGCGATCTTGCGCGCGTCGTCCAGCAGGCTGACGGAGCTGGCCAGCTCCGGCTTCTTCAGCCGCAGCGTCGCCGAGTAGCCCTTGGCCGGGTAGATGTTGAGGTGCTCGCCCAGCGGCTTGGTCAGCGCCGGCGCGTACGAGGCCAGCGCCACGACGTAGGCGTCGCCCTTGAGCTGCTGCATCTGGCCCGTCTCGCGCGAACGGATCTGCACGCCGGCGATCTCCGACCCTTGCGCGCCACCTTGCGACTGCAGCGCCACGATGTCGTGGTTCCACAGGAACTGCGCGCCGCGCTGCTCGGCCAGCTTCGCCAGCTTCTGGGTGAAGACGCGCGCGTCGCCGGATTCGTCGCTCGGCGTGTAGGTACCGCCGAACACCGCATGCTGCGCCGAGCGCAGCGCCGGTTCGATCGCCAGGACCTCGTCGCGGCTCAGCACGCGGCGGTCCACGCCGTGGCGGCGCATGATCTCGGCGCCCTGCGCGCCGGCCTCGAAGTCGGCCTCGCTGCCGAAGAAATGCAGGATGCCCTTCTGCAGGCGGTTGTACTCGATGCCGGTGGTCGCGACCAGCGACTGCAGCGACTCGTGGCTGTAGCGGCCCAGGCGGACCAGCTGCTCGACGTTGCGCTCGAAGGCGGCCGTCGTGCACTGGCCGAGGAAGGACAGGCCCCAGCGCCACTGCGCCGGATCCAGCCGTGGGCGGAACAGCAGCGGCGCGTCGTCCTTCAGTAGCCACTTGGCGACCTTGAACGGCGCGCCGGCATTGGCCCAAGGCTCGCAGAAGCAGACCGAGATCTGCGCGCCGTTGGCGAAGCTGGTTTCCAGCGCCGCGTCGGGCTGGCGGTCGACGACGACGACCTCATGCCCCTGGTCCAGCAGGTACCAGGCGGTGTGGATGCCGATGATGCCGGCGCCGAGGACGATGACCTTCATGGGAGGAGCTCCAGGTGAACTTGTGGTTCCGCTGCGGTTCAGCGTTGGACGTGCTTCAGGCCAGCGGGCGCAGGATCAGCTGCAGTCCCAGCACGGCCATCACGAGGGCGATCAAGGCATCGATGCTGCGCCAGACCGCCGGCCGGCGCAACGCCGGCGCGACCGCCGCCGCGCCGAAGCCCAGCAGCGAGAACCACATCCAGGACGCCACCGAGGCGCCCACCGCGAACGGCAATTGCAGGCCCGCCGGCTGCTGTGCGCCGACCGTGCCCAGCAGGACCACCGTGTCCAGGTAGACATGGGGGTTGAGATAGGTCATTGCCAGGGTGCTGCCGAGCACCGCGGTCAACGACGCGCTGCCGGCCTGCGCCTGCAGCCCGGCCTTGGGCGACATCGCGCGCAGGGCCGCCTTCGCGCCGTAGGCCAGCAGGAAGGCCGCGCCGCCCCAGCGGAAGAGTTCCATCAGCAGCGGGCTCGCGGCGATCAGCCGGCCCAGGCCGAACACGCCCAGCCAGATCAGCAGCATGTCCGAGAGCGCGCACACCACCACCACCGGCGCCACGTGCTGGCGCATCAGCCCCTGGCGCAGCACCAGCGCGTTCTGCGCGCCGATGGCGACGATCAGCCCGGCTCCGGTGAGCCAGCCTTGCAGGAGGGCTGCGCTGGGGGACGACATCGGTGGGAACTCCGGGGGCAAGGCAAGGCCGGTTGGGGGCCGCTTCGGGACGAGTTTTTCCACCCGCCCGAGGGAGCGGGTGGGCGGATTGTCTGGAGCACGGTCGATTTGATGAAGCCGGATTAATATCTCAGCGACTACATTAGGAACACTTATGAAGGATCTGGACGCCGCCGGCCTCGATTGCCTGGCCGCGCTCGCCGACGAACGCAGCTTCGAACGCGCCGCCGAGACGCTGGCCATCACGCAGAGCGCCGTGTCGCAACGGCTGCGCAGCCTGGAGGCGCAGGTCGGACAGCTGCTGGTGGTGCGCTCCCGGCCGCTGCGGCTCACTGAACCGGGCAAGCGGCTGCTCCGCTACGCCCGGCAACTGGCTGCCTTGCGGTCGGACGTGGTGCGGGAGCTCGGCGTGCAGGCGGCGCAAGCCGAGCGGCTGCCGATCGCCGTCAACGCGGACAGCCTGGCGACCTGGGTGCTGCCCGCGCTGGATCCGCTGGTCCAGCGCGGGTTGAGGGAAGGGTTCGGGCTGGAGCTGGTCGTCGACGACCAGGATTTCACCCACGACTGGCTGCGCCAGGGCGAGGTGCTGGGTTGCGTCACGACCGTGCCGCAGGCGCTGCGGGGCTGCATCGCGCAACCGCTGGGCGTGATGCCCTATATCGCGGTGGCCAGCCCGGGATTCGTCGCTCGCGCGCTGCCCAACGGGCTGGGCGCGGCCAACTTCGCCCAAGTGCCCTTCCTGGTCTTCAACCGCAAGGACGACGCCCAGCAGCAGTGGGTCCGGCAGGCGATGGGGCTGCGCTCCGCGCGGCTGAACGCGCGCTACGTGCCGTCCAGCGAGGGCTACGTGAACGCGGTGCGGATGGGGTGGGGAATCGGCGTGGCGCCGGAGTTGCAGGTCCGGCCCCTGGTCGCGAGCGGCGAGTTGGTGGCGCTGAGGCCGGACGTCCGGGTGGAGGTCGCCCTGTATTGGCACCAATGGAAGCTGGGCGGCGAGACGGCCGCCGGTCTTGGGAAATCGGCCGGGCCGGAGGGCGGCACGCCGCCGGCCTTGCTGGATCAGATCGGGGAAGCGTTGGCCCGGGGCGCCCGGGACGCCCTGATCAGCGCTTGAGCGCCGCGACCTGGACCTGGACCTTGTCCTGCTGCTGGGCGGCCGCGGTCACCGCCGTCGGCGCGGCCGACGCCGGCGCGACGCGCTGCTCGACCAGGCGCATCCGGAAGCCGCCCCTTTCGTGCTTGTCCTGCACGGAGTTGGCCAGCCAAGCGGAGGTCAGCACCACGGTGCTCACGATCGCCCAGGTCATCGACTTGTGAATCAATGGAGACATGAGAAAGCAATGGCTTCCACGAACTACGGAAGGCCCGGAGCATAGTCACCCCTGAATGAGGGGGGCATCACACCTAAGTGGGGCGCGTGGTTATTTCGCCGCAGTTGTGGCGGGCACACCCCAATCTGTGTGTATTTGTGAACGCGATTCCGACGGACCCGTGATCTGGGGATTTGCCTGAAGACGAAGGCGCGCAAACTGTGCTTCAACGCGCGGCGCGGCATCGGCACCGCGCGGCGGTCCCACCCCGTGCTTTTCGACGAGGTCCATCATGCGAATCGCCTCCGCCCTGCGCCTTTTCCGTCGCAACAGCCCCGGCCATCATGAGCCGGAACCGGCCGACATGGGCACCGCGTTCGGGATGGAGGCGAGCTTCGGCGACGACAGCGAGTACGACGACTTCCGTCGCAGCGACTACGGCCTGGAGTCCGAGACGGCGCCGCCGGCGGCGGTCGAATCGCCACTGTCCTGGATGGCCGCACGCCGCGGCTGACGCAACGAGGCGCCCCGTGGGGCGCCTTTTGCATGATGCGAACCTTCGCCTGGACGGCCGCGTCCTGCGGTTCAACAGATCAGCGGATCAGCGGATCAGCAGCACCGGCACGTCGCTGTGGGCCATCACCTTGGTGGCGACCGAACCCAGCACCAGCTTGCCCAAGGCCGTGTGGCCGTGCGAGCCCATCATCAGCAGGTCGAACCGGCCCTTCTCGGCCACGGCCGTGATCGCGTCCGACGCATGGCCGGTCTTGACGACGTACTGGGCCTTGATGCCGCGCTTGTCCATGAAGGTGCGGATCGGCTTGAGCACCTTCTCGGCCTCTTCCTGGTAGTAGTCGGCGAGCACGGCCTTGTCGAGCACGGCCGCCGCGCGCGGCGGCACGCCGGGAACGACATGCACCACGGTGTAGTCATGGGAGCCGCCCAACCACTCGTCGTGGGCGGAGAGATAGGCCAGCATGCGCTTGGAGTAGGTGCTGCCGTCGACGGCGACGAGGATCTTCATCAGCGTGTCCCTCTCTGCAGGCCGACATCCGGCCCCGGACCAGTGTGGCACAGGGCCGGCTCGAAAAAGCCGCACCCGGGCCGCAGCCTGCGCCTGCCTTGACGTTGGACAATCGCGCTTTCCGTCCTTCGCCCTGCGCGTTGTTCCGTCGTGCGCCTGCAACTGATCTCCGACCTCCACCTCGAGCGCCAGACCGATTTCCAGACCGTCGCCGCGCCCGGCGTCGACCTGCTGGTGCTGGCCGGCGACGTCGGCTCGTACCAGACCGGCTCGCGGCTGGTGACGGACGATTTCGGACTCGGCCGCTTCTCGCCGAAGCGCGATGGCGCGCCGTGGTCCCGCGTGCTCTACGTGCCCGGCAACCACGAGTACGACGGCCTCGATTTCGCGACCGCCCAGGCGCGGCTGCGCCAAGTCTGCGCCGAACTCGACATCGACTGGCTGGACCGCGAGGAGATCGTGATCGGCGACGTGCGCTTCGTCGGGACGACGCTGTGGGCGGACTTCGAGGCGCTGGCCGCGCGCGAGTCCACCGTGACCAGGCAGCTGGCGGCGCGCGAGAAGGCCTTCCGCGCGGCGAACCACTATCTGCGCCGCTTCTCGACGCTGGTCGACGGGCAGCACATGCTGGCCGAACAGCAGCGCGAGCTGGCGCTGGATTGCCAGGCCTGGTTGCGCGAGGCGCTCGCCAAGCCCTTCGAGGGCCGCACCGTCGCCGTCACCCACTATGCGCCCAGCCTGCGCAGCGCCGATCCGCGCTACGGCCTGACGCCGGGCACGGCGGGCTTCTGCAATTCGCTCGACGAGCTGCTGCCCTTCGCCGACCTGTGGCTGCACGGCCACCTGCACTGCGCGCACGACTACGTCGTCGAGTCGCCGTCCGGTCCGCGCGGCGAGGTACCGCACCGTTGTCGCGTCGTCGCGAATCCGCTGGGCTACGCGAACAAGGGCGAGCAGGAGGACTACCGGCCGGATCTCGTCATCGAGGTCTGAGCAGCCGGCGGGCCGTCGTAGGTCCACAGGTACTCGCGCGGCATCGGCCCCTTGTTGCGCCCGCCCTGCTGCGTCTGCTCCCAGGCATGAGCCAGGATGCCCACCGAGCGCGAAATGCAGAACAACCCCCGCGCCAGCGGCGCCGGGAATCCGAGCTCCGCGTAGATCACGGCCGTCGCGCCGTCGATGTTCATCGGGATGCGGCGGCCGCCCTTGCGGCGCTGCAACTCCGCCTCCACCGCGCGGCCGATCGCTGCGAAGCGCCCCGACACGACACCGAACTGCGCGGCCTCGTCGACGAGTTCCAGCAGCCGCGGCGCGCGCGGATCCACCGGGTGGAAGCGGTGCCCGAACCCCGACACGAACTTGCCGCGCTGCGCGATCGCCTCGTCCAGGCCCGCGGCGGTGGCGTCCTCGAGCGACGCGCCCGCGTCCATGCGCGCGGCGATCGCCTGCAGCATCTCCACGCACTGCTCGCCCGCGCCGCCATGCACGTCCCCCAGCACGTTCATCGCCGATGCCATCGCGTTGTTGAGGCCGACGCCGCAGGTCGCGGCCATGCGCGCGATGGCGATGCTCGGCGCCTGCGGACCGTGGTCGACGGCCGCCATCAGGGCCACGTCCAGCAGCTTGGCCTGCTCCGCGCCGGGCAGTTCGCCGCGCGTCATCAGCCAGATCATCTGCGCGAAGCTGACCTGCCCGATCAGGTCCTGGATCGCATGACCGCGGTAGCGGATCACGCCGGGCGACATCTCGATGATCGAGGTGCGCCACCAGTCGGGCACGCGAGGATCGTGGACAGGACCCTGTCCCGCCGGGTCCGTCCCTGGCGCGGCCTCGTCGACCGGCGTGGCGCGCCCGCCGTCGCGATGGTGCTCGCTCATACCGCCTTCTCCTCTTTCAATGCGGCGCGCTCGGCGGCGCCGTAACCCAGTTCTTCCAGGATGGCCTGGGTGTCCTGCCCGAGCCGCGGCGGCGGCGTCGACACCGACGGCGCCTGGCCGTTCAGCTTGAAGCCGGTGCGCAGCACGCGGACATCGCGCCCGACGCCGGGCACGTCCTCGAAGCGCGCGACCATCCCGCGATCGGCGATCTGCGGATGCGCGAGCGCCTCCTTCACCGAGTACACCGGTCCCGCCGGCACCCCGGCCGCCGTGAAGCGCTGCCACCAGGCGTCGGCGGAGTCGGCGCTCATGGCCGCCTCCAGCAGGTGCTTGAGTTCGGCGCGGTGCTTCAGCCGCGCGTGGCGGTCGACGAAGCGCGGATCGATCTTCCATTCGGGATGGCCGACCGTCTCGCAGACGGCCTCGAACTGCTCCTGCTTGTTGGCCGCGATGTTGAGCAGGCCCTGTCCCGTGCGGAAGGTCCCCGAGGGACTGGCCGTCACGTTGTCGTTGCCCATCGGCCGGGGCTCGCGGCCAGCGACGAGCAGGTTCGAGACCGCCCACCCCATCGTCGCCATCGCGGCCTCGAGCATCGACACGTCGATGAAGGTGGCCTCGGTGCGCGACTTGTCCGCCAACGCGGCGGCGATGGCCATCGCCGCCGTCAGGCCGCCGATGGTGTCCGCCACCGGATGGCCGACGCGATACGGCGCGGTGTCCGCGTCGCCGGTGATGCTCATCATCCCGGACATGCCCTGGATGATCTGGTCGTAGGCCGGCAGGTCGCGCAGCGGCCCGTCCTGCCCGAAGCCCGAGATCGCGCAATAGATCAGCCGGGGGTTGACCTGGCGCAGCTCGTCGAAACCCACGCCCAGCCGCTGCATCACGCCGGGCCGGAAGTTCTCGACGACCACGTCCGCCGTCGCCACCAGCTTGCGGAATACCGTCTTGCCGGCGGGTCGCTTGAGGTCGATGGTGATGGAGCGCTTGCCGGGGTTCTGCGCCAGGAACGACACGCCCATGTGCGCCTGGTTCAGCGCGGTGTCGGCGCCGAGCTGGCGGGCGAGGTCGCCGCTGTCACGCGCCTCGACCTTGATGACGTCCGCACCCAGGTGCGCCAGCTGATGGCAGGCGAACGGACCGGCCAGCACGTTGGTCAGGTCCAGGACGCGGACGCCGCGCAAGGGGGATTGACTCATGCGGGACTCCGTCGCGCGCTCAGTCGACCTTGACGTTGCCGCCGCGGACCACGTCGCCCCAACGCTTCTGTTCGCGCAGCAGGAACTGCGCGGCCTGCTGCGGCGTACCGGCCATCGGCACGCTGCCTTCGGACTGCAGCTGCCCGATCATGGCCGCCTTGGAGAGCGCCTTCTGCACCTGCGCGTTCATCCGGTTCACGACCGCCGCTGGCGTGCCGGCAGGGGCGACGATCATCTTCCAGTCCGAGGTGTCGAAGCCCTTGTAGCCGCTTTCGGCCACGGTGGGCACGTCGGGCAGCACCGGCAGCCGCGTGGCGGAACTGATCGCCAGCGCGCGCAGCTTGCCGGCCTTGATGAAGGGCACGACCGTCTGCGGCGTCGCGAAGTAGTAGTCGACCTGCCCGCCGAGCAGGTCCGTGGCCGCCGGTCCGGCCCCCTTGTAGGGGATGTGCGTGACCTGGATGGCGGCCGCCTTCGAGAAGAGTTCGCCCGTCAGGTGGCCCACCGTGCCGTTGCCGGCGGAGGCCATGGTCAAGGTGCCGGGTTTTGCCTTGGCGGCGGCGACCAGGTCGGCCACGGTCCTGAAGCTCGACGACGAGGACACGACCAGCACCACCGGCTGCCCCGCGACCAGCGCGACCGGCGTGAAGGCCTTGGCCGCGTCGTAGGGCATCCTGGGATAGAGCGTCGGATTGATCGCCAGGTTGGCGGTCTGGCCCATGCCCATCGTGTAGCCGTCGGCCTTGCTCTTGGCGACGGCATCCAGCCCGATGTTGCCGCCGGCGCCGGCCTTGTTGTCGGCGACGAAGGTCCAGCCGGTGTCCTCGCGCACCTTGTCCAGGATCAGTCGCGACACGATGTCCGTGCCGCCGCCCGGCGGGAACGGGACGATGAGCTTGATCGGCTGCGTCGGGTAGGCGGCATCGGCCGCCACGGCAGCGGTCGCGCCGGCAGCCGCCAGCAGGACGGCAGCGGTGGTGCGGATCAGGATCATGGCTTGTCTCCGTGTTTGTTCTATCTAGCAGAACGGTGATTTGTCTGATAGAACTGTAGGACGACTCTTCCATTGCCGAGACGAGGGAATACCCGTGGCCGATCCTGAAAGTCCTCGCTCCGAGACGTCCGATTCCAGCGGCGTGGCGGTCCTCGACCGCGCATTCGCGCTGCTGGGTGCCTTCGGCCAGGACGACGACTGCCTGTCGCTGGCGGAGTTGTCGCGCCGCACCGGGCTCTACAAGAGCACCGTGCTGCGGCTGCTCGCGGCGTTGGAGCACGGCGGCTTCGTGCGCCGTCTGCCGGACGGCCAGTACGCCATCGGGCCGGCGCCGCTGCGGCTGGCGACGATCTATCAACGCTCGTTCCATGTCGGGCCGATCGTGGAGCCGCTGCTCAAGCAGCTCAGCGCGGACACCGGCGAGACGGCGTCCTTCTACGTCCGGCACGGCGACGCCCGCATCGCGCTGTACCGCTGGGAACCGGCGCGTTCGGTGCGCGCCGCGGTGGCGGTGGGGCAGCAGTACGCGTTGCACCAGGGGGCGTCGGGCAAGGTGCTGAGCGCGTTCTCGGCCGATACGCGCGCGTCCTTCGCGGCGATCGGCGAGCGCGGGTGGGCCGCCTCCTATGGCGAGCGGGAGCCGGACACGGCCTCGGTCGCGGCGCCGGTGTTCGCGGTCGACGGGCGCATGCAGGGCGCGATGGCGATCTCGGGCCCGCGAGTGCGGCTCGCTCCGCCCGAGACGATGCTGAGCGCCTGCCGCGCGGTGCTCGATGCCGCCCGCGAGGCGAGTCGTCTGCTCGGCGGCGATGTCACGCTGCTCGACGCGGCGCTGCGGACGGTGTCGGCCGCCGATTTCGCGACCACGGCCTGACGATGAAAAACGCCGGCGCAAAGGCCGGCGTGCTGCGTCTTCGCCGCGGCCCGGGCGCGGCGTGACAACGGGCGCCGGTCAGGCCGCGCCGTGGCAGTTCTTGAACTTCTTGCCCGATCCGCAATGGCACGGATCGTTGCGGCCCAGCTTGGGCGCGTCGCGACGCACCTGCTCCACGTGGTAGCGCTGCTGCTCCGTCGCCTCCTGCAGATCCACGACCGTCAGGATCAGGTCCTCGATCGCCTCGTCGATGTTCTTCAGCGGATGCTCCCGATCCAGCAGCTCGACGATCTCCTTCTCCTCCGGCGTCTCGGCCGGCAGGTGGCGGTACAGGCGCGCGAGCAGCGCGTTGACGTTGTCGTCCGCCTGCTCGTGCAGGTCGGGGAAGGTCACTGCGGCGTATTCGAAACCGCCGACCCAGGGCAGCAGCGCCTGGGTGATCGGGTCGTCCGGCAGTGGGACGGCGTCGGGATCCACGCCTTCAGCGGCGGCGACGTCCGCGGCAGCCTCGACAGCATCCTCCGCCCGCTCCTGTGCTTGCTCGTGCGCTTGTCCTTGCGCGGCCTCGGCACCCTCCTCCGGGTCAGCCTCCACGTCTTCAGCGTCCAGGTCCAGCACCACCGGATAGAACCAGCCCTGCTCCAGCATGCTGTGGTTCAGCGAGGCGAAGCGGCGCTCCACCAGCGCGCGGATGCGGGCCAGCCAGGCGGGATCGACGTCGTCGGGCAGCGGACGGCCTTCGTAGTCGAAGATCGGAGGCAGCCATTCCTCGATCGGGATCAGGCGGGGCTGCACCAGCACGCCGGCCAGATAGCCGTCCAGCATCGAGGCGTCCAGCGGCTCGAGAGGTTCAGGGGTCGCGTCGAGGAGATCGTCGAGTTCGTCGAACTCGGCGTCGGAAAGGTCGTGGGCAATGCTCATGGGGCGCGATTGTCGCCGCTCGCCGGCAGTGCGACCGAATCGATCAGCCGTTCCCGCATCCAGCGCTGGGCGCTGCGGTCCTCGTTGCGCAGGTGCCAGAGGACGTCGACATGCACCGGCGACAGCGACATCGGCAGCGGGCGGTAGATCAGCGCCTCCTGGTAGCCGGTGGCGGTGATGAAGGACTGCGGCAGCACCGTCAGCAGGTCGGAGTGGGCCACGACGCGGCCCGCGGTGAAGAACTGGTTGACGGTCAGCGCGATCCGGCGGCTGCGCTTGAGGGCGGCCAGCGCCTCGTCGACGAAGCCGTAGGGCCGGCCCGAGAAACTCACCAGCAGGTGATGCGCCTGGCAGAAGGCGTCCAGCGTCAGCTCCTGGTCGGCCAGCGGATGGCCGCGGCGCATCACGCAGACGTAGTACGAGTCGTACAGGCGCTGTTGCCGGATCGCCGCCATGTCGCCCTGGCCCTTTAGCGCCGCGACGGCGGTCGGGAAATAGCCGAGCGCGAAGTCCGCCTCGCCCTGCTCCAGGAGCGAGCGCGGATCCCGGGTCGTCAGCGGCAGCACGTGGACGTTGGCCAGCGCCCGCATGCGCTCCAGTTGCTGCATCAGCGGCGGCAGGATCAGCGCGGCCGTCGCGTCCGCCATCGCCAGGCGGAAGGTGTATTCCTCGGAGGCCGGCTGGTAGTCGCCGGGATCGAGCGCCACCCGCAGCCGCGTCAGGGCCGAGCGCACTTCCGGCCACAGGCCCTCGGCCCGCGAGGTCGGCTTCATGCCGAAGGCCTGCCGCACGAACAGGTCCTCGCCCAGCGCCTCGCGCAGCCGCTTCAGCGCATGGCTGACGGCCGGCTGCGTCATCGACAGCCGCTCGGCGGCGCGGGTCATGGAGCGCTCCGCCATGACGGCGTCGAACACCTTCAGCAGGTTCAGATCGAGGTTGCGGAAGCTCATGGCAGGCACTTTTCCTCGGAATCGGCGCGGATTCAGCATCCGCGCCACGTCATGGAAACGTCGCAAGCACCGCTGCCCAGGGCCTCGGATTGCGCATTCGTTGGCATTTCCCGGGGGGCGGCGTGACGCGGATCACGGCCCGGCCGCGCTCCGCCCAATGATATGCACAGCGTTTATACATTCGATGCCCATCTTTCATTGGCGACATGCCTAGGGGAAACCCTATAGTTCGTTCCGTCGGTTCTACAGAGCCGCCAACAAACGCCAATCAAAGGAAATCGCCATGAGCGTCGCTACCCAAACCTTCGGTCTGCCGCTGAGCCGCACGGTGCGTCGCGGCGGCACGTTCGCCACCATCGGTGCCCGCGTCTGGGCCCGTACGATCACCAACGTGAAGGCCCGCATCGAAGCCGCCAAGATGGCCCGCGCCGAGCGCGAGCTGCTGCTGCTGGCTGCCCAGTACGAAGAGAGCATGCCCTCCTTCGCCGCTGAACTGCGCGCCGCCAACGCCCGTCGCAACGGCTGAAACGCCGACCCCGCCGGGTGCTGTACAGGCCCGGTCGCCCAGCTTGGAAGCGATAGGATGTGAGCGCAGGCTCTCATCAAGAGCCTCACCTAGCTGAGCAAGACAAAAGCCCGCTTCGAAGTGTCGAGCGGGCTTTGCCTTTTCTGGAACGCCAGAATGAGGTCCGCCCGGACCCGCCTCTTTCGAGGCGGCTTCCGGGCGGGATTCTGGGGAGCGCGGGATCAGGCCTGGGCCAGGCGCTGTTCGATCTTGGCCTTGGTGGCGGGCAGTTCCGCCGGCAGACCCTGCGCGAGCTGGACGAACAGTTCGTCGTGCAGCTTCAGTTCGGTCGCCCAGTCTTCGTTCGAGATGTGGGTGACGGTCTTGAACTGCTCGGGCGTGAAGGCCAGGCCCTGCCAGTTCAGGTCCTCATACCGCGGGCTGGTGCCGAAGGCGTGTTCCGTGCCCTGGCCTTGGCCGTCGACGCGCTCCAGCATCCACTTCAGCACGCGCATGTTCTCGCCGTAGCCGGGCCAGACGAACTTGCCGTCGGCGCCCTTGCGGAACCAGTTGACGCAGAAGATCTTCGGCAGCGCGGCGCCGGACTGTGCGAGCTTGGCGCCCAGCGTCAGCCAATGCTGGAAGTAGTCCGCCATGTTGTAGCCCATGAAGGGCAGCATCGCGAACGGGTCGCGGCGCACCACGCCCTGCTGGCCGGCGGCCGCGGCGGTGGTTTCCGAGCCCATGGTCGCGGCCATGTAGACGCCTTCCGTCCAGTCGCGGGCCTCGGTCACCAGCGGCACGGTCGTCGAGCGGCGGCCGCCGAAGATGAACGCGTCGATGGGCACGCCGGCCGGGTTGTCCCACTCGGCGTCCAGCGCCGGATTGTTGGTCGCGGCGACGGTGAAACGGGCGTTCGGATGCGCGGCCTTCGCGCCGGTTTCCTTGGCGATCGCCGGGGTCCAGTCCTTGCCCTGCCAGTCGATCAGGTGGGCCGGGGCGGTGTCGGTCATGCCTTCCCACCAGACGTCGCCGTCGTCGGTCAGCGCGACGTTGGTGAAGATGACGTCCTTGTCCAGGCTGGCCATGCAGTTCGGGTTGGTCTTGACGTTCGTGCCCGGGGCGACGCCGAAGTAGCCGGCTTCCGGGTTGATCGCGTAGAGGCGGCCGTCCTTGCCGGGCTTGATCCAGGCGATGTCGTCGCCGATGGTGGTGACCTTCCAGCCTTCGAAGCCGGCGGGCGGGATCAGCATGGCGAAGTTGGTCTTGCCGCAGGCGCTGGGGAAGGCGGCGGCGACGTGGTGCTTCTTGCCTTCGGGCGAGGTCACGCCCAGCACCAGCATGTGTTCGGCCAGCCAACCCTGGTCGCGGCCCATGGTCGACGCGATGCGCAGCGCGAAGCACTTCTTGCCCAGCAGCGCGTTGCCGCCGTAGCCGGAGCCGTAGGACCAGATCTCGCGGGTCTCGGGGTAGTGGACGATGTACTTGGTCTTGTTGCAGGGCCACTTGACGTCGGCCTGGCCGGCTTCGAGCGGCGCGCCGACGGTGTGGACGCAGGGCACGAATTCGCCGTTGTCGCCCAGGACGTCGAGGACCGCGCGACCCATGCGGGTCATGATGCGCATGTTCACGGCGACGTAGGGGCTGTCGGACAGCTCGACGCCGATGTGGGCGATCGGGGAGCCGATCGGGCCCATCGAGAACGGCACGACGTACAGCGTGCGGCCACGCATGGCGCCGCGGAACAGCGCCTGGTCGCCGGTCTGCAGCAGGGCGCGCATCTCGGCGGGTTCCATCCAGTTGTTGGTCGGGCCCGCGTCAGCCTTGTCCTTCGTGCAGATGAAGGTGCGGTCCTCGACCCGGGCGACGTCGCTCGGATCGCTCCATGCGAGGAAGCTGCCAGGGCGCTTGGCCGGGTTCAGCTTCTGGAAGGTGCCGGCGTCGACAAGTTGCTGGCACAGGCGGTCGTACTCGGCCTGGCTGCCGTCGCACCAGTAGACGTCCTTGGCTTCGGTGAGCGCGGCGATCTCGGCGACCCAGGCGATCAGGCGCTGGTGTTTCACGTAGGCCGGTACGTTCAGGCGCAGGCCTTCCATCACGGGTTGGTTCATGGCGGTTTCCAATTTGAGGATATGAAAAGCGGAATTGGGTCAGCTCCGTTCCGGTGGCTCCGGCCCCTGTCTGACAGAGGAGGAGACCGCGGAGCTGACCCAATGCCGCGCCTCAGCGTGGTGCTTCGCCGAACACTGGTTCCAATGTAATCACGCCGTAACTCCAGCGCTTGCCGGGGTTATGCGTTTTGAGAATGGATTGATGCCGGAATTTCGGGATATGGGAGTGGCTGCGGGAGGCAAGTGGCGTGCGCGGTCTCTCAGCAACCGAGAAGCCCGAAGTCAGCCGAAGGCCGATGGTCCCATGCGTCCTCTCATGCTCAGATTTCCATCGACGCTCCATCCACGTCCGATCCACATTCAATCGACGCTCCATCGATGTTCGATCGATGCCACCCGACAAGAAGCGCTGCCCCCATGAAACAGGCCCACCTCGCCCCCGAGACCCGGCACCCCGCACCAGCGGCCCAGCGTGCGTCGGCCGGTGCCGGCACGGCTGCGATCGTCGAGGCGATCGACGGCAGTCCCCGGCAACGGCGGCAGCAGCAGCAGGTCGACGCCATCGCCCGCAGCCCTCGCGGCGCGGCTCAGCGCCGCACGCTGTCGGCACTGACCCAGTTGATCCAACTCAGCCAGCCCATCCCAGGCATGGTGGTCCAGCGGGAGATCGGCAAGAACAAGGACGGCGAGGAGATCATCCGGCTGACCGACCGCAAGGCCTTCAGGGCGCTGCTCCTCCCCGCTCGATCGGCCTCCGGCACGCACACCTACCGGCTAACGGCCGCCGACGAAGTCGTCAACGACGTCCCCGAGACCGATCCGGCCTATGCGTCGCTGAACGGCGAGCCCCACTACACCAGGCCCTCGGCGCATCAACCGCAGCCCGTCCCCTTGCCTGCCGTGCTTTACCACGCCAGCCCGGGGCGGCTGAACAACAACCTGCCCGATGCGCGCAGCTGGTTCACGCCCAACTTCCAGGATGCCCTTGACTACAGCAACCGGACGGCCAACACCTCGCTGATCTACCGCTACACCGTCACCAACCGGCTCGTCGACGGCTTGCTGCTCCTGCAGCAGCAGGCGCAGTTCGCGGTGCCCGCCGCAACGCTGCTGGAGCAGCAAGGGCTGACGCAGGCCCACGGCTGGCTGGAAGACCAGTCGGGCGTGCAGTCGGTGTTCCTGAAGAATCCCGCGGACTTCCTGAGCTTCTCCGGCGTGTGCGGATACATCGAACCCAGCATCTTCTCGGTGCCGATGGGCACGCCGGTGGTCAGCAGATGGACCGACTGGCACGCCAGCATCGACACTTTGCGGACCGGATCGGGCCAGGCCTTCCCCCTCAATCAACGTGGCGGTCACCTGGGCCGTTACGACCGGGCGCTGGCAGATGCCATCTGACGACGCGCCGACCCGCTTTGTCGATGGCGGCGGCGAGCGGCAACACGGCGCCACGACAACGGGGATCGCGCTATACCGGTTCATCTCGGCGGCGGCCTCCACCAACGCGGCGGCGTCGAAGATCGCGTCCCCCCACCCCAGGGCCTGGTCCATCCGCGGCCGGTCGAGCGTCACGGACTGCGTCGCCAAGGCCACCGGATCCACCGGTTCCACCCCGAGCCAGCGGCATCACGATTTGCGGACCGATCGGTCGAGGATGCCGAAGCATCAGTTCGGGAATCCCGTGGAAGCTGTCTACATGGGCGTCTGCGCCAAAGTGTCGACGCGCTTTACATTTCGTCCTATCGATTGGGGATATCACGACGTAACTGCTTGTCGCGGAGGGAAATTTCTCCTTTGGCCCGTGTCGTGCTTTTCGGGGACGCAAATCGAACATCGTTCCTTGAAATTCATGAAACTACTCGCTCGTATCGTCACCTCCTCCACCTTGGCCCTCGCCGCCCTCGACGCTCACGCCGGCACGGTCACCATCGACGCGTTCTCCAATGGCTGGTACACGAACTCCCCCAACTACAGCCATATCCCCGGCAACAGCAACACGCTGACCGGCTTCTACGCGGGCGGGGAGTTCCGCAGCTTCTATGCGTTCCAACTGCCGGCCGTCCCCGCCGGGGAGACGATCCTGTCGGCCTCCATGACCTTCTTCGGCAGGAACGGCAGCTCGGCTGGACAGATCGCTCAAAAGCACCTGGGCCTGTTCGACTACGTCGGCTCGATCGGCGATGCAGTGCGGGGAACGGGATTGGAGAGCGCGATCTTTGCCGACCTGGGCAGCGGCAAGTCCTACGGGAGCGTTCTCGTCGCTTCGAAGAACAACGGTGAGGAGCTGCCGAGCTTCAGCGTGCAACTGACCGGGGACGCCATCGCCGACCTGCTGAATTTCAGCGCCACGCCCGCGCGCCAGTTCGTGATCGGTGCGGCGCTGCAGGAGCAGTTCGTGAATCGCGATGAGTACCTTTGGGGCGTGTCCGGCCTGTTCTCGGCCGCGTCGCTGACGCTGGTCACGGGCCAGGCCGTGCCGGAGCCGGACTCCCTGGCCCTGCTCGGCGCCGCCGCACTGGCATTCGGTTTCGTCGCCCGCCGTCGGAAGGCCGGCTGATCGTTCCCCGGACTCCGGCCCCTCATCGTTCCAGCGAGACGATCAGAGCGGCGGCGCGCCCTTGTCGCATGCGGCCGGCTATCCACCGGCCGGGAAACCAAACGACACAGCGCTGCCATCGCGCGGCGCTACGATGCCCCCCGTTCAAAGAACGACACAGCGGAATCCGCGGCCTGGAAGCGCTCCTTCGAAGCGCTGTCGCGATCCTGCAGAGGGAGGATATCTTGACGCATTGGTCAAACCGCCTCGCGTGGGCGGGCGCCATCGTGCTCGCCGCCGCGGGCCCCGCATGCTCAGCCGACGGCGCATCCTCGCCTACCCCGGCTGCGGCCAGCGCCGCCCCGTCCTCCGGAAGGGCCATCCCGGTACAACGCAGCTGGGACGACAGGCCGATTCCCCCGGATGAATTCGAGATCGCGCGCCTGGCCTTGCGGGAAGAGCTCCGGGCGCTGCTGAGCGCGCGGAACTACGCGGAGATCCTTCGCCAGCTCGAGGCCGACAGCCACGACGGCACCCGGCTGTCCAGTGGCCTGTGGCGTTCCACCGGGATGCTGGACGCCCTTCGGGACGTGTCCGCCGAGAAAGCGGCCGCCGGCGGCGGCTGGACGCCGTTGATGACCGAGCTGCAGGAGCTTGCCCGCCAACGACCCGGTGCGTGGCTGCTCTTCGCGAACGCGCTGTATGCCCAGGCCTGGGAGATCCGCGGTGCTGGATATGCGCGCGATGTGGGCTCCGGGGCGATGGACAGATTCCGTGGACTCGTCCGCGCGGCGCGCGACACCCTGGACGCACACAAGCCAGAACTGGCCGGCCTGCCGGACTGGTATGCCCTGCGGCTGGACGCCGCCCTGGAAGCCGGCGAGCCGGAGGCCCTTCGCCGCCGCCTGTTCGTCGAGGGCATGCTGCGCCACCCGCGCTTCCTCCAGCTCTACTTCTCGCGCCTGCGACACCTGGTGCCGCAATGGGGCGGCAGTCATGACGAGATGCTCGACCTCCTCGATCAGATCTCCCGCTCCACCGAGCCAGCCGTCGCGGAGGAGGGGATCTACGCGCGGCTGGCGTGGGCCGCGGAGCAGGCCGGTGTCGGCCTGCTGCGCGAACCCCGCTTGGACGGCGCCGCGTTCGATCGCGCCGTCGACGCCGTCGTCGACCGCTATCCGGCTCAACGCAACCTGCAGCGCCTTTTCCTGATGCAATGCCAACGCGGCAACCTGCCGGCGATGAAGCGCCTGCTGCCGCGGCTGAAGGCGCCCATGTCCTCCGAACTGGCGTCGGGCGGCCCAGGGCAGCAATCGCATTTGGAACAGTGCCAGTACCTGGCGGCCGGTGCGTCGGACGAGATCACCTTCGACTACTGGTCCCGAGGCCGGCCGATCCGCGTCCGCCTGCAATCGCCGCCGCCACAGCCCACCGACGGACCCGCCGCATCACAACGGCAGGAGCGGGCGGATGCGCGCCTGGCACTGCAGCAGGAGGTCGAGATCCTGGTGAGCCGCAACCAGTTCGACAAGCTCATGGACCGCTATGCCCTCGACGTCCGGGACGGCGCGCGGCTGCCCGGTGGCGAATGGCGGTCCGCGGCCACGCTGGTGGCGTTCCGTCAGGCCGCCCTCGCGCGGGTGGAAGCCGATGGCGACTGGCGGGCCTTGCTGTCCGCACTGGGTGCGCAGTCCGTGCGAAGGCCCGCCGTCGCGCTGCTGCGCGCGGAGGCCTTGCGGACCCAGGCATGGACCGAGCGCGATCCGGGCGAGGCGAACACGCTCACCCCGCAGGCGCTGGCCGCGTTCCATCGCCGCATGCGGGAGGCGCGCGACGTGCTCGATCTGCAGGCCGCCACCCTGACCCGACTCCCTGACTGGCACACGCTGCGACTGGCGATCTCGCACGACCTGGGCGAACCGGAGGCTGCGCAACGGCGCCTGTACACCGCCGCCGTCGCCCGCTTCCCGCGTTACCACGCGCTCTATGCGGAGCGCATGCGGCAGCTCGCGCCACGATGGGGCGGGAGCGAGGACGCAATGCTGGACCTGCTGGACGAGGTGGCGGCCGCCAAGGATCCCGCCGTGGCGGATGAAGGACTGTATGCGCGACTGCTCATCGAGGCCATGCGCAACGAGGTGGCGCTGGCCGGGGAGCCGCGCCTGAACGTGCCCGCGTTGAATCGCGCCATCGACCTGCTGGTGGAGCGGGAACCGGTCCAGCACAACCTCCAGCCCTTCTTCCTGCTTCAATGCATGCGCGAGGACGGCAGGAACGCGATACGCCTCTTCCCGATGCTGAAGCGGCCGCTGTCCGAGGACTTCGCGGAGGGCGGGCCGCTCTGGGGCAGCTACGGCTCCTGTCTCAACTGGGCGAGCGCGCCGGCAGCGATCAACGTCAGCTTCTTTTTCACGCGCCGAGGCCAACGCCTGCCAGCCAGGATCGATTGAGCTCCTCTCCGTCCGCGCCTGCCGATCCCTCGCGTCGCGCGCTCCTTCTCAAGGACCTTCATGCCCCTCTTCCACAACGCTCGTCTGCGCGCGGCATCCGTCGGTATGCTGGCCCTGATCGCTCTTCCCCTCCTGTCGACGACGGTCCGCGCGGCACCCGGCGCCGATCCGCGTCTCGCGTTGCGCAGCCGGACGGTGGCGCTCCTGGAAGCGCGCCGAGTAGATGAGATCGTGACGGGCGCGAAGGCGGACCTGGGCGCCGGAACACGCCTGCCCGACGGCAGCTGGCGCGGCCACGAGACCTACGTGACCGTCGAGGAGGCCTTGCGCGAGCGCGCCGAGGACGATCCGCTCTGGGACGAACTCCTGTCCGACTTGCGCCGACGCGCGGCGACACGCTCCGACGACACCTTGCTACTCGTGCAGGTTCTGCATGCGCGAGCGGAGCAACTGCGCGCCGGCGCGCCGGACAAGGCGTTGGCGCCCGACCGGCGACAGCGCGTCCTGGAGGCGTTGACGGAGGCTCGCGATCTGCTGGATCGGCATCGCCAGGTCTTGGCGGCGTCGCCGCAATGGTGGGTCCAGCGTCTCACGGTCGCGAGCGAACTCGGCGAATCCGGGCCGGTCCAGCAGGCCCTGTTCGACGACGGCCTGGCGCGCTTCCCGGTTTTCGAACCGATCGTGCGGGCCCGCGTGCGCGCGCTGGCGCCGGTTCGCGGCGGCAGCGAGGACGCCCTGATGGATCTGCTCGACGCCATCGCACGGATGCCCGCCAGCGCCCTGAAGGAAGGGCTGTACGCCCGGGCGGTCATGGCGGCGGAAGACGAAGGCCAGCTCGTGTTCCTCGATCCGAGGTTCCAGAGACCGATGTGGCTGTCCTCTTCAGAATGGCTCGTGCACCGCTGGCCCGACACCCGGCTGCGTCAGCGCTATTTCTTCCTGGCCTGCCGACGCGCCGAGTTCTCGTCCGCCCGTGCCCAGTTGGACGCCATGAGCCTCCCGGTCACCGACCCCGTCCTGGTGCGGGAAGCCGCGACCCTGGACAGGTGCCGCCGGTTCGCCGCCAGCGGCAACCCCTTCCCCCTTCTGATGCGCTACCGCGGCGAGGACCAGCAGGTTCTGATCCGCACCTTCGCGCGCTGATCCCCAACGCTTCGGGGATCGGCTCCCGCGCCGAAACGCCCTATGCTCGGCGCCTCCCCCGCGAGGTCCCCGACGTCCATGTCCGCTCCCACCGGCCTGTCGCTTCGTGCCCGCCTGTACCTGGTTCTGAGCCTGGCGCTCGCGCTGGTCGGCGCGTCCGCGCTGCTGGGCTGGTGGCAATCGCAGCGGCTCGCGGGCATCGCGCAATCGCTCTATGACGACCGGCTCGTCCCTGTCGACCTGCTGCGCGAGCTCGAGCACTCGCTCGGTCCCCACCAGCTCGGCGCGCTGCTGATCACGCAGACCCAGCAACCCGACGCCGCCAGGCTCGACAGCGCCGGACGCCGGCTCACCGATGCGACGCGGCAGCTCTGGACCCGCTACCTGGCCACCCGCATCGCGCCGACCGAGCAGGCCCTCGTCGCCCGCACCCAGCCGCTGCTTGACCAGCTGTGGCGCTCGCTCACCGACAACCAGCCGCCCACGCCCGACACGCTGCGCGAGCTCAACCAGCGGCGCCTGGCGACGATGCGACTGCTCGACGAGCTGATCGCCTTCCAGTTGAGCCAGGCCCGCGTCGACACCGAGCGCGCCCGGCAGACCGCCACCGACGCCGCGCACGTCGGCCTGCTCCTCGTGCTGCTGACCGGCGGCCTGTGCAGCATCGTCGTCTGCACCGTCTGGACGCGCTACGACGACGAGCGCCGCCAAGGCCAGGATGCGCGCGAGCGGCTGCAGCGGCTCTACGTCGCGCTGTCGCAGACCAACCAGCTCATCGTGCGCCGCGAGGCCGAGGCCTTCGACGATCCACGGGCGGAGCAGCATCTCTTCGAAGGGATCTGCCGCATCTGCGTCGAGACGGGTCACGCGCGCTTCGCGGCCGTGGTGCTGGTCGACGACGACCAGTTCGAGCGCGTCGCCGAGCACGGCCCCGCCGACCGGCTCATGCCCGGCGCGCCGCGACGCTGGTCGCGCGACACGCCCTTCGCCCGCAGCTCGATGGCGACCCGCGCGATCCTGGAGGGCCGGCACCAGGTCAGCAATCGTGCGCTCGAAGATCCGAGCCTGGCCCTGCCGGGCGCGCCGCTGATTCCTCCCGGGGTCGAGGCGATGGCCGCGTTCCCCTTGCGCCGCGGCGGCGACATCGTGGGCGCGATCAGCCTGCTGGCCGGCGAGCGCGGCTACTTCGACCCGCAGGTGCTGGGCCTGCTCGATGAGATGGCCGGCGACCTGTCCTTCGCGCTCGACCACCTGCGGCGCGAACGCGACCAGGCGCGCGAGCTCGACGGCCTGCGCGATGCGCTGCGCCGCCACGAGTCAGGCCTGGTCGAGACGACGCCCGCCGCATTCCGCCCATCGATGCCGCCCGCGACCTCCCGCGGCCCGGCGCCGCCGAGGCCTGCGGCAGAATCGCCGGATGCAACTGATCAGTCTGAACACGGCCCGCGCTGAACCGCTGCTCATCAATGGGCAGCAGGTCATGACCGGCATCCGCAAGCGGCCGGTGGACGGCGCGCTGGAGGTGCGCCCCCTGGGCCTGGCCGGCGACGAGCAGGCGGATCCCAGCGTCCACGGCGGCCTGTCGAAGGCCGTCTACGCCTACCCGTCCGAACACTACGAGTTCTGGCGCACGGTGCGCGCGCAGGCGCAGGTCGCGAGCTGGGACGCCGCGCTGCCCTGGGGAGCGATGGGAGAGAACCTGTCGATCACCGGCCTGGCCGAAAACGACGCCTGGATCGGCGATGTGCTGGTCTTCCCCGACTGCGAACTCGCCATCAGCGAGCCGCGCTACCCCTGCTTCAAGTTCAACGCGGTGATGGGCTTCAACAAGGCCGCGAAGATGATGACCCAGAGCGGGTGGTGCGGGTTCTATCTGGCGGTGCGACAGCCCGGCACGATCGCGGCGGGCCAGTCCTTCACCGTGCGAGCCGGGCCGCGGGAAGTCTCCGTCGCGGAGATCTTTCGGGCGAGGAGCAAGCGCTGATCGAGATACGCGCTCGTTGACTGCCGAGGACGCTGGCCCTCACCCCTGCCCTCTCCCGCAAGCGGGAGAGGGAGTAAGAAGAGCGTCTGACGTCCCAGACCCCGCGCGCTTCGCGCGCCCCTCGCCCCTCGCCCCTCGGCCCTCGGCCCTCGGCCCTCGGCCCTCGGCCCTCGGCCCTCGCCCCTCGCCCCTCGCTTCTAGCCTCTAGCCTCTCCCGCAAGCGGGAGAGGGGGCAAGACGGTCAGCTCGGTGCATTCTCACTCCCTCTCCCGCTTGCGGGAGA
>Ga0065165_1001570_pt1 | contig 23574 bp, 19 predicted proteins | sample AraplaMF_Cvi_mMF_FD_63813 | JGI IMG/M metagenome (GOLD analysis project Ga0065165, IMG submission 63813) | Arabidopsis root microbial communities from the University of North Carolina, USA - plate scrape MF_Cvi_mMF (version 2) (version 3) | ecosystem: Host-associated > Plants > Roots >... | reverse complement strand
CCCAAATCGATGTCCCGAGTCTGCTGTTGGGCGCGAACATGGCAGAAACAAGGGAGAATTCAAATCTCTGGCGGCGAGTTGCGGCAATTCCCGGAGTTTTTCCCAAGAGCCATGAAACCCGGTGCGCGGCGCGGAACATCGCGCTGCTAATGGCGGCCCCAGGGACCCATTGGATTCCCCATGGGATTCCCCAAGGGATTGCCTAAGGGATTGCCGGCTGTGGTTCCGGCGGGGGTGGGGGCAGGCACGGGCGGAGGGCTGACCGAGCCGCCTGCATCGCTCCATGGCCCGTGCGGCGGCGGGGCATCCGGCTGCTGGTCTTGCGCCTCCGAGTTTTCAGTCTCCTCGCCGGGCGGCGGCAGCGGGCCGGGATCGTGGCCGCCGGCGAACTTGACCAGCGCATCGACGCGGGACTGCACGGAGGGGTGGGTCGCGAACAGATCGGCAAAACCTTCGCGCGGATTGTCGACGCACAGCTCCATCACCGCCGACGTCGCGCCCGGCAGCTCGCCGCGGCCCTCGATCTTGCGCAGCGCCGAGATCATGGCGTCGGGGTCCTTCGTCAGCTCCACCGAACCGGCGTCAGCGAGATACTCGCGCGAGCGGGACAGCGCGAGCTTCACCACCTGTGACATCAGCCAGGCCACCACGATCAGCACGACCGCGATGATGATGACGATCACCGCGCCGCCGCCGGAGCTCTTGCTGTCGCTCGACGACGAAGACGAGCGTGACGACGAGGAGGAGCCGGAGGACCATGATCCTCCGCCAGAACTCCAGCTGAAATTCGTGAACAGCCGGAAGAACAATTCGCCGAAGAAGCCGACCACACCGGCGATGATGACGGCAACCACCATCAGCTGCACGTCGCCGTTCTTGATGTGGGTCAGCTCGTGGCCCAGCACCGCCTCGATCTCCTTGTCGTTTAGCGCGGCGAGGAGACCCGTGGTGACGGTGACCGAATATTGCCTGGGATTGAGGCCGGTCGCGAACGCGTTCAGCGCCGGGCTCTCCATGATCTTCAGCTTCGGCATGGTGATGCCGCGCGAGATGCAGAGATTTTCGAGCAGATTGTAAAGTCGTGGCTGTTCCTGCCGGGTGACGTCGTGGCCGCCGGTCACTGCGTCGATCATCGACTGGTGGAAGAAATAGGCGATCACGATCCAGACCGCCGCCACGACGGTCGCAATCGGTGCTGCGACCTTCAGGTCCTGCAACGCGTGGGTCAGGTAGAAGGCGACGGTACGGTTGCTATCGATCAGAACTTCGGCGACCAGCGCGCCGGCAAAGACCAGCACATAGACCAGCGCGAACAGGCCGCCGAGCAGCAGCATCGAACGAAACTTGTTCGATGCGATGTGCGTGTAGAGACCATACGCGGCCATGACGCGATGTCCTGCCGGCCCTATCGGATCAACTCAGAACTTCACCTGGGGCGTGGCCTCGACTTCGGTGCGGCTGGCGCCGAGATCGAAGAAGTCCTTCTTGGTGAAGCCGAACATGCCGGCGAACAGTGCGGCCGGCATCTGCTGAATGCCGGTGTTGTATTCCTGGACCGCGTTGTTGAAGAAGCGGCGGCTGGCCGCGATCTTGTTTTCGAGGTCGGAGAGTTCGGATGCAAGCTGCTGGAAATTGGCGTTGGCCTTGAGGTCGGGATAGGCTTCCGACAGCGCGATCAGCCGGCCGAGCGCGCCGGAGAGCTGGTTCTCGGCCGCGGATACCTGCGAGGGGCCCTGCGCCGACATCGCCGAATTGCGCGCCTTGATGACGTCGTCGAGCGTGCCGCGTTCATGCGAGGCGTAGCCCTTCACGGTCTCGACCAGGTTCGGGATCAGATCGTGGCGTTGCTTGAGCTGTACGTCGATATCGGCAAAGGCCTGGCCGACCCGCTGGCCGAGCGCCACCAGGCGGTTGTAGGCGCTAAACGCCAGGAACACGAGGACGACGATGACGCCGAGAACGATCCAGCCGGTCGACATGGAGAACTCCTGAAGGGGGAAGAAGGCGGCGTTAGCCTAGACCAAATTGGCGCAGGACGAGAGCCCCGGCGCGAAAGGGGAGGGTAAGGCTTGGTCGGATCAGGAACCATCCAAGTTCAAGGCGAAAGCCCCGAACGAGGTTAACTTTCAGCAATGACGGCATCGCCCCAGCGCCAGCGACGGGCGCTCGCATAGGCGGCCTTGTCGCGGCGTGGGACCTTGGTAACCGAGACGCCTTCAGAGGTGCAGAGTTTCGCGGCGATCTCGGCCTTGCCGACCTCAGGCGGCGCCAGCACGCGCGCCGCGCGGTTTTCGGGCGGCGTGCGGGTCAGCGCGACGTAGCTGAAGCGCTCGTCCTCGAACGGGACCTCCGCGCCCTTGATCTGGCGGTGCGCCTGCGAGCGCGGCAGGCGCTGGCTGAAATGGCACCAATCGGGTGCGATGAGCGGGCAGGGCTTGTCGTGCGGGCAGGGGGCGGCAACGTAAGCGCCCGCCGCGATCAGTTGCTGGCGCAGCGCGAGGATTCTGGCGTAGCCGGCGGGCGTGCCGGGCTCGATCACGACCAGCGCGTGGCGCGCCTTGGCCCACATTGCTTCCGTCAGCTTGCGCTGATCGGTCTCGCCGAGTTCGCCGATGACGTAGCTCGCGATGACGAGATCGGCCTGCGAGATCTCGGCGAGGTTGCCGCCGGCATCGCCGGGCAGATAACGGCACTCCGCCAGGCGTGTGCTGTCGCGCGCCAGTTCGAGCGCGAGCCGGCTGAGCGTGGCGTTGGCGTCGAGCAGGGTGAAGTCCTGGAGGGACGCAAACGCCTCGGCGGCGGCCCAGCTCGCGGTGCCGGGGCCTGCACCGACATCGAGCAGCGTCTCGGGAGCGAAGTCCGGCGTCATCTCGGTCAGCGCGTTCAGGCTTGCGGCCACCGCCGCGTAGGTCGCCGGCATGCGTGCGAGCGCATAGGCCAGCGCATCGGCCTCCGACTTGATCGTGCCGGAGCCGCCGCCTGCGCGATAGGCGGTCGAAATTTTCTGCGAGCGCTGCGCCGCGTCGGTGCGGGAGAAGCCCTGCAGCTTGCCGTCAAGCGCGGCTTTGAGTTCTGGCGGCAGGGTGGGCGAGATCATATCCGCCCACCTTCATGTCCGGGCCGGCGCTATCACGCTACGTTCTGGTCGAGAATGTCCACCGCCTCTGACAGGCTCACCGACACCAGTTGCGACACGCCGCGCTCGGCCATGGTGACGCCGAACAGGCGGTTCATCCGCGCCATCGTGATCGGATTGTGCGTGATGATGACGAAGCGCGTGTCGGTCGAGCCGGTCATCTCATGCAGCAGGTTGCAGTACCGTTCGACGTTGTGGTCGTCGAGCGGCGCGTCGACTTCGTCCAGCACGCAGATCGGCGACGGGTTGGTCAGGAACACCGCGAAGATCAGCGCCATCGCGGTCAGCGCTTGCTCGCCGCCCGAAAGCAGCGACAGCGTCTGCGGCTTCTTGCCCGGGGGCTTGGCGATGATTTCGAGACCGGCTTCGAGCGGGTCATCGCTCTCGATCAGGTGCAGCGCGGCTTCGCCGCCGCCGAACAGCTCGACGAACAGGCGCTTGAAGTGGTTGTTGACGACCTCGAACGAGGTCAGCAGGCGCTCGCGCGCTTCCTTGTTGAGGCTCTGGATACCCTGGCGCAGCCGCTTGATGGCCTCGACCAGGTCGTCGCGTTCGGTGACGAGACCGGTGTGCTGGGTCTCGACCTCGCGCAGCTCTTCTTCGGCGCGCAAATTGACGGCGCCGAGGCGCTCGCGGTCGCGGCGCATCTTTTCGAGGTCTTCCTCGATATCGTGCAGCGGCGGCAGCTCGGCGCCGGGCTCGATCTCGGCGAGGCCAGCCACGGCCTGCGGCTCGACCTCGAGCATGTCGCGGATCTCGCGCTCGATGTCGTCGAGGCGGCGGCGCGCGCCTTCCATGCGTTCCTCGGCACGCGCCGTGGCTTCGCGCGAGCTGGAGAGCGCTTCGAGCGTCAGCTTGGCGACGCGATCGGTCTCGGCCATCGCGGTCTCGGCGGTGGCGAGCGCGTCGGCAGCCATCCGGCGGTCGTTCTCGGCGTACTCGATCTCGGTGATCAGCGCGCTGCGCTTCTCGGCGAACACCTGCGGCGCGTTTTCAAGCTCGCCGCGTTCGATCGTGAGTTCGGCAATACGCGCCTGGATGGTGTCGATATGGGAGGCCGCGCTCTCCTTGCGGTTCGCCCACTCGGTGCGCTCGGCGAGGATCGCCTGGACGCGGCGGTCGGCAAGCTCGGCCTCGCGCGCCAGCGCCTGCGCTTCCGCGCGGACCTGGGCGGCCATGCGGCGGTGGTTTTCGATGTCGCTGCGAACGGCAGCGAGACGGGTCTCGGTGTCCTCGCTCGACGGCAGCTCGGTGATGCCGGCCTCGGCATATTCGTAGGCCGCTTCGGCTTCGGCGCGGTCGGCTGCGAGGCGGCTGTGGGCTTCCGACAGCGTCGCCTTGCGGGCGGCGTGACGGCTGATCTCGCGCTCGGCGTTCGCATGGCGCTCGCGCGCGACGTTCAGCTCGCGCTGGGCGGCGCGCATGGCTTCGCGGCTGGCACCTTCGGTGCTCGCGGCCATCTGCAGCTCGGACTCGGCGTTCTCCAGCGCCTGACGCTTGATCTGTGCGTCGATGCGGGCCTGCTCCAGCTCGTTCTCGATGTCGACGAGGCGGGCGCGTTCGGCCAGGCGCCGCGCGGCGCCGGTCGGAGCGTGGGCGGCGGCGACGAAGCCGTCCCAGCGCCAGACGTCGCCCTCGGGCGAGACCAGCCGCTGGCCGGTCTTGAGCTGCGAGACCAGCTCGGCACCGCGCTCGCGCGGCACCACGCCGATCTGCGCCAGACGGCGGGTCAATTCGAGAGGAGCCTGCACGTGGTTTGACAGCGGCACCGCGCCTTCGGGCAATTCCGGATCGCCATCGGTGACGGCGCCGGCATGGGTCCAGCGCATCGGCGCCGAGGGATCGACCGGTGCGTCGAGATCGTCGCCGAGGGCGGCGCCGATCGCCTTTTCAAAACCCTTGTCGACGGTGATGCCGTCGATGATCGGCGGCCACAGATTTTTGGTCTCGCCGTTGACGATCTTGGAGATCGTGCGGGCCTCGGTGTCGAGCCGCTGCACGCGCTTGTCGGCTTCGACCAGCGGCGAGCGCGAGGATTCCAGCGTTTGGCGCGCAGCGACATGCGCCGCTTCGCTCGCCTGTGCTGCGGCTTCCGAAGCGGCCAGCGTCTGCTCGGCGGTCTCGACCGTCGCGGTCAGCTCGTCGAGATCGCCGAAGCCGCCGGTCGCCTCGGTGAGCTTCTGCTCTTCCGCGGCGACGTTTGCAATCTCCTGATCGAGCCGGGCGAGCTTGTCGCGGTGGGTGCGGACGTTGGCTTCGAGCTGATTGCGCTTGGCGGTGAGATCGGCGAGCGCGGTGGTGAGCTCCGCGAACTGCTGCTCGGTCTCGGTCAGCACCGCCTCGGCTTCGCCGACGCGTTCGTCGACGCCCGAACGCTTCTCGACGCGCGACTTGATCTCTTCCTTCAGCTCGGCGTCTTCGGTGTCGAGCCGCTGCAGCGCGACGTCGGCGTCCATGGTCTGTTGCTGAGCACGGGAAATGTCGCCTTCGAACTGCGCGAGGCGGCGCTCGAGCTCGGCGACGCGCTCCTTGGCGCGTTCTTCCTCACGGTCGAGCAGCTCGCGGGCATTGGTCAGGCGTTGAAGGCCGGCGGCGGCGCGCGCTTCCGCGTCGCGCAGCGCCGGCATTTCAGCGGCGCGGATCGCCTGGATGCGGGCGGCTTCGGCCTGATGCTGCGTGCGCTCGGCCATCTCGCGCACGGCGAGATCGTGGGTCTGGCCGGATTCGTTGACGTCGGCATGGGCGCCGATCCAGCGCAGGTGGAACAGTGTGGCTTCGGCCTTGCGCACCTTGGCGGCGACCTCGCGGTAGCGCACGGCCTGGCGCGCCTGCTTCTTCAGGCCTTCCATCTGGCCGGAGAGCTGGCCGATCACGTCCTCGACGCGGGTGAGGTTGGTTTCGGCCGCCTTCAACCGCAGTTCAGCTTCGTGGCGGCGGGCGTGCAGGCCGGCGACGCCGGCGGCATCTTCCAGTACGCGGCGGCGCTGCTCGGGCTTGGCCTGAATGATTTCGCCGATCTTGCCCTGGTGGACGAGCGCGGGAGAACGCGCGCCGGTGGCGGCATCCGCGAACAGGATCTGCACGTCGCGGGCGCGCACATCGCGGCCGTTGATGCGATAGACCGAGCCCGCTTCGCGTTCGATACGGCGGGAAATTTCGAGCAACTGGCTGTCGTTCATCGCCGCAGGCGCGGTGCGATCGGCATTGTCGATCGTCATCGTCACTTCGGCGTGGTTGCGCGCGGGACGGTTGCCGGAGCCGGCGAAGATCACCGCGTCCATGTCGGCGGCGCGCAGGCTCTTGTACGAGGTTTCACCCATCGCCCAGCGCAGCGCTTCGACGAGATTCGACTTGCCGCAGCCGTTGGGTCCGACCACGCCGGTCAGGCCGGGCTCAATGACGAAGTCCGTGGGCTCGACGAAGGACTTGAAGCCGTGAAGGCGCAGGCGGGTGATTTTCATAAGCACGCATCTCTGTTGGCAGGCGCGAATCCCCCTGCCGGGACAATACCATGGAAGGCAATGTCACTCTCTGGGTGAGTCGCGCGGGGCGCCTCATGCGGCTGGACAATGGCCGCGAGGCGCCGTCAGGGCAACCGGCGAAACCCGCTTTTCCCAAGGGATTTATGACGGGAAAGATACGGCTTTCGAGATGCAAATCAGAATCTTGACGAGCGAATCAGCTCTTCAGCAGCGGATTGATCTTCTTGGCGAATTCCTCGAACGAGGTCTCGCCCTTGATCTTCTCGCCGTTGACGAAGAAGGTCGGTGTCGAATCCACCTTCAGCACTTCGCTGGCGTATTTCTGGTCGGCGGCAATCTTGTCGAGCAGGGCCTGATCCTTCAGGCAGGCTTCGACCTGCTGCTGGGTGAGGCCGGCCTGCTTGCCGATCCGCGTCAGGGTCTCGGTGGTGTTCTTGATCACCCAATCGTTCTGCTGGCGGAACAGCATGTCGGTGACGGCGAAATATTTCGGCGCGTCATCTTTGGCGATGCAGCGCGACAGCATCGAGCCGGCGGCGGCTTTGATGTCGAGCGGGAACTCGCGGAAGATGTAACGGACCTTGCCGGTGTCGATGTATTCCGACTTGATCTTGGGGAAGACCTGCTCGTTGAACGCCGCGCAGTGCGGGCAGGTCATCGAGGCGTATTCGGTGATGGTGACGGCGGCCTCCTTGGGGCCGAGCGCCATGTCGGGCAGCGACACGGGCTTGGCCACGTCGGCGGCGGACTGCGCCATCGCTTCGGAGATGAACCGCAGCGGCGAGAGCCCGGCGACCGCGGCAAGACCGGTCAGCGACAGCATCGTGGTGAAGGTGCGGCGGGTGATGATCAAGGTCGGCTCCCGAATTGGCGTGGTCTCGCCCCTGGGTCAAAGCAAGGTTCCCGGGCGGCCTGTCGCTAGCTTGAAACGTGGATTGAGGCAATGGCGAGCGGCGACAAGGGGTCCAGATTAGCTCCCGAATGAGGCTCAATTTCGCTTGATGGCGGCCCCCAGCCGCGCCAGCGCCGTCTTCAGTTCTTCATCTTCGATGCTCCCCAGGCTCTCCGCCTCCCTGGCCACCGATTTGGGGTCCGGAGGGCCGGGCCGCGCCTTGCGCCGGGGGCGCGACAGCGGGGCCTGACGGAAGGCGAGCTTGCCGACCGCGCTCCAGCCGAAGAAGCGGTTGACCCGCTCCAGGATGACGTCGGCGGAGTGCTGGATCTCCAGCGCCATCGGCCCCTCCACCCGCAGCACCAGCGTCGCGGGCTCCTGCGGCTGGCCCTCCACGGGGCGCGGCCATTGCATCTTCATGGGCTCGGCATGGGCCGCAATCTCCGGCCCGGCAATCTGCGCCCACCGCGTCACCAGCTCGCGCGCGGCAAACCCCTGCTTGGCATAGGCCTCGGCGAAGACGTCGTTGAGCAGCAGCGAGAGCGGCTTGGCGCTGAGGGGACCGGGTTTGGGCGGGAATTTGGACATGGGGCCTTATAGCACTCCGGCACGATCCACGAAGAAAGACGTGGATGCCCGCGACGGGCGCGGGCATGACGTGGAGAGATTGGTGCGGGGTCGCTACAGTAAGAACATGAGCCCGAAATCTGCGCTGAAGGCCAAGTCGGAACCGGTTCAGTCGGCAGGTTCGGCTCGTCCCAGCTTGCTGCTCGCCTGGTACGACCGCCATCGCCGCCGGCTGCCCTGGCGAGCGCTGCCCGGCGAGACGTCGGATCCCTACCGCGTCTGGCTGTCCGAGATCATGCTGCAGCAGACCACGGTGAAGGCGGTCGGGCCATACTTCGAAAAATTCGTCGCGCGCTGGCCCGACGTCTCCTCACTGGGCAACGCCTCGCAGGACGACGTGCTGCGGATGTGGGCCGGGCTCGGCTACTATTCGCGGGCGCGCAATCTCTATGCTTGCGCAGTCGCGGTGACGCGCGAGCATGGTGGCGTGTTTCCGGATACCGAAGAGGGCCTGCGCGCGCTGCCGGGGATCGGGCCCTACACAGCGGCGGCGATCGCGGCGATCGCCTTCGACCGCCACACCATGCCCGTCGACGGCAACATCGAGCGCGTGGTGTCGCGACTGTTTGCGGTTGAAGAAGAGCTGCCGCAGGCAAAGCCGTTGATCCAGCAATTGGCGGCGACGCTGCTGGCGAACTCCCGCGCCGGCGACAGCGCGCAGGCGCTGATGGATCTCGGGGCCTCCATCTGCACGCCGAAGAAACCGGCCTGCGCGCTATGTCCCTTCACTGAGGATTGTACGGCGCGTGCGCAAGGCAAGCAGGAGACGTTTCCGCGCAAGGCGCCAAAGAAGAGCGGCACGCTGCGCCGCGGCGCCGCCTTCGTGGTCACGCGCGGCGATGAGCTGTTGGTCCGCTCAAGGCCCGAGAAGGGTCTGCTCGGCGGCATGACGGAAGTGCCCGGTTCGGACTGGCTCGCCGGACAGGATGACGCAACGGCGAAAGGCCAGGCGCCCGAATTGAAGGGGCTGTCACGCTGGCAGCGCAAGGTGGGCGTGGTCACGCACGTCTTCACGCATTTTCCGCTGGAGCTGGTGGTCTACACGGCGAAGGCCGAAGCCCGCACCCGCGCGCCCGAAGGCATGCGCTGGGTGCCGGTCGCAACGCTTGCCGAGGAGGCACTGCCCAACGTCATGCGCAAGGTGATCGCGCACGCGCTGGGCTGATGCTCATGCCGCGCGCGCGGCGCGCTGGTCCTCTGCCGGCATCAGGAAGGTGCGGTTGCGGCCGGTCTTCTTGGCGACATAGAGGCCCTGGTCGGCGCGTTCGATCACGTCCTGCACGTCGCGGTCGCTCTCGTCGAACAGCGCAAGGCCAACCGAGACGGTGAGGGGAATGACGACGTTGCCATGCTGTACCGTCGCGCTCTCGATCGAGGTCCGGATGCGATCGGCGAGCAGCACCGCGGTCTCCTGGTCGATCTCGCGCAGCAGCACCACGAATTCCTCGCCGCCGAAGCGGGCCGCCTTGTCGGTGGTCCGGATCGACTGGCTGACGATCTCGGCGACGCGCTTGATCGCATCGTCGCCGGCCGCGTGGCCATGGGTGTCGTTGATCTTCTTGAAATGATCGATGTCGATCATCAGCGTCGCCATGTTGCGCTTGTAGCGGCGGCAATAGGCGACCGCGTCGTCCGCGACAGTCAGGAACGAGCGGCGGTTCATCAGGCCGGTCATGAAGTCGGTGTCGGCGAGCTGGCGCAGCTTCAGCATGTCCTCCTGCAGCTGCATCGCGTTCTCGGTCGCGCGCAACTCGGCTTCCCGGGTGCGCTCCTCGGCAAGGCCGATACGGCGCAGCAGCGAGCGCAACGCGCGGGAGAGCTGCACGACCTCGGCCGAGCCGCTCTGCCGCGCCAGCATGGTCGGGCCATGCGCGCGTCCGATGCGGTCGGCTTCGCGGGTGAGCGCGATGATGGGCGCAGCGATCCGTCGCGACACCAGCACGGCCAGTGACAATGCGATCAGAGCGGTCGCGGCGCCGATCGCCAGGATCATCTGCGCGGAGGAGATCGCTGCCTTGAGCGCCACGCTCGCGGGCTGGCTCGCAACGACGATCCAATTCAGGCCCTGGTAGTCGCGATGACCCTTGCCGACGTGGAACGCCGTCAGCGCCTGTTCGCCATCTGCCGTTTCGCGGAAGGTGCCGACGCCGACTTTCAGGATGCGGGCGAGCTCCTCGCCCTCGTAGCGGATCGTCTCCTTGTGGGGGCCGACCAGCACCATGCCGCCCTTGCTGATGATCGAGAGCGTCGCGTCGGCGCTGCCGTCATTGGCTTCGACGTCCCTGATCAGATTGGCCGCCCAATTCCAGTCCAGATGTCCGCCGAGCACGCCGAGCACCTTGCCACTGGCGTCGCGCACGGGAACGGCGATATCGACGAAACGATATGGCTCGTTATTGGCGCGCTGCGTCAGCAGCGAGGACAAGAGGACAGCCTCGTGCACGTCGCCGACGGCGACCTTATCGAGCCCCTGCTTGAACCAGGGACGCGCGGCGACCGATTTGCCTTGCAGCAGGCCGCCGGTGGAGGCGACCACGTTGCCGTTGACGTCGGCGAAACCAATCCAGGCGAATTCGGCGAAGGAGCGTTGGAAATCTTCCAGCGAGTTGCGTAGCGCGGCCGGATCACCCTGCCAGACCGCCTTCATCGGCTGCAACTCCGCGAACAGCATCATCTCCTGCTGGCGCGTCGCCATGAAGCGATCGAGCCGGCCGGAGGCAGTCGACGCGGTTCCCGTGAGGCTGTTCTCGATCAGAGCCGCCGTGTTTCTGTAGCTGATAAGCGCGGCGCCTGCCGCCAGCGTGCCCACCAGCACGATTGACATCGCTGCCACGGCCGCAGCGATCTGTGTCCGTACCGTCAGATGGTCTTCGATCGTGTGCAGGCGATTGATGGCCTGCTGGAAGAGGGCGCGCATGGAAAGGCTCCGGTGTCACCGTCGCTCATGCCATGTGGTAACTTCCAACCGATTACCGGCGGATTGCCCGATTGGATCGTATTGAATCGGTCGTGAAGCCGGTTGGTTGAAGCCTCCTTAAATATCCCTGAAGTCCCGTGATTTTCCGTAGTTTTGCGGGATGTTGCGCTGCGTCAAGTCTCCTGCTGACTCCAGGCTGGCAGCAGCGCTGCGCTATTCGTTGCCGGCAACGGAGGTTCCCATGGTCAAGACCGCGCTCGACAACTTCAAGAAGCCGCCTTGCGCCGAGCTGCTCGGCTGGCGCCTGCTCGATGCCCGCCCCGAAGAGGGCTGGCTCAGGCTCGGCTTCGAGGGCAAGCCGGAATTCTGCAATCCGGCCGGCTTCATCCAGGGCGGTATGCTTTCGGCCATGCTCGACGACACCATGGGCCCGGCGGTGCTGGTGATGAGCGAGGGCAGGCTCTACACCACGACCATCAGTATGACCGTGAACTTCCTGGCGCCAGCCAGGCCCGGACCGATCATCGGCGAGGCCAGGGTGACGCAGCTCGGCAAGACCATTGCGTTCGTCGAGGCGAAATTGATGGCGGAAGACGGTGCCGTGCTGGCGACGGCGAGCGCGAGCGAACGGTTGCTGGAGGCGGCGAGGGTGATGAAGTGAGGCGGGTAGCCGTTTCTTTCTTCCTTCTCCCCTTGCGGGAGAAGGTGGCATAGGCAGCCTTCGGCTGCCGTGCTTAAGAATGCCGAAGCGAAGCTTCGGCTACGGCGCCGGATAAGGGGTAGTCCTCCGCGAATTCAAGTGCGAGTCAGACTCGCGGAGAGAACCCTTCACCCAAGTGAGTTCGCATCTACCTGCGTCGCTGCCCTCTCCCGCAAGGGGCGAGGGCCCATTCAGCCGCATCCCGACTTGCGCGAAACCTCACACCTTCGCCCGCGCGTCCCTGCTCACGATCGGCGGTTTCGCATTCAGTGCCTCGACCTGGAACCCCGCGACGCGCTTGTAGTTTGCCGCGATGTCCTCCAGCTCCTGCTGCGACAGCACGTCGGTGACGACCTTGTAACCGTCGGGCGCGCGCTCTTCGACGAGCTGCATCACCTGCTCGGGGCCGTTCTTGCGGTTGAGCAGGACGAGATCGGTGGTCGCGGGGCGCCGTTCGGCTTCATAAGCGAGCAGCGCGGCCTGCGTCGGACCGTGCGCCAGGATCTCGCGCGTGATGGTGCGGGCATCGAGGATCGCCTGCGAGGCGCCGTTCGATCCGATCGGGTACATCGGGTGCGCGGCGTCGCCCATCAGCGTGACCTTGCCGAAGGTCCATTGCGAGACCGGATCGCGATCGACCAGCGGATATTCATAGGCGTGCGGACAGTTCTTGATCAGGCCGGGCACGTCGAGCCAGTCGAACTGCCAGCTCTCGAACCACGGCAGGAACTCTTCGAGCCGCGCGGTGCGGTTATAGTCCTCGCGCCGCCACTGATAGGTCGGCGGCATGTGGCGCTCGGCGACCCAGTTGATCAGGTGGTTGCCGTTCGCATCCGGCTCCTTCGAGATCGGATAGCACACGAATTTCAGGATCTCGTGGCCAGCCATGATCATGGTGCGGCCGGTGAGGAAGGCTTTGGCCGGCGTTACGCCGCGCCAGAGGATGCGGCCGTTCCAGATCGGCGGTCCCTCCTGCGGATAGAGCTTTTCTCGCGCGGCGGAATGAATGCCGTCGGCGGCGATCATGATCGCGCCGTCGTAGCTTCCGGCGGCCTTGCCCGTGGCCCTGTCGATGAAGTCGGCGCGCACGCCGTCTGCCGTCTCGGTCCAGCCGGTGAGGTGATGGCTGGTGAGGATGTTGTCACGGCCGAGCCGCTCGACCGTGGTGTCGAGCAGCAATTGCTGCAGCGTACCGCGATGGATCGAAAATTGCGGCCATTTGTAGCCGGCTTCCAGCCCGCGCGGCTCGCTCCAGATCGGTTTGCCGTGCTTGGAGAAGTAAGCGAGCTCGCGGGTGCGCACGCCGCTGGCGTCGAGCTTGTCCATCAGCCCGAGCTCGATCAGCTCGCGGACCGCATGCGGCAGCACGTTGATGCCGACGCCGAGCGGCTTCAGTTCCGCGACGCTCTCGAACACTTTTACCGGCACGCCGATCTGGTGCAGGCTGAGCGCGAGCGTCAGCCCGCCGATGCCGCCGCCGGCGATGAGTACGGTCATGACAAAACCCCTCCAATTGCAGGCGTCTTGGCATAGGCGGGCGGCGGTGGGCAACTGCGAAGAGCGCGCGCGGAGAAAGTCGTGCTATAGACCTGACCGCCGACAGAAGTTAATTTCCAGCTTTCCCATGAGGTCAGACATGCTCAAGCTCTACTACGCCACCGGCACCTGCGCGCTCGCCACCTACATGACCCTGGAGGAATCAGGCGCCGACTACACGGCTGAACGGCTGAGCTTCAAGGACAACCAGCAGAACAGCCCGGACTATCTGGCGATCAATCCCAAGGGACGTGTGCCAGCGCTGGTGACCGATCGCGGCGTGCTGACCGAGACCCCGGCGATGCTGGCCTACATCGCGCAGACCTTCCCCAAGACGAAGCTGGCGCCGCTCGACGATCCCTTCGATTTCGCGCAGGTGCAGTCGTTCAACTCCTATCTCTGCTCGACCGTGCACATCAACCATGCCCACAAGGCGCGTGGCCCGCGCTGGGCGACGCAGGAGAGCTCCTTCGCGGACATGAAGGCCAAGGTGCCGCAGACCATGGCCGCCTGCTTCGCCCTCATGGAGCAGAAGATGTTCAAGGGACCGTGGGTGATGGGCGATCAGTTCACGATCTGCGATCCCTATCTCCATACGCTCTCGAACTGGCTCGAAGGCGACAGCGTCGACATCAACGCCACGCCGAAGATCGCCGATCACTTCAAGCGCATGTCGGACCGCCCCGCGATCCGCAAGGTGATGGACGCGCAGAAGGCGTGAGGCATCGGCAACGCAAAGTGGGTTGGCCGAAGGCGTAACTCACCATGCGCCAGCGATCGCACAACGAAGTTGGTGGATGACGCCGGCGGACTGCGCTTCGCGCAGCCGCGGGCTAATCCGTCCTACGAGATCTTCTTCTCCAACTCCCGCCCCGTCTCCAGCATCAGCCGCCTGAGCCAGATCGAGCCCGGGTCCATCTGCGCGCGGGTCGGATAGAACATGAATTGCTCGTCGATCCCCGGGTCGAGCGGAGGCATCACCGCGACGAGGCCGAACTGCTTCGACAGCGCTGCGATAAGCCGGCGCGGCACGAAGGCGACGAGGTCGGTGCGGGCGGCGACGTGCAGCGCTTCGAGATAGCCCGACACCACCAGCGAAATGTGCCGTTCGATACCCTTGCCGCGCAGCCAGGTGTCGATGAGATCTTCGGGCTGGCCGCGGATGATCACGCCGACATGGCGTGCTGCCAGGAAAGCTTCCCGCTGCTTCAGTTTCGCGGTCATGGGATGGCCGCGCCGCACCGCCAGCGCATCGCTGTCAGTGTAGAGCAACTGGCGGTGAAAACCCTTAAAGGCGTTGCCGATCGAGATCACGAGGTCGATGGTGCGGGCAAACTCGGCGTGGAAGATCGCTGGTCCCCGCCACGGCACGACGTCGATGCGGATATTGGGGGCCGCCCGCGTCACCTTTTCCATCAAGGGCGGCATCAGCAGCTCGACCGCGAGATCGGGCATCATCAGGCGAAATTGCCGCTCGCTGCGCGCGGCGTCGAATTCGTCGGGCACGAACAGCCCGCGGACCTGGTCGAGCGCCTGCGCCAGCGGCGCGCGCAGGGCCTGTGCCCGCGGCGTCAGCTCCATCCGTGCGCCGGTCCGCACCAGCAGCGGATCGCCGAAGATATCGCGCAGGCGTTGCAGCGCATGGCTCGCGGCCGGCTGCGACAGTCCGATCCGCATCGCTGCGCGGCTGACATTGGCCTCGCGCAGCAATGCGTCGAGCGCGGTCAGGAGATTGAGGTCAAGCGAATTCAAATTCATGATACGAATAGATATCATATCTATTATTGATTTGAAGAATGTCCTTAGTGCCGTGATCTTCTCCGTGATGCCACCGAACGGAGATGCCGCCATGAGTGCGAGCGCCAACAAGAAACTGATGCAGGATATCTTTGCCGCGGCCGCCGATCCGGATCCGGCCGCGCGCGACCGGTCCCTGTTCGCCGCAAGCCTTGCCGACGATGCGACATGGATCGTCACCGGCCAGTATTCCTGGTCGCGGACCTTCTCGGGCAGGGAAGCGATCCTGAGCGATCTGCACGGCTATGTGCGCACCCGACTTCGCGAGCGGACGCGCACCGTCGCCGAGCGCTTCATCGCCGACGGCGACATCGTCGTGGTCGAGGCCAAGGGCGACAATGTCACGCCCGAAGGCGTCCGGTACGACAACGATTACTGCCTCGTGTTTCGCCTGGAGGGCGGCAAGATCAAGGAGATCCGGGAGTATTGTGACTCCGTCCTGACCGAGAAGGCGCTCGGCCCGTTTCCGCAAACGGCCGTGAAGGCCGTGGGCTGACGGAATTGAACCGCGTTGCGTCCGCCGGCCGGTGCCGACAGGCCCGGCCGGCCATGGTCGTGCAAGTCTGGCGGGCGCTGGTCGAGATGGTCCGTCTCAGGCGGGAGCGGTCCCGGGACCGGGTTCACCTGGCTGCCATGACCGATCGGGAGCTGCAGGACTGCGGGATGACCCGTGCGGAGATCGAATACGAGTTCCGCAAGCCCCGGCGGCGGCGATAGAAGCGAAGGAAGGGGAGGCGGGGCCCGTTGTCCCGGCTCCATTTTTTCCGATCCGGACCGGGAACCTTTGGGTTCCCTCGGACGTTCCCTCGCTTCCGGGGCAATAGCGCCCCCGGCTTCGCGCGCGTTTGGGAATTCTATGCTGGCTGGGGCTTCGGACGTTTCGATACAGGTGGGGCGCAGCTTTTCCGGACTCCGCGAACGATTGAGAGACGCGACGGCAACCGCACACCGGGAGCTCGATGCGCAGCTTTCCTCGTTCGATCTCACCGTCTTTTCCGGCTATTGCCGCTTCCTCCAGGCCAGTGCCGGCGCGCTGCTTCCCCTCGAAGCCGCGCTGGTCGATGCCGGCGTCGCCAGGCTGTTTCCCGATTGGCCAGAGCGGGCGCGCAGCGCCGCGATCGTGGCCGATCTCGAACGTCTCGGCAGGGATGCGCACGCCACAGTGTCCGTACCTTCGATGACGCCCAGCGGTGTCCTCGGGACGATGTATGTACTCGAGGGCTCCCGGCTCGGCGCCAAATTCCTGCTGAAGACGGTCGCGGACGCGGCCGATCCGCGCATCGGCGAGGCCACCGCCTATCTCAGCCACGGCACCGGCAAGCGGCTCTGGCAGAGTTTCCTGACAACGCTTCAAGGCGAAGATATCTGCGACGAGGACGAGGCGATCGAGGCGGCGCAGCTTGCATTCGCGGCCTTCGAGCAAGCGGCGGACCGGGCATGAACGAGGCGGTCAATCTCACCAATTGCGATCGCGAGCCGATCCATATTCCCGGCAGCGTGCAGCCGTTCGGCTTCCTGCTCACGGTGCTCTCGGATTTCACGATCTGCATGGCTTCCGACAATGCCGGCAGCTTCCTCGGCAGCGACGTCGCGGACCTGCTCCAGCAGCCGTTGTCGCGCGTCTTCTCGGAAGCCGCGGTCGCGACGATCCGCAGCCGCGTCGACCATCTCAGCGGACCCGATGCGACCGAGCGCATGTTCGGCGTCGAGCTTCAGGCCGGCGAGCCGGCTTATGACATCTCCATCCATTTCTCCGGCGCCTATCTCGTCATCGAGGCCGAGCCCAGTGTCAGCGAGCCCGGCGTGAATTCCGGCGAGCTGGTCCGCCTGATGCTGGAGCGGATTCGCAAGACGCGCGGCATGACCGAGCTCGCGCGCGAAGCGGCACGCCAGCTCAAGGTGCTCAGCGGCTTCGACCGGGTCATGGTCTACCAGTTTCATCCGGACGGATCGGGCGAGGTGATCGCGGAAGCCGCCGAGGCCGGCCTCGAAAAATTTCTCGGCCTGCATTATCCGGCCTCCGACATCCCGAAGCAGGCCCGCATCCTCTATCAGCGCAACTGGCTGCGCATCATTGCCGACATCAATGCGAAGCCGGCGCCCCTGCTGTCGACGGCCACGCACAATGCCGGGCTGCTCGATCTCTCCATGAGCGTGCTGCGCTCGGTCTCGCCGATCCATGTCGAATATCTGCGCAACATGGGCGTCGGCGCCTCGATGTCGGTGTCGATCCTGCGCGACGGCAAGCTCTGGGGCCTGTTCGCCTGCCATCATTATTCACCGCACTACATCTCGTTCGAGAAGCGCACGGCATCCGAGCTGTTCGGCCAGATGTTCTCCTGGATCGTGGAGGGACGCGAGCGCGAGGGCGACGTCGCCTATGAGGCGCGCGCCCATCAGGTCACGGAGCGGCTGATCGAGACCGCCGCGGCGCACGAGCACAGCCGGCGCGCCATCGTCGATTTCGTCGGCGACTTCCGCAAGTTGATCGCCTGTGACGGCGCGGCGATCTGGTCCGAGAACAAGATCACGCTCGATGGCGAGACGCCGACCGAGGACGAGGTGAAGGAGCTGGTCGCCTTCATCAACCGGACGTCGCCGGGCCGGATCTGCGCCAGCGCGGAGATCGCCAAGGTCTATGCCTCGGGCGAGGCCTTCCGGGATCGTGCGGCGGGATTCCTTGCCATCCCGATCTCGCGCACGCCGCGCGACTGCCTGATCTTCTTCCGCCGCGAGGTGCTGCGCTCCGTGACATGGGCGGGTGCGCCCGAGAAGGTCTACGAGGAGGGCCCGAACGGGCCGCGCCTGACGCCGCGCAAGAGCTTCGAGCTCTGGCAGGAGACGGTGGTGGGCCAGTCGAAACCGTGGTCGGCGGCCGACATTCGCATCGCCGAGAGCCTGCGCGTCACGCTGCTCGAGGTCATCCTCCAACTGTCCGATCTTGCCGCCCGCGAGCGCCGCGGCGCGCAGGAGCGGCAGGAGCTGATGATCGCGGAGCTCAATCATCGCGTCCGCAACATCCTGAGCCTGGTCCGCGCGCTGGTGGCGCAGAGCAAGGACACCGCGACGTCGGTGGAGGAGTTCGCCAGCGTGCTCGGTGGCCGCATCCAGGCGCTGGCGCGCGCGCACGACCAGATCACCAACCTGAACTGGGCGCCGGTCGCGCTGCGCACGCTGCTCGAATCCGAGGCCGGTGCTTATCTTGGCGCGCGTGCGGACCGGGTGAAGATGGGCGGACCGGATGTCGCGCTCGACCCCAAGGCGTTTGCGACGCTGGCACTGGTCGTGCACGAGATGATGACGAATTCCGCCAAGTACGGCGCGCTGGCCGATTCCACCGGCCAGGTCGAAGTGGTCTGGCGCATCGATCCGAATTCAAGCCTCGAGATCGAGTGGAAGGAGAGTGGTGGGCCGCCGGTGCAGCCGCCGTCGCGCCGCGGCTTCGGCACGACCATCATCGAACGTTCGGTACCGTTCGATCTCAAGGGCGAAGCCGAGATCCGCTTCGACCTGTTGGGTGTCCAGGCCAAGTTCGTCATTCCTCCCAATTTCGTGGATCTCGTGCCGTCGATCACAGGAGCCAAAATGCGCGTTGAGGAGCAGCAATCGACTCGCCCCCGGATTTCCGACACGGCGCTGATCGTCGAGGACAATCTGATCATCGCCATGGCGGCGGAGGTCATCCTGCTCGATCTCGGCGCCCGCCATGTCGACACCGCCGCGTCGGTGGATCAGGCGCTGCGCTCGATCGAGCGGACCCGCCCGAGCTTCGCGCTGCTCGACCTCAACCTCGGCAACGAGAGCAGCATCAAGGTCGCGCAGAAGCTGAAGGAGATCGGCGTGCCCTTCATCTTCGCGACCGGCTACGGCGAACGCGCGCCGATCCCGGAGCAACTGGCATCGGCGCCGGTGGTGCAGAAGCCCTACACACTGGAAGTGGTCGAGCACGCGCTCGGCAAGCTGCAGCAGGCGATCGCTGAGTAGACATTCGTGCGGGCGGCGCATGCAGCGTTTGACATGCGTCTGCTGCTCCCGCGCCAAAGCGTCGCGTCACTGCCGATAAAATCAGCAGATTTTGTGCGGGCTCGCGCACAGATGCGCGAAAAATCAGAAGGTTCAATTAACGAGTGTCCCCCATTGTGTCGCGGTGCAGCGTGAGTCGCCCGAAGTGAGCGACGCACGGCTGCCGGGGTGGCCGTGACGATCGCCGGAGTTGTGCGTCCGCCCGAATTCACATGCATCTGGGTGGGTACTGGGAATGCCGAGTTTTGGTTTGCGGATCAGGGGCCGTCTCTATGCCGGCTTCATGGCCTTGGTGGCGGTCGGACTTGCGATGGCGGTGGTTGCCATCTGGAATTTGAGGTCCGTGCAGGACCAGGTCGCAAAGGCCTCGGCGTTCTCGGACAGCACGGCGCGGGTGCTGGAGATCTCGACCCATCTGCAGGCGATCCAGCGGGCCAATCTGCGCTACATCTACGACGCCAACGAAGCCGCGATGAAGGAGGCGTCCGAGCGTGAGACCGCGGCGACCGAGCTGCTGCAGGCCGGCGCCAAGGGCACGCAGTCCGAGGAACGCCGCAAGCTCTACAACGACCTGATCGCCGATATCGCGAAAATGCGAAGCCTGCGTGACAATCTCGGTGATGCCGTCAACGAGGCGCGGACGGGCAAGGCGACCTTGCTGCCGAGCGGCGACGAGCTGACCGTCAAGGTGACCAAGCTGGTCGACGTCGCGCGCGCTGCCGTCGACGAAGACACCGCGGCCCTCGTCGCCGATCTCGAATCCCGCCTGCTCGTCGTCCAGATCGCGAACTGGCGCTTCCTGGCGCTGCGCGACACCAAGGGCCCCGCGAATTTCAGAACCAATGTGGACCGGGCAATGCAGCGGCTGGCGGCGCTGGAGAAGAGCCCGCAGGCGACGGAATTGCGCAATACGCTTGCGCCGGTGAAGACCTCGCTCAACATCTATAAATCCGCGTTCGAGACCACGTCGGCCGCGATGCTCCAGGCCGACGAGATCTACCACAAGAACCTCGCGCCGCTGATCGTCGACAGCATTGCCAAGCTCAAGGTCGCGGAAGCCGCGCTGAAGACCGACTACAAGGAATCGCGCACCCAGGCCGAAACGGTGATCAGCGGCACGACGACGGTGCAGGAGATCGCCGGCGGCCTCGCCATCCTGTTCGGCCTGATCGTCGCCTTCCTGACCGCCCGCAGCATCGTCGGTCCGCTGACGTCGATGACGCGCGCCATGGGGCTGCTCGCAGGCGGCAATCTCGCCGTCGAGATTCCCGGCCGCGGCAAGGCCGACGAGATCGGCGACATGGCCAAGGCGATCCAGGTGTTCAAGGACAACATGGTCGACACCGAGCGCATGCGCGCCGAGCAGACCGAGCTCGAGGCGCGCCAGGCCGAGAGCCGCAAGGCCGACATGGTCAAGCTCGCCGACCAGTTCGAGCAGGCCGTCGGCGAGATCGTCGACACCGTGTCGTCGGCGTCGAGTGAGCTCGAGGCGTCCGCCGGCACGCTGACGGCGACGGCCAAGCGCGCCCAGGATCTGTCCACCGAAGTCGCCTCCGCCTCGCAGGAGGCAACCGCCAATGTGCACGCCGTGGCGTCGGCGACCGAGGAGCTGTCCTCGTCGGTGACCGAGATCGCCCGCCAGGTGCAGGAATCTGCCCGCATCGCCACCGAGGCGGTGGGGCAGGCGACCAGGACCAACGCGCGCGTCAGTGAACTCTCCAAGGCCGCCTCGCGCATCGGCGATGTGGTCGAGCTGATCAGCACCATCGCCGGTCAGACCAACCTGCTGGCGCTGAATGCGACCATCGAGGCCGCGCGCGCCGGTGAAGCCGGCCGCGGCTTTGCGGTGGTCGCTTCCGAAGTCAAGGCGCTGGCCGAGCAGACCGCGAAGGCCACGGGCGAGATCGCCCAGCAAGTCTCCGGCATCCAGGCCGCCACGGAAGAGTCGGTCGGCTCGATCCGGGAGATCAGCGGCACCATCGAGCGTCTCTCGGAGATCGCCTCGACCGTCGCCGCCGCGGTGGAAGAGCAGGGCGCGGCGACGCAGGACATTTCGCGCAACGTCCTGCAGGCGGCTCAGGGCACCGAGCGCGTCTCGACCAATATCGGCGATGTCCAGCGCGGCGCCTCAGAGACCGGTTCGGCCTCCTCGCAGGTGCTGTCTGCGGCGCGCTCGCTGTCGGCCGACAGCAACCGGCTGAAGCAGGAAGTCACGCGATTCCTGAACTCGGTCCACGCCGCTTAAATCTTAGAAAAGCAAAAGGCCACGCGCACGCGCGTGGCCTTCCCTGTTGGATGTCGCGCGATCAGGCGACCTTGGTCGTCCAGTGCTTGAACATGTTGCTGCGCGCCTCGTCGTCCATCTCGGCCTTGAAGGTGAACTTGTCCTTCAGCGCGATCGCACGCGCGGCCGCCGGCCGTGCCGAAATCTCGTCGATCAGCCGCTTCACGTTCGGGTAGCGCGCAAAGGCGTCGTCGCCAAGCTTGAACGGCACCATCCGCGCCCAGCCCCACAGCGCCATGTCGACGATCGAATAGGCATCGCCGACCATGTATTTGTGGTCCTTGAGACGTGCGTCCAGGATCTTGTAGTGGCGGTCAGTCTCGTACTGGTAGCGGTTATGGGCGTAGTCGTGGTTCTGGTCCTTCGGCGCGAAATGCTTGAAGTGCACGGCCTGGCCCGAATAGGGGCCGACGCCGGTCGCCACGAACATCAGCCATGACAGCGTCTCGCCACGCACGTTGGCGGCGGGCAGGAATTTTCCGGTCTTCTCGGCGAGGTAGAGCAGGATGGCGTTGCTGTCGAACACGATCGTTCCGTTGTCGTCGATCGCCGGCACCTTGCCGTTCGGATTGACCTTCAAATAGTCGGGCGCGAACTGATCGCCCTTGCGGGTGTCGATCTTGACCGGCTCGAAGGGCAGGCCGGCCTCTTCCAGATAAAGCGCGACTTTGGTCGGGTTCGGCGATCCGTTGAAATAGAATTTGAGCATCTGGCATCTCCCCAGTCTTGGCCGAGCGTGGACGCGGCATCATGCTGCGCGCGCGGCGGCTTTCTCATGCCCGAACTTCGTCAGGGGATGCAACTGGCGAGATTGCCGTGAGGTATCTGCACAAGGCGCAGGTCGGCCGGCGTAACAAAGGCCGATGGCTGCCGTATTAGCTACCGCCGCAAATGCCGTAGGGTCGGCAAAGGCGCGTTTGCGCCGTGCCCACGTCTTCGCATCAATCAGGCAGGACGTGAGCATGCTTTCGCTTTGCCCACCCTGCGAGGTCGGAGAACTGAGTTACTCCGCCCCCATGCCGGCGCGGATTTCCGCGCGGAGCTCGTCGATCAGCTTGAGACCCTTCTTGGTCTCGACGTGCCAGAAGGTCCAGCCGTTGCAGGCCTGTGCGCCCTGCGCGACCGCGCCCATGCGGTGGATCGAGCCGACCTTGTCGCCGAACATGATGGCGCCGTCGGCACGGACCAGCGCGCCGAGCTTCTTCTTGGCATCGAACAGTTTCGCGCCGGGCATGATCATGCCGCGCTCGATCAGTTCGGAGAACGCCACGCGCGGCGCTTCGCGCGCGGTCATGAACGGGGCGAGGCTCGCCTCCGGCAGCGGCTCGACCTTGGCGATGCGCGCTTCGGCGGCTTTCGCATAGGTCTTGTCGCGCTCGAAGCCGATATAGGAGCGGCCGAGGCGCTTGGCGACCGCGCCGGTGGTGCCGGTGCCGTTGAAGGGATCGATCACGAGATCGCCGGGCTTGGATGACGACAGCAGCACCCGCGCCAGCAGGCCTTCCGGCTTTTGCGTCGGATGCACTTTCTTGCCGTCGGCGCCCTTGAGGCGCTCCTCGCCGGTGCAGAGCGGGATCAGCCAGTCGGAGCGTGCCTGCACGTCCTCGTTGGCGGCCTTCAGCGCTTCGTAGTTGAAGGTGTAGCCCTTGGCCTTCTCGTCGCGCGCGGCCCAGATCATGGTCTCGTGCGCGTTGGTGAAGCGGCGGCCACGAAAATTCGGCATCGGGTTCGATTTGCGCCACACGATGTCGTTCAGGAGCCAGAAGCCGAGGTCCTGCATGATCGCGCCGACGCGGAAAATGTTGTGATAGGAGCCGATCACCCAGATCGTCGCCGACGGCTTCATCGCGCGGCGGGCGGCAAGCAGCCAGGCGCGGGTGAAATCGTCATAGGCGGAGAATGAATCGAATTTGTCCCAGTCGTCGTCGACGGCGTCGACGTGGGATTCGTCGGGGCGCTTGAGATCGCCCTTGAGCTGAAGATTGTAGGGCGGGTCGGCGAATACGAGATCGACCGAACCTGCCTGGAGCTTCGACATCTCGGCGACGCAATCGCCGAGGATGATGCGATGCGACGGAGACTCGAAATTTGTGCGGGGCGCCCTTGCAGACGCCCCGCGACGCGACTCTACCATGACTCAAGAACTCTGACTCAGGCGACGCTGTCGGCGACGCGGGACC
>Ga0065165_1001566_pt1 | contig 23654 bp, 20 predicted proteins | sample AraplaMF_Cvi_mMF_FD_63813 | JGI IMG/M metagenome (GOLD analysis project Ga0065165, IMG submission 63813) | Arabidopsis root microbial communities from the University of North Carolina, USA - plate scrape MF_Cvi_mMF (version 2) (version 3) | ecosystem: Host-associated > Plants > Roots >... | reverse complement strand
CTACCTTCAGAATCAATTTATCGCCGCTTCGCAACAACTTACCAAGCTGGACATGCGATTCCCCTGCCCTCCAGGGCAGGGTGGGAGCATGCTGCGCGTGCGCGGGCCTCGGTTGCCGGAACTGCATCCCGCCGCTACAACGGCCGTGAGAGGATCACACCATGTCCGACATGCGCTTGATTGTTGCGGGGGCCGGCGGCCGGATGGGCCGGGCACTGACGCGGGCGATTGCCGACAGCAAAGGCGCGGTATTGGCGGGCGCGCTGGAGGCGCCGGGCTCGGAGCTGCTCGGCAAGGACGCCGGCGTGCTCGCAGGCCTGCCGGCCAACGGCATCAAGCTCTCCGGCGACCTCTGGGCGCTGTCGAAGGAGGCCGACGGCATCCTCGATTTCACCGTGCCGGCGGCCACCCTCGCCAATGTTGCCATCGCCGCCGAGCGTGGGCTCGTCCACGTCATCGGTACGACCGGGCTTTCGGGCTCGGACAACGCCGTCATCAAGAGCGTCACCAACCGCGCTGTCGTGGTGCAGTCCGGCAATATGAGCCTCGGGGTCAATCTGCTCGCTGCCGTGGTCAAGCGCGTCGCCAAGGCGCTCGACGAAACCTTCGACATCGAGATCGTCGAAAGTCATCATCGCATGAAGATCGATGCGCCGTCAGGCACCGCGCTGATGCTGGGCCAGGCGGCCGCGGCGGGCCGCGGCATCTCGCTCGACGAACGTGCGGACCGCGGCCGTGACGGCATCACCGGGGCGCGCAAGCCCGGCGATATCGGTTTCGCCTCGGTGCGCGGCGGCACCGTTGCCGGCGACCACAGTGTCAGCTTCCTCGGCCCGTTCGAGCGCCTGACGCTGTCGCATCAGGCCGAGGACCGCATGCTGTTCGCCCATGGCGCGCTGAAAGCGGCGTTGTGGGCGCACGGCAAGAGCCCGGGGCACTACTCCATGGCCGACGTGCTCGGCCTTGCAGACATCTAGATCAAGTAAAGCAACGGAAGCAGTCAATGAGTGAACGTCTCCTCGTGCTTGTGCGCCACGGCCAGAGCGAATGGAATCTGAAGAACCTGTTCACGGGCTGGAAGGACCCTGATCTCACCGAGCTCGGTGTGAAGGAAGCGACGGAAGCCGGCCGCAAGCTGAAGGCGCAGGGCCTTCAATTCGACGTCGCCTATACGTCCGTGCTGACCCGCGCGCAGCACACGCTCGATCTGATCCTCGGCGAGCTCGGCCAGAAGGGCCTGCCGACCTTGAAGAACCTCGCGCTCAACGAGCGCGACTATGGCGACCTCTCCGGCCTCAACAAGGACGACGCCCGCAAGAAATGGGGCGAGGACCAGGTGCTGATCTGGCGCCGCTCCTATGACGTCCCGCCGCCCGGCGGCGAAAGCCTGAAGGACACGCTCGCGCGCGCGCTGCCCTATTACGTGCAGGAGATCTTGCCCGGCGTGCTCAACGGCAAGCGCACGCTGGTCGCCGCTCACGGCAACTCTCTGCGCGCGCTGATCATGGTGCTGGAAAAGCTGTCGCCCGAAGGCATCTTGAAGCGCGAGCTCGCGACCGGCGTGCCGATCATCTACCGGCTCAATGCGGATTCGACCGTGGCGTCGAAGCTGGATCTGGCGGGCTGATCTCTTCGCCTCTCCCCGCGTGCGGGGAGAGGCCGGAATTTGCGTAGCAAATTTCGGGTGAGGGGGGCTCTCCGCGAGTCCGACTATCACCGTCTTTGCGGAAGCAGCCCCTCACCCCGACCCTCTCCCCGCAAGCGGGGCGAGGGAGAAGAGAGACCTACTGCATCCCCAGCTGCCCGGCTTCCCAGCCGAGCATCGCCTGTTTCCGCGTAATGCCCCAGTGATAGCCGGTGAGCGTGCCGCTCTTGCCGAGCGCGCGGTGACAGGGCACGACGAACGAGACCGGGTTCTTGCCGACGGCGGCGCCGACGGCGCGCGAGGCCTTCGGTCTGTCGATGTTGCAGGCGATGTCGGAATAGGACACCGCGCGGCCCATCGGGATCTTCAAGAGCGTTTCCCACACCCGCACCTCGAAATCGGTGCCGATCATCACCACACGCAACGGCTGATCCGGCCGCCACAGCTTTGTGTCGAAGATGCGCTGCGCCAGCGGCGCGGTGCCTTCGTGATCCTCGACATAGGTTGCGTTCCGCCATCGCCGTGTCATGTCGGCGAGCGCCGCCTGCTCCTCGCCGGGATCGGCAAAGGCGAGACCCGACAGGCCGCGATCGGTTGCGATCACGATGGCCGTGCCGAACGGCGAGGGATGGAAGCCGTAGCGCAAGGTGAGGCCGGCGCCGCCGTTCTTCCATTCGCCCGGCGACATCGCTTCGTGGGTCACGAACAGATCGTGCAGCCGGCCCGGACCTGAGAGCCCGGAGTCGAGCGCCGCGTCGAGGATGCTTGCGGAGTCCCGCAGCAGCCCCTTGGCGTGGTCGAGCGTGAGTGCCTGCATGAAGGCTTTCGGCGTGATCGAGGCCCAGCGGCGGAACAGATGGTGCAGCTCATCCGGCGTGACGCCGGCCGCATCCGCCATCGCTTCGATGGCAGGCTGCGTGCGCCAGTTTTCCGAGATGAACGCGATCGCCCGGCGCACGGAGTCATAGTCTCGCAGCGCGGCGTTCTGGGAGCCCGGCCTGGCCAGGCGCTGGTCATTTATGGCGAGTGTCATCATGGGCGGAAATGTAGGCGCGCCGCCGGCTTGAAACCACCCGATTTCCGACCCGGCGGTCAGGTGACGGGATTGTATGTCGGTCCGCGCTTGGCGGCGTTCAGCGCCTCAACCAAACCTTTGTAAAAACTTGCTTTTTCGTCAGGCCCGAGAAATCTCGCGATCCGGATCTGGTGGCCGCGCGAGATCAGATAGAGATGTTCGATGCCAAAGTCCTCGTCGACCTCCATGTCGAGGCGGACCCAGAGCGGATTGAAGGTCCATTCGGCGACCTGGCCATGATGGCTGACGCGCCGCACGCGCAATTCCGAGGGCGTGACGGTGATCTCCTCGCACGCCCGGGCGGTGCGGAAATTGACCTTGAAGGCCCACCAGACCACGAGCACGTCGAGGCCAAAGAAGCCCAGCACCGGCCAGGCGCCCTTCATCAGGAAGGCGAGACCCGTCACGAAGCTGACGACGCTCAGGAACAGCATCACGGCGAGGAAGCCGGTGCGGTTCAGCGAGCGGTGTGGCGTCAGCAGCGCCGAGAAGATCTGAGGCTCTCTCTCGCGCGCAATTTCGTTGCCTGTGCTCATCGTCCCTCAGTATATCCCGATCATGGCGAAAATCACCCGCAAGACGGTCTCGCGCAAAGCCGCCGTGCCGAAGAAAAAGGCAAAGGCGGCGGTTGCGAATCCGAAGCCCAAGCCTGCCAAGAGATCAGCGCCGGCGAACAAAGCGCTCAAGGCCACAAAACCCAATTCTATCAAACCTTGGACACCGGCCGAGGTTCGCGAGGTTTTCGACCGCTTTCGTAAAGCGAACCCGGAGCCGAAGGGCGAGCTCGAGCACGTCAATCCGTTCACGCTGCTGGTCGCCGTGGTGCTGTCGGCGCAGGCGACCGACGCCGGCGTCAACAAGGCGACGCGCGCCTTGTTCGAGGTCGCCGATACGCCGCAAAAAATGCTCGACCTCGGTGAAGAACGCCTGCGCGAGTACATCAAGACCATCGGGCTCTACCGCACCAAGGCGAAGAACGTCATCGCGCTGTCGGCGAAGGTGCTCAGCGATTTCGGCGGCGAGGTGCCGCGCACGCGCGCCGAGATCGAGTCGCTGCCGGGCGCGGGACGCAAGACCGCCAACGTCGTGCTCAACATGGCGTTCGGCGAGCACACCATGGCGGTCGACACCCATGTCTTCCGCGTTGGCAACCGCACCGGCCTTGCGCCGGGCAAGACCCCGCTCGAGGTCGAGCTTGGTCTCGAAAAGGTGATCCCGGCCGAATTCATGTTGCATGCCCATCATTGGCTGATCTTGCACGGCCGCTATACTTGCCTCGCGCGCAAGCCGCGTTGCGAGGTGTGCCTGATCAACGATCTCTGCCGCTGGCCGGAGAAGACGGTGTGAGCAACAATCGAGTCATTCCGGGGCGCCTCGAAGAGGCGAATTTGGACTCTCGAGATTCCGGGTCTGGTCCTCCGGACCATCCCGGAATGACGACGGTGAGAGTGACGCGCGTTGGGGGCCTATCGTGAGTCAGCAGGAACAAATCTCGTCGCTGCCGCCTGCCGCCGCACCTGCCTCACCGCCAACGCCCGCACAGCCTGCGGCGAGCTCGCTGTGGAGCCGGCTCGCGATCCCGCTGTTCGCCGTCATCGTCGCGCTCGCCTTCGTCGCACTGGCGACGCTGCGCTTCGACGAATGGGTCGGTAATGCCCCAGTCCAGACCACCAATGATGCCTATGTGCGCTCCGAGCTGACGCGGCTGTCGAGCCGCGTCTCCGGCGAGGTGCTGACGGTTGGGGTCACCGACTTTCAGCGCGTCAGGGCCGGCGACCTCCTGATCCAGATCGACCCCGCCGATTACGAGGCCCAGGTCGCGCAATCCGAGGCCGCTGTCGCCGCCGCGCAAGCGGTGCTCGACAATCTCGGCAATCAGATCGAGCTGCAATATGCGACGATCGCGCAGGCCGAAGCGGCGCGGCTGTCGGCGGAGGCGCTCGAGGTCGAGGCCAGGCAGGAGCAGGAGCGTCAGCAATCGCTGTCGCAGACGGAGTCCGGCACCCGGCAGCGGCTCGAGCAGGCGGTCGCGGGCCTTGCCAAGGCACAGGCGGACGTGCGCGCGAGCCGCGCCGTGATCGCGGCCCAGCAGCATCAGCTCGAGGTCCTGCAAGGCACCAAGAAGCAGCGCGCCGCCGATCTCGAGGCCACCAAGGCGACGCTGGCGAGCGCGAAACTGAAGCTTGGCTACACCAAGATCACCGCGCCGTTCGACGGTGTCGTCGGCGAACGGCAGGTGCAGCCCGGCGACTATGTCAATATCGGCACCAACCTCATCAATGTCGTGCCGCTACCGAACGTCTATGTCATCGCGAACTACAAGGAGACGCAGCTCACGCACGTCGCGCCGGGCCAGCCGGTCGAGATCACCGTCGACAGTTTCCCGCGCGAGAAGCTGCGCGGCCGGGTCGAGCGTATCGCGCCGGCGACCGGTGCGCAGGTCGCGCTGCTGCCGCCTGATAACGCCACCGGCAATTTCACCAAAGTCGTGCAGCGCATTCCCGTGCGGATCCAGTTCGACGATAACCAGCCGCTGCTGACCCGGCTGGTGCCGGGCATGTCGGTCGTCACCAGCATCGGTACGAAGGACGCGAATGGCGGCAAATGACGATGCCGGCCACGGGCCCGTCTCGCGCGGCGGCATCGCGCCACAGCCTTTGTTTGCCGTGGCAGCCGTGCTGCTCGGCTCGTTCCTCGCCAATTTTGACAGCCGCCTGACCACGGTCGGCCTGCCCGATCTGCGCGGCGCGTTCGGGCTCACCTTCGACGAAGGCGCATGGCTCTCCACCGCCGGCATCGGCTCGCAGATCTTTATCGCGCCCGCGGTGGCGTGGCTCGCGACGGTGTTCGGCCTGCGCCGCGTGCTCGGCATCCCGAGCCTGGTCTATGCCGCGGTATCGCTGGTCATCCCCTTCGTGCGCGACTACCCGATGCTGCTCGCGCTCAGCGTCGTGCATGGCCTCCTGCTCGGCACCTTCGTGCCGGCGACGCTGATGATCGTGTTCCGCAATTTGCCGATGCGCTGGTGGCTGCCGGCGATCTCGCTCTATTCGATCCGCGTCGGCTTTGCATTGGACTCATCGACCGCGCTGGTCGGCTTCTATGTCGACCATCTCGGCTGGCAATGGCTGTACTGGCAGGGCGTCGTGATGGCGCCCTTGATGGGCCTGATGGTCTATCTGGGCACGCCGAACGAGCCGGTGAACCGCGCATTGCTGCGCGAGGCCGATTGGGGCGGCATGCTGCTGCTGGGGGCGGGCGTCTCGATGATCTATGCCGGCCTCGACCAGGGCAACCGGCTGGACTGGCTCGGCAACGGCACGGTGACGGCGCTGCTGGTGGCCGGCGCGGTGCTGTTCGCGGCCTTCCTCGTCAACGAGTCGCTGGTGCGCCAGCCCTGGGCGCATGTGAACGTACTGTTCTCGCGCAATATCGGCCTGTCGCTGGTGGTGATCCTGCTCTACACGCTGACGTCGCTGTCCAATTCATCGCTGGTGCCGAACTTCCTCGGCAATGTCGGCCTGCTCCGGCCGGAGCAGAGTGGATTGCTGCTGCTCACCTATGGCGCGCTACCGATGTTCGTGCTGGTGCCGCTCTCGATCTGGCTGCTCCGCCATTTCGACGCACGCGTGGTGACGGTTTTGGGATTTGCCTGCTTCGCCGCCGCCAATCTCTGGGGCACCCAGCTCACCCACGACTGGGCGCGCGAGAATTTTGCCGGCATCGTGCTGCTGCAAGCGGTCGGGCAATCGACGACGCTGCTGCCGCTGATCATCATTGCGCTGTCCAACTCCGATCCGAGCCGCGCCACCTCGTTTGCCGCCTATATCCAGATCATGCGGCTCGGCGGCGCCGAGATCGGCGTGGCGCTGATGGGGACCTGGCTGCGCGTCCGCGAGCAGGTCCATTCCTTCTATCTCGGCCAGAACCTCGAGGTCGGCGACGTCAATGTGGTGCGCGCGCTCAAGCAGCTCGCCGATCACTTTGTCGCCCACGGCGCGGGGTCGGCGCAGGCGCGTGCGGTCGGTACGCTCGCAAGCTTCGTCCAGCGCGAGGCCAACGTGCTCGCCTATATCGACGGCTTCTGGTTGTGCTTCTGGCTGGCGATGGCCGCGCTCGGCTGCATCGCGCTGATCACCCGCGCGCCGCCGGGTCCGTTCACGCCGGCGCCGTTCGGCTTCGCCAAGATGCTACTGCGCAAATGCGGGATGCAGGTGACCTGAGAGGCGTCACCGCATCTGCCGTGCCGGTTCGATCAACTCCGGTCGCGGGCCTGACAGGCGCTTGTGCATGTGGACCATGAAGGCCATGCCGAAGATCGGCGTCGCCAGGTTCACGATCGGGATCGAGACGAAGGCGGCGATGAAGAGGCCGGCGGTGAAGATGGTGGCGGCATTGTCGCGCCGCATCGCCTTGGCGTCCTCCGGAGAACGGAAGCGCATCGCCGCGAGCTCGAAATATTCGCGCCCCAACAGCCAGGCGGCGGCGACGAAGAAGATCAGGAATCCGGCGCCGGCGAAAAGCACCAGCGGCAGCGCGACGAGATAGACCAGGATCGTCAGGAGCGCGGTCTTGATGCCTTCGAGGATCGCCTGGTTGAACGGCAGGGCAACGCCGGGCCGCTCGGCGGGATAATATTCGCGTTCGACGACATCGGCGACGTCGTCGACGAAGAAGCTCGCCACCAGCGAGGTGATCGCGGGCATCAGGAAGACGCTTCCGAAGACGACGCCAAGCCCGGCGGCAATCGAGATGATCCAGGCGAGCACTTCGAGCGAGGAGTGCCAGCCCGGCCCAAGCAGGCCTTCCAGCCAGACCTCGCCATAGGCCGCAAACCAGCTGAGCAGCCGCTGCAAGCCGATCGCGAGCACGATGATCAGCACCAGCGCGACGCCGATCGACCGCCACAGGATCGAGCGCATCGGCGGCGAGATCATTTGCGACAGCGCCTTGATGGCGGCATCCAACATGTCAGCACCTCTCAGGAAAATCACCCCGAGAGGTAGACACGGCAAGCCGCTTCGGCAAGAGACGCCGACCTGTCGCCGCCTGCGGCTTAAGGTTCCGCCTGCGATGCTGGCCCGGCACGTGATGGCGCTATACACCGTGCTCCAGCGGCCAAAACCCGCGTAGATCTGGGCGGCGACCTGCTCCTGCTGCTCAGGGGGCCCTCGGTCTTGATCTGCGGATCCGGCCGACCTCTCCCCGCAAACGGGGTGACGTGGCAGCAACTCACACCGTGTCCAGCGCCTTCCCCCGCACGTTCGGGCCGAACAGCGCCATCGCGATCACCACGATCAGCATCGCCGCGGTGATCAGGCCGAAGACGCCGGTGACGCCGGCCTCTTTCAGCATGTAGGCGACGATGAAGCCCGAGAAGGTCGCGGAGAGCCGGCTCATCGAATAGACGAGGCCGGATGCCTGCGCCCGAATCTCCGTCGGAAACACCTCGGTCTGGTAGGCGTGATAGGCGTAGGACATCGTGGTGTTGCAGGCCGTCAGCAGCACGCCACAGACGATCAGCAGCGCCGGCTCGGTCAATTGCGCGAATGCCATGCCGAAGATGATGATGGCGATGCAGGCGCCCGCGATGATCCAGCGCCGTTCGAATTTGTCGGCGAAGCTCGCGGCCAGCAGCGGTGAGATCGGATAGGCGAAGGCGACGATGAAGGAATATTGCAGGCTCTTGGTGACGGTGATGCCCTTCTCGACCAGCAGCGTCGGTACCCAATTGGCGAAGCCGTAGAAGCCGAAGGCCTGGCAGAAATTGAACACCATGAAGAGGACGACCAGCGAAAGATAGGGCGGGCGGAACAGGTCGGCGAAACTGACGCGCGCGACCGGTCGGACTTGTCGCGCAGGCGAGGTCGTGGGCTGTGACCCGCCGCCGCTGGCGGCCTCCAGCGTGGCGAGGATGCGGAGCGCCTCCTCGCCGTGGCCGTGGCGCGCCAGCCAGAGCGGGCTTTCGGGCAGGAACAGGCGGAGCACCCAGACGATCATGCTGGCGGCGGCGCCGATCAACACCACCCAGCGCCAGCCTTCGACGCCGTAAGGGGCGAGCGGCACCAGCCACCAGGCGAGGAAGGCGACGACGGGAACGGCGATGAACATGATCGACTGGTTCACCGCAAAAGCGCGCCCGCGCATCCGGCTCGGCACCAGCTCGGTGATGTAGGCGTCGATGGTGATGACCTCGACGCCGATCCCGATGCCGGCGAGGAAGCGCCAGAACAACAAGCCTTCTGAGGAGGTCTGGCAGGCCATGATGACCGACGCCGCCGTGTAGCCGAGCAGGGCATAGGTGAAGATCGCGCGGCGGCCAAAGCGGTCGGCGAGGAAGCCGAGGAAGAAGGTACCGACGAACAGGCCGGCAAAGGTCGCGGCGACGAAGGCGCCGATGCCGGAGAAGCCGAAAAATGCCTGCGTCGTCGTGGAGAGCAGTCCGCTGCGGCTCAGGCCCGGCGCGATGTAGCCGGTGAGGAACAGATCGTAGATCTCGAAGCAGCCGCCGAGCGAAAGCAGGATGACGAGGCGCCAGACATACGACGTCCCCGGCATCGCCTCGAGCCGCCGCGAGATCTCGTCCGGCACGGATGGCGCAGCGCCGAGCTCGAAGCCTGTGTCGATGCCGACAACGCTCATGATGTCCTCCCCGTGGCGTGCATTTCACACGTTTCCCGGCGGCTCATCTCTGTCGCATGTCGCAAGCTCTGCCGGATCGCGCCATGTTGGCGGGTCGGAGCCGGAAATCCAGAAGAACATATCGATGGAAGCGTTCGAGATTTTCGAACGAACCTATCCAGGCGTCATTGCGAGGAGCCCTTGCGACGAAGCAATCCAGAGACCCTCCGCGGAACGACTCTGGATTGCTTCGCTGCGCTCGCAATGACGGCGGGAAGGGCGCGGGACTTAACTCTCACAACCCTCGTGGAGATGGCTCCTCACCCCGCCAGCTCCGCCTGCCAGCCCCCGCTGCGGACCTGGTCGGCGATCAGCGACAGCATCAACCGCCGCATCTCTTCCATCGCATAAGTCATCGGGCGGTTGCGCAGGCGGCAGAGATAGAGCGTGCGGGTCAGCTTCGGCTCGATCACCTTGCGGGCGATCAGGCGCCCCGCCGCGAGCTCCTCGCGCGCGAACAGCTTTGTCGCGATGGTGCAGCCGAGTCCCTCCACCAGTGCGCCGGTCATGCCGGTGATCGAGTTGGCATGCAGGATGGCGCCGCCTTCCAGCCGCTTGAGCAGGACGGGATCGTCCAGCAGCGCGCGCGAGGACAGGCCGAGGCCGTAACGCAGCAGGATCAGCGGCAGCTTGCTCAGCTCCTCGAAGCGGATCGGCGTCTTGCCCTTGCCGACCAGCTTCGGCGTCCCGACCAGGAACATCTCCTCCTCCAGCACGGCTTCGGTGATCAGCTCCTTCTCCGACGGCGGATTGTAGACTAATGCGAGATCGACATTGGAGATCATCAGGTGCATCAGCGTCGCACCCGATAGGCTCTCGGTGAGCGACAGTTTTAGCTTGGGATATTTGGTCAGCACGATGCGCATCAGCTCGACGCCGATTGCCTTGACCCCGGAATTGGCCATGCCGATCGAGATCTCGCCGGCAATGACACGTGCGCCCTCGCGCACCTCGGTCTCGGCCTCCGCCATGGCGCGCAGGATGATCCTTGCGTGCTCATAGAGCCGCTCGCCGGCCGCGGTCGGTTCCATGCCACGCGACTTGCGCTCGAACAGCGGCGTTGCGAACTCGGCCTCCAGGTTCGAGACGTGATGGCTCAGCGCGGATTGCGCGACATTGACCTGGTCGGCCGCGCGCGACAGGTTGCGCTGCTCGTAGACGGCGATGAAGTAGCGGAGCTGGCGCGAATCCATGGGGAGTCCAGCGTTCTAGAACTGCGAAGGTAATCTTCGACAGATTATATTTTTCAGATGGCTTGTGAAGGCCTAGTCTTCTCTGCCAACGAACAGGGAGTGCCGCATGACAGGGACCGGATTGCCGCTCGAAGGCGTGCGGGTGGTCGAGATGACCCACATGGTCATGGGCCCGACCTGCGGCATGATCCTGGCGCAGCTCGGGGCCGACGTGATCAAGGTCGAGCCGCCCGCCGGCGACAAGACCCGAAGCCTCGGCGGCATGGGGACGGCGTTCTTTCCGCTGTTCAACCGCGGCAAGCGTAGCGTCGTACTGGACTTCGAGCAGCCTGGGGATCGCGACACCATGCACCGGCTGCTCGCGTCAGCGGATGTGTTCCTCGAAAATTTTCGCGACGGCCAGCTCGACAAGCAGGGGTTAGGCTCCGCGGAGCTGCGCCGCCTGCATCCGCACCTGATCGTCGCCGGCCACAAGGGCTTTCTGTCCGGTCCCTACGAGCATCGCCCCGCGCTCGACGAGGTCGTGCAGATGATGTCGGGCCTCGCGGCGATGACCGGCACCAAGGAGAAGCCGCAGCGTGTCGGCTCCTCCGCCAACGACATCATGGGCGGCATGTTCGGCGTGATCGCCATTTTGGCCGCGCTCTACCAGAAGCGCGGCGGAAAACGCGACGGCGCCGACATCCGCATCGGCCTGTTTGAGAACTGCCTGTTCCTGGTCGCCCAGCACATGGTCGAGTACGAGATGACCGGTAACAAGCCGCGTTCGATGCCCGAGCGCGAGCACGCTTGGCCGATCTACGACATCTTCGATGCCGCCGGCGATGGACGCATTTTCATCGGCGTCGTGACCGAGGGCCACTGGCAGAGCTTTTGCCGCGAGTTTGGCCTCGCGGATCTTCTCGACGATCCCGCCTTGCGCACCACGACCGACCGCATCCTGGCACGGCCGCGGATCATTCCGCGCGTCGCCGAGATCATCCGCCGGTGGAACGTGGCGGAGCTGTCGCAGAAGCTCGATGCGCTCAACATCTGCTTCTCGCCGATCAACCGTCCCGAGGATCTCCTCACAGACCCGCATGTGCTGCGGCCCGGTGGCCTCGTCACCAACATTGCCGCTGACGGCAAGCCGTTCCATGTGCCGACGCTGCCGCTCGAATGGAACGGCAGCCACTTTGGCGAAGGCCTGAGGGTCGCACCGCTCGGCGCCGACACATCCGCCGTTCGCGCCGAGATCGATGATAACGACGACATTACGTCGAAAGCCGCTGGGAGGCGCGCATGAGCCGGATCGAACAGATTTACCCTGCGGGCCGCGTTGCCTTGCGCGAAGTTGGCCTGCGCGACGGGCTCCAGCTCGTCAAAAAATTTCCGTCCACCGAGGCCAAGCAGCGCTGGGTGCGCGAGGAATATGCCGCCGGCGTCAGGCATTTCGAGGTCGGCTCGTTCCTGCCGGCGAAGACCTTTCCGCAATTCGTCGACGTGCGCGATGTCGTTGCGACGGTCGCGAGCCTGCCAGGTGCCCATGGTGTTGCGCTTGCGCTCAACGAGCGCGGCGTCAATGAGGCCCTCGAATCCGGCGTCGGCGAGATCGCCTCGGTGGTCTCGGCGACGGAAGAGCACAGCCAGGCCAACGCGCATCGCTCGCGCGATTCCGCGATCGCCAATGTGAAGCGGCTGTGCGAGATGCGCGACGCCAGCGTCCACAAGCCGCTGGTGAACGCCGCGATCTCGATGGCGCTGGGCTGCTCGATCACAGGCGCGGTCGATCCCAACGAGGTGCTTCGTCTGGTCGACAAGTGCCTGGAGGCCGGCGTCGATTTCGTCGCGATCGCCGATACCGTCGGCTACGCCGGGCCGAAACAGGTCGCCGAGCTGACCCGCGCCGCGGTCAAGCTTTCGGGATCGAAGCCGATTTGCATCCATCTCCACGACACCCGCGGCATGGGCATCGCCAACGCTTCCGCCGCGCTGGACGAAGGCGCGCGCATTCTCGACGGTTCACTCGGCGGTCTCGGCGGCTGCCCCTTCGCCCCCGGGGCGACCGGCAACGTCGTGTTCGAGGACCTGGTGTTCCTCTGCGAGAGCAAGGGCTTTGCGACGGATATCGATCTGGACAAGTTGATCGCGGTGCGCAGGATCCTGCGCGAGGAGATGCCGAACGAGCAGCTCTACGGTGGCCTCGCGCGGGCGGGGTTGCCGGGCGGGAGCGCGGCGAAGGCGGCGTGATGAATGTCGCTCTCTCGTGTCCCGGACGCGGCGCGGCATGAAATGACGCGACGCAGAGCCGGGACCCAGGAGCTTACGCCAGCGGTGAGATGGGCCCCGGCTCTGCAGCGCACCGCTGAAGAAGCGCTGCGCTGCGTCCGGGGCAAGAGAGCGCAAGCCTACTCATGCCGGTGCCCATGCTTCCGCGCCTTCGTCGGCTTGCCTTCGCCGGTCGGAATCATCACCACGCGCCCATAACGCACGCCGCGTTCGGCGATGATGTGGTCGGCGAAATGCCTGACCTCGTCGGCCGAGCCCTTCAGCGCCGTCATCTCCATGCAATTGTTCTCGTCGAGATGGACATGCAGCGTCGCCAGCGCGAGGTCGTGGTGGCCGTGGAATTCCTGCACCAGGCGCTTTGAGAGATCGCGCGCGGCGTGGTCATAGACATAGACGAGGCCGGCGACGCATTGGCCGGTCTGCGCGGTGTCCTCGGAGCTCTGTTGCAGCCCGGCGCGGGCGAGGTCGCGGATGATTTCGGAGCGGTTCTGATAGCCCCGCGCCTCCGCCGCGGCGTCGATTTCCGCCAGGAGATCGTCCTCGATCGTGATCGTAATCCGCTGCATCAGGTCCTCTCCTCGAGCATCGCTGAACGGACCTGTTTTACACGGATTTTGCAACACTCACAGTACGTAGCCCGGATGGAGCGCAGCGTAATCCGGGACAGTGCCGGTGTGTGGGCAGAACCCGGATTGCGCTTCGCTCCATCCGGGCTACGGGCGTCTTAGCTAGCTCTTCTCACAGCCGCGTCGCCCGCAACCGCAGCGCATTGCCGACCACGCTCACCGAGGACAGCGCCATCGCGGCGGCCGCGATGATCGGCGACAGCAGCACGCCGAACGTCGGATACAGGATGCCGGCGGCGATCGGAATGCCGGCCGCGTTGTAGATGAAGGCGAAGAACAAATTCTGCCGGATGTTGCTCATCGTCGCCTGCGACAGCTTTCGCGCCCGGACGATGCCGACAAGATCGCCCTTGAGCAGGGTGATGCCGGCGCTCTCCATCGCCACATCCGTGCCGGTGCCCATGGCGATGCCGACCTCGGCCGCCGCCAGCGCCGGCGCGTCGTTGACGCCGTCGCCGGCCATGGCGACGCTGCGGCCGGCTTTTTGCAGTTTTCCGACCACGGCGCTCTTCTGGTCCGGCAGCACCTCGGCTTCGACATCGGCGATGCCGAGCCGGCGCGCGACAGCTTCGGCCGTCGTGCGGTTGTCGCCGGTCAACATGATCACCTTGATGCCCTCGGCGGCCAGGGCCTTCAGCGCGTCCGGCGTCGAGGCCTTGACCGGATCGGCAATCGCGAACAGGCCGGCCAGCGCGCCATCGACGGCCATGTTGATGACGGTCGCGCCATCGCCGCGCAGGCGCTCGGCCTCGGCGTCGAGCGTCTTGGTGTCGATCCCGATCGAGGCGAAATATCTGGCATTGCCGAGCACGATGGTCCTGCCCTCGACCTTGCCGGTCGCGCCCTTGCCGGTCGGCGAATCGAACCCTTCGACCGGGCCGAGAGTGAGCTGCTTCTCTTTCGCCGCGCGCACGACGGCGTCGGCGAGCGGATGCTCGCTGGCGCGCTCGACGCTGGCCGCAAGCTGAAGGATTTGATCCTGCGCGAAGCCGGACGCCGGCACGATCGAAACCACCTTCGGCTTGCCTTCGGTCAGCGTGCCGGTCTTGTCGACCACCAGCGTGTCGATCTTCTCCATCCGCTCCAGCGCCTCGGCGTTCTTGATCAGTACGCCGGCCTGCGCGCCACGGCCGACGCCGACCATGATCGACATCGGGGTCGCCAGGCCCAGCGCACAGGGGCAGGCGATGATCAGCACGCTGACGGCGGCGACGAGGCCGAAGGCCAGCCGCGGCTCCGGTCCGAACCAGGCCCAGGCGGCAAAGGCGGCGATGGCGATGACGATCACGGTCGGCACGAACCAGCCGGCGACCTGGTCGGCCAGCCGCTGGATCGGCGCGCGCGAGCGCTGGGCATCGGCGACCATCTGCACGATCTGCGACAGCAGCGTCTCGCGCCCCACCTTGTCAGCGCGCATGACGAAGCTGCCGGACTGGTTCAGCGTCCCCGCGATGACTTTTGCATCTGCCTCCTTGGTGACCGGCATGGATTCGCCTGTCACGAGGGATTCGTCGAGCGAAGAGCGGCCTTCCAGAATGGTGCCGTCGACCGGCACCTTCTCGCCGGGACGAACACGCAGGCGGTCGCCCGCGTGGAGCGTATCGATCTCGACCTCATGCTCGCTGCCATCGGCCTCGACGCGGCGCGCGGTCTTCGGCGCCAGCTGAAGCAGCGCCTTGATCGCGCCCGACGTCGCGTCGCGGGCGCGCAGCTCCAGTACCTGGCCGAGCAGCACCAGCACGGTGATGACGGCAGCCGCCTCGAAATAGACTGCGACCGCGCCTTCATGGCCGCGGAAGTTCGCCGGAAAAACCTGCGGCGCGATGGTGCCGATCAGGCTGTAGACATAGGCAACGCCGGTGCCCATCGCGATCAGCGTGAACATGTTGAGGTTGCGCGTCAGGAGCGATTGCCAGCCGCGGACGAAGAACGGCCAGCCGGCCCAAACCACCACGGGCGTGGCGAAGACCAGCTGGATCCAGTTCGACAGCGTCGGATCGATCCAGTTGTGCGGGCCGGCGAGATGGCCGCCCATCTCCAGCACCACCGGCGGCAGCGCCAGCGCGCCGCCGATCCAGAACCGTCGCGTCATGTCGGCAAGTTCGGGGTTGGGACCGCTCTCGAGGCTCGCGACCTCCGGCTCCAGCGCCATGCCGCAGATCGGGCAAGAGCCGGGTCCGACCTGGCGGATCTCCGGATGCATCGGGCAGGTGTAGATCGTGCCTGCCGGCGTTTCCGGCTCGGGTGCTTTCTCCTTCGCAAGATACTTTGCGGGATCGGCGGCGAACTTGGTGCGGCAGCCGGCCGAGCAGAAATGGAAGGTTTCGCCGTGATGGTCGAACCGATGCTTCGACGTCGCTGGATCGACCGTCATGCCGCAGACGGGATCCAGCACCTTTGCCGTCGCATCGCCGTGATCGGTGTGATCATGGGCGTGACCAGCATGATCGCCGTGTCCGCCGCAGCAGGACGATGCCGCAGGCTTGGCGGGAGCCGCAGCGGCCTTGGAGGAACAGCCGCATCCGGTGTGACCGTCCACGCCGTGGTGATGTCCATGTTCTGCGTCGTTCATTCCCATGCTCCGGCCGTTGTGCCCAGGGTCTTGCAACCCATACCCGGTGGGGGTATATAGACGTCATGCGCAAGGACATCAAGGCATCTGTCGGAAAACGCCTCGGCCGGATCGAGGGCCAGGTTCGCGGCCTCTCGAAAATGGTAGAGGAAGACCGCTACTGCATCGACATCGTGACGCAGATCGCGGCGGTGCGCGCCGCGCTGCGCCGCGTCGAGGAGGAGGTCCTGAAGGACCACGTCGCCCATTGCGTCGAGCACGCGATCTCGAGCGGCGACAAGGCCGACCAGCGCGAGAAGATCGCGGAGCTGATGGCGGTGATCGGGCGCGCGGAGCGGTAGGGCGGGGTTTGTCCGCCGTCATTGCGAGGAGCGTAGCGACGAAGCAATCCAGACTGCCACCGCGGACAGTCTGGATTGCTTCGCTACGCTCGCGATGACGGAGGCGAGATCGCGCCATACGCCCTGTGTCGTCCCTGCGAACGCAGGGACCCATAACCCCAGGGAGGGCTTTGGCGAAGACTGGTTGTTTGGTACGTCTACCGCTCCTACGCGATGGATCACGCGGTATGGGTCCCTGCGTTCGCAGGGACGACAGCGGGGCCTAAGCCGCGATCTCTCGCGCGCGGCCTCGCCGCCTGGGGCGATACATCGCGAGCTTTTTCAGCAGCGGAAAATGCCCGGAGACGGCCATCCGTTCTGCCGGCTGCGCGGCTTCATCGGTCATTTGCCCAGCCGAAACTTCAACCGGCGCCTCTTCGTCAATCGCTTCAGGAACGAGCGGCGGCGCACCGAACGTTTCTGGAAACACACCGAACGAGCCCGCTACCTCCTCGAGCGGCTTTTGCTTGTCGGCCCAGTGCAGCGCTGTGTAGTCGAAGCCGTGCACGATGGTGGGTTTGACCACTTCGAAATAGGGCGAGATGTCGAAGTCGCGCGGCATATAGAGCGAGGAATCGCGGATGTGCAGGATCTCGCGCCGGGCGGCGCGGCTGCCGGCCTTGGTGATCTTGGGCAGGATCGGATAGCGCACGGCGTCGAAGGCCTGCGCGATCAGCGCCGAGCAGATGATTTTTGTCGGATCGCCCGACCCGATCGCGATCATGCGCCGCCGCCAGCGCTGTGGGATCGGCAGCGGAAACAGGAAACGCATCAGATCGATGATGTTCTTGGTGTCATAGCCGAAGCCAATGCGGTTGATCGCATAGCGGCAGACCGTGGTGCGATCCTCATAGGACAGCCCGACCGGACGGCAGACGCGGGTGTGATACGGAAAATATTTCGACAGCGGCGCCGAGGTGACGCCCTCGCCGATATTGGCCTCGATCAGCACATGCGGCTCGCCGTCGGGCTCCGTGGCGCCCTCGACCGGGCCGACATAAAGCGCGGCATGCGACCAGGTCGACTGGGTCAGGTATTTAATGATGCCCGAGATGCGGTTGTTGCCCTCGACCAGCAGCACGTCGCCGGGCTCGATGACGCCGCGCAGATGCTCGGGGTCGCTCGGCGTGAACGGCTCATAGCCCGGCACCTCCTTCGAGAGGTACGCGGCAATCAGCTTGCCGACAGAATCCAGGACCGTCCCCATGTCGAGCTCCCCCAGGCCTTTCTGGCCCGCTTCTTTTTCCTTCTCTATCATGGTCGAAACGTGTTGCCATTCGGTTCATCAGTCTGTGAGATCAAGCACGATTGATTCACCATGATGGTTGCCGTGCAACATCAGATGCGGCAAGGTTCGCGGGCTGTTCCCGTTCGCCGCAAGTCTCCGGAAACCATGACATGACAATCACGCGCCGCGGTTTCCTTGTCGCGTCGGCGGGTCTTGCCGCGATGCCGGTTCTGCGCGCGACGGCCGCGCCGCTGCCGCGCGAGGCTGACATCGTCGTGATCGGCGCGGGGGCTGCCGGACTAGCCGCGGCGCGGCGCATCATGGCGGCCAATCGCAAGGTCGTGGTGGTCGAGGCGGCCCCGCAGATCGGCGGGCGCTGCATCACGGATACGACGACCTTCGACGTGCCGTTCGACCGCGGCGCGCGCTGGCTGCACAACCCCGAAACCAATCCGATGATCCGGCTGGCGCGCAATGCCGGGCTCGAACTGGTGCCGGCGCCATCTGGCCAGAGGATGCGCATCGGCCGTCGCAACGCGCGCGCCGGCGAGACCGAGGAATTTCTGGCGGCGCTGGTGCGCGCCAACCGCGCCATCGACGAGGCCGCGCGCGGCAAGCTCGATACCGCCTGCGCCTCCGTGTTGCCGAAGGATCTCGGCGACTGGGCCGGTGCTGCCGAGTTCATGCTGGGTGCGAGCTTTGCCGGCAAGGATTTGAAGGAGCTGTCGGCGATCGACAAGGCCCGCGCGCAGGACCGCAACGCCGCGATCGCGTGCCGTCAGGGGCTGGGGACGCTGATCAGCAAGCTCGGCGAGCAGGCGCCGGTGGCGCTGTCGACGCCTGCGAGCCGGATCGTCTGGAGTAATCGCGACGTCAGTGTGGAGACGCCCTCCGGCAAGATCGCCGCGCGCGCCGCCATCATCACGGTCTCGACCAATGTGCTGACCTCGGGCGCGATCAAGTTCGCGCCCGACATTCCCAAGCGGACGCTGGACGCCGCGTCAAAGCTCTCCCTCGGCAGCTACGACCACATCATGTTGCAACTGCCAGGCAATCCGCTCGGCCTGTCGCGCGACGACATCCTGATCGAGCAGAGCAATTCGACCCGCACCGCGCTGATGTACGCCAATATCGCGGGATCCTCGCTGTGCGCGATTGACGTCGGCGGCTCGTTCGGTCGCGACCTCTCCGAGCAGGGCGAAAAGGCGATGGCGGCCTTCGCGAAGGAGTGGATCACAAAACTGTTCGGCAGCGAAGCAGCCGCCGCCGTGCAGAAGACCAGCGTCACGCGCTGGAACGCCTCGCCCTACGTGATGGGCGCGATGTCGGCGTCCGCGCCCGGCGGCCAGCTCTCGCGAAAGGTTTTGGCGGAGCCGATCGGCAACGTGTTCCTCGCCGGTGAAGCCACCCACGAGACGCTGTGGGGCACCGTCGACGGCGCCTGGGAAAGCGGCGAGCGCGCAGCGGACGCGGCGTTGCGCAAAATCGGCGCGCTCAAGGACGAGCCGGCGGACGTGCCGACGCAGTCGACCAAGCGCCGTCGTGCGCCGCGGCAGTAGGGCAATTAGCGCAAGATCCCGTCCAGCACCGGCAGTCCGGCGACCACCGCGATCGCGATCAGGGCGTAGCAAATCGCGCGAAACACCTTCTCGCTGGCGCGGCCGAACAGCGCGGCCCCGAATGCGACGCCGATCGCATAGACCGGGCCGACGATGAGCGAGAGTACGAGCGATTCGCGGCTGATCAGGCCTGTCGTCGCGTAGCTGACCATCGAGAAGAAATCCGACGCGCCGAAGAACAGCAGGATGTTGGCGCGCGCGACGATGGGCTCGATGGGACGCCCGAGCCAGTAGCCGACGATCGGCGGGCCGCCGGTCTGCGCCAGGCCGCTACAAAAGCCCGAGAGGCCGCCAATGCCGACCGAGAGCCAGGCGTGGTCCTTGCCGCGATAGCGCCAGCCCGACAGCAGCAGCAGAAGCAGTGCCGCAACGAAGCAGGAGATGATCCAGCGCGTCGTGACGGGCTCGAGCACGCTGAGGAAATAGGTGCCGACGGGCACGCCGACCAGCGCGCCCAGCACGATGACCGCGGTGGCCTTGCGGTCGGCCTTTCGCCATGCGTCGGGCAGCAGCGGCGCGGCCGCGACGAAATCGATCACGAGCAGCAGGGCCGCGACGAGCCGCGGTGCCGCGATGCTGCTCGCCAGCGGCATGAAGATCAGTGCCGAGCCGAAGCCGGAAAAGCCGCGCGCGGTGCCCGAAATGAACGCGACGGCGCAGAGCGCCATCGCAATGCTGAGGCTGACGTCCTTCGGAAGAAAATCCGCGAGCGTCATGCTCTACGTCTTGCGCATGATGTCGTCCGAAAACCGCTCTACACTTTTCGGCATCATGCTCTCAGGGTGCCGCCGGTCTTCTTCATGACCTCGGCCACGATCTTCGCGGCGACGGCTTCGATCTCCTGGTCGGTCAGGGTCTTCTCGCGCGGCTGGAGCGTGACCGCGACCGCGACCGACTTCTTGCCGTCGTCGATGCCCTTGCCTTCGTAGACGTCGAAGACGTTGACGCCGGTGATCAGCTTCTTGTCGACGCCCAGCGCGGCACGCACGATGTCGCCGGCCTTCACGCTGCGATCGACGATGAAGGCGAAGTCGCGCGACACGGGCTGGAACGCTGAGAGCTCGATCACCGGCTTGGCGCGGGTCGGCTTCTTCTTCGCCTCGGGGATGCGGTCGAGGATCACCTCGAACACGACAAGCGGGCCGTCGGCGCCGAGCGCTTCCAGCGCGCGCGGATGCACCTCGCCGAAAGTGCCGAGCACGTTCTGCGGGCCGATCTGGATCGTACCGGAGCGGCCCGGATGCAACCAGGCCGGTCCGCCTGCGACGATCTGCAAGGCCTGCATCGGCGCGCCGGCCGCGGCCAGCACCGCCAGCGCATCGGCCTTGGCGTCGAACACGTCAGCCGGCGCCGATCCCGTCCAGTGACGGCCGAGGCCTTCCGAGGATGCAAAGCCGCGGCGCACGCCGCTGGCCGCCATGAACTGATCCTGCGGGCGATCGCCCTTGAACACCTGGCCGACCTCGAACAGCGCGACATCGCTCACGCCGCGATTGGCATTGGCCTGCGCGGCCGCGATCAAACCCGCAAGAAGGGTCGGGCGCATGTCGGAGAGATCGGATGCGATCGGGTTGGCGACCTCGAGCTCGCGCTGGCCGCCGCCGAACAGCTTTGCCGCGGTCTTGGTGATGAACGACCAGGTCACCGCTTCGATGATGCCGCGGCTCGCCAGCGCGCGCCGCACGCGGCGGGTGCGCAGCTGGAGCGGCGTCAGCACGGATTTGCGCGCGTCCTCGCCGCGCTCGAACGGCGTCATCGGCACCTTGTCGACGCCGAAGATGCGCACGATCTCCTCGACGATGTCGGCCTTGCCGTGCACGTCGGTGCGCCAGGACGGCACCGCGACCTTCACCACCGGGCCGGGGCCCGCCATCATGAAGCCGAGATGGGTCAGGATGCGCTTCATCTCTGCTTGCGGCACCTCGATGCCGGACAGGCGCTTGACCTCGGTGACCGGGAAATCGATCACGCGGTCGTCGCCGAAGGCCCTGCCGACCACGACATTCTCGGACGGCGTGCCGCCGCACAGCTCCATCACCAGCCTGGTCGCGAGCTCCAGCCCGGGCACCATGAAGGCCGGATCGACGCCGCGCTCGAAGCGGTAGCGCGCATCCGAATTGATGCCGAGCTTGCGCCCGGTCTGGGCGATGTTGATCTCGTTCCACAGCGCGGACTCGATCAGCACGTCAGTGGTGTTTTCGTCGCAGCCCGAGGCCTCGCCGCCCATGATGCCGGCGAGCGATTCGACGCCATGCTCATCCGCGATCACGCAGATCGCGGGATCGAGATTGTAGGTGCGGCCGTCGAGCGCGAGCAGGCTCTCGCCCTCGCGTGCATGACGCACGACCAGATTGCCCTTCACCTTCTTCGCGTCGAACACGTGCAGCGGGCGGGCGCGGTCGTAAGTCATGAAGTTGGTGATGTCGACCAGCGCGTTGATCGGGCGCAAGCCGATCGCGGTCAGCCGCTTTTGCAGCCATTCCGGCGACGGGCCATTCTTGACGCCGCGCACGAGGCGCAGCGCAAAACCCGGACACAGCGTGGCGTCCTCGACCGTAACCTTCACGGGACAGGGGAATTCGCCCTTGATCGGCTTGATGGTCGGGTCCTTGAACTTGCCCATGTCGGCCGCGGCGAGATCGCGCGCGATGCCGTGCACGCCGGTGCAGTCCTGCCGGTTCGGCGTCAGATTGATCTCGATCACGGGATCGCCGAGCGCGGCCCACTCGGCATAGCCGGCGCCGATTGGCGCGTCCGCCGGCAATTCCATGATGCCGTCATGGTCGTTGGAGATCTGCAATTCGGCCGCCGAGCACAGCATGCCCCGGCTCTCGACGCCGCGAATGGTGCCGACGCCGAGCGTGATGTCCTTGCCGGGAATGTAGGTGCCGGGCGGCGAGAACACGCTGACGAGCCCGGCGCGCGCATTCGGCGCGCCGCACACCACCTGCACCGGCGCGGCACCGTTTCCGGTATCGACCATGCAGACGCGCAAACGATCCGCATTCGGATGCTGCTCGGCCGAGATCACCTTCGCAATGGTGAACGGCTTCAGCGCCTTCGCCTTGTCCTCGATGTTCTCGACCTCGAGCCCGATCATGGTGAGCTTCTCGGCGAGCTTTTCCAGCGGCTCGTCGGTGTCGAGATGATCCTTCAGCCAGGAGAGGGTGAATTTCATGGCTGCTTTTTCTCCACGGAGACGGTCTGCTCCCTCTCCCGCTTGCGGGGGAGGGTTGGGGTGGGGGCTCTCTCCGCGACGGTCGTCGCGATTGCTTCGAGAACGCCGCCACGATTGGTCATGACATCAAGATTGCTGAAGCGGAGCACCTTGAAGCCCTTCGCTTCGATCGCGGCAGAACGACGCGCATCGGCACGCTCGCCTTCATCGGAAAAGTGTTGGCCACCGTCGAGCTCGATGACGAGCTTGGCCGCGTGGCAGATGAAATCGGCGACGTAACGCTCGATCGGGACCTGGCGGCGGAAGCTTGCGCCGTTCAGCCGGCCGGCGCGCAGCTCCGACCACAGGATACGCTCCGCATCGGTTGAATTGCGCCTGAGCGCGCGGGCATTGGCCCGAAGTTTGGCCGGTATTTTCCAATCCGGATGTTCAGGATCGACCATTGGCAACCCCATCGAGGAGACACCCTCACCCCAACCCTCCCCCGCAAGCGGGGGAGGGAGTCTGACCTGTCGAGCGGACAGAGAATACGTTCCCATGAAGGAAAGGCCACGTGCTCGCTCCATCCATTCCCTCCCCCGCTTGCGGGGGAGGGGCAGGGAGAGGGTTCTCTCCGCAATGGGAACGGAAAGAGTCTTCGCGTATCTAAGAGCCAGCCTCACGAGCTCAATCCTCCCGCCAGCGTCGGCACCTCCAGCGGCTTGAAGCCGTAATGGGACAGCCAGCGGACGTCGCTGTCGAACAGCTGGCGCAGATCGGCGATGCCGTATTTCAGCATGGCGATGCGGTCGATGCCCATGCCCCAGGCAAAGCCCTGGTACTCGTCGGGATCGATGCCGCAGGCGCGCAGCACGTTTGGATGCACCATGCCGCAGCCGAGAATCTCGAGCCAGTCCTCGCCCTCGCCGAAGCGGATCTCGCCCTTGTCGCGGCGGCACTGGATGTCGACTTCCAGCGACGGCTCGGTGAACGGGAAGAACGACGGGCGGAAGCGCATGTTGATGTGGTCGACCTCGAAGAACGCCTTGCAGAACTCGTGCAGGATCCATTTGAGGTGGCCGAGATGCGAATGCTTGTCGATGACGAGGCCTTCGACCTGGTGGAATTGCGGCGTGTGGGTCGCGTCCGAATCGATGCGGTAGGTGCGGCCCGGGCAGATCACGCGGATCGGCGGCTTCTGGCTCAGCAT
>Ga0065165_1001565_pt1 | contig 23663 bp, 22 predicted proteins | sample AraplaMF_Cvi_mMF_FD_63813 | JGI IMG/M metagenome (GOLD analysis project Ga0065165, IMG submission 63813) | Arabidopsis root microbial communities from the University of North Carolina, USA - plate scrape MF_Cvi_mMF (version 2) (version 3) | ecosystem: Host-associated > Plants > Roots >... | reverse complement strand
CCCCGCATCTGGTCGGAGCTGATCCGCCAGCACACCACGCTGCATCCGGAATTCTCGTTCCTGCCGCGCAAGTTCAAGATCGCGATCACCGCGTCGGACCACGACCGCGCCGCGATCAAGATCCACGACATCGGGCTCAAGCTGATCAAGAACGAGAAGGACGAGACCGGCTTCGAGGTGCTGGTCGGCGGCGGTCTCGGCCGCACGCCGTTCATCGGCAAGACCATCAAGCATTTCGTCCACGGCCGCGACATTCTCAGCTACATTGAGGCGATCCTTCGCGTCTACAACCAGTACGGCCGCCGCGACAACATCTACAAGGCGCGCATCAAGATCCTGGTCCACGAGCTCGGCATCGAGAAGTTCTCGCGCGAGGTCGAGGAAGAATGGCAGCACATCCGCAACTCCTCGCTCCAGATCGACGACGAGGTGGTCGAGGACATCCGCTCGCGCTTCACTTATCCGCCTTATGAGAAGCTGCCGCACATGCCGGACGAGCTGCGCCAGGCCGCGGCCGATCCCGATTTCGAGGCGTGGCGCAAGAACTCGGTCGCCCCGCACAAGGTGCAGGGCTACTCGATCGTCACGATCTCGCTGAAGCCGATCGGCGCGCCTCCGGGCGATGCCACGGCCGAGCAGATGGACGCGCTGGCCGATCTGGCCGACAAATATTCCTTCGGTGAGATTCGCGTCGGACACGAGCAGAACTTGGCGCTGCCGCATGTCGCCAAGCGCGACCTGCCCGCGCTGTGGAAGGCGCTCGACAAGCTTGGGCTCGCCACGCCGAACGTCAACCTGATCACCGACATCATCGCCTGCCCCGGTCTGGACTATTGCTCGCTGGCGAATGCGCGCTCGATTCCGATCGCGCAGGAGTTGACGCGGCGCTTCGCCAACCACGAGCTCGCCAACCTGATCGGCCGGCTCCACATCAACATCTCCGGCTGCATCAATGCCTGCGGCCATCACCATGTCGGCCATATCGGCATTCTCGGCGTCGAGAAGAACGGCGAGGAGGTCTACCAGATCACCATCGGCGGCCGTGCCGACGAGGGCGCGGCGCTGGGCAATCTGATCGGCCCCGGCGTCAAGTTCGACGAGGTTGCGGATGTCATCGAGGACGTCGTGGAAGCCTATCTTGCGCTGCGCGAGCGGCCCGACGAGCTGTTCATCGACACCGTGAAGCGGCTCGGCGTCGAACCCTTCAAGGAGCGCGTCTATGCCACTCGTTAACGGCGGAAAAATCGCCGACGACAGCTTTGCCAAGCTGGCCGTCGATACGCCACTGCCCGAGGGCGGCGACATCCTGGTGCCGGCCGAGCGTTTCCTCGGCGAGGCGGATGCGCTGCTCAAGCGCACCGGCAAGGTCGGCGTGATCTGGCCGAACAACCGCGACATCGGCGAACTGGTGCCTTATCTCGGCAAGATCGCAGTCGTCGCGCTGGTGTTCCCGACCTTCCGCGACGGGCGCGCCTACAGCCAGGCGCGGCTGCTGCGCGAGCGTTACAATTACCGCGGCGAGTTGCGCGCGACCGGCCAGGTGCTGCGCGATCAGTTCGTGTTCATGCTGCGTGCCGGCTTCGATTCCTTCGAGGTCAAGAAGCAGGCCGACGCCGAAGCCTTCATGCAGACGGCCAAGCGCTATTCGGTGTTCTACCAGCCGACCGGCGACGGCCGCATCACGGCCTTGCACCGGCGCATGCAGCTGCGTCACTCCGAAGGTGTCGGCACGTGAACGCGATCTCGCCCCAGGTCTTATCCGTCTCCGTGCTGCCTTCGGCGGAAGAGCTCGATCGGAGCTTGCGCGATGCATCGCCCGCGGACGTCGTCGCCGCGGCGCTGAAGACGGTCGGGCGCGAGAAGCTGGCGCTGGTGTCGTCCTTCGGGACGGAGTCGGCGACGCTTCTGAAGGTGATGGCCGACGTCGATCCGGCAATCCCCGTGATCTTTCTCGACACCGGCTGGCTGTTCGAGGAGACGCTGGCCTATCGCGATGCGCTGATCGCTACGCTGGGTCTCAAGGACGTTCGCTCGATCAAGCCCGCCGAGGAGACGTTGTCGCGTGAGGATGCCGACCGCGACCTCTGGTTCTCCGATCCCGACGCCTGCTGCCGCATCCGCAAGGTGGAGCCGCTGGCGCGGGCGCTGAAGCCGTTCGATGCCTGGCTCAATGGTCGTAAGCGCTTTCAGGGCAATGCGCGCGCCGACATTCCGGTGGTCGAGGACGACGGCGCACGATTGAAATTCAATCCCTTCGCCAACGTGTCGCGCGAGGAACTCGAAGCGATCTTCGTCCGCGCCAAATTGCCGCGTCATCCATTGGCCGCCTCCGGTTTCCTGTCGGTTGGGTGTATGCCTTGCACGAGCAGGACGGCCGAGGGCGAGGATGCGCGCGCCGGCCGCTGGCGTGGCCGGGCCAAGACAGAATGCGGCATCCACACGATGAAGACTTCGTAGCACAGTCGCGCTGCGGGCTTGCGAACAAGAAAATCCGGTTCCGTTGACTTGAGAGCGTTTCGCCACGAGTTTCGCCTGCATGCCTTCGCCGACAGTGAGGTCGTCGAAGTGAATGGAGATGGACATGATGCGCCGTATCGTCCCGCTCGTTGCAGGATTGCTCGTCACGGGTTTGTTGGCAGGCGGGGCTCTCGCCGCCGACATTAATCTCCTGAACGTGTCGTACGATCCGACGCGCGAGCTCTATGCCGAGTTCAACAAGGCCTTTGCGAACGCCTATCAGAAGGAAACCGGCAAGAGCGTCGAGATCAAGCAGTCGCATGGCGGCAGCGGATCGCAGGCGCGCAGCGTGATCGACGGGTTGCAGGCCGATGTGGTGACGCTCGCGCTCGCCTACGACATCGACGCCATCGCGAGCAAGGGCCTCACCGCGGCCGACTGGCAGAAGCGGCTGCCGCAGAATTCATCACCCTATACCTCGACCATCGTGTTCCTGGTGCGCAAGGGCAATCCCAAGGGCATCAAGGACTGGGACGACCTGCTCAAGCCGGGCGTCGCGGTCATCACGCCGAACCCGAAGACCTCGGGCGGCGCGCGCTGGAATTATCTGGCGGCCTGGGGCTTTGCGCAGAAGAAATATGGTTCCGCCGACAAGGCGAAGGAGTTCATCGGAAAGCTCTACCAGCAGGTGCCGGTGCTCGATACCGGTGCGCGGGGCGCCACCGTGACCTTCGTCGAGCGCGGCGTCGGCGACGTGCTGCTCGCCTGGGAGAACGAGGCGTATCTCGCCTTGAAGGAATTCGGCCCGGAGAAATTCCAGATCGTGGCGCCGCCGCTGTCGATTCTCGCCGAGCCGCCGGTCGCGATCGTCGACAAGGTTGCCGACAGAAAAGGCACCCGCAACGCCGCAGATGCCTACCTCCAGTACTGGTACACCAAGGAAGGGCAGGAGATCGCCGCGCGCAATTTCTATCGACCGCGCGATGCCGAGATCGCCAGGAAGTACGAAAATTCCTTCGCCAAGGTCGAACTCATCACGATCGACGACGTTTTTGGTGGTTGGACCAAGGCGCAGAAGGACCATTTTGCCGACGGCGGCATCTTTGACCAGATCTACAAGAACTGATCTGGCGCCGTCTTAAGAGGCTTTAGCGGGGGCTTGGTGAGCGCAGTTGCAGCACGACGCCGGACATTGCCGGGCTTCGGTCTCACGATGGGACTGACGCTATCCTGGCTGTCCGTCATCATCCTGATTCCGCTTGCCGGGCTGTTCCTGAAGTCGCTCGAGCTCAGTCCCGAGCAGTTCTGGAACATTCTCTCCAGCCGCCGCACCCTGAACGCGCTTCGCGTCTCGTTCGGCCTCGCCTTTGCCGCGGCCTGCGTCAATCTCGTGATGGGTAGCATCATCGTCTGGGCGCTGGTGCGCTACCGCTTTCCAGGCCGGCGGATATTCGATGCCATCGTCGACGTGCCCTTCGCGCTGCCGACGGCCGTCGCGGGCGTCGCGCTGACCGCGCTGTTTGCCGAGAAAGGCTGGCTCGGCGCGCCGCTCGCCGCGCTCGGCATCAAGGTGGCTTTCACGCCGGTCGGCATCTTCGTCGCGATGATCTTCATCGGCATTCCCTTCGTGGTCCGCACGGTGCAGCCGGTGCTCCAGGATCTCGACCCCGAGATCGAGGAGGCTGCGGGAAGCCTCGGCGCCAGCCGCTGGCAGACCATCATCCGCGTCATCCTGCCCTCGCTAGGGCCGGCACTGCTGACCGGCCTCGCGCTCGCCTTTGCGCGCGCAGTCGGCGAATACGGTTCGGTGATCTTCATCGCGGGCAATCTGCCGAACGTGTCCGAGATCGCGCCGCTCTTGATCGTGATCCGGCTGTCCGAGTTCCGCTACGCCGACGCGACCGCGATCGCGGTGGTCATGCTCGTCGTGTCCTTCGTCATCATCTTCGCCGTCAACCGGCTCCAGCGCTGGGCGCAGAGCCGGATCCCGGCGCGCTGAGGGGCTGCCATGACGATGCAGATCGCTGAGCCCGTCTCGCTGTCGTCGCCCGATGCACGCGCGCGTGCGCATGCCGCGGCCGCGCGCGACAATCTGCGCACCGAGCCGCGGGCGGTGCGCGTCGTCATCATCGCGCTGGCGATAGCCTTTCTGTCGGTTTTCGTCGTGCTGCCGCTGGTCCTGGTGTTCGCACAGGCCTTTTCGCGAGGCGTTTTGGCTTACTTGTCAGCGCTCGCCGAGCCGGAAGCGCTGGCGGCGATCAAGCTGACGCTGATCGTCGCTGCGATCTCGGTCGGCCTCAATCTCGTGTTCGGCCTCGTCGCCGCCTGGGCGATTGCCAAATTCGAATTCCCGGGCAAGACCTTCCTGATCACGCTGATCGATTTGCCGTTCTCGGTGAGCCCGGTGATCTCCGGCCTTGTCTTCGTGCTGCTGTTCGGCGCGCAGGGCTACTTTGGCGGCTGGCTGCGTGACCACGACATCCAGATCCTGTTCGCGGTGCCCGGCATCGCGCTCGCAACGACCTTCGTGACCTTCCCCTTCGTGGCGCGCGCGTTGATCCCGCTGATGCAGGAGCAGGGCACGCAGGAAGAAGAGGCCGCGATCTCGCTCGGTGCCTCCGGCCTGCAAACCTTCTTCCGCGTCACGCTGCCCAACATCAAATGGGGCGTACTCTACGGCGTCCTGCTCTGCAATGCGCGCGCGATGGGCGAATTCGGCGCCGTCTCGGTCGTCTCCGGACACATCCGCGGCGAGACCAACACCATGCCGCTCTTGGTCGAGATTCTCTACAACGAGTACCAGTTCGTCGCTGCCTTCGCGATCGCCTCGCTGCTGGCGATGCTGGCGCTGATCACGCTGATTGCGAAGACCGTGCTCGAACGCCACCTCGACGAAGGACAGGACGTCCATGACCATTGAAGTCAAAAATCTCGTCAAGAAGTTCGGCAGCTTTTCTGCGCTCGATGGCGTCGACCTCAAGGTCAACGACGGCGAACTGCTGGCATTGCTCGGGCCTTCGGGCTCCGGCAAGACCACGCTGCTGCGGATCATCGCCGGCCTCGACTGGCCCGATTCCGGCGAAGTCTCATTCAATGGCGAGGACGCACTGGCGCAGGGCGCGCGCGAGCGGCATGTCGGCTTCGTGTTCCAGCATTACGCGCTGTTCCGCCACATGACGGTGTTCGAGAACGTCGCCTTCGGTCTGCGCGTGCAGCCGCGCGCGATCCGCAAGGACGAGGCCACCATCCGTGCGCGCGTGAAGGAATTGCTCGATCTCGTGCAACTCGACTGGCTCGCCGACCGCTATCCGAGCCAGCTCTCCGGCGGCCAGCGCCAGCGCATCGCGCTCGCGCGCGCGCTCGCGATCGAGCCGCGCATCCTGCTTCTCGACGAGCCGTTCGGCGCGCTCGATGCCAAGGTGCGCAAGGAGCTGCGCAAATGGCTGCGCTCGCTGCACCACGAGATCAACGTCACCTCGATCTTCGTCACCCACGACCAGGAGGAGGCGCTTGAAGTCGCCAACCGTGTCGTCGTCATGGACAAGGGCCGGATCGAGCAGATCGGCTCGCCCGACGACGTCTACGAGACCCCGGCGACCGCGTTCGTGCACGGCTTCATCGGCGAATCCATCGAACTGCCGGTCCAGGTCGAGGGCGGCTTGATCAGGCTCGGCGACCGCTTGCTCAATCTTGCAGCAGACGGACTGGCGCCTGGCGCGTCAAAACTGTTCGTGCGGCGACATGACATGCAGGTCGGCCCGCCCGGCAGCGGCGCCTTCGAGGGCGCGGTCCGGCACGTCCGCAATTTCGGTCCCGTGCAGCGGGCCGAGGTGGCGCTATCAGGCGGCGAGACCATCGAGATCGATGCCCCCCGCGACAGGGAACTGCGCGCCGGTGACACGGTCGGCCTCAATCCGCGCCGCTACCGGATATTTGCGAGCGCCTGAGTCGACCCAAAGGGTCGAATTTTCCTCAAAATTCACCTTTCAGCCACGGTTGGTATGCAACAACGGCCCTTCCTTGGGGGCTCCGATCCATGCGCGCTGCGGCTGCGATACTCATCACTTTGTTTCTCGCAGGCTGCGCCGGTAACGAGACGCCGATCCAGCAGCAGCCGTCGATGTATGCCGATATGGCGGTCCCGGGCACCAAGCTCGATGCACCGGCGGCCGCGATCATGATTTCCCAATACCGCCAGAACAACGGCCTCGGCACCGTCGTGGTCGATCCCGATCTGATGCGGCTCGCTGAATCCCAGTCCAATGCCATGGCTGCCGCGAACAAGATGGACCACGACGTCCGCGCGCCGCTGGCCAAGCGCCTCGCCGCCGGCGGCTATCCCGCGACCGTGGCGGTCGAGAACATCTCGGCCGGCTATCATACGCTGGCGGAAGCGTTTTCCGGCTGGCGCGACTCGCCTCCGCACCGTGCCAACATGCTCAAGAACGGTGTCACAAAATTGGGCATTGCGGCGAGCTATGCTCCGGGCACTAAGTACAAGGTGTTCTGGACCATGATCCTGGCCTCGACGGATCGATAAGCCAGACTTGATCCCGGCATGCATTGACGCCGCGGTGAAACTGTCGCCACGGTGGCTCGCCATTTGCTAATGTTCCCTGATGACAGATCATAGCCCGGAATCCGCCAGCGTCCCCGCGAATGCGCAACGCGTCCTGGTCCTCCAGGGCGGCGGTGCGCTCGGCTCCTATCAGGCCGGCGCCTATCAGGCGCTGTGCGGCTACGGCTTCGAGCCGGAATGGGTCGCCGGCATCTCGATCGGCGCGGTCAACGCCGCCATCATTGCCGGCAACGAGGGCCACACCCGGGTCAAGCGGCTCAAGGAATTCTGGGAGATGGTCTCCGCGCCGGTGCCGTGGAAGCCTCTCGGCAAGAGCGACCACAGCCGCGAATTGTTCAACTCGACCAGCGCGGCTCTGATCGCGACTTTCGGCGTGCCCGGCTTCTTCGTCCCGCGCGTCCCGCCCGCGCCGATGTGGCCGCCGGGCCATCCCGAGGCGGAGAGCTATTACGACACCTCGCCGCTGAAGAAGACGCTGGAGCGGCTGGTCGATTTCGACCGCATCAACGACCTCAAGACGCGCTTTTCCGTCGGCGCGGTCGGCGTCACCTCGGGCAATTTCAAATATTTCGACAATTACGAGTTCAAGAAGCTCGGCAAGAAGATCGGCCCCGAGCACGTCATGGCCTCCGGTGCGCTGCCGCCGGGCTTTCCGGCCGTCGTCATCGACGGCGAGCACTATTGGGATGGCGGCATCGCCTCCAACACGCCGCTCGACTACGTGCTCGATGCCGAGGTCGATCGCGACATGCTGATCTTCCAGGTCGATCTGTTCAGTGCCCGCGGCGATCTGCCGAATTCGCTGCTCGAGGCGACCGAGCGCGAGAAGGACATCCGCTTCTCCAGCCGCACGCGCATGAACACGGACAAGAACAAGCAGATCCACAACGCCCGCCGGGCGGTGCGCGACCTGATTTCGAAATTGCCCGATTATCTCAAGAACGACCCTTCCGTCGAATTCCTTGCCAAGGCATCTCGTGAAAGCACCGTCACGGTGGTGCACCTGATCTACCGCAGCAAGAACTACGAATCCTCGTCCAAGGACTACGATTTCTCGCATGTCGCCATGGTCGAGCACTGGGAAAGCGGCGTGCGCGACGTGCATCTGTCGATGCGCCACAAGGACTGGCTCGAGAAGCCGCAGTCCGGCGAGACCATGGTGACCTACGATCTCACGGGGGACGGCACCGCGCCCCCGCCAAAAAGGAGCGAATAAGATGGGTAGTCTGTCAGGCAAGAACGCCGTCGTAACCGGTTCGACCAGCGGCATTGGCCTTGCCTATGCGCGCGCGTTTGCGGCCGCGGGTGCCAATGTCGTCATCAACGGCTTCGGCTCGCCCGAGGACATCGAGAAGGAGCGCGCCAAGATCGAGTCCGACTTCGGCACGAAAGCGGTGTATTCGCCGGCTGACATGACCAAGCCGGCGGAAATCGCCGGGATGATCGTACTCGGCGAGAACAGCTTCGGTTCGGTCGACATCCTCGTCAACAATGCCGGCATCCAGTTCGTCTCGCCGATCGAGGAATTCCCGCTCGAGAAGTGGGACCAGATCATCGCGATCAATCTGTCCTCGGCCTTCCACGCCATCCGCGCCGCCGTGCCCGGTATGAAGAAGAAGGGCTGGGGCCGCATCATCAACACGGCGTCGGCGCACTCGCTGGTCGCCTCGCCCTTCAAGTCGGCCTACGTGTCGGCCAAGCACGGCATCGCGGGTCTCACCAAGACCGTGGCGCTGGAAGTTGCGACCCACAAGATCACCTGCAACTGCATCAGCCCGGGCTATGTCTGGACGCCGCTGGTGGAGAAGCAGATCCCCGACACGATGAAGGCCCGCAATCTCACGCGCGAGCAGGTCATCAACGACGTGCTGCTCGATGCGCAGCCGACCAAGGAGTTCGTGACGTCCGAGCAGGTCGCGGCTCTGGCGCTGTTCCTGTGCGGCGACGACGCTGCGCAGATCACGGGCACCAATCTCTCAATCGACGGCGGCTGGACCGCGGAATAAGGCCTTATGCCGCAGGGTGGGCAAAGGCGCGACAGGGCCGTGCCCACCATCTCTTTCCAATCCGAACAAGGTGGTGGGCACGCTTCGCTTTGCCCGCCCTACGGCACTTTACCTACGATTTCTTTGTCATGCCCCGCGAAGGCGGGCCATCCAGTACGCCGCGGCTTTTCGATCGACCACGGACGTCTCGGAATACTGGATCGCCCGGTCAAGGCCGGGCGATGACAGCGAGAGTGTCGCGCCACCCTTCGCGCTCAATGGCTCCAGGCCAGTGCCGTCACGATCGCGGATGACAAATTCAATTCCGCGAACAGGATCTTGCCGGCGACCACGAACAGCACGCTGGCAAGCGTCAGGCGCAGCACCGTCTCCGGCACGCGGGTCGCGCTATAGCTGCCGAGAATGATGCCCGGCAGCGAGCCCATCAGCAAAACCCCCATCAGGGCCCAGTCGACCGAGCCGAGCATCCAGTGTCCGATGCCGGCCACCAGCGTCAGCGGCACCGCATGGGCGATGTCGGAGCCGACGATGGTCGCCATCGGCAGGCGCGGGTAGAGCAGCAGCAGCACGGTCACGCCGACCGCACCGGCACCGACCGAGGAGATCGACACCAACGCGCCAAGCACGATGCCGGTGACGACGGTCGCAATCGCTGTCGTGCGTTCGTCGACCTGCTCGAGGCGCCGGCGATAGCGCTCCATGATCGACTTGCGGAAGATCAGCGAGGTCGCGGTCAGCAGCAGCGCAAAGCACAGCACGAGGTTGACGAGATTGCGTTCGGAATCGCTCTTGAGGTCGAGCTTCCACAGCACCAGCAGCGTCAGCGCGCTCGCGGGAATGCTGCCGCAGGCAAGCCGCAGCACCGCCGGCCAGTGCACGCTCCGCGACCAGCCATGCACGACGCTGCCGCCGGTCTTGGTCGCGGCGGCATAGAGCAGGTCGGTTCCGACGGCGGTGGAGGGATGGACGCCGAACAGCAGGATCAGCAGCGGCGTCATCAACGAGCCGCCGCCTACGCCGGTCATCCCGACAAGCAGGCCGACGCCGAAACCGGAGGCGACGTAGAGTGGATCAATCATGTCCGGGGAATCTTAGGTTTATCTCGTCATTTGGGCAATACGACGTAGAATAAAGCTTCTCTACGGCGCAACCGCTTGGACCGAATAAGAAAAATCGTACTGCCGTCAGTGAATGGGCAGGAGTTTTGCCTCGTTCCCCGGGCCTGCCGCGGAAGGTCGTTCCCGAGGACGGCAAGCAAGGAGCGGACGCGCGGCGCCTATTTTCCAAACGCCAGCACGTGCAGGCCGAGCCGCCGCCGCACGATCCAGAACAGCAGCACGGTCTCGAAGGTCAGCGAGATCGACGTCGCCGCGGCGGCGCCGTGGCCGCCGTAGCGCGGCACCAGCGCGATGCAGAGCGCGACGTTCATGACGAAGGCCAGCGCGTAGGCCAGCGCGCAGATCTTCTGCTCACCCAGCATGTTGAGCAGCCGCTCGACCGGGCCGATCGCGGAGCGCACGACGAGACCGATCGCGGCGACGAACATGATGTCGTAGCCGATCACAAATTGCGGCCCGAACAGCCAGAGCAGCGGCTTGCCTAGCGCGAGCAGCGCGACGGTCGCCGCCAGCGACGGCCAGAACGTCCAGTTGATGGCGTGCGCGACATAGGCCGACAGGCGCGCCTTGTCGCCGCTGGCATTGTATTCGGCGAAGCGATGCGCCGTCGTCGCCGACATCGCATAGTGGATGAAAGAGACCAGCGCCAGCGTCTTCACCACCGCAAAGTAGACGCCGACCTCGTCGGAGGGACGAAACTGCTGGAGCACGAGCACGTCGGTGTAGGACAGCAGCAGGTAAAAGCTCTCGACCAGCAGGATCGGCAGCGACTCGGCGAGCCAGCCGCCGATGTCATAGGCCTTGGGGCCTGGTTCGATGTGGTCGGCGAGCTTGCGGTTCAGCACCACCATCTGCCCGGTCATCGCGATCCATACCGCACCCAGGCTCGCGACCATCGCGGCAACCGCCCCGAGATGATAGCCGAGCAGGAAGGCGCTGGCCGTGATGCCGATGATCAGCGCCTGGCGGATGATGAATTGCGGCATCAGGCCGAGCTGCATCCAGTCATGCGAGCGTGCGATGCCGTCCTGGGTATTGGCGACGACAAAGGCGGGCAGCGTCATGCAGCCGACATAAAGCGGCAACACCTCGGCCGGATCGATCCAGGGCGACAGCAGCTTGACGATTCCGGCCAGGCCGAGCGAGACCAGCGTCGAAACGGCGAAGGTCAGCCAGCGGCTGCCGGAGAGAAAGCCGCGCAGCAGGTCCTGCTCGCCGCCGGCACGGTATTCCGGAATGATCTTTTGCGCGGAGGCGGAGATACCGAAATCCATCATGCTGCCGAGCAGCAGCACCCAGGTCCAGACGTAGACATAGATGCCGTAGTCGGACGTGCCCATCCAGCGCGCCAGCAGCACCTGCGAAAAATAGGCAAGCCCGGCGCTGATGACGCGGATGATGAAGATGGTGCCGGCCAGCCGCCGCGTCAGCGAGGCCTCGCTCGACCCGCCCGTCAATTTTCCGCGCAGCCGTGCGATGAGGCCGGCAGGTCCGGTCGTTGCGGGTTCTGCATCCATCACGGCCAAGTCGGGGGTCCCCAAGGTGCCTGCGTGCTGCGGCAGGCTTATGCGGTAGCCTCGGGACTTAGCAACCATTCGTTAAGATTCGGTTGGGCGGGCGGGCCCTGTCGCCCCACACACGCTGTCGTCCCTGCGAAAGCAGGGACCCATACCGCGTGATTTATCGATCTGGCGTGGTGATAATCCCGAACCACCAGTCTTCGCCAAACCCAATCCTGTGGTTATGGGTCCCGGATCTGCGCTTCGCTTGTCCGGGACGACAGCTGAATGTGAGTCGCCGGCAGTGCAACTCAGTCGCCGTCGTTCCGATAGCCTCCGAAACGACGGCGCGCCTCACTCCAGATTCGTGTTGAACTCGTACGACTTCTCCGGCCCGACCAGCGTTAACTTCAGCGCCGCGCCGTCGGGCTTGGCGCCCGGGGGCAGCCCGTCGAGCTCGAAGGAAAATCGCTTCACGCCCGGCGGGCTGGGCTCGACCGGCTCGGGAATCGGCAGCGACCAGTCGAGTGTCGGCCCTTCCACGTACAGATTGACGTTGCGGCTGTCGGGCACGACGACGTCGACCACCACGTTCTTCGGGCCATCGCGCTTGACGTCGCGGATGGTCAGCGGATTGGGATCGCCGATCGTGGCGGGCTTGGGCACGGTGTCCAGCGCGGCGCGCAAGTTGGCGTCCTCGGTCGAGGCGACGCTGTTGAAGCCGAGCTCGGCATTGGCCTCGACGGGAATGCAGAGCTTTTCGCACACCGCGTAGTTGATCTCGGCGCGCAGCGTCACCGGCTTGTCGGCGGCCTTGGCGACGATGCGGAGCGGCAGTACGATCTGGTCGTGGTAGCCGATCGAATGACCGCCCGCGCCGTCGTCGAATTTCAGCGGGGCCGGCCACATCACCGTCACCGCTTCGACATTATCCGACTTCGAGAAGTCGAACCGCGGCGGGACGCCGGAATCGCCGGGCATGCGCCAATAGGTCTTCCAGCCGGGCTGGAGCTGGAAGGCGATGCCGCCGAGCAGGACCGCTCCACTGCGCGAACCCGCGAGCAGCCGCACCGCGGAATGTCCGTCGCGCTGCCAGGGCGAGGCATCGTCGGCACGGGCCGCGATTGCCAACGACGACGCAAGCAGGGCTGTCGCGACGCCGATCGCCGCACGCAGGGGAACTTGTGTGAGCATGGCACGTCTTTACAGGGTCGCCCCGGGGCAAACCATTGAATTGCTTGTGATGCATGCACTTGACGCGAGTCTCTGCAAGTCCTGACCGGCAAGCCTTGATTTGACAGCGGCCCGGCCCGACATCAGGATAGGAATTGAAACCGGAGTGGTTCACCGATGGCTCCCACAGGCAAGAGGACGGGCGAGAGCACCCGCAAACCGGGGCCTGCGCTTCCCAACGCGGGCGGCTATCTCGATGGCCGGCTCTTGATTGCGATGCCCTTGATGGGTGATTCCCGCTTCGAGCGCTCGGTGATCTATCTCTGTGCCCATTCGGCCGAGGGCGCGATGGGGATCATCGTCAACCATCCGGCCGGCAGCATCGACTTCCCCGAGCTGTTGCAGCAGCTCGGCATCATCAAGAAGGGCGAGCACATCAAGCTGCCGGCGAACGCCGGAAGCATGAAGGTGCTGAGCGGCGGCCCGGTCGATACCGGGCGCGGCTTCGTGCTGCACTCCAGCGATTTCTACATCGACCACGCGACGCTGCGGATCGACGACGGCGTCTGCCTCACTGCGACCGTCGACATCCTGCGGGCGATCGCCAACGGCTCCGGCCCCAAGCACGCCATTCTCGCGCTCGGCTACGCCGGCTGGGCGCCGGGCCAGCTCGAGACCGAGATCCAGAGCAATGGCTGGCTGCATTGCGACGCCGACGCCGATCTGATCTTCGGCGACGACGTCGACGAGAAATACGGGCGGGCCTTGCGCAAGATCGGCATCGATCCCGGCATGCTCTCGAACGAGGCCGGGCACGCGTAGCGTCATTCTCGCTGTCATGCCCCGCGAAGGCGGGGCATCCAGTACGCCGCGGCCTATCGTCTCTATCACAACCGTCTCGGAGTACTCGATCGCCCGCCTTCCGGGCGATGACACCTGTTGCCGAGTAGATCCTACTCCGCCGCCTGCTGCTGCACCGTCGGCTCCGTCCCCGCCACCGTTGCCCTGCGCATGTCGCGCGGCTGCGACTGGTCGTAGCGGCGAACACGATGCATGGTCTGGCGGTTGTCCCACATCACGAGGTCATGCAACGTCCATTTGTGGACGTAGACGAATTCCGGTTGCGTCGCGTGCTCGTTGAGATCGCGCAGCAGCAGCCGTCCCTCCGGCACGCTCATGCCGACGACCTTGCCGGCATGCGATGACAGATACAGCGACTTGCGTCGATGCACGGGATGCGTCCGCACCAGCCGTTGCAGCACCGGCTTGAACATCTGCTTCTCGTCGTCGGTGTACTCGGTGAAGCCGAGCGATCCCCGCGAATACATCAGCGAGTGCTCGCAGACGAGATCGTCGATCTCCGCCTTTGCCTCGTCGTCGAGCGCGTCATAGGCGGCGCGCATGTCGGCGAATTCGGTGTTGCCACCCTTCGGGTTCACCACGCGCGCCGACAGCAGCGAGAATTTTGCCGGGATGGGGCGGAACGAGCTGTCGGAATGCCACAGGCAGTTGCCGAGGTTGAACAGATGCGTGCGACTGTCCTTGGCCAGCGGCTTGCCGTCCCTGCCGAGATTGGAGACGTCGTTGAGGCCGGACTGGAGCCGGTAGTCCTTTTCCTTGGTGACCGTGCCGCCGCGAGCATCCTCGCGCTGGCCGAAGTTGAGCGCAAAGGCCATCTGCTGCTCGTCGGTGATGTCCTGGTCGTGGAAGACCAGCACCGCATATTTGTCCATGGCGGCCTCGACATCGCGCGCTTCATCCGGTGTGAGCGGCTTTCGCAGATCGAGGCCGGACACCTCGCCGACAAAATGCGTCTGAAGCTGCCGGATGGCGATCGTCATGGCGTCTCTCCCGCGAACCGCGAGCGGTTGGTCCCGCTCTGCTGGCCCAAAAAGCTACTCCCGCACTCGCCGTTGTCAACGCTCGCCACGCATGGCTACGACGCGCCTACGCATTCCGCGCCATCAACCCGCCATCCACCGGGATCACCGCGCCGGTGAGGAAAGACGCCGCCGGCAGGCACAGGCTCAGCGTCATATGAGCGACTTCCTCGGGATCGCCGTAACGCAGAAGCGCCGTGCGGCGCCTGGCATAGATCGTCTTGTGCTCCTCGGAGATGCGATCCGTGATGGCCGTGCGGATCGGCCCCGGGCAGATGCAGTTGACGGTGATGCCCTCGCGGCCGAGCTCGACGGCAAGCGAGCGGGTCAAGCTCGCGACGCCGCCCTTCGCCGCCGAATAGGGGCTGTGCAGCGCTGTCGCGCCGAGCGCCTCGGTCGAGGCGATGTTGACGATGCGCGGGCTCTTCGACTTGCGCAAATGTGGCAGCGCGGCGCGGATGATGCGCGGATGCGCCGTCAGCATCACCGCGATGCCCCTGGCCCAGGCGTCTTCGTAAGATTCGTCGTCGATGCCGACGCGCACGGAGATGCCGGCATTGTTGACGATGATATCGAGCCCGCCGAAATGCGCGGCGATATCATTGACCACGCGCTTGATCTCGCCGCCGTCGGCGACGTCGAGCTTCCAGGCCTCCGCCGATCCGCCGTTCGCCGCAATCTCCCTGGCAACCGCATGTGCGCCCTGCGCCTCGTAATCGGTGACGGCGACGTTCGCGCCCTCGGCGGCGAACACACGCGCGGTCGCGCGCCCCATGCCGCTCGCCGCGCCCGTGACGAGAACGGTCAGGCCCTTCACCGACCTGCTGAGCTGTTTGAAGTCGGACATGCTGTTTCCCTGCTGCGTCTTGTTTGTTGTTATGATTGACAAGGCTGGCATCGATCCGCAGACAGGTCAAACAAGCAGAACAAAAGGGGAGGCCGCGATGGCGAACGAGCTCGATTTCTCAGGCAGGCAGGTGCTGGTCGTCGGCGGTTCCAGCGGTATCGGCAACGGCATCGCGCAAGCCTTTCGCACCAGGGGCGCAGCAGTTGCGGTTTGCGGCACGCGTGCTCACGCGAAGGAATATCTAGCGGAGGAGGGCTCCGATCTCACCGGGCTCGCTTACGCGCAGCTCGACGTCAGCAATCCCGGTGCGATCGAAGCATTCAAGCCGTCTTTCGATCGTCTCGATATCCTGGTGCTTGCGCAGGGCGCAGTGATCTATCGCCGCGGCGAGTTCGAGATGCCCGGCTTCCGCAAGGTGGTCGAGGTCAATCTGATGAGCCTGATGGCGTGTGCGACGCGTTTCCATTCCATGTTGCGGGATTCGAAGGGTGCTCTGATCATGGTATCCTCGACTGCGGCCTATCATTCCACCATGGGCAATCCCGCCTACAATGCCTCGAAGACCGGCGCGGTCGGATTGACGCGAACGCTCGGCGAGGCCTGGGCCGAGGACGGCATCCGCGTCAACGGCATCGCACCCGGCCTCGTCGACACCAAGATGACGAAGGCGACGACCGACAATCCCAAGCGGCTCGAAGGTGCGCTGTCGCGCATCCCGCTGCTGCGCCTGGGCACGCCGGCCGACATGGCGGGCGCCGCACTGTTCCTGGCCTCGCCGCTGTCGTCCTACATCATCGGCCAGACGCTGGTGGTCGATGGCGGGCTGATCTTGTAGCTGCCCCCGGAGCCCGGGCTACGTTTCTAGACTTTCGTCATCGCTTGGAACTGTGCCCCTCCTGATCTGTTACTTGGGCAGACCCCCGAGGAGGAGCATCATGGACAAGGACCGGATTGTCGGATCGGCCAAGGAATTCGCAGGACGCGCGGAAGGCGCGGTCGGCGATCTCGCAGGCGATGCGCAGACACAGGCATCAGGCAAGGCACGCGAGGCCGCAGGCACCGTGCAGAATCTCTATGGCCAGGCCAAGGACGCCGTGCGCGACGCCACGGACACCGCGGCAAGCTACGCAAAGGACGCCTATGACAACAGCGGCGACACCTTTCGCGACGGCACGCAGGCGATTTCGAAGAAGGTGCAGGACAATCCGCTCGGCTCACTGCTGGTCGCCGGCGGCATCGGCTTCGCACTTGCGCTTCTGATGTCGCGCCCCGCCCGTCGTCCCCCGCCGTCGCGCTGGCGCTATTACGGCTGATAGCCCTTAACGACTCACTCGTGCCCCGGACGCAATGCAGCGTGAAGCGCTGCATTGCTGAGCCGGGGCCCATTCTTTCCTTTTATTGATGTTGTGCGAGAACTCGGGTCCCGGCTTGCGTCGCATCACCAAGAGGTGCTGCGGCGCGTCCGGGACATGAGAGCATCGCTTACCGGAACATTTCCGCCGATCGCCCGACGTTACCCGGTGGACGCGGGATTCCAGGATTGCCGTTCGGATTGGGATTGCGCGGGCCCGGCGCGGGCGCCAATTGACGCGGTGCCGGAGCTGGCTGCGGCGAACCGAAGCCGAAGAAATCACGCAATGAGGGCTGGGCCTGCGCCGGCTGCTGCACCGGCTTCTTCGGCGCGGGCTTTGGCGGCGCGACCGCGGCGGCCGCACCCGGCGTGCCGGGAGCCGCAGCACCGCCATCAGGCGACGTCGCCGCCATCGGCGTATCGCCCTTGGCCTGCTCGCGGCCGACTTCGCGGCGCGGCCAGGCGTAATCGTCGGCGCGGCCTGCTGGCGCGGCCAGCGGTTCGCCCTTCACCATCGTCTTCGCAGCGAGCGCATCGACCGCAGCGGGACGTGTGCCCGGCCCGCCCAGCAATTGATCGGTCGAGATCGAGGCGGCAACCAGCGGCACGATCGGTCCCGCCAGCGGCCGCGGCGCCGGCTTGCCGGGCTCGGCGCTGGTGTCGGGCGTGGCCGGCTCGCTCGGCAGCGCGATCGGGCCGGAGCGTCCCGCCAGCAGGCGCGTGATCTCGCGTTCGACATAGTGCGCGAGCTTTCGCGCGCCGGGCTTGGTGAAATAGACGCCGTCATAGCTGCGCAGCTGGCGGATCTGGCCTTCGAAGTCCGGGCCCTTCTGGAGGAAGCGGCCGGCTTCGTCGACAAAGCCGTCCCAGACGTCGACATAGGTGATGCCGGCCTTGGCCGCGCCTTCGCGATAGAGCGAATCCAGGAACAGCATGTCCGCCGTGCCCTTGGGGCCGCGGATCGCGGGCAGGCCGACCCAGAGCACCGGCACGCCCTTGCTCTTGAGGACGCCCGCGAGCTCCTCGATCTTCTTGCCGTAGAGCTCGACCCAGCGCTCGTCGCGGAATTCATAGAGGCCGTTTGGATTGCGTGCGGTCTTTTCCGGCGCGGCTGCCGGCGTGTCGGCATTGTCGGCATCATCCTGCGGCAGGTCGGTATCGGCCGCGGGTTTATCGTCGGGCTTGGCGGCGGTGTCGGGCTTGTCACCGGGCTTGGCGTCGCCGGGCTTGCCGTCACCTTTTCCTTGCGGCTTGGCGCGCGCGCCCTTGTCGTTCTTCTTGTCCTTGTCCGAGGCCTTGTCGGACTTGTCCGCAACGGGCTCGCGGATCGAGATGCGGTCGTTGAGGCCGAGCATGACGACGATCACGTCGGGCTTCTCGGTCTCCAGAATGCCCTTCGCCGCCGCCGCCCAGTCCGAGGGCTCGCCCTTCGGCTGGTACTTGATCAGGCCGGATGTGGTCTTGTGCTTGCGGATCACGCCCATGTCGGGCTGCTCGCTGTAGGCGTCTTCCAGGCCGTAGGCGAGCCAGTCGGCCATGGCGTCGCCGATCACCAGCACGTTCTTGTCCGGCGTGGTGTCGTGTTTGGCGGGTGCCGGGGCGCGCGAAAAATCCTGGCGCGGCGCCTGCGGCTGTTGCTGCTGGAACGGTGCAAAGAAGTCGCCGCCGAACCAGCCGCCGCCACCTCCACCGTTGCGCGGCGGCGGAGCCTGCCGCTGCGGCGGACCGCCGAAGCCGGGGAAGTTGAAGAACTGCGCCGAGGCGGGTCCCGCGACCCCGACCAGAATCGCAAGCGCCGTCCCCAGCGCGATCAACGGGCCGGTCTCGGTCAGCGCCTTGAAGAAGGACTTTGGCTTCGACATGCGATCTCGGACATGCGCAAGGGGACTGGAATAGGCTCGGTATACTAACGGAATCGGGCGCCAAACGGGCAGATTCCGTTGCAGATTTCCTGCGAATTCTTGGCCCATACACCGGGGAACGGCCGCCTCCGTCAAGGCGGCCCGCCAAAATCCCTGTTCAGGGTTACTTTCGGCGCGATTTTACCGTCCGCGCAGCCGGTCCAGCACGTCGGAGGAGGCAAATCCGTCCGCGGGCACCCCGATCGAGGCCTGGAAGTTGCGCAGCGCCTCCCGGGTCTGGCCGCCGAACTGGCCGTCCGGGGTGCCCTTGTAGAAGCCGCGTTGGGCCAGGAGCTGCTGGAGTTCCAGCCGCTCGGTGCGCGACAGCTCGCGTTCCTGCCGCGGCCAGGGCTGCACGAAGGGCTGTCCCCCGCGCAGACGGTCGGCGAAATGGCCGATCGCCAGCGCATAGGCCTCGGCCGGGTTGTATTTCATGATGACCCGGAAATTCTGGAGCATCAGGAAGCCTGGCCCCTGTGCGCCCGCCGGCGCCAGCAGATAGGCTTTTTCCGCCGGATGCGGGAACGGCTGGCCCGCTGCCCGCTTGAGCCCCAGCTTCTCCCATTGCGCGATCGTCATCGCCTTGGCGCGGTCGGCCAGCATGTAGTTGAAGCCCTGCGGCACGACGACCTCGAAGCCCCAGCTCTGGCCGCTCTGCCAGCCGTCCTTCTTCAGATTGTTGGCGGTCGACGCAATCAAATCGGTGGGATTGTCGACGACGTCGCGGCGTCCGTCACCGTCGCCGTCCACCGCAAAGCGCTTGAACGCGGTCGGCATGAACTGGGTCGGGCCGAAGGCGCCGGCCCAGGAGCCGCGCATCTGCTCCGGCCTGAGATCGCCGCGGTTGAGGATCTCCAGCGCGGAGAGGAATTCGTCCTTGAAATAAGCCTGTCGGCGGCCGACACAGGCGAGCGTCGCGGTCGATTGCAGCACGCTGCGGTCGCCCATCTGCGTGGAGTAATTGGACTCGATGCCCCAGATCGCGGCGATGATGTAGCGGTCGACGCCATAGGCCTTTTCGGTCGCGTCGAACTGCGCCTTGTATTTGGCGAGGACTTCCTTGCCCTTGGCCAGCCGGTTGTCGTTTACGAGGATGTCGAGATAGTCCCAGATCGATTTTGTGAATTCCGGCTGCGAGTCCATCAAATCCATGATGCGCAGGTCGGGCGAGAGTCCGGCGGTGAAGCGCTGGAAGTTCTCCTGGGTGATGTTGCGGCGTGCGGCATCGGGCCACATGCCGGCGACGCAATTGTCGAAATTGGAGGCGGCCTCGCGGATCGCGGCGGCCGTCATCAGCGGATGGCCGGAGGCACCGTCTTCACCGGTCCAGGGTTGCGCGCCGCCGGGGCCGGGCGGGGCTTGCGGAGGCGCAGCATTGGGACCGGAGAAAATGCCGCCGAACAGGTTCGACAGGCCGTTTTGCGACTGGGCGTGCGCGCCGGCGGGCAGAAGCAAGGCAGCCGCGATCATCACGACCCCGGTCACGGATCGCGGGCGTTTCGCCAGCCCTGTTACTGCCTGCATCATCTTCCACCTGTCCGGCCGAAATCTGCCCTTCAGGAGGCCCGGTCACGGTTGCCAATAGCTTAACAAAGGTGAAATTTTGATGGAGGAGTTTTCGCGATGTCGGAGGCCCGGGAAGCCGGGTCTGCCAGGCTGCGGAGCGCGCGGGCAGGACATCGCGTCGGTGTCATGGCCGAAAGGCCAGAGGGCGCGGCGCCCTCCGGCCACGGGATGGCCGGCTGTTCCGACCGCGGCCCTTGCGATCGGGTGACGTGGCCCGGCAGCTATTGCGGGCAGCCTTGCTGGATCCAGCATCCGAACGTGCTGACCCAGGCGGGCGACCAGGGCTGTTCGCCGGAGCCTGGCGGCGGCATGGCGTGGCTCGAGACCTCATTGTAGATCTTGTGCGCCCAGATCTTCACCGAATTGTAGCTGCTCAGATCGAGCTGGTTGTTGGTGACCTGCTTCATATGAGCCACGTCCGTGGGGGTGAACATCTTCTGGATGTCATTGGTCCAGGTCACGGCGGTGGGACAATTCATTGCTTCGAAGAACGCGTGATTGTGAGTAACCATGGGATGCGCCTTTTTACGGTTGGGTGAACCCGTTCATTTGCTGAGCAATCTGTTACGCCGCACGCTGGTGAGACCCTTCGATGTTTCCGCCGCCGGGACTTCGGGCAGCGTGACCGAACCGCGTGCGAGGATCACGCTGAAGTCGCCCGCGCTGCCGGCGGGGTTCTGTCCCTGGCTGCCGTGGCAGCCCATGCAGCCTCCCATGTTGTAGAACTTGCCGCCGTAATAGCTGTTCTTGTGCGCGGTACCGTCCGAATTCCATTCGGTGCTGATGTTGGGAGACAGGCCCCCCGCGAAGAGCTGGAGGGAGCGATTGGTTTCGACGACGATGTTGGCCTGGTAGTAGCTTGAGGGCGCCGGGTTGGTCGCCGTGTACGGCGGTTGCGCGGTATAGAGCGACCCGTTCGGAAGATTGGGATTCGGAATCTTGTCGTAGGGAAAGTACTGGACGTTGACGAGCTTGTAGTAGAGCTGCGGCGCCGTGACGATATTGTTCTGCTTCAGATAGGCGGCAATCGCTGCATGAGCCTGCGCATTGGCCGCGATGACATAGGACGGGATCGCATTGTCGCGCTTGTTGACGCAGATGTTGCCGTCGCTGGGTTGGTTGTTCGGTGGCGGAAACGTGGCGTTGCGATAATAGAGCTGGCTGCCGGGCGAGCCGCAATAGCTCGGCGTCTGCACCGGCTTGCAGGTCGCAGGGTCGGACGTCAGGATCACCGATCCGAGATTGCTGGTGATTTCCATCGGAGGCGGTGGGGCGCTCGGCGGCTGCGGATCGACCAGGCAGGTTTGCGGCGTCGTGGCGGTGGCCGGTGCGGGCTGGATGATGTTGCCGTCGACGTCCTCGACCGGCTTGCCGGCGGCCGTCAGGATGTTGTCCGCCTGCTCGAACGTTGCGTAGATGAAGTACGGCGCTGACGGCGTCTTCTGGATGATATGCAACGCGACGAGGCCCCAAATGGCGTCGCGATAGCATGGGCTGCCGGAGCCGTTCTCGTAGAACCGTACCGCCTGTCGCAGAAACCGCCCGGACGCGACTTCACTGCTGTTGAGAGGTCGCCAGCCCGCTTTGACCTCGACTGTCCCGTCAGGAAGGCTGACCAGCGTCTTGCTGCCCGCAGGTGGGCTCGCGCCGTTCTTGGCCAGATAGGTCTTCGTTGCGGTCACCACGTCAGATGGAATCTGGCTCCACCATTGGTTCATGAAATTGTTGGGATCGCTGTTGCCTGCGACGTAGACGTATTGAGTCCGGTTCGCCTTGGCGAGAAAGCGGATCAATTGCGGCGACGAATTGCCTTGCGAGCTCGATGGGCTGACGACGCCCGCATACATGTTGTCAAGCGTGATCTGATCGGTTTCGTCGAGGTTTATCCAGGGCGTCGGATCGTTGGCCTGCTTGGCATCGCATGCCGGAATCGGCACCACGTAATTGTAGGCCGGCAGTGAATCGTAGCCCCACGACGTGCCGGCGGTTGAACCGGTGTATCCGTGCGGCGGATTTGAATCGCCGGGAAAGATCTCCGCCTTGCCGCGCATGGTCTCCCACACCAGCAGCTTGCAGTCGGGCGACGGGTCGCCGAATTTGCACGTCGACGATGCTGCCTCGCGCTGGCCGGGTTGACCGTTTTGCGGACCGGCAGGCCAATTGAGCGCAATGAATTCCTGCCAGGCGAATGCCGAGGCCTGTTCCGGCGAAGCCGCCGGCGCGCCCCCGCTGGACGGCGGGCCGGCGACAAAGGGCGGGTTCAACTCGTTGGGAACCGATGCGCTGACCGCGATGGTCGGGCCGGATTGTCCAGCCGCTTGCCAGGCCGACAGATCGGCGACGGCGCTCGTGACAATGAATGTGCAGATGAGGGTAATCGGCCGGCGGTTCTTGGGCATGTCTGCGCTCCGCTGACTTCAAACGAGACGCGGAGCAGATATCCAAATGGCGAGGAAGTCAATCTAAGATTGTAGAATATATTCTCTCGCCCCTAAGGGTGTCTTGATCGCCGTTTGATCGGCTCGCATCGGAAAGGTTGCGCGGTGGATCGACGAAATTTCAGTTGCGCCGCCTGCCGTTCATCACACATCCGCCTTTGTTAGCGGCTGCAAAACGGCTACCAAGGAGAGATAGATCGCTTGGCTACCCATTTGAGGCTTTTGACAATCCCATGAAAATTCGCAAAGCCGTATTCCCCGTCGCCGGCCTCGGCACCCGCGTCCTGCCCGCCACCAAGGCGATGCCGAAGGAAATGCTGACGATCGTCGACAAGCCGTTGATCCAGTACGTCTATGACGAGGCGCGCGAAGCCGGCATCGAGCACTTCATCTTCGTCACCGGCCGCAACAAGAACGTCATCGAAGATCATTTCGACAAGATGTTCGAGCTCGACGCGACGCTGGCTGCGCGCGGCAAGAAGGCCGAGCAGGAGATTTTGGCGGCGAACCAGCCGGACGCCGGCGCCGTCAGCTTCACCCGCCAGCAGGCGCCGCTCGGCCTCGGTCACGCGGTCTGGTGCGCGCGCGACATCGTCGGCAACGAGCCGTTCGCGGTCGTGCTGCCGGATGAGCTCGTGCTCAATTCGCCGGGATGCCTGAAGCAGATGATCGAGACCGCCGGCAAGCTCGGCGAAAAATCCAACGTCATCGCGGTCGAGGCGGTGCCCGACCATCTCACCCATCAATACGGCATCTGCGGCGTCGGCAAGCGCACCGGCAAGATGTTCGAGGTCGACGGCATGGTCGAGAAGCCGGCCAAGGGCACCGCGCCCTCCAACCTCTCGATC
>Ga0065165_1001562_pt1 | contig 23679 bp, 9 predicted proteins | sample AraplaMF_Cvi_mMF_FD_63813 | JGI IMG/M metagenome (GOLD analysis project Ga0065165, IMG submission 63813) | Arabidopsis root microbial communities from the University of North Carolina, USA - plate scrape MF_Cvi_mMF (version 2) (version 3) | ecosystem: Host-associated > Plants > Roots > Endosphere... | reverse complement strand
GGGGACGTCGGCCTTGGGGTATCCGTTCTTCTACAGAGGGCAGACCTACTACGCCCAATGGCAGTCGAATGGATCGCGGTATCCGGCATCCTTGTCGTTGTATTCGCCGCTTGTTGTGAACGAATTCAATCGATCGATGTTCAAGCAAGAGGGTTTTGGTCTCGTTTGTTCCATCGAGAAAAAATAATCGGAAGCTATGTCATGGCACTTGCCTCACCCATCCTGGAATACAAAGTAGAGGCTGTCATTGGCGATATCCGCGTGCACTGTCGACGTATCATGGTGTGGCGTCCACGGTTGATCGGAACCTTCAGGTGTTGCAAGCAATTCCTGACCTTGCTGGCCTGCATATTTTTCTGCGGAAGTGCATCTGCCAACTGCCTGAGCAATCCGCTGTTCGCCCATGACCATGTCGTGTATGCCGGGGAGGTTGGGAACAGGCAGATCAGGTTGACTCTTCAATTCGATGCGCTCTCGCAACAAGTGTCAGGTATGTACGGCATCAGCGGCGATTCGATTTCGCACGATATCCCCAGTCAACCAGATGGTGAAGCCGTCACGATTCATATCGCGGGCAAGAACGGCCGTAGCGATCAGTTGAGGTTGCGTGCAGTGGACAGTCTGGCTGCCATCCATAGCCCGGATGCAAATGGATGTCTTGAACTGGATGGCGTGTACTTAAGAAATGGATTGGCTGAAGAAGACGTCAAGTTGCTCAGAGTGACTGCCATCAAGTCGGAATACGATGCAGATAGGAAGGCCAATGAAGCGGTTGCTCTGCGTTTTCAGCGAGCGCTTATCGCTCGTGACAAGCAGATTGTCGCTTCGCTGCTGATCTACCCGTTCTTTAGTCAGTACGGCCGAAAAACTTCAGTTTGGAAAGATGCGGGCGAAGTCGTCAAGCACTACGACGAAGCTATTCAGTTCGATGCGCCAGCTCTGCGCAAGGCGGTTCCCTTCCTGCTCGAAAGCAGATGGAACAAGAGCGAGTTTTTCGATGGCGCTGTCTGTCTATCCGAGCAGAAAGTCGAACAGATGTGCATCGGTCCCTGCGTTGGTGGCTGCCCCTGAGTTTCAGATCGAGGCGAATGCACTGACCTGAGCAGTTTGGACCATGCACTGCAGCTCAAGCGTTTTTATTTACGGCGCAAGAAAATAACGCAAGAAAATACTTCGCGTCATCACGCAAATTCACCCTAAACTTTTCCCCGCATTCCTGGATTGAGACAGAAGGACGGACTGAAAAACGGTCCGCGCATTCTTCGTTCGAACATCCAGGAAGACTTCATGGTTGCCGTGATTGCAGGAAATGGTCTGGGGCTGGGCAATACCTCGCTGACGCAGCTGGGCCAGGCGCAAGGAGGCGCATCGAATCTGGGGCAGGCGCAATCGCGCCAGTACGTCAATGCCGCCAACGGCAACCTGGTGCTGCAGGGGCAGGATCAGGGCCTGCTGTTCGACGACCTGCCGCTGAACCAGCTGCGCACCTACAACAGCTTGAGTCCCGGCGGCGGCAGCCAGGGCTGGCTGTTCGGTTTCAGCCGCAGCATCGGCGGGCTGGCCGGGACGGTGAACACGGCAGGCAGCACGGTGTCGCGCGTGGCGGATGACGGCTCCATGATGAGCTACGCCTACAACGCCAGCGCCGGCGCCTACCTCAGCACGGGACAGAGCGGCAGCGTCGACACGCTCACCTGGAATGCCGCCAGCTCCAGCTGGACCCGCACCGATGGCGCCAGCCGCCAGCAGGAGACCTACAACGCCGCCGGCCAGCTGACGGGGCTGAGCTCCCCCGAGAGCGGCGCCAGCTACAGCTTCGGCTACAACGGCAACCAGCTCACCACGATCACCGCCAGCGATGGCGACGTGCTGACGCTCGGCTATGACGGCAACGGCCGCCTGGGCAGCATCTCCGTCACCGAAGTGCCGCCGGGCCAGACTGCGGCCGTGACGCGCCAGGAAGTGAGCTATACCTACGACGCGCAGGGCCGCCTCGGCACCGTCACCACCACGCTCGCCTCCGACACCAACAGCTCCAGCTCCGCCAGCTACACCACCACCTACGGCTACGACGGCGGCAGCGACCGCGTGGCGTCGGTGACGCAGAGCGACGGCACGGTGGCCAGCTACACCTATGCGCAGGACAGCCAGGGCGTGTACCGCGTCGCCAGCGCGACCACCGGTACCGGCGCGGCCGCGCAGACGGTCAACTTCAGCTACGACTTGAACGGCGACACCACCACGGTGAGCAATGCGCTCGGCCAGGCGTGGACCTACGGCTACAACGCCGCCGGCCAGCTCACGCAGGTGACCGCGCCCAGCGTCAACGGCGCCAGTCCCGCCACGCATTACAGCTACGACGCCAGCGGCAATCTGCTGCAGTCGGTGGATGCGAACGGCGCGGCCACGCGGTACAGCTACGACGCGAACGGCAACCTGCTGAGCGTCACCGATGCCACCGGCCACGCGGTGAGCTATACCTACAACGCCGACAACCAGGTCACCAGCAAGACCGTCTACGCCGTCGCCGCGCAAGGCACGCCGGGGCAGGGCGGCTACGTGGCGCCTTCGGGCGCGCAGACCACCTATTACGTCTACGACGCCGGCGACCGTCTCAACTTCACCGTCGATCCGCTGGGCGCCGTGACGGAACACGACTACACCGTGTCGGCCGCCGGCCTCAGCGAGCTGAGCACGACGCGGACGTACCTCGGCGCTTCCTACGACACCAGCGCCGCCACGCCCGCCAACCCGCCCAGCCTGGCGAACCTGCAGGCCTGGGTGGCGAGCAGCCCGGTGCAGAACACGCTGGCGCAGGCCACGCGCACCGACTACAGCTACGACGTGCGCGGCCAGCTGGCCTCCAGCACGGTCTGGGGCACGCTGGCCGCGGATGGCACCGGCGCCATGCAGGGCGGCAATATCGCCTACGACGCGGTGCAGACCAGCTACACCTACGACGCCAGCGGCCGCCTGCTGCAGACGATCCGTCGCAGCGGTACCGATCGCTCGTCCCTGGCCACCACCAGCTACGCCTACGACGGCATGGGCCGGCTGATCGGTAGCACCGATGCTCTGGGCTACGTCACCAGCTACACCTACAGCGACAGCCAGAACACGCTGGCCATCCACCAGGCGAATGGCCTGGTCACTACCGAAGTGCGCAACAGCGCGGGCCAGCTGGTCAGCCGCACGCAGGCGGCGACGGGGCAGCCCAGCCGCGTCACCAGTTACCTGTACAACGCGGCGGGGCAGTCCGTCGCCACCATCGACCCGGCCGGCAACGGCAGCTTCACCTTCTATGACGCGGATGGCCGCGTCACCGGCACGGTGGATGCCACGGGCGCGGTGACGGCTTACGCCTACGACGCCGATGGCCGTGTCGTACGCACCACCGACTACGCCACGCCGGTCAGCACCAGCGGCTGGATCAGCGGCGGCGCATTGACGGCAAGCCTGCCCGCGGCCTTGCCGGTGCCGAGCGGCAGCGCGGACGACCGCATCGCCGACAGCGTGTACGACAGCGCCGGCCGCGCGGTGGCGAGCATCGACGGCCTGGGCAACGTGGTCACCGTCAGCTACGACGGTGCCGGCCGCGCGCTGAGCAGCCTGGCCTATGCCACGCCGCTCACCGCCACGCAGCGCGCGGGTCTTGGCACGCCGCCGACGCTGTCGGCCTTGAACGCCGTACTGGCCAGCAACAGTGCCGACCGTCTCGCGCAGACCGTCTACGACGCCGACGGCCGCACAGTTGCCAGCATCGACGCAGCGGGCTACGTCACCATCACCAGCTACGACAACAGCGGCAATGCGGTGCTGGTCACCGCATACGCCACCGCGCTCACGCCGAGCCAGCGCAGCGGCCTGGGTACGGCGCCAACGCTAGCTTCGCTGCAGGCCGTGGTGACGAGCAGCAGTACGGACCAGATCACCCGCAACTACTACGACCGCGAGAACCAGCTGGTCGGCAGCATCGACCCGGCCGGCTATCTGACGGTGCGCAGCTATCAGGAGCTGACCACGGCGTCCTATCCCACCGCCGTGCGCATGGAAAGCGACATGCGCTATGCGCAGCCGCTGACTGCGGCGCAGATTGCCGTGCTGCCCGCCCATCCGGGCTATAGCGACCTGGTCGCCGCTGCCGCCGCGGCGGGCCAGTCCGCGGGTTCCGCCCTGCAGCAGGTGCAGCGCTTCTACGATGCCGACGGCCGCCTGGCGGAAGTCGATGCCATCAACGGCGCGGAAACCACTTACACGCAGTACTCCTACGACAGCGCCGGCCGCCAGGCGCGGATCAAGCTGACCACCTCGGGCGTGGCGCTGACGGCGGAGCGTTCGACCATCACCGTGTACGACGGCTACGGCGATCTGGTCAGCACCACGGATCCGGTCAATGCCTTCGCCGGCTACACCTACAACACGCTGGGCCAGAAGACCCAGTCCAGGGACGCCGCTGGCAATATCACCTGGTACTACTACGGTAGCGACGAGCGCCTCGCCTACACCGTGCAGGGGCAATCCAGCGGCAGCACGCTCAATGCGCTGGCCAGCGTCACGGCTTACACCTACAACGCCTTCGGCCAGGTCACCGCAAGCACGGCCTACGCAAGTCTGCTGAGCCTGGTCACCAGCGGCAGCAGCAGCGGCACCACACTCAATGCCAATGCCGCCAGCACGGCGGACGTGGCGGCGGCGGTCGCGGCGCTGCCCGCCAGCGCGGCCGATCCCAACCAGCAGGTGAGCACCACTTACGACGCCGATGGCAACGTGGTGATGGTCACCAGCGGCGACGGCTACCACACCGCCACCGCTTACGACGCGTTCGGCGACGTCAGCCAGGTCACCCGCCAGCTGAGCGGCGCCGGCAGCGCGCTCAGCGGTTCCAACAGCACGGTCACGCAGTACGTCTACGATGCGCGCGGCGAGCGCGTACAGGAAGCCGATGGCGTGGGCGGCGCCGCGACCCAGGCCAGCTCGGCCACCTACGATGCCTTCGGCCGCGTCACCAGCCGCACCGACGCCAACAACAACGTGGTCACCTACAGCTACGACCCGCTGGGCCGCCAGGTCGGCAGCAGCCAGACCGTGCAGGGCCAGGTGCGCACCACGCAGACTACGTACGACGCCATCGGCCGCGTGCTTACCGCGGTGGATGGGGTGGGCAACACCACTACCTATCAGTACGACCCGACCGGGCTGACCACCACCATCATCACCCCGGGCGGCATCCACACCGTGGTGACCAAGGATCCGTTCGGCGACACGCTCACCGTGACCGACGGCGCCGGCAACGTCACCACCTCGACCTACGACGCCGACGGCCGCCTGCTCACCACCACGGACGCGCTGGGCAATGTCCGCACCAACCACTACGACCTCGACGGCAACCTGAGCCAGACCGCCTACGCCGTCGGCAGCAATTTCTCCTACAAGGATGTGAGCTACACCTACGACGCCGCCGGGCGCGTGCTGACGCAGACCGTCGACCCGGGCAGCGCGGTCACCACCTATGCCTACGACGGCGAAGGCCGCCGCCTCAGAGTCACCGACCCGCTGGGCACGGTCACCACTTACAGCTACGACGCCGACGGCAACACGCTCACCCAGGTGCAGGACGCCGGCAGCGGCAAGCTCAACATCACCACCACCTACAGCTACGACGGCGCCGGCAACGTGCTGACGGTGACGCACGGCGCGGGCACGTCCGCCGCCGCTGCCACTCAGTACGTCTACGACAACCTCGGCCGCCTGACGCAGAAGATCGACGATCCGTCGAACCTCGCCCTGAGCACGCGCTACACCTACGACGGCGACAACCATCTGCTCAGCGTCACCGACGCCGGCGGCAACGTGACGCGTTATGTCTACGACGAGGCGGGCGAGAAGGTCTTCACCATCGATCCCACCGGCGCCGTCACTCGCATGTGGTACGACGCCGACGGCCGCCTCACCACCACGCGCGGCTACGCCACGCTGCTGACGGCGAACCAGCTCAGCGCGCTAGGTGCGGCGCCGACCCTGGCCGCCGTGGCGGCCGATGTCACCAATACCGCCAGCGACAGCTATCAGCAGAGCGTCTACAACGCCGACGGCCAGGTGGCCTACGCGCTGTCCGGCACCACGCTCAACGCTACGCAGTACAGCTACAACGCGGACGGCCAAGTCAGCCAGGTGCGCCGCTATGCCGCGCCGCTGTCGACCGGCAGCATCAGCCCCACGGCGACCTCGACTGCCGTTGCTTCATACATCACGGCCGGCAGCAGCGACCTGCAGAGCTGGAGCGCCTACGATGCCAATGGCGAGGCGGTCTACCAGATCGACGGCACGGGCGGCGTTACCCAGCGCGTGTTCGATGCCAACGGCAACGTCACGCGCAGCATCGCTTACGCAACAGCCTTGACCACTGCGCAGCTCGCCGCGCTCGGCAGTGCGCCGACGGCGGCGCAGGTCGCGGCGGTGGTGACCACCAGTGCCGCCGATCGCAGCAGCTATGCGGCATATGACGGCCTAGGGCGGCAGCTGTACGCCGTCGGCGCCACGGGCGCAGTGACGCAGACCAGCTACGACGCCAACGGCCGCGTGACCGCGACCACGGCCTATATCAACGCGCTGACGCCAGCACAGCTCGCCGGCCTGGGCAATGCGCCGACCGATACGCAGATCCATGGCCTGCTCACCGCCAGCAACTACGATCGCCACAGCTACGCGGTGTACGACGCGGCCGGCGAGCAGCGCTACGCCATCGACGCGATGGGCAACGTCAAGGAAACCCGCTACGACGCGGCCGGCCGCGTCACCGAAGTGCTGGGCTATGCGAATGCGGTGGCGGGCGTGCCGGGAACGCTCGCGCAGGTGGCCAGCGCGGTAAGCGCCGCGGGCAATACCGATGCCAACGCCCAGGCCACGCTCTATCTCTACGACAGCGCCGGCCGCCAGCGCTTCACCGTGCGCCAGAACCAGGGCGGCACGGTGGGCGCCGTCACCGAGCAGCGCTACGACGCCAACGGCAACATAGTTGCGCGGATCGCTTATGCCAACACGTTGGCGTTGAGCACCAGCCAGCCGCTCAGCGCGCAGTTGAACACGGCGAGTGTGGCCAGCGCGGTGGCGGGCGCGCCGGCTGCGGGCATGCAGATCACCAGTTCGGTCTACGACGCGGACAGCCGCGAGATCTATCACGTCGACGCGCTCGGCGACGTCACCCAGAACGGTTACGACGCCTTTGGCCGCACGGTTTCGGTGCAGCAGTACGCGCATGCGATCACGGTGCCGGCGAGCATCACCGCGGCAACCATTGCCGCCGCCGTGGCAGCCGCGGGCGGCGCCACCGGTGCCCGCGTCAGCACCACCACCTACGACACGCGCGGCAACGTGCTCAGCACCGGCGATGCGCTGGGCGTCAATGCCACCTACAGCTACGACGGCCGCGGGCTGAAGACCGGCGCCACCAACCGCGACGGCGCGGCGTGGACCTACAGCTACGACACCACAGGCCGCCTGGTGCAGACCGGCAGCCCCGCGGTGACGGTGGGCAGTTACAACACCGGCGGCGCCCTGCAGAGCGCCGCGAACCAGTATCTCTACACCACCACCGCTTACGACACGTTCGGCGAAGCGACCAGCGTTACCCAAGGCTATGGCACCGCACCGACCGCGATCACCGCGGTCAGCACCGTGCATTACGCCTACGATGCCGCGGGGCACCGGGTGCAGACCACGGACGCGATGAGCGGCGTCAGCACCGCCACCTACGATGCCTTCGGCGATCAGGTGGTGAGCAAGGACGCGAACGGCAACTACGACTACCGCGTCTACGACAACGACGGCCGCCTGATCGGCGCCATCGATGGCGCGGGCGGCATCACCTCGTGGAGCTACGACGCTTACGGCAATGCGGTCAGCGCCGCGCAGCACGCCGCGCCCTTCGCCGGGCTGGGCGGCAGCTGGACGGCCGGGCAGCCGGTCACGCCGAATCATTTCAACTCAAGCACTTCCAGCGGCGACCGCATCACCACCACCACCTACGACCAGTGGAACCAGAAGACCCAGGTAGCGCAAGCCGCCATTTCGATGACGCTGGGCATGGGGCCGCTGGCGGGGCAGAGCGCCACTGCCGCGCCAACCACCGTCTATACTTACGACGCCTACGGCAACCTGGTCACCAGCGCGGTGCTGCTGCAGCCGGCCTTGACGGTGGGCGGCACCAGCTCGCCAGCGGTATGGGCGACCACCAACACCTATTACGACGCACTGCACCGTGTGGTGATGGTGGTGACGCCCACCGGCAGCTATACGAGCCCGCAGGGCTATGTCACCACCACCGCCTACGACGCGTTCGGCGAAGTCGCCACGCGTACGGACTATGCGCAGGCGATCAGTGCGAGCGGCCTAAGCACGTCGACCATGCCGGCGCTGCCGCCGGCGGGCAACCAGACCACCGGCGACAACCGCGTCACCACCTACGCCTACGATGCGATCGGCCGCGTGCTGAGTCAGACGCTGACCGGCGACGTGGGCTATGTCACCAGCAACGGTGCGACCCAGGGTGCGCTCAGCAGCGGCAACCCGACCGACGCGATCAGCGCCAGCGTCACCAGCTATACCTACGACGGCGAAGGCCGCGTGCTGAGCAAGTCGGTCAACGGCATTGTCACCACCACCACCTACGACGCGCTGGGCCGCGTGGCGACGGTGACCGATCCGGCGTGCCAGGCGCTGGTCAGCAACTGGGCGGCGCTGCTGCAGAGCAACCCCGGCTGGGATCTCACCACCGCCTCGCTGTATACCTCGGTCAGCCCCGTCACCAGCTACGTGTACGACGCGCAGGGCCATGCGCTGAGCACCACCGTGGCCGCCGGCGGACTGTCGCAGCAGAGCCTGGCCGTCTTCGACGCGGCGGGCCGGATGACCTCGTCCACCGATGCCGACGGCACGCGCCACAGCAAGACCTACGATGCCAATGGCAACCTGCGCACCGACAGCTACACGCTGACCGGTTCCACCACCGTCACCACCACCAACACCTACGACGGCAACGACCAGCTGCTCAGCACCACCGTGCAGCGCAGCGGCACGGCAACCTACGACAGCTACACGCAGCAGCAGCGCAATGCCTTCGGCGAGATCTCGGCCAAGGGCGACAACAACGGCTACGAGCTGAGCTACACCTACAACGCCGCCGGCCAGCTGCTGACGTCCACGGACAGCAAGACCGGCGTCGTCCACACCATGAGCTACGACCTGGCCGGTCACCTGATTTCCGATAGCGCATCGGGCCAGGCCACCACCAGCACGCTGGACCTGAGCGGCCGCGTCGTCACTCGCCTGTTGCCAGCCACCAATGCCACCAGCGGCGCCAATACCGCGCACAGCAGCTATGGCTACGACCGCTGGGGCAATGTCATCAGCAGCACCGATGCCAACGGCAATACCACTACCTACACCTACGACGACCAGGACCGCCTGTTCCAGACCACCGAGGCCAGCACCCTGGTGGTGTCCGCGCAGGGCAACTACGCCAACACCAGCTCCACCACCGTCAGCGCCTACAACGCCAACGGCGAGCTGATGGGAAGCAAGGACGAGAACGGCGTGTGGCTGTGGAAGACCTACGACAGCGCCGGCCACCTGACCATGGCGCAGGATGGCGTGGGCAACCGCACCTATACCGCCTACGACGCGCTGGGCCGCGCCGTGGCCCAGCAGACGCCGCCGGCGCAGACGGCCACCGGCACGGTGGCGCAGATCACCTTCACCAGCTACGACAATCTCAACCAGGTGACGGGGCAGGGCTACTTCCAGCTCAACGGTGCGGGCACCGCGCGCAGCATGGTTACCCAGCAGACGCTGGTGCTCGATGCCAACGGCGACCGCATCCAGGTCACCGACGCGCTAGGCAACAGCAGCTACTACACCTACGACGGCCAGAAGCGCGTGCTGAGCAGCCAGACGGCCCTGCAGCATGCCAACAGCCAGTCCAAGACCTACGGCTACGACGTCAACGGCTACCTGATCCACCAGGTGGATGCCAACGGCAACAGCCAGAGCTGGGTCTACGACGCCTTCGGCCGCGTGCAGAGCCACGTCGACGAAAGCGGCGCCACCTACAACTACACCTACAACGCCACCACCGGCCTGCTGGCGACCGAGACCAGCAACTGGTCGCCGACCGGGCCGGCCGGCAGCACCACCTCCACGCTGACCTTTACCTACGAGGCGGACGGCCAGGTGGCCAGCCTCAATGAAGTGGTCAACGGTGCTACTTCGAACTACACCTACAGCTACGACGCCAACGGCAACGTGGTGCGTGCCACGGTCGCCACGCAGGATGGCGGCGGCACGGCGGTCGGCAATCAGACGCTTATCGGCTACGACAGCCACAACCGCGTGCAGGAAGTGACCGTCGAGAACGCCGCCGGCACGGTGGCGACCATGCGCAGCGTGTATGTCTACGACGCCGCGGGCAATCGCCGCGCGGTGTTCACGGCGAATGCTGCGGGCCCCAATGGCGCGGCGGCGACGCCGATTCCGCTCACCACCGGCGGGCCGACGCTGACGACGGCGCTCACGGCGCAGAGCGTGCCGCCCGGTACGGCGCTGAACTACGCCATCGGCGGCAATTTCAACGATGCGCTGGGCATGGGCCTGAGCTATGCCGTGAGCGGCATGCCGAGCTGGCTGAGCTTCAACGCGACGTCGCAGACCTTTACCGGTACGCCGCCGGTGCCGACCGCGGTGGGCAGCAGCACCATCACGGTGGTGGCGACGGATGCGCTGGGGCATACGGTCAGCACGACGGTTGCAGTGGCGGTGCAGGCGGTGGCGCCGGTGTTCAGCGGTGCCGTCAGCAACCAGACGGTGCAGCCGGGCGCGGGGATGAGCTATACGGCGCCAGCGGCCACGGATAACAACGGCGAAGCCGTCACCTATACCGCCACGGGTTTGCCGGCGGGCCTGACCTTCAATGCTTCGACGCGGACGATCAGCGGCACTATCAGTTCCATCGCGGCGGCCACGTATGCCATCACCTACAAGGCGACGTCGACTTCCGGCACCAGCGTCAGCACCAGCTTTAACATCACCGTGCCGGCGGTGGCGCCGGCGTTCACCGGTGGCATGACCAACCAGACGGTGCAGCCTGGCGGCTCGCTCAGCTACCAGGCACCGACGGCGACGGATGCCAATGGCTATACGGTGAGCTACAGCGCCAGCGGTCTGCCGTCGGGGATCAGCTTCAATGCGTCCACGCGTACCTTCAGCGGTTCGCTGACCACGGCGGGCACGTATACGGTGACGTATACGGCGACGTCGAGCGCGGGGACCACGGCGTCGCAGACGTTCACCATCACGGTGCCGGCGGTGACGCCGGTGTTCACCGGTGGCGTGAGCAATCTCAGTGGCACGGCCAGCGTGGTGATGAATTCGTACCAGGCCCCGACCGCCACTGACGCCAACGGCTATGCCATCAGCTACAGCGCGAGCAATCTGCCGCCGGGGATCAGCTTCGATCCTTCGTCGCGCATCTTCAGCGGTACGCCGACGACGGCAGGGACGTGGACGGTGACGTATACCGCCACGTCGACGGCGAATACGGTGGCGTCGACGACGTTTACCATCACCGTGGGCGCGGCTTCGGCCCCGGTATACAACGGAGGCATGCCCACCGGCATCACCTTCAACGCGGGTGATTCGGAAACCTGGACCGTACCCGCCGGCGCTTTCAGCAATCCTATGGGGCGTCCGCTTTCTTACAACCTCCAGGGCAACAAGCCGCCCGGCGTTGAAATGAGCCCTTCCGGCGTGATCACCGCCAATGTGCCGGCAAGCGCGTTGAAGCAGGCCTACTCGTGCAGCGTCGTGGCTTGGGACCCTGCAGACAGTCTGTCTGTGAGCGTGCCTCTGCGCATCCAGATCCTGACCGGCATCGGCACCTTGTCCGCGCAGACCATGAGCGCGGGCGCATCCAGCCCGGCGCCGGAAATGATGTCGGTTCAGACCGCGCAAGCCACCCAGGCCACCACGCCCAACGTTGTCGCCGACTGGTACACCTACGACGCCGACAACCGCGTGGTGGTGGCGAACGGCGCGCTGCAGAACGGCCAGATCCTGATGACCACGGCCACCAACTCCGCGTCCAACGCCTACGACGCGGCGGGCAACGTGGTGACCTATACGACGGAGCAGAGCGCCGGCCAGTACACCACCCAGCGCAACAGCTACGACGCGCTGAATCAGCTGACCATGATCCAGAACGAGGCGCCGGGCAGCTCCACCTTCGCTACCTACGAAACGCGCAGCTACGACCTGGACGGCCGCCTCAGCAGCGACGTCACCTGGAACCTGCCGGGCCACCAGGGCGCAGGCACGCTCAACGGCAACGTGGTCACCTTCAACGACGCCGGCTGGGTCGCCACCGACACCTTCTACAGCTACAACGCCGACGGCGAACTGGTCGACCAGAGCGAATACGCCGAGGAAGGCGCGCAGGCGCTGATCAACCAGTACGGCAACAACGTCGCCACGAGCTACCAGGACACCACCGCGCCGAGCGCACCCAGCGGCGCCACGGCAGGCTCGCTGTACCTGGCCACCGAGAAGAACTACGCGGCGGCCGGCGCCGGCTATGGCTACGACGCCGATGGCAATGCGCTCGGCTACCGCGTCACCACCGGCAGCGTCTCCACGGTGGTCAACGGCAGCCCGGTGAGCGGCACCATCGGCTACCAGAACGCCTACATCAAGCAGAACGGCCTGCTGCTCGCCAGCACCACGCCCACGCTGATCAGCGGCGGCGGCACCGTCAACCAGCCCACGGTGAACACCTATAACGACCTGGGCGAACTGAGCAAAACCACCGGCACCGTCAACGGCACCAGCCAGACCCAGGTGATGGCCTACACCGCCGGCGGCCAGATGGCGCAGCAGAGCACCACCACCAGCAGCGGCACCGTCACCACCACTTACGAGTCGGTGAACGAACAGCAGCTGGGCAGCGTGGATACGGCCGGCGCCATCAACGTGCTCAGCACCACCGGCGGCTACAGCAACAGCACACAGGGTGCGCAGAACTACACCGTGCGTGCGGGTGACACGCTGCGCTCCATCGCCATGGCGGTGTACGGCAACAGCAACTACGACTACATCCTGGCCGAAGCCAATGGCCTGTCGATCGACAGCACCCTGCCGCTGGGCATGGTGCTGCGCATTCCGCAGGTCACCACCAGCACCAATGCCTACGACAACTTCCAGCCGTACTCGCAGGGCACCTTGCTGGGCGGCGGCGCGGCGGCGTTCGATACGGCCGGGCAGGCGGTGGCTTTGTCGATCGAGGCGCAGCTGAGCCAGCAGTCGGCCTTGGCCAAGACGGTGGCGCAGATCGAGCAGGCCGCGCAGCAGTGGGCCGCGCAGCAGGCGGCGGCGCTGGCGGCGCAGCAGGCCGCGGCGAAGGCGGCCGCGGCGGCGCAGATGGCGGCGGCGCAGGCGGCGTCGGCGCAAGCCGCGGTGCAGGTGGCGTTGGCGGCGAAGCAGGCTGCGCAGCAGGCGGAGGACGATGCGAGGCAGAAGGAGGCCGAGCAGCAGGCGGACCAGGCTGCAGCGGATGCGGCGAATCCTGGCAATGCGATTGCCGGGCTGTTCGGATCCGGCGGGGGTGGCAATACCGTCACCAACCCGTTCAACTCCTCGTATATCCCGCCGATTCCTGCCGACGACGGCATCGATATCAGCGGCGACCTGAACTTCGACGACAGCTCGGGCGGCGATGATGGCTGGGGCAGCTCCGACGATGGCTGGGGCGGTTTCGGCAATTACTTCGGCGGCAATTACGACACCGGGTCGTCGTATGACTATGGTTCTTACGGCAACGATTGGGGCGCCGATGATTGGGGTTCGGGCGATACGGGTAGCACCGATGAAACCGGCAGCAATGACGCTGCCGATAACAGCGGTGACACCACGTCGGACGATCCCTCGCCGTATGAGCAGCAGATTGCGCTGGATGACCAGCAGATTGCGGATTCGGAGCAGCAGATAGCGGCGTCGGTGCAGCAGATTGCGGTGTCGAATGAGCAGGTGACGCAGGCGAACGATGCGCAGGCGCAGGCTAATGCGGAGTATGCGCAGTATCAGGGGCAGTATCAGCAGGCGGTGCAGGAGGCGCAGCAGGCGCAGGCAGAGGCGACGCAGCTTGGGAGTACATTGGCAAGCGCTATGACCGTTGGGGCCATGAATTCGTGGTCAGATCCTGACGTTAGCCATATCAATCTGCAGAGTCAGCAGGATGTGTGGGCCGCAGCGGCTTTGGAGTCATCTAGCCAGTCTGGTGGCTCGGAGCTGAGCAATTTCATAGCGCCAGGCAATAACAGCGTCGGTAGTACCGCTATGAGCGCAATTCCTTACGGCGGCTATCAGGGAGATTTACTCGGTGTTGGGCCAGCGGACTATCAAGGTGGTCCCGTTTACTCTTTGCATCCGCTCGACTACACATTGCCTGCCTATCAGTCGGCAGAAACGTTTGCGTCACAAGACGAATCGCCCGCAACGGTGGTCAATCTCAACCCGTCGAACGTATTTTCACAGGGCAATCCATCCTGGCTCAGCCAGGCGGACGATCAAATTCATGGATTCAATGAAATCGTTCGCAACGAACTGGCGGACGAAGGAGCCCAAGATCTTCATGACGGCAATCAGGCCGCTTTTGTTTGGGGGGGCATTAAATACTCCTTCTATCAGACCTTTATGCCCGACAGCGTCGAGCAGGGGGTTGTCGGAATAGTAGGAGGCAAAGTGGCTGGCGCTGGTATCGGCTATCTCGCCAAGGGAGCGGTTTCCATTGCGCCAATCCTAGGACGTGATGTTGGTAGCCTGGCCGGAGATGTGGGCAAGTCGGTAGGAGGCTTGCTCGATAACTTGCGTGGTTCGGCTGGCAGCGTCGATACTCTCCCGGGCCCAGAAGCCCCAGGCGAGATGCCTGAGGCACCGGAAGCTGTTCCAAACAGTACACCTCCAGTTCCAAACACGGGACTTACTGGCGTGCCGATCAATGGGGCCACTAGGAGCGTTCCACTTGGGTTTGAATCTGAGACCCAATTCCACGCTGCTTCGCAAGAGCTTATAGATGCGATGGCTGAGAATGGATTTAACGATGCGACTGTTGGTGTGCGAGGAAGCTCAGTCACCGGCTTTGGCAGCAATCCGCGAAGCCCGACGTTTGGACAGCCATTTGGTCCATCAAGCGACATTGATCTTTTTGTCGAAAGTTCGGATGTGGTGTCTGCATTCAAGAACCAGCCGAACTTCATACACCCTGATCGCATGATCGATGCCTATCCCAATCTTGACGCATGGAGTCAAAAATGGAGTGAGATACTTGGTAGGCCAGTATCCCCCGCCGCCTGGAAACCGGGCGCGCTTCCGTCAACTCCTGCTATTTTGGTTAAGCCGCAATGAAGCATGTGAATCTGTTAATGGCCTCGGTGCCGGAAGAGACGATGGCTACGCTGGCAGCGAAGATATTTCCGCTGCTTGGTGTTGCGTCTTATGAAGAGCGTTTTGGTAGCCATTATGTGGAAGAGCGCTATTTTCTTGGCGAAACCGATCAGGTTGAGGTTAAGGTCATGCTTTCCGATGACCAGGATCATTCGGACCGGCCGTTCTGGGTCCGAATAAGTGCCCGGGGAAATGGCATGGACTTGGGCGATGAGCTCATTGAAAAGCTAGTCCGAGAGAGGCTTCTCCCATCGGGCTTACGAGTGGCGCGAATCGACAAATTTGGACAGGTTGGAGAGCGGAGGTCCGACTACTAAGGCTACTGGATATTGATGTCTCTAAGGCATCAGCTGATTGATGTTCTCGCTGTAATCGAGGGGATATCGCGCGACCACGATCGAGCTGTTGCCTGGCTGCAGGAGCCGATCGCGACGTTTGGCGGCAAGACTGCACTAGAGCTGGTCGCCGAAGGCCGCACCGAGGACCTGTTGGGTTCCTGGCCTCGGTCGAATCTGGCTATGTCGGCTGAATCGGCGGCCCACGACGAGCACGTGACATCGGTAGCGCGATGATCTGCTACCGATGTCACGCACGGAGAGGTTGATGAGCTACGCCACCGACGACAGGCCGATAAAGGGCTGGAGGTAGTTAAAGAGCCGTCTGCTCATTTAACTACCTCCGGCCATTTTTGGGGACTCATAACTAATTTTCATCCACGGTGAGCGGTATGGGCGGCGACATCTTTGAAAAAGTCGACTCAAGGACGGATCCAGATTGGATCGTTAAAGAGTTCTTCAACTCAATTTATTTCCAAGGTCGTTTCCTTTGGGCTCTTCCGTTGATTTTGGAAAGGAAGGGTTGTGGTGTTAATGAGGATTACTGTTTTTTCCCTGACGATTCCGATCCGAGTCCTGAGTACCACTTCAGTGGAGTGAAGGTTGGGTTGATGGATAGCGAGAAATTGCTAACAGAGGAGGATCTGTCAAAATTTCTTCATGAGGCTTGCGACAAGTATGTGCTCTTACATCCAGAAGATAAGTCGCAGCTAGAAGGGATTATGGAGGAGGCATCTTTAAGGGGGCATTCGATAAGGTCCGATAAAGGGCCGGAGGTAGTTAAAGAGCCGTCTTTTCGTTTAACTACCTCCGGCCCTTTTTTTGGGGATATGGTTCTAACAGTGGTGGCACAGAAGAGGTTTTCGTACACCTGCTATCGAGATGAGCATGATGCATTCATCCTGTCAGTTCTTTGTGGGCGGGCTGGGATGTATGAATTGAACATTCCCCTTTCTGTCGAGGATGCTCAGAGAGCGCAAGCCGACGGTGAGTTCCTGGATGACTTGGCTGAGTCAGTAAGAGCTAACCCGCAAGATTATTCGACAAGGAGCATCGCGCTAAAGCGATGAGGGGATACGGAGGACAATGCCAGTAAGGCCGGTTGTTCTACCGCCCGTTTCTTATCGGATGGTGGACGTATAGAAATGGTGGTCAATAACTTGGGGCATTCGTGTGATCCGCTTCTTTGATCGTGTAGTCGCCGGGACAGGCTGGTTCTTTCTGTGGAACTCTCGTTTCGGCGTGCACGGCAATGTGTCTGATCGAAGCTTGCGGGCGGCATGTTGGACCGCTATGCATCTGGCGATGTCTCTCTATACATTGGCGAGCGTCCTGGCATTCTTGGCTGCCGGGCACGGCTTTATGTCATGGATTGATGACTTGGGACTCTGCGCTGCCGAACGGGATTCTTGCGGCGGCGTAGGAGTTGCTGTCGCAGTGTTTTTTCTTGTCCCGTCTTTTGCAATGTCATTGTACGCAAGGCAGCGATATGCGTCCTTTGTAGGCGATAAGGCGCGAGGCGTAGAATACTTTTTATACTTCCTGACCGGCCTATTTTTCTTCTTCGCTTTTCTTGCAAACTTCTGGCTCGTCACATCTGCTGTGTCGCTTCTTGTCCAGATGTTTCTGTGGGGCTGGTTCTTTCGAAAGGGCCGGGATCTAATGCCTCAGAGCTAGATGATTACCGCTGCACCGAGCACATGCCATGTCGCTGCATCCAACCCCGCAATAGCTTGCGAACCCACGCCCTTCCTTGACAGCCCCGATACCCCTCGATAGAAAATCGACAGCCGGACGCAAGGTCCGGCCTGACCAGGGATCGGGAGTGCGAAGGCAGTGCATCGCCGCCGCACTTCCCGCGAATCATGTCGAACAGATGGGACGTCTGTGGATTCTCAAGGGGAAACCATGCATCGGAGTGGCCCGGCATTGAGGGCGGTTGGTTTGTGGCTCGCGCTTTGCGCGCCGGTACTGACCAGTGCGCAGAACGGCCTGCCGCCAACGCATGCCGTGGCGCAGGACCTCACTTACAACGCGCAGTTTCCGCCGCGTTTCCCGCCGGGTGCCGCCCAGGCCGGGCACTTCGGGAAAGTGCTGCTGCTGGTTCTGGTGCAGGCCGATGGCAGTACCGGTGAGGTCAAAGTGGAACGCAGCAGCGGCTATGCGGATCTCGATGCCAGCGCAGTGAGCGTGGCGAAGCATTGGCGCTTCATACCCGCTGCGAAAGACGGCGTGCCGGTGGCCGGCTGGGCGCGGGTGCCGGTGGACTTTCATGCCAATGCGCCCGCTGCCGCCGGCAGCAGCGCGCAGGCCGGCGGTGGTGATCAGGCGGATCGCTTTGAAGCCAATCGCCTGCTGCTGGCGGCGGTCGCGGGTGACGATGAGGCGAAGCAACGCCTGGACCATACCGATGCCGCCAAGCTGCCCGCGCTGGAGGACGGCAAGCTGTTCGTCCTGTCGAAGCAGCAGCCGGATCAGCGCGCTGCGCTGATCGAGCGCGCGTCGCATGGCGACACGCTTGCTCAATACCTGGTTGGAGCCATTTACGAGACCGGTTATGGGGTCGACAAGGATCCTTCCGCCGCGGTCGACTGGTTCCGCAAGTCCGCCGATGCCGGTAACCCGGTAGGGCAATACAAGCTCGGCCAGCTTTACGAAAGCGGGTGGCATGTTTCGAAAGACCCGAAGCAGGCGTTCGAGCTCTACATGAAGGCGGCCAGGCAGAACATGGCTGCCGCGCAGCATGCGGTCGGGCGGTTCTATGAGCACGGCATCGTGGTCGCGCAGGATTATCAGGAGGCTCTTTCCTGGTACCGGAAGTCCGCGGCTGCGGGCAATCCGAATGCGCAGACGAGCCTCGGCTATTTGTATCAGCAGGGGCTGGGCGTGCCTGCCGACGAGAAGGCCGCTTTCGACTGGTTCCAGCAGGCGGCGCGGCAGGGGCAGCCGGTGGCATCGTTCAATCTGGGCCTGATGTACGTCAAGGGACAGAGTGTGCTGCCAAACCGCCGGGCGGCGATTCCGCTGTTCGAGAAGGCGGCGGAAGCGGGGCTGGCGCCGGCGCAGTACAGCCTTGGGTTGATCTATGAGCAGAATGTCGAGGTTCCCGCCGACTATGCCAAGGCTCTTCAGTGGTTTTCGATCTGCCTGGCCGGCGGCGACCAGCAATGCTCCGATCACCTCGAAACGGCTCACCAGCACGCCACGCCCGCGCAGGTGGCGGAAGGCGAATCGGCGGCGCGCGACTGGCTGGCGCATCACGCCGCGCGTGCTCCGCATTGAAGCTTTTCATAAGGGGCCGAAGGTAGTTGGGATGGCGCGACCGCTTTTCCAAAAGCTGCGCGCATCAAGGGGATTGTGACCGTTGCTACGAAGCCTGACGAACAGATCGGGACGATGTAACTGACGGCGATTTATATGGGCCTGGTCGCCCCGCTCGGCTTGATAGCTATCCCCATGAGCCTGGGCGGCGTCTATCTCTTTGCCGGCGCCACGAGATGCGTCGCCATTGCTGCCGGCGGTATCGCTGGCTTCCTTGTGGCTCTTCATCTGTGAGGTCGTTCAAGGCGGTGCAGGACATGCGTTCCTGCTTCACGTCAACCCTGCAATGCCATCGGATATGTCTGTAAATGGTGCCAATTGGGCACAACGCATGGGTGCCCCTACAGACAACCCAAAATCGATTTGATAGTTTCGCAGGCGTTGCTCGCGGTGTGTTTTCAAGGCGCGTCGCGAGCAGCCATGGCAGCAATTGCTGTGAGAAGCGCGGGTCGCAGGAGGTGCAACTCCTACGACCCGCTGACCATCACCAACTAACCAGGAGTTGATCATGGCTGTGCCAGATCATACGGGATTCGCACGCTCGCCGATCCCCAGGGCGACACACCCACCGGCCATCCGGGCCGTCCGACGACTGCGCGGACGCGGTTGAAGAACCGCGGTTTAAGAGTTTTCGTAGGAAAGAATCCGAGCCGTCTTACCCGGCACGTCGCCTTGCGCGACGGCGAAAACCTCTGACGCCGCAACCCACTTCCTCAATCAAGCCGCCCGGCGCCCCCTCCAGGGGCCGCCGGTAAACCCCGAGCCCGTAAGGTCGGCGGCGCGTCGTGCTGTCTGGCGGCGCGCCGTTTTACGCGGCGGGGCGCGGTGCTTAGCAAGGAGTTGCTTATGGATATGTTTGGCGAACCGTGGATCGTGCGTAACGCTGTTTATTATTCCGACCCGGAAGCGGGGCCGGATGCTTTGTTGAACGATGCGACGGAGTGGTTGCAGTACGCCTATCACTCGATTCGGGTTCTGGCGGATTTGGTGCAAGAGGACCGCGATATCGATACGAAGCGCTTGCCCGTGATGCTGGAGGGGATCGGGGTGTTTATCGATATGGGCGCAAGGTGTGCGGCGCAGGCGCATTTGCGGATGCAGTGGTTGGAGGTGCAGGAGGAGCCGGAAAACCCGAGTTCTCCGCCATAGCGATGGCCATCGTCAACGGCTGGCGTAGGTTGGGGTGAGCCGCAGGCGAACCCCAACGTTGAGGGACGCTTGACATGTTGGGGTTCGCCTGCGGCTCACCCCAACCTACGCCGTGTTACAACCGGGGCGGACAAAATGGCGTGGGAGTGCTTAACTTGCCTCGCATTTCCCAGGGCCACGAATTGCATGCCAGTAATTGACCGTCTCTTCCAGGCCGCCTACCCGGGCGCATCCGAGTCTGTAGCAAAAGGGCAGCTTTCCCGTACCGAAGCCCTGGCTCTCTCCCGCCAATTCATCCAGCACCACCACCCCGACGCCATCGCCGCCTACGGCTTTGGCTCCGCCTTCAGCGATAACTTTCGCCCACACTCGGACCTCGACCTGGTCGTAGTGCTCCCCGAAAGCACGGCGCTGCGCAGCCGCTGCCTGATGTTCGACGGCGTGCCGATCGAGGCCCATATCTTCGGTGCGGACGGGATCGACCCGATTATCCATTTCTCGCGCCGGCACGGGAATGCGACGGTGCTGTTGCCGGTCGCGCATGGCGAGGTGCTGGTGGATTCGCACGGGCAAGCGGAAGAGATCAAGCGCCGCTTTATCGCAGCGTTTGCAGCGGGGCCCGGGGGGGCCGATCCGAAGCTGATCGATACGCTGCGCCACTTCGTCACTACGCAGTTGCTGGATCTCTCCGGCGGGCTGGTGCCGGCGGAGGCCTTGATGGTGGCGACCGGGGTGTATCCGTCATTGCTGCAGTTGCTGTTTTTGTCGAGCCGGACGTGGCGGCATCGGGGGAAGTGGGCGGTGCGGTATGGGGAGGCGATCGTCCAGGAGATGTCGGCGAAGGTTGCGCAGGCTTATGCGAAGGCGGTGGCCGGGGATTTCGAGGAATTCATGGCGTTGGCGGTGGGGATACTCGATCGTGCCGGTGGGCCGCTGTGGGCGGGGCATGAAGAGGAATTGGTTTTGCAGAAGGGGCGGTAAGGGGACGGCGACGCGGCGCCCTGTGTTGCGCCGGTTCGGCCCCATCGTCATCCCGGCGTAGGCCGGGATCCAGTGGCGGCATGGCCAGATTGTCGCGAAGAACTTCAGGGGCAAAAACGTTGGACGCATTCCCCTGGATGCGCCGCCTCGCTACTGGATCCCGGCCTGCGCCGGGATGACGAGTAGGGAGGGCTTTCTTTATGCCTTCTATACGCGCTTCGGTTTAGCGCATACCGCTTCTTTATGCGCGCCGCCGCCACAATGGCGGCATGCATTCCATCCTCGCGCGGACGCCCCGCTCATCGTTGCGCGGCCTGCTTTCCGCCGTGGTCGCCTGCGCACTCGCCACCGTGGCGGCTGGCCTGCTGCTGCGAGTGTTCGACCTCTCCAACGTGGTCGCGCTGTTCCTGTTCACCGTGGTGCTGGTGGCATTGCACTGGGGCAAGCTGGCCGGCGCCGCGGCGGCGCTGGTGGGTGTGCTCAGTTTCGATTTTTTCTTCGTGCCGCCGGTTTATTCCTTCCATGTATCGGATGCGCAATACCTGTTCACCTTCGCGCTCACCGTGGCGGTGGCGTTCGTCACCGGCCGCAGTGCGGAGCTCGCGCGCGAAGCGCGGTTGCGGGTGGAAGGGGAGCGGCTGCGGCATGCCTTGCTGGCTGCGGTTTCGCATGATCTGAAGACGCCGCTCACCGCGATACGTGGCCTGGCCGAGACGCTGGAATCGCCGGATCGAAGGCAAGCCGAGGTGGCGCGTGCCATTCGCCAGCAGGCGGATGCGCTGCATCGGCAGGTGGGCAATCTGCTGGATATGGCGCGGATGCAGGAGCAGGGCGTGCGGCTGCAGCTGGAGTGGCAGGCGATCGGCGAGGTGGTCGAGTGTGCGTTGGCGGCAGTGGTGGGGCTTGGCGAGCGAAAGATTCGTGTTGTTATGCAACCGGCGTTGCCATTGGTGGAGCTGGATGCCTGCCTGTTCGAGCGTGTGCTGATCAACCTGCTGGATAACGCGGCCAAGTACACGCCGTATGACGCGACGATCGAGATTGGCGCTGGCGTGGTGGGCGGGGCGTTAGTCGTGCATGTGCAGGATGACGGCCCCGGCTTGCCACCTGGCATTGCGCCTGAAGCGCTGTTCCAGCCATTCACGCGTGGCGCGCGCGAGTCATCCATCGGTGGCTCGGGGCTGGGTCTGGCGCTATGCAGGCGCATCGTGGAAGCCCACGGTGGTGCGATGCATGCTGTCCCGGGGCTTCCCGCCGGCGCCCGCTTCGAGATACGCCTGCCTTTGCGGTGCCCGCCCTCTATCGAACGGGAACGTGACTGATGAACCGGCCACGCATCCTGATGGTGGAGGACGAGCCGGATATCCGCCGCTTCGTGCGCATGGCCTTGGAGCGCGAAGGGATGGCGGTGTTCGAAGCGGGCAATGTGTGGGATGCCCGGATCGCCGCTGCCACTCGGCAACCGCAAGTCGTCGTTCTCGACCTGGGCCTGCCCGATGGCGACGGCAAGGACTTCATACTCGACCTGCGCGGCTGGTCCAGCGCACCGGTGCTGGTGCTGTCGGCGCGTGAGCATGAGCAGGAGAAGGTGGCGGCGCTGGAAGCCGGCGCCGACGATTATCTGGCGAAGCCATTCGGCGTGGCGGAGCTGATTGCACGCGTGCGTGCACATCTGCGCCGGGCAAGCCTTGTTGCGCAGCATGGAGCGGAGCTGTCGACTGTCCACTTCGGCGAAGTGGCAGTTGATCTCGCCACTTACGAAGTGCAACGCCACGGCACACCAGTCCACCTCACGCCCATCGAATTCCGTCTGCTCGCGGCGCTGATCCGCGGCCATGGCAAGGTGCTCACGTATCGACAGCTGCTGCTGGCCGTATGGGGGCCGGGGTATGCCGACCGGCCCCACTACGTCCGCGTCTACATGAACAACCTGCGCCAGAAGCTGGAACACGATCCGGCACGTCCTTGCCATCTGATTACCGAGCTGCAGGTGGGTTATCGGCTGGCGGGCATCCGGCGCGAAGACACCGTGCCCGCCATGCCTCCGCTAGAACGTCGCCTTGACGCCCGCCACCACGCGTGAACCGTAGATATCGCCGGAGCCATGCGCGCTGGTATCCCAGTAGCGCAGATCGAGCGAAGTGTGGTCGTTGATGGCCCAGGTCAGGCCGAGGTTCCAGGTGTTGTAGGCGAAGCGGCTGGCGCTGCCGTCTTCGTGGACAGTGGCGTGGGCGATGGATTGGCGACCCCAGGCGGCGGAGGCGCGCCAGGTGGCGTCGATGGCGTAGCTGATGTTGGCCTCGCCGTAGGTGGCGCGCCTGGAGATGCCTGGGAAGTTGGGGGAGTGATAGGCGGCCACGCCTAGGGTGACCGGGCCGAAGATGCGCGAGGCCCGCAGATAGGTTTC
>Ga0065165_1001560_pt1 | contig 23797 bp, 16 predicted proteins | sample AraplaMF_Cvi_mMF_FD_63813 | JGI IMG/M metagenome (GOLD analysis project Ga0065165, IMG submission 63813) | Arabidopsis root microbial communities from the University of North Carolina, USA - plate scrape MF_Cvi_mMF (version 2) (version 3) | ecosystem: Host-associated > Plants > Roots >... | reverse complement strand
GGAAGCGGATCGATCACCGTGATCCCGGCCACGCCGCGGATCGCCGGATCGGCATCGCGTGCGCCGGGCAAGGGCCCGTCGCAGGCGGCTTGCGGACGCCGTCCAAGGCACTCGGGCACGCGTTGTAGCATGCGCGGCGTATCGAGCATCACTGCGACCGGCACGCCCGGCAATTGCATCTGGATCGAGCGGATGGCGCCCGCCACACGCCCGCCGGGATCCTTGTCGTTGCCGCTCAGCGTCTCGGGCGCGGCGCGATCGGGCCAGCGGCCGACCACGAGCAAGGTCACCGGGCGCTGCGCCGCGAGTTCGCGCACCTGCGCCAGCACCGCGCCCCGGAACCACTCGCAACGATCGATGTCGCGCGGGAAGTTGCCGACGCCGATCAGCGTGTCACGGCCCGGCATCGGCCGGCAACCGCCCCGGGCGCGGGGCAGCACCGCCACATGCGCCTCGCGGCCCCATTGATCCATCGCCGGGATCATCTGCGCGGCGTGCGAATCCCCCCAGAGGATGACGAGGCGTGTCGCGGCGGGGTCGCCGAGCATGCAGCGATCGACCGGCGCGAGTCGGGTGATGTCGATCTGGTAATGCGAGCAGTCCTTGGCGCCGATCTGGGTATCTGCCGTGCGGGCCTTGTCGATCGCCTGGAGCAATGGCGAAGTCGCGAGACGACGGTCGGCTTGCAGCCACAGCAAAGAGGCCAGCGCGCCGCCGCCGAGGATCAGCGCGAGTCCGAAGCCGATGCTGGGCCAGCTGCCGCGCACCAGCCGCTGCTCGCGGATCGGGATCTCCACGAGATGGAAGCTGGCCACGCTCAGCATGAAGGCGACCGCAATCGCGGCGACAGTCATACCCGTGGTCAGCGGCGCCATCATCTCCATGCGGGCGAGCGCCAGCACCGGCCAATGCCAGAGATAGAGGCCGTAGGAGATCTTGCCGACATAGACGATCGGACGCAGCGAGAGCGCGCGCCCGGCAAGGCCTTGCCCGCCGCCCGCCACCACCAGTCCCGCGCCGAGCGTCGGGAGCAGCGCGATCCATCCCGGGAACGCCATGCGGCTGTCGAAGCCCAAAGCCGCACCGAGGATCGCGGCGATGCCGACGAGCGCGAGGATCGGCGGAACGCGCGGCCTCCACAGCGCCAGCGCCGCGCCGATCGCGAATTCCCATGCCCGGAAGAAGGGCAAATAGAAGGCCCATTGCGGCACGCGTGTCGTCACCAGAATCGACAAGGCGAGCGATGTGACGAAGACCGCGACGACGATGATGCGCAGCCCCGTCTTGCGGCTCAGCCTGACCCACGGTGCGATCGCGCTCCCGGCCACGACCAGCAGCGGCCACAGCAGATAGAATTGCTCCTCGACCGCCAGCGTCCAGGTGTGCAGCAGCGGGTAGGATTCGGACGGGCCGGCGAAATATCCGGAGGGTTGCCGTGCGAAGAACAGGTTCGAGAGGAAGCCGAGCGTCCATAGTTCGGATTGGGCGACCGTCTGGAACTCGCCGTCGAGCGGCACCGTCAGCCATGCGGCGACCAATGTCGCCACCAGCATGAGCAGCAATGCCGGCAGCAGGCGGCGTACGCGGCGGGCGTAGAAATCGACGAAGCTGATGCGTCCGGTCTTCTCCTGCTCGCGCAGCAGGACCTGGGTGATCACGAAACCCGAAATGACGAAGAACACGTCGACGCCGACGAAGCCGCCGGGCAGCAATGTCGGAAAGGCATGGAACAGGATGACGATGCCGACCGCGATCGCGCGCAGGCCGTCGATGTCCGGACGATAGCCAAGCGGCTCGTGGACGGTCGCTGCCTGCGATCCGGACGCTCGATCGTGCATTCTGTCCCCTCGATACGGCGCCCACCGCGACCCCGGGGTCGATGCCGGGCAGGGCGTGAGACGCTTGAGTTCCGGCCATAAAGCCGCCGCGTGACAGCGGCAATCGCGCAATTGTCTTGCGCCCGCGCGCCGTTTCCGACGTGTCGCCGCAGGCGCTGGTACAATGGACGAAATGGATATCGTTCCGACCGCCATTCCGCGATCGGAAAGCGGCGACTATAGCATTTGATGCCGTGCGATTGTGACCGCATAGAGGGGGCAATGACCAGGAAAGCTGCAAAGGGCGCTTCGCCCCGTCCCGATGCGAAATTGACGATGCAGGACATCGCGCGGCTGGCGGAGGTCTCGACTCCGACCGTCTCCCGCGTCCTCAACGGCAGCCCCTTGGTCACCGAGGAGACGCGCGAGCGGGTGATGGCGGTGGCGCGCGCGCATGGCTATGCGGTCAACCGCAACGCCGCCAAGCTGCGCCAGGGGCGCACGCAGACCGTTGCCGTGGTGCTCGATTTCGGCTCGCATCAGCATGGCGCGATCGGCGATCCGTTCATCTTTGAGCTCCTCGCCGGCGTGTCCGAGGCGCTGTCGATCCGCAATCAGGATCTGTTGCTGTCGCCGCCCGGGCTCGACGATGCGCGCGCCTTTCGCGACTTCCACCGCGCGCGCGGCGCCGATGGGTTCATCGTGCTGGGGCAGGGGACGCGCGACGCGATGCTGCGCGAGCTCGGCCGGCAGGACATCCCGATGGTGGTGTGGGGCGCGGTCACCGGCGATGCCGGCTATTGCGCGGTGGGCAGCGACAATTTCCTCGGTGGCGAGCTCGCCGGGCGGCATTTCCTGAGTGCGGGGCGCAAACGCTGGCTGTTCGTCGGCGACATCCGCCATGAGGAGTTGCGGCTGCGCTTCGAGGGGCTGCGCGCCGCGGGTGCGGGGCATGACGATGTTGAAATCGATTTCCTGCCGATCGCATCGATGGCGTTCAACGCGACGGCGGCGACCGTCTCGGCCTATCTTGCCGGCGGGCGACGTCCTGATGCGGTGTTCGCCTTCTCGGATACCGCGGCGATGGCGGTGATCGGCGCCTTCCGCGAGCGTGAGTTGCAGGCACCGCAGGACTTCTCGCTGGTCGGCTACAACAACATCCCGCCTGCAGCGCATTTCAGCCCGGCGATTACCACGATCAACCAGAAGACCGACGTCGCCGGCGCGCTGTTGGTCGAGAAGCTGATGCAGCAGATCGACGGCGGCCGCGCGCGCTCGACCACCCTGCCCACCGAGATCGTCATTCGCGATACCTGATCCTTTATTCTTGAAATCGATATCAAAGCGCCTGTATCGCTGCTCTCCAACGATCGGGGAGCGGATTCTTGGTGGGCGTACAGGACAGCGTGGGTTCGGAGTTGCTGTTCGCGGCGGATGGCTGGTCGCTGGAGATCGTCGGCGACGATCCCGCGCGCGAGGGCTGGGCGGGGACGATCCTCGCCCTCTCCAACGGCGCGATCGGTGTGCGCGGCACGATCGAGGAGCGCGCTGCGGCCTCGACCTTCCTCGCCCATGCCTATGAGCAGGCGCCGATCCATTATCACGAGCGGCTGCACGGCTTCGCTTCGAGCTCGGATTCGCGGGTGCCGGTGGCGGAGGCGCTCGGGCTTGAACTGCTGGTGGACGGAATCGCCGTCGATGTTGACGGTGCCGTGCCCGCCACGCGGCGTACGCTCGATCTAAGACGCGGATTGCTCCGCCGCGAGACGCGCTGGACGCTCGCCGACGGCAAAATCCTGACGGTCGAGGCCGAGCGGCTGGTCCCGCTCGACGGCAGAACGCTGGTGCTGCGCCGCTTGCGTGTGAACCTTGACGGCGTAACCGTCTCCTTCCGTCCGCATCTCGCGCCCGCGCCCAGGGGGGCCGGACAAAGCGACGACCCCCGCATCGGCGTGAACCTTGCCTCCCAAGGCTTCCAGACGCTCCACTCGGCCCCCGACCTCGTCATCGAGCACCTCCCCGGCAGTGGCATCACCGTCGCCGCGGCCCAGAGCCAGCGCGACGAAGCCGGCTGGCTGTTCGTCGCCACCGGCTACGCCACGGGCCGTGCCCCCGCCGATCAACTGGCGGCCGAAGCGCAGAAATTGGCCGATTCCGCCTTGGTCGAGGGCTTCGCCGCGGCCGCCGAGGCGCAGGCGGCATTGCTCGCCGATTACTGGGCCGCCGCCGATCTCGAGGTCGCGGGCGAGCCCCGCCTGACGGCGACGCTCCGCGCCAATCTCTTTCATCTCTTCGCCTCGGCCGGTCGCGATGGCCGCTCGAGCGCCGCCGCCAAGGGCCTCACCGGCGAAGGCTATGAGGGCCATTATTTCTGGGACACCGAGGCGTTCATGCTCCCGGTGCTCGCGGTCCTCGCCCCCTCGATCGCCCGCTTTATGCTGGTCTATCGCTCGGCCACGCTCGACGCCGCCTTCGCGAATGCCCGCGCGCTCGATCACAAGCGTGGCGCGCTCTACGCCTGGCGCACGATCGAGGGCCGCGAATGCTCGGCGCACTATCCCAGCGGCTCGGCGCAATATCACATCAACGCCGCGATCGCCTTCGCCATCGGCGCCTATGTCGACGCGACCGGAGACGAGGCTTTTCTCGTCGAGCACGGCGTCCGCATGCTGGTCGAGACCGCGCGGCTGTGGTTGGTGCTAGGTGATTGGTCCGGCGGCGAATTCCATATTCGTGGCGTGACCGGCCCGGACGAATATACCGCGCTGATCGACGACAATTGGTACACCAACCGCATGGCGCAGAAGCATCTGCGGCTCGCGGTTTCGACTGCTGCGCGGGTGGCGGAACGGGCACCCGATGCCTGGGCGGAACTGGCGGCGGACATGGTGCTGGACGCGGCCGAACTCGCCGAATTCACCCGTACCGCCGACGCGATGCATCTGCCCTACGACGTGGAGCGCGACCTCGATGCGCAGGACGCCAGCTTCCTCGACAAGCCGCGCTGGGACGTCGCCGGCACGCCGCGTGAAGAGATCCCGCTGCTGCTCCACTACCACCCGATGACGCTCTACCGGCATCAGGTTTCGAAACAGGCCGATATCGTGCTCGGCATGGTGCTCGGTGGCGAGGACGTATCACCCGAGCGCAAGCGCCGCGTGTTCGACCATTACGAGCCGATCACGACGCACGATTCGACGCTCTCCGCCTCGACCTTCGCGATCCTTGCGAACGAGGTCGGGCATGAGGAGGCGGCGCTGCGCTTCCTCGCCGACACCAGCTTCGTCGATGTGGACGACCGCCACGGCAATACCGGCCACGGCGTACATATGGCCGGAATGGCGGGGTCGTGGCTGGCGCTGGTCTGGGGTTTCGCGGGTTTCCGCCCCTATGGCCCCAACCTGCGCTTCCGCCCGACCCGTCCTTCCGCCTGGCAGGGCTACAGCTTCGGCCTGCGCTGGCGCGACACGCTCGTGCGCGTCGAGGTGGCGGGCGACGCCATCACCTATCGTGTCATCTCTGGCCCCGATATCGCGATCGGCCACCACGACACCGAACTGCGCCTCTCCGCCGGTGAGAGCTGGAACGGAGCGCTCGGCGGATGAGCGCCCGCCATCTCGCCGGCGTCGCCTTCGATCTCGACGGCGTGCTCACCGACACCGCCCGCGCGCATTATCGCGCGTGGAAGAAGCTGGCGGATTCGCTGGGCATTCCCTTCGACGAGGAAGCGAACGAGGCGCTCAAGGGAGTCGACCGTATGGGCAGCTTGGCGCTGATCCTCGGCGACCGGCCCGGCTATGATGCGGCCGAGCGCGAACGGCTCGCGGCGCAGAAGAACGCCTGGTATCTCGAGGAAATCGCGCATTTCGGCCCCGGCGACCTGTTTCCCGGCGCGCGCGAGGCGCTCGATCAGTGTCGCGCTGCGGGGCTGAGGCTGGCACTGGCCTCGGCCAGCCGCAATGCCCCGCTGCTGCTCGCGCGAATGCAGATCGCGGATCTGTTCGACGCGGTGATCGATCCGGCAAGCGTCGCTGCGGGCAAGCCCGCGCCCGACATCTTCCTCGCCGCGGCGAAGGCGATCGGCGCCGGGCCGGCGCACGTGCTCGGCGTCGAGGATGCGCCCGCCGGTATCGAGGCGATCCGCGCCGCGGGCATGCCCGCGCTCGGTGTGGGCGAACCGGGGCCGCTCGCCGGCGCTGACTGGGTGATCCCGGCGATAGCCGACTTCGACCTCGCCGATTATTCCGCCGGCTGAACCTTCGCGGTCAACCGGTTGAGCCGCACCAGCGCCAGCGCGATCAGCGCGAGCGGCACCAGCACCAGATAGAAGGCGGTCTGGCCCGAGAAACGGTCGAACACCATCCCGGTGATGAACGACCCGATCGTGCCGCCCAGCGCCGAGAAGATCACCATCAGCCCGACCATCGTGGCGTGGCGCTCGCGCGGCAATGCGCTCAGCACCACCGACGAGACGATCGGATAGACCGGTGCCATGAACACGCCGATCAGCGGGAAGATATATGCGGCGATCGGCGCGTCGAACCAGCCGATATTCGCCCGCGGCTGGATGCCCTGCGTGGTCGGCAACGTCAGCAGCACCAAAGCCGCGATCGCCGCGAGGCACAGCAGCAACAGCCGCAGCCAGCCGAGCCGGCGCACCAGCCCGCTTGCGCTGAGCCGTCCTACCGCCAGCGCGGCAATGAAGATGCTCGACGCCTGCACGCTCATTGCGCCCGGCAGATGGAGCACCTGGTTGTTGAAGGTCGGCAGCCATGTGCCGACGCCTTGCTCGATCAGCACGTAGAGGAAGATCGCGGCGAGGAAGGCGATGGTCGAGGGCAGGGCCAGCAGTGCGAGCGCATCGCGATGGCCCGGAGCGGGCGCGCCCGCAACGACGCGCGCACCGCTCTCGTCGAGTTCGGCGAACCACCAGAGCAATGCGGTCGCCGCGGCCAGCAGGGCGATCACGCGATAGACGCCCAGCCAGTCATGTCCCGTGGCGTCCTGCCCGATGAACCAGCCGAACAGCCAGATGCCGCCAAGGATACCGACCATGAACACGCCCTCGATCAGCGAGGTCAGGCTGGCATGCGCGGCGCGTTCAGGCCGGACCAGCCCGATCGAGGCATAGGTCGCGACCTTGGCGATGCCGAAGCACAGCCCGACGAGCACGAAGAAACCCTGCATCGCCGCGAAACTGTTCGCCATCGAGATCGCCAGCGCGCCGATCGCGACGGCGATCATCACGAGGATCTGTGCGCGGCGGAAGCCGAAGCGGGGGAGGGAGGTCGCGAACAGGAAGGAGGCGACCACCACCGACAGGTCCTTGCATGCCTCGAGCGTCGCCGCGTGCGGCTTGGACACGCCATAATGCGCGATTGACTGGAGGATCACCGTGCCGACGCTGTTCATCAGCAATCCCAGCAGCGCATAGCTGGTGATCAGGGCGGCAACTGCCCAGGCGCTGCGCTTCATCTCGGATCCTCTTCCCGCGTGTGTTTCGTCCTGTCCTAAGCCGATCGTGCAATGCATTTCAATATCGGGTGCCAAGTCGGGGCCGGGTATCGTGCCGCGGCGCGCTTCGTTCGGCGCGGCCGCATACTGCGGCAATGGAGCCAATTCCGCATCCGGCGTTGCGACTCATGCGGCTCGGTGCGGAGAGCCGCAGGCGGGTTCTCCACAGAATGGACCAACGCCTGCACGTTGTCGCACGCTGCGTCGGCGGGCTTGGTCTGGGCCTAAGTCCTTGTGAATCTGGTCCCTGTTGCTCTTGCGCACCAGGCGCGGAATTTTCGCGTGACACTTGCAGAAAACGATTTCATTTTGACCGGGCCACGTTTAGTCGCGGTGCCGTCAGCCGGGTAACCCGGTCATAAACTCGCTCTGGGGAGGATATATGTTGCTTTCCGTCCACGCCGGCATTCGTGCCGGCCTCCTGGCCAGTGCCGCGATGCTCCCGCTCGCGCCGGCCTTCGCGCAGACCGCGCCGGCTCCCGCCGACACCGCAACTCCCGCCGCGCAGGACAATGCCGCTGACGCCGCGAACGAGATCGTCGTCACCGGGCAGACTACGCGCAACCGCGCGCTGATCACCGCCTCGGCCGACATCACCATCGCCGATCGCGAGGCGATCGACCGCAAGGCGCCGCGCTCGACCGCCGAGATGCTCGAGCTGGTTCCCGGCATCTTCGTCGAGGGCACCGCCGGCCAGGTCTCGAACAATTACTCGGTTCGCGGCCTGCAGGGCGGCGGCCAGCGCTTCATCCAGCTCGAAGAGGACGGCATGCCGATCCTCTATGGTGGCGGCGGCGCCGACTTCTTCTTCGACCAGGACCTGACCATCGATCGCCTCGAGGCGGTCAAGGGCGGCTCGTCGGGCGTGCTGACCGTCAACGGCGCGGGTGCGACGATCAACTTCATCTCCAAGGCGCCGAACCACAACGAAGCCGAGGGCATGGCCCGCTTCCAGGCCTATAATTACGGCCTGCTGCGCGCCGACGGCTATTATTCGCAGCCGATTACCGACCATCTCGCGTTCAACGTCGGGGGCTATATCCAGTCGACCCCGGGCGTGCGCGACAACCCGTTCAACTATCAGGGCTGGCGCCTCAAGGGCATGCTCGAATATCGCTTCGACGACGGCGGCTATGTCCGCCTGTCGGCCAAGGGCGGTGACGTCGAGACGGCCTATTATGCCGATCAGCCCTATGCGCTGCGCAACAACAAGCCGACCGGCATCCCCGGCCTCGACACCCAGTTCGGCAATATCGGCGGCGACGCCTTTGCGAACATCGCGGTGCCGGTCTCGACCTATGCCAATCCGAGCGGCTATCGCGAGTTCCGCTTTGGCGACGGCATCAAGTCGAAGACCGCGCAGATCCGTCTCGACATCGAGAAGCCGGTGAGCGACTCGATCGACCTGTTCGCGCACACGCGCTATCTGAAATATTCGTACGATTTCAACGGCCTGTTTCCTGGTTCGGGCACCGGCAATGCCGGTCTCACCAGCGCGGTCAACTATCTGACGCCGGGTGCCACGTCGCCGATCGACAGCCTGCTCACCGCCGGCATGGCCGCCTTCCCGACCACCGTCCGCTTCGGCATCAAGAATCTGCGCACCGGCGTGGTGCTGGGCTCGAACCAGGTCGACGCGCTCAACGCGCTCAACGGCAACGGCTTCCTCCAGCGCACCACGCTCAACCACGATTTCGTCGATGGCCGGGACTTCGGCATGAACGTCGGCGGTCGCTGGGAATATAAGGGCGCCGGCTTCACCAACTCGCTGACCGCGGGCGTGATGTACTACAACGTCAAGCGCAAGCAGGACCAGTCGGCGACCGCGAGCGTCGTCAACGACGTCAAGACCAACAGCGACATCTATGACATCGTCGCGCTCGACGCGAACAACAACGTCATCGGCACGCTCTCCGACAACGGCCTAGTTTCCTATGGCGACTGGGGGGCGGGCATCCGCGATCGCGACGATTCGAGCGTCTCGCTCTACGTCAATGACGAGCTCTCGATCGGCAACCTGCACCTCGACGCCGGTGTCCGCTGGGAGAGCGACAATGCCACCGCGCGCGACGGCAATGCGGCGGCGGTCAACCAGCCGGTCCCGCCGGGCACCGCCGGCGTGATCCCCGATGTCGGCTCGACCTGGGACGGCACCTACACCACGCGCACTGCGAACAAGAAGGCGGTCGCCTATACCGTCGGCGCCAATTACCTGATCACGCCGAACTTCGCGGTCTATGCGCGCTACGCCAACGGCTTCCAGATGAACAATGTCGATCCGATCACCGGGATCGAGCTGTACGAAGCCGGCCTGCGCTACCAATATCGTCGCCTGTTCACGGGCTCGGTCACGGTGTTCCGCACCAATTTCCGCAACCAGAACTATAACTTCGCCGATCCGGTGGACCCGACGCAGCAGACCAATCTGAATGCCGATCTACGCACCAAGGGCGTCGAGATCGACCTGACGGTACGCCCGGTCAACTGGTTCAACCTCGATTTCGCGGGCGTGTTCCAGGATCCGAAGCTGGTCAATCTGCAGCTCAACGGCGTCGATCAGTCGGGCTTCGAGGGCAATCGCCCCGAGCGCACCCCGGCGCGGCTGTTCACCATCACGCCGACCTTCGAGCTGCCGCACGGGTTGGGCGAGGTCTATGGCCGCTACAAATATATCGGCAAGATCTACGCCGATAACGGCAACGGCATCGCACTGCCCAGCTATGGCGTCACCAGCGCCGGCATCCGCGTCAACCTGACCAAGCGGCTCCAGGCGAGCTTCGACGTCGACAATATCTTCAACGTCATCGGCCTGACCGAGGGCAATCCGCGCCAGGGCCAGACCCAGGCGATCACCGACGGCTATTTCTATGGCCGCGGTATCGTCGGCACCACGTGGGGCGGCTCGATCACGATGAAGTTCTGATCGCCTCTCGGGGCGTAAAAGGGGGGCGCGGCAACCTGAGGTTCGCCGCGCCTTTCCTGTATCAGGGGATCAAGGAGAGAAAGCGGATGCGGGGTTCGATGCGGTATATTGCGATGGGCGGGCTGCTGTTCGCGCTGGCCGGGGCGGCGGTGGCAGGCGAGCAGCGCAAGCCCGCGCCGCCCGAGCTGGCCTACAGCCTGACCGAAGGGCAGAATCTCAACGCCTTTGTACGCGACGGCAAGGTCGCGGCGCATCTGCTACTGCGCAACGGCACCGATCCGCGCATCCTCGTCGCCTTTCCCGCGGGCAATAGCGGTGTCGGCCTGTGGTTCGAGCCGCTCGCCCGCCCGGCGACGTGGCGGCTCGAGCAGCAGCCGCGTCCGCTGGCGCTCGCCGATGGCAAGGGCCGTCCGCTGAATGGCGTGGACGCGGTCGCGACGATCGACGCGCCGCGGCTCGCGCTCAAGCAGGCGGTGCTTTCGAATGTCCGCTTCCTGCGCGACTATCAGTCGGTCGGCCGCTTCCCGGCCGAGGTCGCGACCTCCGCGCGGATCGAGGGCAATCGGATCCTCTATGCCCGCGATCGCGTCGACGGCGCGCCCGGCTATCGGCTCGAGTTGCAGGTGCTCGGCGGGCGGATCGAGCAGGGTGCGATCGTCGCTGGCGCTGATGGGCGCATCCGACTGCGCATCGTCGCGGCAACCGGCGACACGCCGCTCCACGGCCTGAGCAAGGCCGAGTTGCTCAACGCCAGCGCCGCGCAGGACCCCGCCGCGCGCAACGCACTCGCCTTTCTCAGCTATCGCGAGAAGTTCCTCGCCGGTTCGTGGCGCTTCAACACCTATTTCGGGCGCGACACCCTGATGTCGGTCCGGCTGCTGATGCCTGCGCTCAAGGGCGAGGCGGTCGAGGCCGGGCTCGGCGCGGTGCTCGCGCGGCTCGACCCGCATGGCGAGGTCGCGCATGAGGAAGGCCTGTCCGAATTCGCGTTGGTCGACCATGCCCAGCAGCACCAGCCGGGCGGCGCGGCGGCGACGCTCGATTACGGCATGATCGACGACGATTATATGCTCGGTCCGGTCGCCGCCGATTATCTGCTCGGCTCGGCGAGCCCGGCAGCGTCGCGGGCTTTCCTTGCGCGCAAGGTGGCGAGCGAGGCGCAGCCGGGCAGCGCCGAGACAGCCGGTACGCTGCTGGTGCGCAATCTGCGCTTCGTCCTCGGCCAAGCCGAGCCCTTCGCCGCCGATCCGCGCTGGAACACTTTGGTCGAGCTGCACAAGGGCCGCATGACCGGCCAGTGGCGCGACAGCGAGGAGGGCCTCGGCCGCGGCCGCTATCCCTATGATGTGAATGCGGTCTTCGTTCCTGCGGCGCTCGAGGCGGCGGACAAGCTGCTGCGAGCCGGGCTGCTCGATCCCTATCTCTCGCCCGAGGACCGTACCGCGCTGGCCCGTACCGGTGCGATGGCGCGGATCTGGCGCGACAAGGCACCCGGCCTGTTCGCGGTCGAGGCGCCCGCCGCGCAGGCGGCCGAGCAGGTGCGGACCTACGCCGGACGCGTCGGCGTGCCTGCGGGGCCGGCGCTTGCCTCGCTGAACGGGCATGCGCTGCGCTATCACGCGATCTCGCTCGACGAGACCGGCCGGCCGGTGCCGATCATCAACTCGGACGAAGGCTTCGAATTGCTGTTCGGTCATCCCGGTGCGACCGATCTGGAAGTCTATGTCGGGGCGCTGGCGCGGCCTTTCCCGGCGGGGCTGATGACCGATATCGGGCTGCTCGTTGCCAATCCGGCGCTCGCCGCGCCCGAGGTGCAGGACCGTTTCACCCCCGCCGCCTATCACGGTGCGGTGGTGTGGTCGTGGCAGCAGGCGCTGTTCGCGGCGGGTCTGGAGCGTCAGCTCGCGCGGACCGATCTGCCGCCCTCGACCCGCACGGTATTGCGCGATGCGCAGGCGAAGCTGTGGCGTGCGATCGAGGCGACGCGGGCGACGCGTAGTTCGGAGCTCTGGTCCTGGGCGTTCGAGAATGGCCGCTACAAGGTCGTGCCGTTCGGGGCGGGCAAGGCCGACGTCGACGAGTCCAACGCTGCCCAGCTGTGGAGCACGGTGTACCTTGCGGTGCAGCCGCCCAAGGCAGCGCCGGTCAGGAAGCCGACAGGAAAGCGGTGACGGTCAGCCGTCCGGTGCCGGGATCGGCATCGAGCGGCGCGTCGGGCGCGATCGCGCCGCTGTGGAGCAAAGTGCTGCGGTAGATCACCGCGCGGTTGTAGCGTGCTTCGACCTCGGCGATCCGTTCGAACAATGCGGTATCGCCGAAGGGATAGGCGGCCGGCGGCGGCTGGTCGCGCAATTCGGTGTTGAGCCGGGCGAGATAGGCGGGCGAGCGCGCCGCATCGATCGTCTCGAAGCCGGTCGCACGGTGGCGGAAGAAGGCGGTACCGTCGCCGCCATCGGGCGACAGGTAGTGGACCAGTGCGATCCGTCCCGGCTGCACCGCGTCGACATGCGGCAGGCGCTGGGCGACCGCGAGTTCGGCCGGGGGCAGGGTCACGATCGAAAAGCTCGCGTCGAGCAGCTCGACGCCCGCACCCAGCCCGAACACCTCGTGCAACACCGGCAAGAGTGCCGGCCGCACCTGCGCGAAATAGTCCGCCGGCAGCGGTGCCCGGATGCCCGGATAATGATGCCGGCCAGGCTCGAACCTCGCCGTCATCGCCGCGCCGAGCAGCGCGTCGGGTTCGGGATGGAAGCCGTCGACGATCGCGATCGGCTGGCCTTCCGCGCCGATCCGCCGCGCGACGATCTCCGGCTTTATCACCCCACCTGTCCGATCGCCGCCGCCAGCGCCTCGTCATGTAGTGGCAGGGTAGGGGCCGCCCGCGCCACCACCTCGGCGACCTGCCGCAGTTGCGCGACGTTGGTCGCGGAATCGAGTACGTCGGCGAGCGGGTTATAGCCCTGCGCGAGAACGTCCTGCCCGTTGAGCACCGCGAGCCAACTCGCCTCGCGGAACAACTCCTCGCTGCCCAGCATCAGCCTACCCGAGCGACGATATTGCTCCTCGCGCGCCAACAGGCTCTCCGGCAGCGCCATCTCGCGCCGCTCCACCCAGAAGGGCTCCGTCCGCCCCGGGTTCGCGTGATAATGGAGGATCAGGAAGTCCTTGATATTATCCATGTCGGCATTGAGCAGGCTATTGTAGCGCTCGGCCAGGGCCGGATCCATGTCGCGGTCCGGGAACAGCGTCAGCAGCTTGGCGATGCCGCTCTGGATCAGGTGGATGCTGGTCGATTCGAGCGGCTCGAGGAACCCCGAGGACAGGCCGAGCGCCACGACATTGCCGATCCATGCCCGCCGCCGGGTGCCCGCGGTAAAGCGCAGCGTACGCGGTTCGGCGAGCGCCGTGCCGTCGAGATTGGCGAGCAGGATCGCGGTCGCCTCGTCCTCGCTCATGAAGCGGCTCGAGAAGACATGACCGTTGCCCGTGCGGTGCTGGAGCGGGATGCGCCATTGCCAGCCGGCGGCATGCGCGGTCGAGCGGGTGAAGGGCGTGGTCGCGCTGACACGTTCGCACGGCACCGCCACCGCGCGATCGCAGGGCAGCCAGTGCGACCAATCCTCGAATTCGCTCTGCATCACCCCGTCGATGAGCAGCGCGCGGAAGCCCGAGCAGTCGATGAACAATTCGCCTTCGAGCCGCTCGCCGCGTTGAGTGGTGAGCGCCGTTACGAAGCCCGTTTCGGGATCGCGCTCGACATCCTGCAGCCGCCCTTCGATACGCGTCACACCCGCTTTCTCGGCGATGCCGCGCAGGTGCTTCGCATAGAGGCTCGCGTCGAAATGATAGGCATAGCCCAGCGTGGAGAGGATCGAGCGCGCATCGCCGCTCGGTCGTGCGAACCGGCCCTGCTCCGCGAGCTGGTGCGCGAGCGAGAAGGCCGAGAGCGGCAGATCCAGCCCCTCCGCCTGCGCCTTCAGCCAGCGATGGTGGAAAGCCACGCCCGGAAAACGGACGCCATATTCGCCGAACGGGTGGAAATAGCGATATCCCGGCCGCACCCAGTTCACGAACTCGATACCGAGCTTGAAGCTCGCTTTCGTCTCGCGGAGGAACTCCGCCTCGTCGAGGCCGATCAGCTCGTTGAACCAGTGGATCGTCGGAATCGTCGCCTCGCCGACGCCGACGGTGCCGATCTCCTCGGATTCGAGCAGCGTGATGTCGAGCGTGTCGCCGAAGGAGCGGGCGAGCGCCGTTGCCGTCATCCATCCGGCGGTGCCGCCGCCGAGCACGACCACCGAGCGCACGCGCCGTGAATCACGCGTGGCTTTCTCGCTTGTCCCGTCGGCAACCATCAACGCACCACTCCTGCATCGTCACGCAATCTCGACTAGCCGCCAAATCGCGCCAAGGCGATGCCGGAAAGGCGTGGTTGCCGGAGCGACGGAGAGCGCCGCTTCTTCAGGTCGCGACGCGGATCCGGGGCTCGGCGCGGGCAGCCTCGTCGCCGAGGCCCGCCAGCAGTGCGGTGATCATTGATACCGAGCCGGTACGGCAGGCGCGTTCGAGCATGTCGATCCGGTCCTGCAGCTCCGACGATGGCAGGATCTCGGATGCGATGCGCGAGATGGTCTTGATCGCGGTCGGCGCCATGGTCTCGGTGCCGTCGATCAGCGCCTCGTCGAGCTTCTCGCCGGGGCGCGGGCCGACCGTGTGGATCTCGACAGCCGGATTTCCGCCGGCGGCAACCATGCGCCGCGCGATAGTCTCGATCGCGACCGGTCCGCCCATTTCGAGCAGGTAAATAGCGCCCCGCGGATCCGCTTCGCCCAAGGCAAGCTGGAGCGCACACAGGACGAGCCCGGTGGCCTCGCCGAGCGTCAGGAAATAGCGCGTCATATCGGGCGCGGTTAGCGTCACCGGTCCGCCCTGCGCGATCTGCCTGGCGAAGCGCGGCACTACCGAACCGGTCGAGCCAAAGACGTTGCCGAAGCGCACGCTGACGAAGCGGGTCGTCGGGCGTTCCGCATCGAGCGCCTGATACCAGGCTTCGGCAAGGCGCTTGGTATGGCCGAGTACGCTGCTCGGCGCGACCGCCTTGTCGGTCGAGATCGACACCACTGCGCGCACGCCGGTGGCAAGCGCGGCGTCGGCGACGTTGCAGGCGCCGATCACGTTGGTGAGGACCGCTTCGCGCGGATTGTCTTCCATCAGCGGCAGATGCTTTAGCGCCGCAGCGTGGATCACGATCTCGGGCCGCTCGTCGACGAAGCAATGACGGAGCGCGGTGGCGTCGCGGATGTCGCAATAGACTGCGCGTCGTGAGACCTCGGGCCAGTGCTCGGCCAGTTCGGCGTCGATCGCGTAGAGGTTGAACTCGCAATTCTCGACCAGCGTGACGCGCGCGGGTTCGAGCGCGGCGATGCGACGTACCACGCCGCCGCCGATATAGCCGCCTGCGCCGGTAATCAGCACGCGGCGCCCCGCGATCAGCGCGCGAAAAATCCCGGTTTCGAAAGCGGTGATCTGGCGGCCGAGAATGAGCGACGCATAGGCATCGGCTTCGACGGAAGAATCAAACTGCACTATCCGGATTCCCCCTGCCGACGCGCCCTTGCGCGCTCCATCCCCCAAAATCCTTCTATAAATCAAGTGTTAGGGGCGGCGTTAAGCACGTCGTCGACGCTGCCCTGCGCGACGATCTCGCCCCCATCGAGGCGGATCGCACGGTTGCACCACCCGCGCAGCAGATCGTGCGAATGCGAGGCGAGCACGAGAATGCTCGCATTGCCCACGAAACGCGCCATGCGGTCATAGGCGCGTTGCTGGAAATCCACGTCGCCCACGCCCAGCCATTCGTCGAGCAGCAGGATTTCGGTCGGAATTGCGGTCGAGACCGCGAAGGCGAGCCGCAGCACCATGCCGGCCGAATAGGTGCGCATCGGCGCGTCGATGAAGGCGCCGAGCTCGGTCCAGGCGACGATCTCGTCGATGCGTGGGCGCATCTCGGCGGGCGGTACGTCGAGATGCATGCCGAGCAACAGGATATTCTCGCGTCCGGTCGCCTCGAGATTGAGCCCCATGCCGATTCCGAGCAGCGGGGTGACCCGGCCCGCGCGCGCGATGCTGCCCGCTTTCGGTGCGTAGATGCCGGCCATGGTGCGCAGCAACGTCGTTTTGCCGGCGCCATTTGCACCAATGAGCGCGAGCCGGTCGCCGTCGCGGAGGCTCAGATCGATCCCGCGCAGCGCCTGCACCACCGGTCGCGCGCCGCTGCGCACGAGCACGCGGCTGATCGCGGTGTCGACGAGATGGCGCCGCATCGACCGCGCCGAAGCATGGTAGATCGGGAAGGCGATCTCGACGCCGGAAAGCGTGATCCGCGCCATGTCAGAGCCAATAAGCCAGCGACGACCGCGTCCGGCCAAGTGCGGCGACGGCACCGAGTGCCGAGGCGAGCGCGACCGTGGCGGCGACCGGCCAGGAATGCGGCATCGGACTGCCGCCGAGCAACGGCGCGCGGACGATGTCGATGAAGGCGAAGACCGGGTTGGCGCCGACGAACCAGGTCCGCTCGTGCCCCAGCATCCCCGGCATCCAGAAGATCGGGGTGAGGAAAAACAGCAACTGCAGCACATTGCCCACGATCTGCGGCGTGTCGCGGAAGCGCGCGCCGGCGAGGCCAAGCAGCAATCCGGTGGAGAACAGGGTGACGATCATCAGCAACAGCGCCGGCGCCAGGGTCCAGATCAGAGGCGAGGGCGCGATGCGGAATACCAGCAGCAGCACCGGCACCACCGCGAGATTGTGCAGCAGGATCAGCAGTTGCCGCGTAACCAGCCGGAAGGGCTGGACCGACACCGGCAGCGGCACCTGCCGCAGCGTGTCCGCTGCGACAGAGAAGAGCACGCACGCCTCATTGAGCCCGGTCTGAATGAACTGCCATAGGATCAGCCCCAGCGCGACATAGGCGGCATAGTTCCCTGCCGAACCGCCCTGGCGGCCTGAGAAGACCAGCACCAAAGCGGTGGTCATCGCGGCGATATTGGCGGTGATCCAGAAGGCGCCGAGTACCGAGCCGAAATAGCGCTGGCGCAGATCGTTGCGGGCGAGCGCGAGCCACAGCCACGAGCGCGCGAGCCCGGCCGCGAGATCGTCCACGCCGTCACGCCAGGAAGTCTGGCTCATGCTGCGTCCCGGCGTTGTCGACGCGGGAACGCGCGTCTAGGAAGCCCGCGATGCCGCAACCCGTCCCGCTCAAGGTCTGCCATGTCTATGCCGGCACCGAAGGCGGACGCTGGGTCTTCGATCAGCTCGAGGAACTGCGAAACGCACACGGGTGCGAGGTCTCCGTCGTGGTGGGGGGCAGGGAGGGTCGTACAGTCGATCTCTTCCGGGCCGCGGGCATCGACGTCAAGGTCTTCAATTTCCGGCTGAAAGGCTTTGCCGCCTGGTGCAGCATTCCCCTGCGGGTGCTGCGGCTCGCTGTGTGGTTGCGGCGCGAACGGTTCGATGTCGTCCAGTCGCACCTGATCCAGTCGACCCTGTTCGCGCGTCCCGCCGCCTGGCTCGCCGATGTGCCGGTCCGGCTGGAGATGATCACCGGACCCTTCTTCATCCAGACGCCCGCGATCCGCGCGCTCGAGACGGCGACTGCGACGATGGAGACGGGGATCATCCCGAGCTGCCGGCTGACTGGCGATCTGTATCGTGCGGCAGGCATCCCGGCGCGGCTGGTGCAGGAGGTGCTCTATTACGGGCCGCGTGCCGGTCGCTTCGATCCCGCAAGTGCCACGCCTGCAGGGCTGCGCGCCGAGTTCGGCCTGTCCCCGGACGCGCCGCTGATCGGATCGGTGGCGATGTTCTATCCGCGCTATCCCGACAGCGATCTCGTCCCCTCCGAGGCGCGCGGGCGGCACGTGAAGGGGCAGGATGTGCTGATCGCGGCGATGCCCCGGGTGCTCCGCGAATTCCCCGAAGCGCGGCTGGTGCTGGTCGGCTCGGGCTCGGGGCCGCGGGCAGCGGAAGCCGAGGCGCAGATCCGCGACCTGGTTCGCGCGGCAGGGATCGAGGATCGCGTGCTGTTCACCGGCTGGCGGCCCGACGTAGCCAGCATCTATGTCGATCTCAATGTCTCGGTGCAGCCTTCGATCAACGACAATCTCGGTGGCACGATAGAGTCGCTGCTGATGGCGCGTCCGACGATCGCGACGCGCGTCGGCGGCTTGGTGGATAGTGTGGTCGACGGTGAGACCGGGCTGCTGGTCCCGCCCGCCGATGCGGACGCGCTGGCCGAGGCGATCCTGACCTTGTTGCGCGATCCGGCACGCGCTGCGGCATTGGGGCAAGCGGGGCGCGCGCGCATGCTCGTCGGCTTCACGCGTGAGCGGACCGGGGCGGGGCTCGCCGCACTCTATCGCCGCCAGCGTGACGTGGCGCCCAGTGCCTACCGTCTCGGTCGCGGCCTTGCGCGTATCGTGCCGGCAGCCCTGATCCACGCCCCGCGGCTCGCCAGGGCGCTACTGTGGGATTATTGGCTGCGCGAGCGGCTGCTTCGTCGCTAGACCCTCGCACGCTCCGTCACGACGCGCGCCATCACCGCGCCATCGCCGCGCACGATGCTGCTTTCGGTCTCCAGTTCCTCGGCATCCCGATGAAGGCGCCATTCGAGCGCCGCGCCGGGATCGGCATTGGCGAAATAGCAGACGTCGCGCGCCACCGTGCTCAACCGCATCGTGGTTGCTGCGTCGCGGTCCAGTGCGCGCATCTCGCAGAGATCGGAGATCATCGGATACGCGGCGCAATAGAGCAGCCCGACGCCGTTGATGTCATAGACGGGCTGGATTTCGTACGCGGTGCGCGCGAGCGGTTCGCGTGGTGCGTCACGCTCCTGTCGCAACGCCCGATATTCGAGCCCGAATTCGGGCATCGCCTCCAGCGCGCGTGCCTGGCTGGTCGCGGGCAGCACCGGCTGGCCGCGCTGCAGATCGGTATTGCTGTCAGGCGCGCTGCGGCTGGTGAAGCTCGACATCAGCCGCGCCTCGATCCGAGCGCCGGCGCTGCCGGTGATCTCGCACTCGCTGAAGAATAGCCCGGGGCCAAAATGCGAGAGGCTCGCGCGCATCGCGAGCTGCTCGCCCTCACCATAATCGGCCAGTGGCAGGCTTGAGCGGACTGCGATGCGGTTGAAGGTTGGGTAGAGGCGCTCGCCGCGCGCGTCGCAGATGTCGCGCGGCCGCGTGCCGAGCGTCTGTGCGATCAGCCGCCAGTGGAGGTCGCCGAGCGTCCTGAACAGCCAGTTCTCCGAAAGCCCGCCCATCGCCATTTGCGGCATGCCGAGCTCGACGGTCTCGAACAGGGTGAAGCCTTCCGCCGTACCGACGACCGCACCTTCGGCGTAGCGCGCGGCGAGCTGGAGCAAGGCCGCCGGAGTTTCCGCCTCGACCCAGTCGATGTCGGGCAGATCGAATCCCGCTGCAGTCTCGCATGCGGCACGCACCGTCATCAGATCGAAACTATCGAGCCCAAGTTCGGCCCAGTTTCGTGTCGCGGCTTCGGCGGTATAGCCCGGGATCTCCGCCGCAAGCGCGCGCTCGATCGCCGCCACCCGGTTCCGGCCGGAAGGGTGCGAAGTCACATTCGGTCTCCATTGGTGAAATGCCAGGCGCCATCGGGCATCGGCGGGGCGCCGGCGATCGGCACCAGGAAAAAGAAGCCGGGGACGCGCGCAAAGCCCTGCGCCTCGAGCGTGGCGATCGTCACGGGATCGGCCGAAAAGGCGCCGAGCGAATTGCCCCGCGTCCGGCTCGATGCCGCGAGCCGGGGGGCGAGCTCGGCGAGGTCGCCGCACAGGTCGAGCAGCAGATCGCGACCCGGGCCGCGCTCGATCAGCGCGACTTCGCCGCCGGGCAGGGCCAAAGCCTCGACCGGGTATTGTGACCGGTCGACCATCTGGCCGCGCCATTCGTCGGGCGTGTAGCTGAGGTGGATCGCTTCCGGAGCCGGCCGCCGGGCGAAGGCTTTCACCGCTTCGTCGAGCGTGATCACTGGCAGTTCCGGGCCGGCATCGCCCGCGCCAGAGGTCAGATAGGCGGTCTCGATCACGCGCTCGCTCGAAGCGGCCATGTAGGGGACGCTACCGTTCGGCGCCGCCGCCCATGCGACGAGCATCGCTGAGTTGCGCTCGGCCGCTCGCACCCGTGCCGCCTCGATCGTGCGGCTGAAATGACCCTGGCGCCGCGCCTCGGGGAGCGTCCACGACCCGGTGATGCACGCCATGCGCGCCGGGCCCCGGGCAGTCATGATGCGGCGATAGAGGAGCGCCGAACCGGCGACCGGCTTGCCTTCAGTCTCGATCACGATGAGTTCCGCTGCCGGTCCGCCGGCTGTGCGCCGGAAGCACCAGTCGAACCGCCGCATGTTGCCCCAGCCGGGGAAGCACGCGTTGAGTCCGGCAAGATAGGCGTCGGCAATGGCGTCGGTATCGACGAAGCGGATCATGCAGGCTCCAGCGCGGTCGCGGCGCGCATGCGTGTCGCGATCTCGCCCATCGACGCCCACCAGACGCGGTCGCCGAACCGGGTCTCGATCTGCGCGAACAGGCTGTCGAGATAATTGGCGTAGAGTCGGTCGAGCGCGTCGAGCGCTACATAGGCGCCGATTGATTTCACGATATGCGCCTTGACCGAGAGCAGCCCGCCCAGTTCGAGGATCGCGACGGCGCGGTCGCTGTCGCTGGTCGCCTGAAAATTGGCGGGGATATGGATCAGACCCTCCGGCGAGATACCGGGATAGATGAGCGGCTGGCCCTGCATCCCGCTCATCGCGGTCAGTGCCTCGCGCCACACCGGCGTCACCACATCGCGCGCCGAGGCGAAGAAGATGAGCCCCGCGTCGCGGACCGCGCGGCGAAACGGTTCGGGTGCGGCCCAGCCGGGCGGTGCATGGCCCGGCGCCGTCTCGATTCCCGCCGCCGCCATGATCTCGGCCCCACGGGCGAGCGCGGCGCGGCAAGTGCCGTAATCGGCATTCTCGAACTCGAGCGGCCCGCGCAGCCCGCGCTGCATATGGTGCAGGCCATGCGGCACGATCTCGACGCCAGGGATCGATTTGAGGAAAGCGACGAATTCCGGATGCCGGTCGAGCCGCATCCGTCCCTCGGGCCAGCGCTGGGACAGATAGGTGCGCTCTGCCAAACCAGGGATCAGCGCGGCCAGCCGGCGGGTGGCAAGAGGTGAGCGCGGTAACCAGTCGGGGGTGACGGTGAGCGTGGTGCGCAGCTGCGGATGGCGCGCGCGCAGCCAGAGCAGATGGCCGAGCGCGCCCCCACCCAGATCCCCTCCGGCGTCGAAACCGTCCTCAGCGCGCGCGGGATGGACGTCGTCGATCGAGAAGCAGACGGCGCAGCTCTTGCCCTCGGGCAGCCAGGCGGATGGTGGCAGCATCTCAGCCGTGCGCCGCGCGCCGTTGCTGTGCGCCCATGCCGAGCACCTGCGCCACCGCATCGCACACTTCCGCAACCTGTGCCTCGGTCATGGTCGTGAAGAAGGGCAGGGCAAGGGTCGAGCGCGCCACGCGTTCGGTGACGGGGAAATCGCCCGGCCCATAGCCGAACTCGCGGACATAGAAGGGCTGGAGATGGATCGGCGCGAAATAGGCGCGTGCGGGGATGCCCCGTGCCTCGAGCGCGGCGATCACCTCGTCGCGATCGAACTCGGGGTCGAGCCGGGCGATCGCGGCGAACCAGCTCATGCGCGTCGTACCCTCGACCGGTCCGATCAGGCGGATGCCCGGGATCGCGTCGAGCAAGCTGCGATAGGTCTCGGCCACCGCCGCGCGGCGGTCGAGGATGGAGTCGGCGCGCTGCATCTGGCTGAGGCCGAGCGCCGCGCTCATGTCGGTCAGGCGATAATTATAGCCGAGCCGCTCGTGCGTCAGCCAGGCGCCGCCGCCGTCGCGCCCCTGGTTGCGCAGGCTGCGCAGCATCTCGGCGGTGTCGGCATCATCGGTGGTGATCACCGCACCCTCGCCGGTGGTGATCTGCTTGTTGGGGAAGAAGGAAAAGACCGCGCTCTGCCCGAAGCCGCCGACGCGGCGGCCGCGATATTCGGCGCCAATTGCCTCGCAGGCATCCTCGATCAGCGTCAGCCCGCGTGTTGCGCACAGGGCGTCCAGCGCATCCATGTCACAGGGCTGGCCGAAGACGTGAACCGGCAGCACTGCGCGGGTCCGCGCGGTTACCGCGGCAGCGGTAGCCGCGGGATCGAGGTTGAGCGATTCCTCGTCGATGTCCGCGAACACCGGCTTCGCGCGCTCGAACAGCATGGCGTTGGCCGAGGCAACGAAGCTGAAGGGCGAAGTCACCACCTCGTCGCCTTCGCCGATTCCCGCCGCGCGAATGCAGAGATGCAGCCCGGCGGTACCGCTGCTCACCGCCACGGCATGGCCGACGCCGACATAATCGGCGATCGCGCGTTCGAAGACGGGCAGGGCAGGACCGAGACTGAGCTGGCCGCTGCGCAGCACGCGCACCACGGCGTCGATGTCGTCTTCGCTGATCTCGGGTGCGGACATCCCGATGCGATACGCCATTCCGCGCTCCCCCAAATCGACTTCCCCTCGCAACGGCTTGGCGTTGCCTTCGGCGATGGCCTAGAGGCATCGCCCGGGTTGGTCCAGCATCAAGGGTGGCATGGCGCAGGGGGAGCGATCGTTGAAAGTGTGCCACGTCTTTGCGGGCGTCGAGGGCGGCCGCTGGATGTTCGAGCAGCTCGAGGCTTTGCGCGACCGGCATGGCTGCGAGGTCGTCGCGCTGCTGGGGGGCGCCGAAGGGCCGACGGTCGATCTGTGTCGCAATGCCGGGATCCGAGTCGAGGTTGCCGACTTCCGCTTCCATGGCTGGACCGGATTCTTCACCATGCCGTGGCGGATGCTCAAGCTCGCCTGGTGGATGCGGCGAGAGCGGTTCGACGTGGTTCAGTCCCACGTCCCCAGCTCGACCTTTCTCGCGCGCCCCGCGGCATGGCTCGCCGATGTGCCGGTGCGGCTGGTGATGGTCACCGGTCCCTTCGCAATGATGGCGCCAGCGTCGCGCTGGATGGAAATCGCCACCGTGTTCATGGAAACCGGCGTGATCCCCAGCTGCGAACTGACCGGCGAATTGTACCGCGCGGCGGGCGTCGATTCGAAGCGGGTGCTTCCGGTGCTCTATTACGGCCCGCCGGAGCAGCGGTTCACGCCCGAAGCCATCCGGCCGGCCAATATCCGCGCCGAGCTGGGGCTCGCGCCGGAAGCCCCGCTGATCGCGTCCGCGGCGATCTTCTACCCGCGCTGCCCGGACAACGCCTTCGTGCCGGTCGAGGTGCGCAACCGCTTCGCCAAGGGCCATACCGACATCATCGAGGCGATGCATATCGTCCTCAACGAATTTGCCGAGGCGCGTCTGCTGCTGATCGGCAAGGGCTGGGGCGCCACCGGGGGGCAGGCCGAACAGGAATTGCGCGACTTCGTCCATGCTGATGGGCTGGACGATGCGGTGCTCTTC
>Ga0065165_1001558_pt1 | contig 23817 bp, 21 predicted proteins | sample AraplaMF_Cvi_mMF_FD_63813 | JGI IMG/M metagenome (GOLD analysis project Ga0065165, IMG submission 63813) | Arabidopsis root microbial communities from the University of North Carolina, USA - plate scrape MF_Cvi_mMF (version 2) (version 3) | ecosystem: Host-associated > Plants > Roots >... | reverse complement strand
CGCCGCCTGCCGCGAGCAGGACATCGGCGCCAGCCAGATCAACGAGGCCATCCAGCAGCTGGACAAGGTCACCCAGCAGAACGCCAGCGCGTCCGAGCAGATGTCGGCCACCTCCGAAGAGCTGGCCGCCCAGGCCGAGGAGCTGCAGGCCTCCATCGCCTATTTCCGCACCAGCGCTGGCGGCGGCGCCTCGCGTCGCCCGGCCTCGCGCCCCGCCGCCGCGCCCAAGCGTCCCGTCGCGCCCGCCGCCCGCAAGCCGACCGCCGCGGCGCCGCGCCAGACGGTCGCCGCCCAGCAGGCCCGGGCCGGGGGCTTCGCCCTGGACCTGACCAACGGCGGCCCCGACGCCGACGACGCCGACTTCCGGGAATACGCCTGATGGCCGGTCCCGCCGATCGCCAGTTCGTCACCCTGGGCCTGGGCGCCGAGGTCTTCGCCGTCTCGGTCGCCCACGTGCGCGAGATTCTCGACTACCAGCCGCCGTTCGCGATCCCGGAGGGGCCCGACTACCTGATGGGCCTGACCGACGTGCGCGGCCGGGGCACGCCGACCATCGACCTGCGGCTGAAGCTGGGCCTGCCCCGCGTCGAGCCGACCGGCGCCACGCGCATCCTGGTGCTGGACGTGCCGCTGGACGACCGCGTGCTGTCGCTGGGCCTGATCGCCGACCGGGTGATCGAGGTCGTGGCCTTCTCGGAAGGCCAGATCGAAGGGGCGCCCGACATCGGCGTGCCGTGGCGCTCGGAATACATCCAGGGCGTGGTGCGCCGCGAGGCCGCCGCCGGCGACAGCGGTTTCGTGGTCATCTTCGACCTGGGGCGCCTGCTGACCAGCCAGGACGCCGCCGCCCTCGGCCAGGCCGCCTGAGACCGCGCCCGGCGGCCCTGAACGGGCCGCCCGAACAACAGCGGCGCCGACGCCGCGAACGGAGACGCCCGTGTCGAGACAAGCCGCCGCCGTGCTGCAGGCCCCCGAGATCGAACAGTTGAGCGCCAGGAATTTCCAGCGCCTGGCGACGTTCATCCACGACTACAGCGGCATCAAGATGCCGGCCAACAAGCGCACCATGCTGGAAGGCCGCCTGCGCCGCCGGATGCGGGCGACGCGGATCGCCGACGTCAACGCCTATTGCCGCTACCTGTTCGAGGAGAACGGGATGGAGGCCGAGGTCATCCACCTGATCGACGCGGTGACCACCAACAAGACCGAGTTCTTCCGCGAGCCGGTCCATTTCGACTTCCTGGTCGCCAAGGGGCTGCCGGCCCTGGCCGCGAAGGGGAAGAAGGAGATCAGGGTCTGGAGCGCGGCCTGCTCGACCGGCGCCGAACCCTACACCCTGGCCATGATCCTGGACGAGTTCTGCGAGACTCGGCGCGGGATGGACTATTCGATCCTCTGCACCGACATCTGCACCGAGGTGCTGGGCCAGGCGATCGCCGGCCGCTTTTCCGAGCAGATGATCGAGCCGGTCTCCCTGGCCCGCCGCCAGCGCTACGTGATGCGGTCGCGCGATCCGTCGCGCAACGAGGTGCGGATCAAGCCGCACCTGCGGTCCAAGCTGGCCTTCGGCCGCCTGAACCTGATGGACGACGCCTATCCGATCGAGACCGGCCTCGACATCGTCTTCTGCCGCAACATCCTGATCTATTTCGACAAGGCCACCCAGGCCAGGGTGCTGAGCCGGCTATGCAACCATCTGGCGCCCGGCGGGTATCTGTTCCTGGGCCACTCGGAGTCGATCGTCGGCATCGACCTGCCCGTGGTCCAGATCGCCAACACGGTCTTCCAGAAGCGATAGCCCCGGAAGCGACGCCCATGTCCGTGGTTCGAAAGATCCGTGTCCTGATCATCGACGACTCGGCCACGGTGCGTCAGACCCTGGCCTCGATCCTCGAATCCGATCCGCAGATCCAGGTGCTGGGCGTCGCGTCCGATCCGTTCGTGGCCGCCCGGCGCATCGCCGAGGAGATCCCCGACGTCATCACCCTGGACGTCGAGATGCCGCGCATGGACGGCATCACCTTCCTGCGCAAGCTGATGGCCCAGAAGCCGATCCCGGTGGTGATGTGCTCGTCCCTGACCGAGGCGGGTTCGGAGACCCTGCTGCAGGCGCTGGAGGCGGGGGCGGTCGACATCATCCTGAAGCCGAAGGTCGGGGTGGCCGACCATCTGCTGGAATCCAAGATCCGCATCTGCGACGCGGTCAAGGCCGCGGCCGGCGCCAAGCTGGCCGGGGTCCGGCGCCCGGTTCCCCAGTTCACCCGCGCGGGCCACGAGCCCGAGAAGAAGCTGACCGCCGACGCCATGCTGCCGCCGCCGCCCGTTCCAAAAGGCGGGGCGACCAAGGCCATGGCTCGCACCACCGAGAGCGTGGTCTGCGTCGGCGCCTCGACCGGCGGCACCGAGGCGCTTCGCGTCCTGCTGGAAAGCCTGCCGCCGGATTCGCCCGGCATGGTCATCGTCCAGCACATGCCCGAGAAATTCACCGCCTCGTTCGCCAGACGGCTGGACAGCCTGTGCGCGGTCGAGGTCAAGGAGGCCGAGGACGGCGACACCGTCCGCCGCGGCCGCGTGCTGATCGCGCCGGGCAACAGGCACACCCTGTTGGAGCGCAGCGGCGCCCGTTATTACGTCTCGGTCAAGGACGGCCCGCTGGTCTCGCGCCACCGGCCGTCCGTGGACGTCCTGTTCCGCTCGGCCACTCGCTCGGCCGGCTCGAACGCGGTGGGCGTGATCATGACCGGCATGGGCGACGACGGCGCGCGCGGCCTGGCCGAGATGAAGCAGGCCGGCGCCTTCACCCTGGCCCAGGACGAGGCCACCTCGGTGGTGTTCGGCATGCCCAAGGAAGCCATCGCCCTGGGCTGCGTCGACCGGGTGGTTCCGCTGCCGGGCCTGGCGGGCGAGGTGCTGCGGGCGGCGAGTAGATAAGGCTGGGAGGAGGCCCCCTCCGTCGGGCTTCGCCCGCCACCTCACCCGCGCAGCGGGGGAGGTGGCGCGATGCGGATACGCATCGTGACGGAGGGGGCGTCTCTCCGCGAACCCCTCAGAACAGCCCGTCGTCCTCGTCCGCGACCTCCGTCGCGGCCGCCTCGCCCAGGCTCTCGGTCAGCGCCCGGTGGACCTCGCGCTCCTGGGCCATGGTGTACTGCCTGGCCAGCCGGTCGAGCAGGGGGCGCAGGGCGGGGGCGACGTCGTCGGCGAAGATCTCGTCGTCGCCGGCCCGGTCCAGAAGTTCGTTCGCGGCGGTGTCGAGGACCGAGCCGATCTGCTTGTGGAAGTCGAAGCGCTCGGCGGCGCGGCGCAGCATGTCGACGACGTCGGCGCCTTGGCGGGCCGCGGCGGTCAGGGCCTCGTCGACGCCGTCGCCGGCCTTGCCGATCCGGGCGACCGCGCCGCTCAGCACCGTGGCGGCGGCGGCGGCCTTGCCGTCCTCGCCCTGGCGCCCGGCGTCGCCCTGGCCCAGCGTCTCGGCCGCCTCGAACAGGCCTTCCAGCGAACGGGTGGTCTGGGCGGCCGACTTCTCCAGATGGATGGCGTGCTGGCGCAGCTCGACGGCGATGACGCCCAGCGGCTTGCCGGTCTCGCCGATGCGGCTGCATTTCAGCGTGGTGTTCAGGGCCATCATCTGCACATCGGCGCGGATGTCCTGGATGCCGGCGATGCGCTCGGTCAGTTCGCGGGCCGAGACGGCGGCCGAGCGGCTGACCGCCTCGGCGGCCCGCTCGCCGGCGGTCATGTCGCCGACCAGGCCCAAGGCCTGTCCGACATTGCCTTCCAGATCGCGCAGGAAGTTGGTTTCGGCCCCGTCGGCCTGGCCCGAGGCCAGATCGCGCAGGCGCAGCAGCTCGGCGGCGTCGGCGGCCATGCCGATCACGTTGTGGCCGATGCGGGCGACCTCGCGATGGAAATCGTCGGCCATGGCGGCCAGTTGGGCGCCCAGCAGCCGCTGCACGAAGGCCTGGGCGCGCTGGCGCGGCTCGGGGGCGAGGGCGGCGATCTCGCCGGCCTCGTCCAGAAAGCGCAGGCCCGCCTGGACGTGCTCGATCCGCTGGCGGGTGATGTCGCCGATCTGCAGGGCCGCCAGGCCGCCGCCGACCTTCTTCTGGACCTCGCGGGCCAGGGCGGCGACGCTGACGGCGACGCCGGCGATCCGCCTGTGGTGGTCGGCGATGGCGGCGGCGCTGGCCGTCAGGGCGTCGGGCACCGCCGGCAGCAGGGCGGCGCAGCTCCGGGCCAGGTTCTGCTCGTGCGCCAGGGCGCCGCGCAGGGTCTGGTCCAGGTTCGTCAGGTCGTTGTTGAGGGCGTCCAGCTGGGCGCCGCCCATCTCGATGCAGTCGTAGATCTCCTGGGCGAAGATCGCGAACTCGGGGCCGGCGGCGGCGATGCCGCCGGAGGTGATCTTGATGTTGATCGCGAAGACCCGGAGATAGGCCAGGTGCTGGCGCATCTCGGCGATGCGGTCGGCCAGGTCGTCGCTGAACGTGACCAACTGGCCGACGCGGTCGCGGCGGGCGTCCAGGCTCTGGGGCAGAGACTTCAGGGTTTCGGCGGCCTGGGCCAGGTCGCCGGTGGTCGCCGTCACCGTCTCGGCGTCGAGATTGGCGCGGATGGCGTCCAGGCCGGCGATCAGCGCGCCAACCCCGTCGACGGCCCGCGACAGGACGTCGCCGGCTTCGAGGAAGCGGGCTTCCACCACCTGGCGGGCGGCCTCCAGGCGCGCGCCGATCCGCGCCCCCCCGTCGGTCTGGACAGGGGCCTGGAAGGTCGTTGCGAAAGCCGCGGAGGAAGACGCCAAGCCCATGAAATCGCCGGATGATTGCTGTTGCCGCACCATGCCGGGAGATGTGCGAAGGGCGGGTAAAGATCGCGCGTCTTTTGTGGTCGTTCAGGCCCGCGCGGCCAGGATCTCCGGCGCGCCCTGGGCCGCCTCGAAGGCCCGGCCGATGGCCGAGAACAGCATGGCGCTGGTGATCGGCTTTTCCAGGTGCAGGTCGGCCCCGGCCTGGCGGCTGGCGCGGACGTGCTCGGGGCGGGCGTTGGCGGTCAGCATGATGATCGGCGTCCGCGCCGCGCCCGTCGCCGCCTCGCGCGCCCGGATCTCGCGGACGGCGTCCAGGCCGTCCATCACCGGCATCTGCATGTCCATCAGGATCAGGTTCGGCGCGATGGCGGCGCACAGGTCGACGGCCTCGCGCCCGTCTTCGGCGGTGAAGATCTCGGCCACCTCCGCCAGCATCAGCTCGACGATCTTGCGATTGGTCGGGTGATCGTCGGCCACCAGGACCCGGGGCATGTCGGGGGCGTCCGGCGCGGCCTCGGCCGTCGCCTTGGCCGACGCCGCGCGATGGAGGGGAAGGGGCAGGGTGAACCAGAAGGTCGATCCCTCGCCCGGCGTGCTGTCGCAGCACAGGACGCCGCCCATCAGCTCGACCAGCTCGCGCGAGATGGCCAGGCCCAGGCCCGTGCCGCCGAAGCGACGCGTGAACGAGGCGTCGGCCTGCTGGAAGCGCTCGAAGATCCGGCCCTTCTCGGCGGCGTCGAAACCGATGCCGGTGTCGCGCACGGAAAAGCGCACGCGGCCGTCCGCCTCCGGCGCGACGTCCAGCCGCACCTGGCCGTGGTCGGTGAACTTGACCGCGTTGCTCATCAGGTTGGTCAGCACCTGGCGCAGCCGGGCGCTGTCGCCGACCACGGCCCGCTCGGCGGCCGGATCGATGCGCGCATCGAGGCGCACGCCCTTCTCCTCGGCGCGAAGGGCGCACAGGGCGCTGACCGAACGGGCCAGGTCGCCCAGGTCGAAAGGCTGGTTGTCGATGGCCACCTGCCGCGCCTCGATGCGCACCAGGTCCAGGATGTCGGACAGCAGCCGCTCCAGGCTGCGGCCCGAATTGACGATGATCTCGACCAGTTCGCGCGCCCTGGGCGACAGCTCGCCCCTGGCCAGCAGGTCGGCGCCCGCGACGATGCCGTTCAGCGGCGTGCGGATCTCGTGGCTCATATTGGCCAGGAACGCGCTCTTGGCCTGGCTGGCCTGCTCGGCCTGGTCCAGGGCCGCCCGCAGCGTCGCCTTGGCCAGCCGGCTGGCGGTGACGTCGTCGCCCAGGGTGATCAGGTGGCGCGCGCCAATATCGTCATAGGTGGCCAAGGTCCTGGTCAGGAGGTAGCGGGGCGCGGCGTCGGGCCCGACCTGTTCCTCCCAGACCTGCATCTCGCCGGTCCGCAGAACCCGGCTTTCGACCCCGGTCAGGGTCCGGGCGATCGCGACGGGCAGCACCTCCGGGGCGGTCCGGCCCACCGCCTCCTCGGCGACCAGACCGAAGGCGTCCTCGGCGGCCCGGTTGATCAGGACATAGCGGCCGTCCTCGGCGTTCTTGACCGTCAGGGGAGACGGGAGAAGCTGGATGACCGTCTTCAGGAAACCCAGGGTCTCGACCTGGTCGGTGACGTCGCGGGCGCAGGCCAGCAGGCGGATCACCCCGCCGGCCCGGCCGCGCATCGGCGAGATCGTCGTGTCGCAATAGGCCCGGCGCCGGCCGTCGCCCAGGAAGGCGCGGAAATGGGCGACCTGTCCGGCGCGGGCGATGTCGACGGCGCGGTCCAGCGAGAAGCGACTCTCCTCGGGCCAGATCCCGCGCCAGGACGCCGCATCCTCGGGCCTGGCCGTGAACATCGCCCGGGCAAGATGGTTGGCGTGCTCGATCGTCCCGTCGAGCCGCAGGATCCAGGTGCATTCCTGGCTGGCGTTCAGGATGTCGAGCGCGCCGTAGCCGCCGTCCTGTTCACTGGAAGCCTGGCCCTGCACGCTAATGCCCTTGCGAGATGACGCGCGACGCCGCGATGGACGGCTTCGCCCGCGCCATATGCCCAGGTCGCGTTGAAAAGACCGTTAAGTCAGGGCGGCCCTTCGCGGGGGGCGACCGTTCGCCGCGGCGGCCTATCGAGCGCCGCGCCTGTCTGTCGGGGAAAAGGGGAATGGTGGATGCGACAGGGATTGAACCTGTGACCCCCTCGGTGTGAACGAGGTGCTCTCCCGCTGAGCTACGCATCCGCCGTGTCGGTGAGGCTCGAAAGACCCCGCCGCGAGAGGGACGGGCCTATAGCCCGGCGTTTCCGCGACCGCAAGAGGTCAAAAGCGTGATGCAGGCCGACGGCACGTCGGAGAACGCATCTATCAACAGATCTCCGCCCAGGGTCTCGACCGGGGCCTCGGTGTAGCCGAACGTGACCAGCAGGGTCGGCACGTTGGCGGCCTTGGCGGCCAGGGCGTCGTTGATGCTGTCGCCGACCATCACGGCGCGAGCCGGATCGCCGCCCGCCGCCGCGATGGTGGCCAGCAGGTGGCGCGGGTCGGGCTTGGCGGCGGGAGCGTCATCGGCGCCGACCACGGCGTCGAAATACTGGGTCAGGTCCAGGGCGTCGAGCAGGGCGACCGACAGGTGGGTCAGCTTGTTGGTGCAGACCGCCAGCCTGGCGCCGGCCGCGCGCAGGGCGACCAGGGCGTCGACGACGCCGGGGAAGGGGCCGCTCTCGTGGGCGATGCGGCCGAGATAGAGAGCGATGAAGCGCTGGACCAGGGCCGGGGCCTGGTCGGCGTCCAGCGGCGCGCCGGCGGCGGCGAAGCCGCGCTCCAGCAGGGCCTTGGCGCCGCGGCCGACCATCTTGCGCACGTCGTCGAACGGCAGGGGCGGCAGGCCCTCCTCGGCGAGGATGAGGTTCAGCGAGGCCACCAGGTCCGGGGCGGTGTCGACCAGGGTGCCGTCGAGGTCGAAGGCGATCGTCGCCCCTCGCAGAATCTGGTCGTTCGCAATCTCGGCCTTGGGAATGTCGTTCTGGGCATGCATGGCTCTGGCCTTTCGGCTAAACGCGCGGCTAATGCAACTTTGGTCCGCGCTTCGGGAGTCGCTTCGCCCATGACCAACGCCGTCTCTTCGCCTCGTCCTCGCGCGGCCGTCATCCTGGCGGCCGGCCAGGGCACGCGGATGAAGTCGCCGACGCCCAAGGTGCTGCACCGGATCGGCGGACGGACCCTGCTGGACCACGCGATCGACACCGCCCAGGCCCTGGACTGCCAGCGCATCGTCGTCGTGGTCGGCGCCCATAGCCCGCAGGTCGGCGAGCACGCCAGGAAGCGCCTCGGCGAGGGGGCGACCGTGCTGCAGGACCCGCCCCAGGGCACCGGCCACGCCGTGCTGGCCGCCCGCGAGGCCCTGGCCGACTTCGAGGGCGACGTGGTGGTGACCTTCGCCGACTGCCCGCTGCTGAGCGCCCCTGTCATCCAGCCCCTGTTCGATCTGCGCGCGAAAGGCGCGGACGTGGCGGTGCTGGGTTTCGAGGCGGCCAATCCCGGCGCCTACGGTCGGCTGATCCTGGCCCCCGGCCACGTGCTGCTGCGCATCGTCGAGGCCAAGGACGCCGACGACACGGTCAAGCAGGTCAAGCATTGCAATTCCGGCGTCCTGGCCGCCGACCGCGCCCTGCTGTTCGACCTGCTGGCCAATGTCGGCAACGACAACGCCAACCAGGAATACTATCTGACCGACGTCGTCGGCCTAGCCCACGACCGGTCGCTGTCGACCCGCGCGGCGTTCGCGCCCGAAGCCGCGGTCCAGGGCGTCAATTCCCAGGCCGAGCTGGCCGCCGCCGAGGCCGTGTGGCAGGCGGGCCGCCGGTCCGCCTTCCTGGTCGAGGGCGTGACCATGCCGGCCCCGGACACCGTGCACCTGAGCTGGGACACCAGGCTGGCCGCCGGCGTCACGGTGGAGCCGTTCGTGGTCTTCGGACCCGGCGTCAGCGTCGCGGCCGGCGCGGTGATCAAGGCCTTCAGCCATCTGGAGGGCGCGGCGGTCGGCGAGAGGGCCCTGATCGGTCCCTACGCCCGCCTGCGGCCGGGGGCCGAGATCGGTCCCGACGCCCACATCGGCAACTTCGTCGAGGTCAAGAAGGTCACGGTCGGGGCCGGGGCCAAGGCCAACCACCTGTCGTACCTGGGCGACGGCTCGGTCGGCCCGAAGGCCAACATCGGGGCCGGCACGATCTTCTGCAACTACGACGGCTTCGACAAGTTCGAGACCCATGTGGGGGCCGGGGCCTTCATCGGCTCCAACACCGCCCTGGTGGCCCCGGTGCGGGTCGGGGAGGGGGCGATGACCGGCTCGGGCTCGGTGATCACCAAGGACGTCGAGGACGGCGCGCTGGCGCTGGGCCGCGGCGTGCAGAGCGACAAGCCGGGCTGGGCGACCCGGTTCCGGGCCGCGAAGGCGGCCAACAAAGCCAAGAAGGATACGAAATGAGCGCCGACGATCAGAAGCGGATTTCGGGCGAGGCGGCGGCGCAGCTGGTCGAGGCCGGCATGGTCGTGGGCCTGGGCACCGGCTCGACGGCGGCCTGGTTCGTCAAGGCCCTGGCGGCGCGCCAGCTGGACATCCGCGGCGTGCCGACCTCCGAGGCCACCGCCAACCTGGCCCGCGAGCTGGGCATCCCGCTGGCGGCCCTGGACGACGTCAAGTCGATCGACCTGACCGTAGACGGCGCCGACGAGGTCGGTCCGGGCCTGTCGCTGATCAAGGGCGGCGGCGCGGCCCTGCTGCGCGAGAAGCTGGTCTGGGAGGCGTCCAAGCGCTGCGTGGTGATCGCCGACGCCGCCAAGAAGGTCGACGCCCTGGGCAAGTTCCCGCTGCCGATCGAGGTGGTGCGCTTCGGCCACGTCCATACCGGCCACCGCCTGGCCGACATCGCCGCCGAGTTCGACCTCTTGCCGCCGCGCCTGCGGATGGCCGACCGGGGCATCGTGGTCACCGATGGCGGCAACGTGATCTATGACCTGCCGTCCGGCGTGATCGCCGAGCCGGCCGCCCTGGGCGCGGCGCTGAAGACCGTGACCGGCGTCGTCGACCACGGCCTGTTCCTCGACCTGGCGGACGAAGCCCTGCTGGGCACCGACCAGGGGGTGGTCAAGCTGGTCCCCTAGACCCATATCCGCCCTCTTTCGGCCTCACAGCTTCGCTGAAAGGCCGACCCGACCCCGCGACCCGGAGCGCCCGCGATGGCTGAGTACGACTTCGACCTCTTCGTCATCGGCGCCGGTTCGGGCGGCGTGCGCGCCGCGCGCGTGGCGGCGATGAGCGGCGCCAAGGTGGCGGTGGCCGAGGAGTACCGCGTGGGCGGCACCTGCGTGATCCGCGGCTGCGTGCCCAAGAAGTTCATGGTCTACGCCAGCGAGGTGAAGGCCCAGCTGAAGACCGCCAAGGGCTACGGCTGGACGATCGGCGAGGCCAGCTTCGACTGGAAGGGCTTCCTGCACGACAAGGACGTCGAGATCGCCCGCCTGTCGGGGATCTATGTCACCAACCTGCAGAAGGCCGGCGCTCACCTGCTGCATGGCCGGGCCGAGATCGTCGACGCCCACACCGTCGAGGTGCTGCCCAAGTCGGGGTCCAAGGACGCGGGCCGCTACACCGCCCGCAAGATCCTGGTCGCCACCGGAGGCCGGCCCTGGCGTCCGGACTTCCCCGGCGCGGAGCTGGGCATCACCTCGGACGAGGCCTTCCACCTGCCGGAGCTGCCCAAGCGGGTGATGGTGGTGGGCGGGGGCTATATCGCCGTCGAGTTCGCCAGCATCTTCAACGGCCTGGGCGTGGAAACCACGCTCTGCTACCGCGGGGCCAACATCCTGCGCGGCTTCGATGACGACGTGCGCTCGCACCTGGCCGACGAGCTGGAGAAGCGCGGGATCAAGGTGGTGCTGGGCTGCTCGCACGAGCGCCTGGAAAAGACCGAGCACGGCCTGCTCAGCACGTTCAACAACGAGCTGACCTTCGAAACCGATGCGGTGATGTTCGCCACCGGCCGCGACCCTTATGTGGCGGGCCTGGGCCTGGAGAAGGTGGGGGTGAAGCTGAATGACCGCGGGGCGGTCGTGGTCGACGACTATTCCAGGACGACCGTCGACAACATCTGGGCGGTCGGCGACGTCACCGACCGCATCAATCTGACGCCGGTGGCGATCCGCGAGGGCGCGGCCTTCGCCCAGACCGAGTTCCACGACAATCCCACCACCTTCGACCACGACATGGTCGCCTCGGCGGTGTTCTCGCAGCCGCCGGTCGGCGCGGTGGGCATGAGCGAGGCGCAGGCGCGCCAGGCGTTCGGCAAGGTCGACATCTATCGCGCGGTCTTCCGGCCCATGAAAAGCACCTTCTACGGCGGTCAGGATCGCTGCCTGATGAAGCTGGTGGTCAAGCCGGACGACCAGCGGGTGGTGGGGGTGCATGTGGTCGGTCCGGACGCGCCGGAAATCATCCAGATGGCGGCCATCGCGGTGAAGATGGGCGTGACCAAGCCGCAGTGGGATTCCACCTGCGCGGTCCACCCGACCCTGGCCGAGGAGCTGGTGACCATGCGCGAGAAGTACGTGCCGTCGGAAATGGGAACCGTATGACCGCGACATCTTCGATCGAACCGACGGAAGCCCCGGCGCGTCGCACGCCCTGGCTGAGCGGCGTGGCGATGTTCCTGGCGGTGATGACGCCGCTGCTGGCCTATCTGGCGCCGTTGGGCTTCGCGCCGCTGCTGGCCCTGGCGGGGCTGCTGGCCCTGCCGGGTCTGAGGCTGACGCGCGCCGCCGCGCCGCCCTTGCTGATCCTGGTGGTCCTGGCCCTGTGGGCGGCGGTCAGCATGAGCTGGAGCCCCGAGACGATCGATGTGTCGAAGCTCAAGGACTACGGCGACATCGAGAGCCTGACCGCCCTGAAGCTGTTCCTGCAGCTGGCGACCTACGGCGCGGCGGTGGTGGCCCTGCGGGGACTGTCCGACGCCGGCGCACGACGGGCGGCCGCGGTGCTGGCCTATGGCATGGCGGCGCTGGCCGCCGTGGCCGCCCTGGACTCGCTGACCGGCGCGGCGGTCTATCAGAAACTACACCTGGCGACTGGCCAGGCGATCCGGCCGGACCTGGCGATGGTCAAGGTTTCGCTGTCGACCTACGTCCTGGCGCTGCTGTTCTGGCCGGCGGCGCTGATCCTGTCGCGCCTGTCGCGTCCGGGCCTGATCTGGCTTCTGGCCGCGGGGATAGTCGTGACCTCGGTGATCTGCAGCTCCGACGCCTGCCTGCTGGCCCTGGCCGCGGGCGGACTGGTCTGGCTGCTGGTCTATGGCTTCGGACAGACGGCCGCAAAGGTGCTGATCGGACTGGTGGCCGCGCCGTTCGTGCTGGCCCCTCTCGCCGTGCTGGTGGGCGTCCAGACCGGCGTCGTCGCCTGGCTGCACCGGCTGGTACCGGCCTCCTGGGACGCCCGGCTGAACATCTGGACCTTCGCCGCCGATCATGTGCAGATCCATCCGTTCCGCGGCTGGGGGCTGGACGCCAGCCGCACCTTCGGCCCGGCGATCCCGCTGCATACCCATAACGCGCAGCTTCAGCTGTGGCTGGAGCTCGGCGCGATCGGCGCGGCCCTGGCGGGGGTGTTCTTCTGTTGGCTGGCTTACGGCGTGGTGCGGTTGAGCCGGGAATCCCGGACCGAGGCGGCGATGGCCGCCGCCGCCCTGGTCGCCTATCTGGTGATCGGGGGGCTGAGCTTCGGGGTCTGGCAGGAATGGTGGCTGGGTCTGGGCGCCCTGACGCTGATCGCCTGCGGCCTGGCGCGCGCGGTTGACGAACCGCAATGGATCGCCCTGGATGAACTTGCCCCTGTGAGCTGATTTTTCCGTTTTCGTCGCAACGATTTTGCCTTTGGGTCGCGGTTGGGATAAAAGCCGCTCCCTTTTGAGAAGTTCGAGACCGTCATGACCAGCCGTTGGACCCCGTCGTCGTGGAGAGCCCTGCCCGCCAAGCATGTGCCGACCGACTATCCGGACATGGGCGCGGTCGAGCGTGTCGAGCAGACTCTTCGCCAGATGCCACCGCTGGTCTTCGCCGGCGAAGCGCGCCGTCTGAAGTCGGCCCTGGGCGAGGTGGCGGAAGGGCGAGCCTTCCTGCTGCAGGGCGGCGACTGCGCCGAGAGCTTCAAGGAATTCCATGCGGACAACATCCGCGACACCTTCCGCCTGATCCTGCAGATGGCCGTGGTGCTGACCTTCGCCGGCGGCAAGCCGGTGGTGAAGGTGGGTCGCATCGCCGGCCAGTTCGCCAAGCCGCGCTCGGAGCCGGTCGAGACGATCGGCGAGGTGACCCTGCCGTCCTACCGGGGCGACAATATCAACGGCATGGAGTTCACGCCGCAGGATCGCATTCCCGATCCGGACCGCCTGCTTCGCGCCTACGGCCAGTCGGCCGCGACGCTGAACCTGCTGCGTGCCTTCGCCAGCGGCGGCTATGCCGACCTGTACAACATCCATCGCTGGACGCTGGGCTTCGTGGGCGACAGCCCGCAGGGCGCGCGCTATCGCGAGCTGTCGGAAAAGATCAGCGAGGCCCTGACCTTCATGGCGGCGGTCGGCGTCACGCCGGAGACCCAGCCCGACCTGCGTCGGGTCGAGTTCTTCACCAGCCATGAGGCCCTGCTGCTGGGCTTCGAGGAAGCCATGACCCGCGTCGACAGCACCTCGGGCGATTGGTACGACACCAGCGCCCACCTGCTGTGGATCGGCGAGCGCACCCGCCAGTTGGACGGCGCCCACATCGAATTCATGCGCGGCGTCAAGAATCCGATCGGCCTGAAGTGCGGCCCGACCATGGAAGGCGACGACCTGCTGCGGCTGATCGACGTGCTCAACCCGCAGAACGAGCCGGGCCGCCTGACCCTGTACGGCCGCTTCGGCTCGGACAAGATCGCCGACCGCCTGCCGCGCCTGATGAAGGCGACCAAGTCCGCCGGCCGTTCGGTGGTCTGGGCCACAGACCCGATGCACGGCAACACGCTGAAGGCCTCGACCGGCTACAAGACCCGGCCGTTCGACCGCATCCTCTCGGAGGTGAAGACCTTCGTCGAGGTGGCCCACGCCGAGGGCGTCCACCCCGGCGGCGTCCACCTGGAAATGACCGGCCAGAACGTCACCGAGTGCCTGGGCGGCGCGCGGGCGGTGTCGGAAGGCGATCTCGCCGACCGCTACCACACCCATTGCGACCCCCGCCTGAACGGCGAACAGGCCCTGGAGCTGGCGTTCCTGGTGGCCGAGAAGCTGAAGTCGGCGCGCGACGACCAGCGCCGCCTTGCTGCAGGATAACAAGGGTATATCAAAGCTGGTGAAGGTTCGTCCCCGGGTGTAGCCTCCCTTCTTGGAGGAAGGCTGGCCATGGACAGTTCCGCAGCGACGCGGCGACTTTTGGTTGGATCGCTGATGCTGGGCGCTCTGCCAGCGTTTCCCGCCTGGGGCCGGCATCTGGTCGAACCTGGGCTTTCTCAGCCCACTGGTGTTTTGGATCCGGCCCGCCGCATGACGGTCCTCGTCAAGCTGAACGGGATCGGGCCTTTTTCCTTTATGATCGATACGGGCGCCAATGCTTCGGTCGTCTCGAGCGAGGTGGTCGCGCAGTTGGACCTGGCGCGCGGCCAACAGGTCAACATGCACGGCGTGGCGGGCGCCGAGCTGGTCGATACGGTGCAGATGGACGCCGTGGCGGTTGGCGGTCGCGTCCGGCGAAAGTTGACGATGTCGGTCCTGCCCCAGATGAACCTCGGCGCGCAGGGCGTTCTTGGCTTGGATTGGTTGGGCGAGCAGGGACTGACGTTGGATTTTGCCCGCCGTCAGATGTTTCTGGGCTCCAGGCTACCCATGACCGATTCCCGAACGGTGACCGTGCCGGTCAGAAGTCAGCGCAGCGGCCTTCACCTGATTGACGCTCGGGTTATGGGCATCACGACCATGGCCTACCTGGACACCGGATCGACCATGACGATCGGCAATTCCGCGCTTCTGGAAAAGGCCGTCAAGTACAAGGCCTTGATGCGAGATTGGGCCGACATCGAAGTCAGAAGCGTTACGGGCCAGACCATGCAGGGCCGACTGGCCGCATTTAAGCGCCTGCAACTCGGGAACCTGATCCTGACGACCGTGCCGGTGGTTTTTGGGCCCATTCACACTTTCGATTATTGGGGGCTGTCACGCCATCCCGCACTTCTGATCGGGGTGGACGTCCTCAACACGTTCGAGTCGGTTGCTCTGGATTTCACCCGGGGACAAGTGCATTTCCGTCTGCAGCCTACATCGGGCTACGGATAGTCTGCGACGTCTTGACCGGCCGCCCGCCGCTCTCCAATGGTTGTTTGAACGGAGTGCGTCGATGAGTTTGCCGGCCAGGTTGAAACGCGAGTTGAAGTTCCTGAAGGGGCTCTCGCGCACGCTCAAGCGCGTGAAATCCATCGCGCCGGACAGTCCCAACCTGATCTGCGACGATCTGGAAGCCGCGGTCGACCGGTGGCGCGACAGCCAGGCCATCGTTTTCGAAGGCAAGTCGGTCACCTATTCCGAACTGGACGCCATCGCCAACCGCTACGCCCACTGGGCCAAGGGGCAGGGCATCACCCGCGGTCAGACCGTGGCCCTGTTCATGCCCAACCGCCTGGAATACCTGGCGATCTGGTACGGCCTGTCGAAGGTCGGCGTGGCCACCGCCCTGATCAACAACCAGCTGACCGGGCCGGCCCTGGCCCACTGCCTGAACATCTCCCAGGCCCTGCACTGCATCGTCGATCCCGAGACCTCGCCCTGTTTCGAGCAGGTGAAGGGCGCGCTGGAACGGCACGTCCAGCAGTGGGTGCTGGGGCCGGCGCACGGCGACCAGCGCGATCTGGCCAATGCGCTCAAGAGCTGTAGCCAGCTGCGTCCCGACCGCCTGACGGCCCGCAACGGCCTGACCGCCAAGGACACCGCGCTCTACATCTTCACCAGCGGCACCACGGGCCTGCCCAAGGCCGCGCGCATCACCCACATGCGGGCCCAGCTCTACATGCGCGGCTTCGCCGGTTCGACCGACGCGCGGGCCACCGACCGCATCTATGTGACCCTGCCGCTCTATCACGCCACCGGCGGCCTGTGCGCCATGGGCGCGGCCCTGCTGAACGGCGGCGCGGTGGTGCTGCGCAAGAAGTTCTCGGCCAGCGCCTTCTGGGACGACGTGGTGGCCGGCAACTGCACGATGTTCGTCTATATCGGCGAGCTGTGCCGATACCTGGCCAACCACCCCGAGACGCCCAACGAGCACGCCCACAAGATTCGGCTGATCTTCGGCAACGGCCTGCGTCCGGACGTCTGGGACGTGATGCTCGACCGCTTCAAGGTTGGCGGCGTACTGGAGTTCTACGGCGCGACCGAGGGCAATGTCTCGCTGTTCAATTTCGACGGCCGGCGCGGGGCCATCGGCCGCGTCCCGCGCTATCTGCGCGGGAAGTTCAACATCCGCATCGTCAAGTTCGACGTCGAGACCGAGACCCCGGTGCGGAGCGCCAACGGCTGCTGTATCGAGGCCGCGCCCGGCGAGATCGGCGAATGCATCGGCCACATCGCCAGCGACGCCCGCTCCAACTTCACCGGCTACGCCGACAAGGCCGCCACCGAGAAGAAGATCCTGCACGACGTCTTCGCGAAGGGCGACGCCTGGTTCCGCACCGGCGACCTGATGCGCGCCGACGGCGACGGCTATCTTTATTTCGTCGACCGTATCGGCGACACCTTCCGCTGGAAGGGCGAGAACGTCGCCACCAGCGAGGTGTCCGAACGCCTGTCGGCGGTGGCCGGCGTCAAGGAGGTCAATGTCTACGGCGTGCCGGTGGGCGAGCTGGACGGCAAGGCGGGCATGGCCTCGCTGGTCGTGGGCCCAGAGTTCGAGGTCGACGCCCTGGCCGACTATGTCGACCGTGAGCTGCCGGCCTACGCCCGGCCGATCTTCGTGCGCCTGCAGCCCGAGATCGAGACGACCGGCACCTTCAAGTACCGCAAGATCGACCTGGTCCAGGAAGGCTTCGACCCGGCCAGGATCAAGGATCCGCTGTATTTCCGCGATCCGGCCAAGGGCTATGTGAAGCTGACCAAGGCCGTCCACGCCAAGATCCTGGCGGGCGGCTACCGGCTGTAGAGCCGCTTCGAGGGACCTTTGGCCGCCACCTTCCGGCGACCCTCGGTCGACGCGCATCTAGGGCTGTGGGCGAAGGGCGTTTATCGGCCCGGCGGTGGTTCTAGCGCCGCAATAGGCCTTGGGCGCTCCGGTCGCTGGGCGTAGGATCGAGGTCCTTTCGCGTCTTCGGGCCGAACAGGCGTGACCTCGGCCCGGCCTCGCTTTGCGCGCCGACGATCGGAGGTCATCATGCTCACGGAACAATCCCCGCCCACGGACCCCGCGGGTCCGCTTCCGCAGACCAGCCCGGCAGGGCTCGACGACTTCATGGGCAAGATGGTCGGCGACATGGGGGCGGCGATGTCGGCCGCCCTGGTGCTGCTGGGCGATCACCTGGGGCTCTACCGCGCCCTGGCGGACGGCGGTCCGGCCACGCCTGCCCAGCTGGCGGCCCGCACCGGCACGACCGAGCGGTACATGCGCGAATGGCTCGCCGGCCAGGCCGCCGCCGGCTACGTGACCTATGACGAGGACCAGCATCTGTTCTCCCTGGATCCGGTGCAGACCATGGTGTTCGCCGACGAGGGCGGGCCGGTGTTTCTGGCCGGCGGCTTCGACGTGATCGCCGCCATGTTCCGCGACGAGCCGAAGATCGCCGAGGCCTTCAAGTCCGGCGACGGCGTCGGATGGCACGAGCATCACGCCTGCCTGTTCCGGGGGACCGAGCGGTTCTTCCGGCCGGGCTACAACGCCAACCTGCTGTCGAGCTGGATCCCGGCGCTGGACGGGGTGGAGGCCAAGCTGAAGCGGGGCGCGGTGGTCGCCGACGTCGGCTGCGGCCACGGGGCCTCGACCATCCTGATGGCCCGGGCCTTCCCCAACTCCCGGTTCTTCGGCTTCGACTATCACGCGCCGTCCGTCGACCAGGCCCGGAAGACCGCCGAGGCCGAGGGCGTCGGGGACCGCGCGGTGTTCCAGACCGCGGCGGCCAAGGCCTTCCCGGGCGACCACTACGACCTGGTCTGCATCTTCGACGCCCTGCACGACATGGGCGACCCGGTGGGGGCGGCGGCCCATATCCGCGCCAGCCTCGACCCCGACGGCACGTGGCTGCTGGTCGAGCCGTTCGCCAATGACGAGATGACCGACAACCTCAACCCGGTCGGCCGGATGTTCTACGCGGCCTCGACCATGTTCTGCACGCCGGCGTCGCTGAGCCAGGAGGTGGGGCTGGGCCTGGGCGCCCAGGCCGGCGAGGCGCGGCTGAGGAAGGTCTGCCAGGACGCCGGCTTCACCCGCTTCCGCCGCGTGGCCCAGACCCCGTTCAACCTGGTGTTCGAGGTCCGGCCCTGAGAGGTAGGGCGGGGGCGGGGAGGCGGCCTGGATCGTCAAGTCCCGGGACGATGTTGTGATCGGCCCCGGGGCTGTTTCGCGGACGGGCGGAGGTGTAGATTATCGGGCTTAGTCGGGAGGATAATCTTCGGAGCGCCGTCATGGCCGATCCTCGACACGACCCCACGCCCACGCCTTCCGCGAAGCCCTCCGCCGGGACCGCCCGGGCCCCGCCGGCCGAACCGGCGTCGTTTCAGCCAGCTGGTGAAACCGGCGCGGCGCCCCCCGGCCGGCCGACGGCCGAGGCCAGGGAAGGCGACATCAACCTCACCCAGGAAGGCGGAGACCTGGCCGCGGCCAGCCGTGAGGCGATGCAGGCCTCGACACGCCTGTGGGAGCATGCGTTCGAGCCCTTCCAGGCGTTCCTGTCCAGCATGACGCGCTGGAGCGACGAGTTCTGGCGCGAGGCGGCCAGCGGCCTGCGTCCGGCGATGCTCCCGCGGTTCCTGGGACCGTCGGCGTTCCTGGATCTGCCGTCGGTCGACGTGAAGGAACAGGCCGGCGCCTATCTCGTATCGGTCGAACTGCCGGGCCTGACCGAGAGCGACGTCAGCGTCTCGACCGACGGCGACATGCTCAGGATCCAGGGCCAGAAGCGACGGGAAGAGGGCGAGGCGACCCAGGGCTACCGGCGCAGCGAACGCTGGTTCGGGCAGTTCGAGCGGAGCTTCACCCTGCCGCCCGGCGTGGCCCGGGAGCGGATGACGACCTCGCTGCGCAACGGCGTCCTGGAGATCCTCCTGCCCAAGGTCGACGCGCCGCCGCAGCCCGAGCCGCCCCGGACCGGGGTGCGCCACTGAGGGGCGCGAGGGGGACGCCTATCCCCCGCAGGTCCCTCCGTTCAGCTTGCGCTGATAGGCCTCGGCCAAGCTCATATAGGGCGGCAGGAAGGTGTGCAGCACCACGGGCTTGCCGTCGGTGGTCGCCCCCGCCGCCCCGGCTCGCAGTTCGAAATGCAGGTGGATGGTGGTGGGCGTGCCGCCGAAGTCGTTGGACACCTTGCCCAGCTTCTGGCCGGCCGCGACCGTGTCGCCCTCCTTCACCGCCAGCGCCGCCATCTGCATGTGCAGGTAGCGATAGACCCGGTGCGGCGCGGCCGAGGCGGTCAGGGTGACGGTGTAGCTGCCGATGTCGGTGATCACGCCCGTCTCGGCCGCCACCGCCCAGTACTGGTTCTTCTTGCAGGCGGCCGGCCGGATGTCCTGGCCCTGGTGGCCGGTTCCGCCGCCGGCGCACAGCGGATTGTCGCGCGAGCGGGCCTCGCAGAAGGTGTCGCGCCAGGGCAGGCTGTAATTGGCCTGGTCGCACTGGCCGGTCCCGGCCGGACCCTTGCCGCCGCCGTGGCCGTAGACCTGGGAATTGGCGAAGGCGTCGTCCTGCAGCGGCCAGCACATGGCCGGCGACCACACCGTGCGGTCCAGATAACCGGAACCCTGGCCGGCCGGGATCGCCCCGGCGGGCTCGTGCGCGAAGGTCGCGGGCGACGGGGCGGGCGGCGACGGCGGCTGGGCCGGCGGACCGGGCGCGGGCGGGATCGGCTCGCTGGACGGCTGCTCGGCGCCGCCGTCGGACGGCGGGTCGTCGGGCGTCGGCGGGCCGGGCTGCGGCGAGGCCGGCGTCTTGACCTCGCCGCCGGGACCGGTCTGGGCGGGCTTGGTCTTGTCGTCGCAGGACCCCAGCGCCAGGGCCAGGACCAGGGGAGACAGCAGCAGCAGCCTGCGCATCGCCTCAGCCCCCCAGGCCGGCGGCGGCGCGGGCGGCGGCGCCCATCACCACGGCCGTGGTCTTGGCGGCCAGGCCGCGGGCGTAGTTGTCGTCGGCGCAGCGCGGGTCGGTCGGCGCGTCGCAGCGCACCTCGACCGTGTAGAGCACGCCGTAGCGCACGAAACTGATCAGCTGGCCGTCGACCGTGCGCTGCGAGGTCGCGCCCTCCGGTCCCATGGGAGTGATCTTCAGCGGGGTGTCGGCGGGCAGGGGGACCACGGCGGTCGTGCCGCTCAGCGAGACGCCCGCGCCCGGCGCGTCGGCGGTGATCGTATAGTAGTCGCCGAACGAATAGATCCGCGCCCCGGCCGTCAGGTCGGCGTCGGTGGGCAGCAGGATCGGCACGCGGGTCATGTCGACGGCGGCCGGGTTCAGGTTGGGGGCGGGATTGGTCCCGCCGGTCTGGCGCAGGCCGCCGATCGCCGCCTTCCAGTCGACCTGGCCGCCGCGCGGCGGGGCCCGGTTCAGAACGGCCAGGCCGGGCCGCCGCGTCGGCGTCGGCGCCGCCGCACCCGTCGTCGGGTCGATCCGCGTCTGGGACAGCGCCGCCCCCAGCGCTCCCGCCGCCAGGATTCCGCCCAGCACCAAACCCGTCGCCAGTCGCATGAGAGCCCCCTCGCATCACGCCGTTATCCCGACCATAGGGCGCCCAAGCGCTGCTGTTAACCAGGGTTAACGCCGAGCGCTTCGCCGCCTCCCGGGGGCGACGCGATTGAACGCGGGCCGCTTCCTGTCTATATGGCCGGGACCAATCACGGGTCATGTGTGTGGCGACCCGGGAAATCCCGAAGCGTTTCAAAAAGATAAGGGGATATCGCCATGCTGTTGACGATGATGAAGGCCAAGCTTCACCGGGCCACCGTCACCCAGGCCGATCTCGACTACGAAGGCTCGATCGCCATCGACACCGACCTGCTCGAGGCCGCCAACATCCTGCCCAACGAGCAGGTCGACGTGCTGAACATCACCACCGGCGCGCGCTTCACCACCTACGCCATCGCCGCGCCGCGCGGCTCCAGGGTCATCGGCGTCAACGGCGCGGCCGCCCGCCTGGTGCAGAAGAACGACACGGTGATCGTGGTCAGCTACTGCCAGATGCCGGCCGAGGAGGCCCGCAACTACGCCCCGACCGTGGTGCTGCTGGAAGACGGCAACCGCATCAAGAAGGCCGCCTGACCATGCGTCGTCCCGCCGTCCTGCTGATCGCGGCGGGCCTCGTCCTCGCCGCACCCCTCGCCAGCTGCTCGCCCAGGCTGCCCAAGGGCGTCGACGAGCAGCAGCTGTCGGAAGCCGTCGGCCGCGCCATCGGCGGGCCCAACACCTGCGTGCTGCTGGCCGACAAGGCCGGCAAGGTGGTCTGGACCGGCGGCGGCTACATCACCTGCGCCCGCAACCTGCCGACCTGCGACGGCGCGACCACCACGGCCCAGACCGTGCTGGAAGGCGCGATCGGCAAGCCGGCCCGCTTCGCCAGCTGCCCGTCGGGGCCCGGCGCCAACACCGTCGGCTGGGCCACGGGGCCCGTGCCGGTCGGGGCGGGCAAGCCGGACCGGGGCCTGTCCTATGTCGCGGTGATGGAGGGCGAACGCGCCCTGCCAGGCCGCGAGGTCCAGGAGCGGGTCGAAGAGGCGTTCGCGAAGGCGGGGCTCTAAAGTTCCTTCTCCCCTTGCGGGGCGAGGTGTCGGCGAAGCTGACGGATGAGGGGGCTCTCGGAAATCAAAAGCCGCGTCCGGTCTTTCGACAGGGCGCGGCTTCTGCAGTCTTCAACCCCTCACCCGACCCCGGCTTTCGCCGGGGCCGCCCCCTCCCGCAAGGGAAGAGGGGGCCCGGGTGACTATTTCGCCAGCTCGTACGTCGCCGAGACGTCGATCCGCACCTTCAGCTCGCCGGCCGAGACCGGGCTGCTGTCGGCGGCCATCTCGCGCTTGGCCATGGCGGCGTACATCGGCATCGGCGGGGCGGGGGTGTAGCCGCCGCCCTCGCCCAGGCTGACCAGGCGGACGATCTTGTAGCCGGCGGCCCGGGCGTAGAGGTCGGCCTTGGCCTGCAGGGCCTTGACCGCGTCCAGCCGCGCCGCGTCCTCGGCCGCCTGCGGGTCCTGCAGGCCGAAGCTGATTCCGCCCACGTTGGTGGCCCCGGCGTTGACCGTGGCGTCCACCGTCTGGCCCAGCTTGGCCAGGTCGCGCACCTGGATCGTCACCTGGTTGCTGGCCTGGTAGCCGTTCAGCTTGGGCGGCTCGTTCTGCACGTAGACATATTGCGGATTGACGTTGAGGCCCGAGGTCTGGATGTCGCGCTCGGCGATCCCGGCCTTCTTCAGCGCCGCGACGACCTTGGTCATCTGGGCGGCGTTGGCCGACAGGGCTCCGGCGGCGGTGGGGGCGTCGGTCTGGACGCCCAGGGTGATGGTCGCCAGGTCCGGGGTCACCTTGCTCTCGCCAAAGGCCGACAGGTTCAGCGTCGTGGCGCGGAAGGCCGCGTCGGCGGTCTGGGCCTGGGCGGGCAGGGCGGCGGCGGAGGCCAGCAGGGCGCCGGCCAGGGCGATGCCCAGGGGGAAGGACGCCGCCAGGGGGAGCGAGCGGCGGGCGGTGGGGGCGGTCATAGTGGTCGTTCTCCATGCGGCTGGGGGACAGGCGCCGCGACCTTGATCGTCCCGTCCGCCGGCCCCGGCAAGCGGAACCGACGACGGACGGTGGCATTCCTGACAGGCTCAACCTGAACCGGACCTTTAAGCCGCGTGCAGCCCATGCTAATCGACGCGTCCTCCCGCGCTCCGTTTCTGGAGCGGGGCGCGCCGCGCGCAACGGGGGCCTGTAGCTCAATGGTTAGAGCCGACCGCTCATAACGGTCTGGTTGGGGGTTCGAGTCCCTCCAGGCCTACCAAACTTCCATCATAAAATATTGAAACAATTGGGTAATTATGGATTTTTGTCTAACCCCGATCTTGCTATCCCCGGTAGTTGAACAGAAACCGGGCCCGCTTCTTTGGCCGGATCGCGCTGGAGCGGACCTTTCGAACGTCTGAGAAGGGTGGTGGGCTCAACTGGTGAACGCAACACGCTAACTTTTCTTCGGAGAGGGAGCGTGGGTGATGAAGCAGCGGCGTCGCATCTACTACTCGGCGGCCCAGCGGGCTGAAATCTGGGATCGCTGGAAGGCCGGCGAGTCGATGAGTTCGATCGGACGACGGTTTGATCGGGAGTCCTGTCCCTCTGGGGGAGCGTGTCTTTCGGCGTCTGTCCCCGGCGGATAGCGAACAGAGTTCAGCAATTTCAGGAGCTTGAACTTTCTCGACCCCAATCTGTCCCCACCCCTTCAAACCACCCTGATAATGACCTCACCTGAAGGCACGGGGAGGGCGCGAGGCCAGCGACCGATGCGGTCTTCAGGGGTGGACGAGCGGGGCTTGTCGGCGGCGCGTGAGTTTGCGGTCGGCGAGCTTAATCAGAGGGCGAGGGACGTAAGCTCGCCCATCGGGGTCTTCGCGCTGGAAGGCTCCGCCCGTCGTGGGGTTCGCTCCGGTCCTGGTTGGCTCACTCCCGCCTCTGAAATCAAGCGGTGCACAGATCCAGCGGGAACAACCGGGTGGGGTGAAGGGCGGAAAAGGCCCGCGCGCCCCGGCCTTGCGGATAACGGCTCCACGCGAAGCGCCTGACTTCGTCGAAACGGTA
>Ga0065165_1001556_pt1 | contig 23823 bp, 21 predicted proteins | sample AraplaMF_Cvi_mMF_FD_63813 | JGI IMG/M metagenome (GOLD analysis project Ga0065165, IMG submission 63813) | Arabidopsis root microbial communities from the University of North Carolina, USA - plate scrape MF_Cvi_mMF (version 2) (version 3) | ecosystem: Host-associated > Plants > Roots >... | reverse complement strand
GGGGGCGTTTGCCGATGGGTCACTGATTCGCCCGTAAGTGAGCGTTTTCGAACAGAAATCCCTCCATTTTGGCGCTTTCGTACAATCCAGAGGGTCCTTTGAGGTGTACGACGGACTCCCGACCCGAAGTGTTTCCTCATTACGAGGAAAGTTTTTTGAGCCCGGCTGGGACCTCCCGGCCGGGCTCTTTTTTGCCTCGCACCGTCTCTGTCGCGCACGACCCTTTTCCGGATCGGCAAAGCAGAGGTCGAACGAAACAAGATGGGCGAAAGCAGCCGTCGCCAGACCGCCGTCCGGAGCGTCGGGCTTGCGTCAGCTCGCGGCGAACGCCCGCGCCACGGCACTGGTCCGCTCGCGCCCGAGCCGGGCGTTGAGCCAGCCGGCTGTCTCGACGAGCTTGCTGATATCGACCGGCATCGCGTCGCCCAGCGCGTAGGCGACATCCTCGCTCGCGACATTGCCCGCAGCGCCCGGAGCGAAGGGGCAGCCGCCGGTGCCGCCAATCGCGGCGTCGACCGTCACCGCGCCCGCCCGCACCGCCGCCATGACATTGGCGACGCCCATGCCGCGCGTGTCGTGGAAATGCACCCGGAGCGGCAGTGGCGCGATCGCCGCGGCGACCGCGGCCGCCAGCCGCTCGACTTCGCCCGGGCGCGCGATACCGATCGTGTCAGCGATGGCGACCTCGATCGATCCGGCCGCGGCGATGCGGCGCGCCATCTCGACCACGCGGGCGGGGTCCACCGCGCCCTCGAACGGGCAACAGAACGCCACCGCGATTGTCGCCTGCGCCGGCCGGCCCTGCTCCTGGCAGAAGCGCAGCACGTCGCATGCCATGTCGAGCGACGTTTGCGCGTCCATGCCCTGGTTGCGCATGCCGAACGTGTCGCTGGCGGCGCAGACCAGCCCGATCTCGTCGACCGCCGTCTCCAGCGCCCGCAATGCCCCGCGCTTGTTGAGCACCAGCCCGACATAGCGCGCCGCCCCGGGCGTCAGGCTGGCGACGACCGCCTCGGCATCGGCCATCTGCGGCACCTTGCCTGGATGGACGAAGCTCGCGACCTCCAGCCGCCGCGCGCCAGCATCGATCGCGCGGCGGATCAGCTCGACCTTGTCGGCAGTCGGCAGGGTCCGCGGCTCGTTCTGCAGGCCGTCGCGCGGGGAGACCTCGACCAGCTCGATCCTGTTCATCGTACGCCCAGTCCTCTGGCAATGATTCCCCGGAGAATCTCGCGCGTGCCTCCGCGCAGCGAGAAGCTCGGCGCGCTCATCATCGTATAGGCCAGCACGGCGAGCAGGTCGCGCGTCGATTCCCGGTCCGGCTCGGCGTCGACCAGAGTGCGGGCGATCTCGGGCAGGTCCTGCTCGAAAGTGGCTCCGAGATCCTTGACGATCGCGGCATGGGTCGAGGCGTCCTGATGCGCTTCGAGCAGGGTCGCGACGCCGCGCGACAGGCGGCGCAGGGTCAGCAGGTGCGCGGTGAGCCGGCCGATCGTCATCTGCGCCAGCTCGCTGTCGCTGCCCCGCAAGGCGTGGATCAGCTCGAGCAGCAGCTGGATCGAGGACAGGAAACGCTCGGGCCCGCTCCGCTCGAACGCCAGCTCGCTCATCACCTGGTTCCAGCCGCCGCCCTCGCTGCCGATCAGCGCGCCATCGGGCAGGAAGGCATTGTCGAAATGCACTTCGTTGAAATGGTGCTGGCCGGCGAGGTCGAGGATCGGGCGCACGGTCATGCCCTCGGTCGCCTTCATGTCGACGAGCAACTGGCTCGTGCCCTTGTGCCGGTCCGCGGGCGAGCCCGAGGTACGGCAGAACAGGATCATGTAATCGGCTTCGTGCGCGTTGGTGGTCCAGAGCTTGGTGCCGGTGACGCGCCAGCCACCCGCGACCCGCTCGGCGCGCGTGCGCACCGCGGCGAGATCTGAGCCGGAATCGGGCTCGCTCATGCCGATGCAGAAGACGCAGTCGCCTGCGGCGATGCGCGGCAGGATCGCGGCCTTTTGCTCTTCGGTACCGAATTTGAGCAAGGTCGGGCCACTCTGCCGGTCGGCGATCCAATGCGCCGAGACGGGGGCTCCGGCGGCGAGCGTCTCCTCGACCACCACATAGCGTTCGAAGCTCGACCGCTCGTGCCCGCCATATTGTTTCGGCCAGGTCATGCCGAGCCAGCCGCGCGCGCCCAGCGCCTTGCTGAAGCCGCGGTCGAAGCCGTTCCAGCTCTCGGCGCGCTGTAGCGGGGTGCGATCGACGATCCTTTCGGCGAGGAAGGCGCGGACTTCGCCACGCAATTGCTCGGCGGCGTCGTGGCGGGGCGGGGAAGAGAAGTGCAGCATGGGCCTCAAACCGACGTGATGAAGGGCCAATAGCCCGCTTTGTCGTGGGCGAGAGCGGCCTGACCGAGCCGGCGCGTCCAGTGCGCCGCGCTGCCGAACTCGTCGCGCCAGCTCCACAGGGCCGTAGTGAACCAATGCAGCCGATGCTCCTCGGTGAAGCCGATCGCACCGTGGAGCTGGTGCGCGATACCGATGGCGATGCCCGCGGCTTCGGAGATGCGGGTGCGGGCGGCGGCGATGGCGACGGTGGTCTGCGGGCTGGCGCCAGCGAAAGCCTCGGCAGCGAGATCGGCCGCGGCGGAGGCGGCGGCTGCCTCGCTGGCGAGACGGGCGAGCGAATGCTGCACCGCCTGGAAATTGGACAGCGCGCGCCCGAACTGCACGCGCTCGGTGACGTGCGCTACGGTCAGCGCAACGAGAGTTTGCATCGCGCCCGCCATCGCCAGCGCACGGACCAGTGCCCCGGCTTCGAGCAGCGAGGTGCCGGGCAGCAGCGCGATCTGCGCGGGGCCTTCGATCGCCATCCGGTCACGCGGCATCTCCGCGAGGTTGCTGCCTTGCCCGAGGGTGCGGAAGCCGGAGGTCACCAGCCCGACCTGTCCACCATCTTCGACCAGCAGCGCCGCGGCGTTACGGCCCCAGGCGACGCGGTCGGGCTCGCCGACGGCGGTATCGTCTTCGAGCGTGATGCCCGCGCCTTCAGGTACCAGCGCGATGACGCCTTCCGTCACCGGCAGTCCGGCACGCGCCAGCAGTGCGTTGCCGATCATCGTCTCCGCGAGTGGGAGCGGTACGGCGTGGCGGCCGAGTAGTCCGATCAGCGCGAGTCCTTCCGCTAGCGGAACGCCGAAGCCCTGCTCGCCCTCGACCAGAGCCAGCGGCAGGCCTTGCGCGACCGCCGCGTCCCACGCGTCTTGCGGCCATTCGCCCGCGCGTGCCGCGCGCATCGCGGCATCGTCGAACTGCTCGACGAGCAGCCGTTCCGTCATGTCGAGGAGCAACGCGCCCGTATCGCTCAACCCATCCTCCGTGCCTGTTCGGCGACTGGCCCTCGTTCATAGCGGGCTATGATTTGCATGCAATCCTTGTTTGACTGTCGACGCGGTGACGCTTCAAATTTCCAGATAAAGCTTGGCTTTCCGTGGTGCGCCTGCACAAGTGATGTCCGCAAATGTGGATGCAAAATCGCTTCAAACCTGCCGAAGTATGCATCCAGCCTACCGCATTCCGGCGATTTAGCCGCGGGGGTGATCTCGAAAATCGTGGAAATTCGCCAGCCAGGCCTGCAGCTTCCGTGCTGCAGGTGCGTATTCCCTCTCGCGCATCGTTGTCGCTTTGGCCTAGAGAAAAGGGACGCGCGGCCCTACAGGGGCGCCAGGGGGATAAGCACAGGAAGTAGAATGCGAATGGGCCTGATGGAAAAGCGACGCAGCTGGATTGCGCGGCCGGTATCGGCGCTGGCGATCGCCGCGATGCTGATCGGAACCCCCGGTCTGGCACAGCAGGCGCCCAAGGCGCCCAAGTCGACCCCGACGCCGCAATCGACCCCGACTCCGGAGGCGACGCCCAATCCGCAGGCCACGCCTCCGGCCGCGCCGCTGCCGCCGCCCGTGCCGGTGGTACTGCCGACGTTGAGCCCCGCCCAGGCGGCGCAGCTCGCGACCTTGCTCACCCCGGCCTATCTCGCACAGGGGCTGCGCTATTCGAACGAGGGCAAGGCCGCGCTGCCGACCGACAATGACGGACTGGTGCGTGCGGCACTCGATTATGCCCATGCCGTGCATGGCGGACGGCTCGATGCGGAGGATTTCCAGAACAATTGGGGCATGCGCCCGGCCGCCTATGACCCGCTCCCGGCCTTTGCCGATGCGGTGAAGCGCGACCGGCTGGCGAGCTGGATGACGTCGCTGGCGCCGGCCTATGCCGGCTATGACGGGCTGCGGAAGGGGCTGATCGCCTATCGCGCGATCGACGCCGCGGGCGGCTGGCCCAAGCTCGCCGCCGGCCCTGATCTGGGCGCCGGCGCGAGCGGCCCGCGGGTGCTCGCGCTGCGCAAGCGGCTCGCGATCGAGGACAACCAGGTCGCCGCTACCGGCGACAGCTTCGACGCCGAGCTGACCGAGGCGGTCAAGCGCGCGCAGCGCCGCTACGGGCTCAACCCCTCGGGGCTGGTCTCGACCCAGACACTCGCCGCCTTGAACGTGCCGGCCTCGGACCGCGTGCGCCAGATCATGGCGAACATGGAGCGCTGGCGCTGGCTGCCGCAGGATCTGCTCAAGCGGCGCATCCAGGTGAACATCGCCGCGGCGATCCTCACCCTGTACGACAACGACCAGCCGATCGCTTCGATGAAGGCGGTCACCGGCCGGCCGGGCGACGAGACGCCGATGCTCCAGTCGGCAATCCACTCGATCGTGCTCAATCCGCCGTGGAACGTGCCCGCGGGCATCGCCGCCAAGGAGCTGTTCCCCAAGGGGCCGGCCTATCTCAGGGCGCATGGCTTCAAGGTGATCGGCGAGGGTGCGAACCGGCGGCTGCAGCAGCAGGCCGGCACGCAGAGCGCGCTCGGCCGCTACAAGTTCGATTTCGACAATCCGTACGCCGTCTATCTGCACGACACGCCGAGCCAGGCGACCTTCTCGAGCTTCAGCCGGCTCGCCAGCCATGGCTGCGTGCGGCTCGAGAAGCCGGCCGAGCTCGCGCAGTTCCTGCTGCAGACCGATCCCGTGTGGGGCCAGCCGGGCGCGATCGACGCGGCGATCGACAAGGGCGACACCTTGCGCGTCAAGCTGAGCGAGCCGGTTGCGGTCTATCTCTTCTACTGGACCAGCTATGCCAGCGCGAACGGCGTGATGAACTTCCGCGGCGATCCCTATGGCTGGGACAAGGTGCTCGCCGAGAAGATTGAGGCGCGCGCCGCGGCCCGCGCCGCCGTACCTACCGTGACCACCGCTTCGCGCTGAGGAGAAGACATGTCGAAGTTCCGCATCCACGCCGCCCTGCTGCCGCTCGGCATCGCCGCGCTGGCGCTCGCCGGCTGTTCGGGCGGCTCCAATACCGACGTGGTACCCGAGAACAGTGCCAGCAGCGAGCCCGTGGGCAATATCGATGCCCTGCCGCCGCTCAACGAGTCGACGCCGACCCCGCAACCGACCGTCAACACCGCTGCTACCGCCGCTCCGGCGGTCAGCCCGCCGACGGGTGGCACGTTCGGCACGCCCGACGCGCAGACCTATGACGATGCCGATGCCACCGGCCTGACCTCGAAGGTCCCGCCGGCCGAGCCGACGCCCGAGGAAACCCAGCCGGCCGAGCAGAAATAAGCCGTGCCGCCCCCTTCCGTGCGGGAGGGGGTTCGCACCTCAGGCGAAGATCGACTCGAGGTCGCCCGGCGCCACGCCGTCCTTCACCTCGCGCAATTCGACATAGGCGCTGGCGAGCAGGACGGCGCTGAACATGCCGCTCGCGGCGGTGGTGACCGCACCGGTCAGCACCGGCAGCACCGGCCCTTCCGACGCGCTCATCAGCCGGTTCATCAGCCCGGCGGGGATGGCTAGCACGAGCATGGCGATCGTGCCGATCAGCACGAGCAGGAACATCTTCCAGCGCATGCCGCTCGTCAGCTCGATGCTGCGTCCGAAGCTCTCGAACAGTCCCTGGCGCTCGGCGACATAGGCCGGCACTGCGGCGGAGAGCAGCACATAGACGAAGCAGATCGGCGCCAGCGTCACCAGCGCCGCGGTGACCGCGAACAATATGCCGCCCTCGTAGGGAAGCGCGGTGTTGACCAGCACGAAATAGCCCGGGATCAGCACGGTGAGCCCCGTCAGCAGCAGCGCGAGCCAGGTCAGTAGCACGATGCCGCATACCGGCACCGCCAGCCGCAGCGCGGCGCGCAGACAGGCGCCGAAACCAATACGCTCACCAGCGAGGGTCGCCACCGTGCCGCGTGTCACCGCGGCCTGCAGCAGACCGGCCGCGATCAGCGTGACCAGCAAAGTCAGGCCCGAGCGCTGAAATACGACTGTTGCGTCGTTGAAGCTGCCGTCGAGCCCGGTCGTCGAGCCGGTCAGCCAGAAATTGATCGCGAAATTGGGCACACCGGCAAGCAATGCGGCCAGCCCGAGATACAGGCCGGGATTGCCGCCGATCACTTCGAAGCTGCGCGAAATTACGCGCGCAATGTCGAATTTTTCGCTGTCCCGTTCCGCCACCTGCAATCCCCCCTGTGCGGCAAGCATGCCGAACGCGCACGAGGCTGAAAAATCCGGACAGCGCTGTCCAGTCCCAATTTGTATGCTTTTCACGCCCACGCCGCTCCATTAAGACCGCGTGCCGGGGGGACGTGTGACAGGTAGTATCGCGACAGCGCAAAAGGTCGCCGAAGCGCATGCGAAGCTGCGTGCGCGGTCCGATATCCAGTTCGATTTTCCCCCGCCGAAGCCGCCTTCACCACCGCCCGAGTGGCTCAAATGGCTGGCTCGACACCTCGACTTCACCATGCCCGGCGGATCTGTGTTGTTCTGGGTGCTGATCGGCGTGATCGGCGCGGCGATCCTGTTCCTTGTCGCGCGCTGGCTGAGTCGGCTCGAGCGCCGCGCGAAGGTCGAGGCCGAAGCCGAGGCGGATGTCGCGACATGGCGGCCGGAGGAGAAGGCAGCACGCGCGCTGCTCGCCGAGGCCGACGCGATGGCCGAGGCCGGCAATTTCGGCGAGGCGGTGCATCTGCTGCTCCAGCGCGGACTGGAAGACATCGTCCGCCGCCGTCCGCGGCTGCTGCGTCCGGCGCTCACCAGCCGTGAGATCGCCGCGCTCGATGCCCTGCCGCGGCTGGTGCGCAGCACCTTCACGACCATGGCCGCGGCCGTGGAGCGCAGCCTGTTCGCCGGCCGCGCCATCACCCGCGCCACCTGGGAGGAAGCGCGCGCCGCCTATACCGAATTCGCGCTGCCGGGATCCTGGGCATGAGCGACGCCTCGTCCAATTCGGCCAGCCCGTTCGCGGCGCGGACCATCGCGATCCTCGTCGCGGTGCTGCTGGCGTCGCTGCTCGCCTGGGCTTTGCTTTCGGCGTATTCGGACGACATGCAGTCGGGCCGCAACGGTTCGAACCATGCGCTGTCGACCTCGGCAGTGGGCTTTGCCGGTGTCGTCGATCTGGTGCGTCTCAGCGGCGGCAAGGTCGATCTGGTGCGGCAGGATCGCGAACTGGACGATCCGCGCTTGCTCATCCTCACCCCGTCGCCGATGTCCGATCCCGACGCGATCGGCCGGATCTTCGCACGCCGCACCGATCTGCCGACTCTGGTGGTGCTGCCCAAATGGATGACGCAGCGCATGGCGAGCAACCCGGCCTGGGTGCGCCGCGTCGGGCCGCTGCCGGCAATGCTCATCCTCGGGCCGCTCGAGAAGACGGTGCAGGGAGCCCAGCTGGCGCGCGCGCCGGAGGGTGCCTTCCAGGAAATCCGCGCCGACGAGATGCAGACGATCGTGGCAGGTAGCCACGGCGGCGCGCTGCTCGCGCGCATCGGCGATGCCCCGCATTATGTGCTGTCCGACCCCGACCTGCTCAACAATATGGGGCTGAAGACCGAGGCCGGAGCGCAGCGCGCGATGCAGTTGCTCGGCAAGGTTTCCGACGGCCGCGAGATCCGCTTCGACCTCACGCTCGCCGGCTTCGCGCGCAGCCCCAATCTGTTCAGGCTCGCCTTCGAGCCACCCTTCCTGCCGCTGACTTTGTGCCTCGCGCTCGCTGCCGGCCTCGCCGTGCTCCACGCGCTGCGCCGCTTCGGTCCGGCACAGCCGGAAGAGCGGGCGGTAGCGTTCGGCAAGCGTGCGCTGGCGGAAAATGGCGCGGCGTTGCTGCGGCTCGCGCGGCGGCGGCACAAGACCGGCGGCCGCTACGCCGTGCTCACCCGCGATGCCGTCGCCACCGCGACCGGCGCGCCGCCGGGGCTGAGCGGTGACGCGCTCGACCGCTATCTCGACCGGCTGACGCCCGACAGTGAGCCGTTCACCAGCATCGCCACGCGCGCCGCGCGTGCATCCGATACGCGCCGGCTGCTCGCCGCCGCGCGCGACCTCTATCATTGGAAAAGGACCGTCACGCGTGAACATTGAGGAAGTGAAGGCGCTGGGCGACGCGATCCGCGCCGAGGTCGCCAAGGCGGTGATCGGCCAGGCCGAGGCGGTCGACCTGATGCTCGTCGCGTTGTTCGCCTCGGGCCATATCCTGCTCGAAGGTCCGCCGGGCACCTCGAAGACCTTTCTCGCGCAGTGTTTCGCGCGTGCGGCGGGGCTCGATTACGGACGCATCCAGTTCACCCCCGACCTGCTGCCCGGCGACATCCTCGGCTCGAACCTGTTCAACTTCCAGACCTCGTCCTTCACGCTGACGCGCGGGCCGATCTTCACCGAGCTGCTGCTCGCCGACGAGATCAACCGCACTCCGCCCAAGACGCAGGCGGCCCTGCTCGAGGCGATGCAGGAGCGCACGGTCACGATCGACGGCGTCGATCATGCCCTGTCGAATCGCTTCATGGTGGTGGCGACGCAGAACCCGATCGAGAATCAGGGCGTCTATCCGCTGCCCGAGGCGCAGCTCGACCGCTTCCTGTTCAAATATGAGCTCGGCTATCCGAGCGCCGAGGAGGAGCGCCGCATCGTTGCCGCGCATGGCAGCCGCTTCGGCATGCCCAAGCCCGAGGATTGGGGCGTGACCCGCGTCGCGGACGCGGCGACCATCTCCGCCGCCGCCGATGTCGCCTCGGCCAATCTGCTTGCCGACGAAGTGACCGACTATGTCGTCGGCCTCGTCCGCGCGACGCGCAGCACCGGCGACCTGCAGACCGGCGCCTCCCCGCGCGCCGCCGCCACGCTCGCCGCCGCTGCCCGCGCGCGTGCCGCGCTCGACGGGCGGGACTATGTGCTGCCCGACGACGTCAAGGCGCTCGCCCCCGCGGCGCTGCGCCACCGTGTGATCCTGTCGCCCGCGGCCGAGATCGACGGGCGGAAGGTCGACGACATCATCGCCGCGCTGATCGAGCAGGTCGAGGCGCCGCGTTGATCATCCCGACACGCCGCGCTGTGCTGCTGATGGCCGCCGGGGCCCCGGTGGCGCTGTTGATCGGCGTGTTCGCTCCGCAGAACTGGCTGGCCGGCATGGCCTGGGCGCCGGTGCTGCTGGGGCTGATGGTGATCGACTGGGCACTGGCCGCGCTTGCGCCCGAGATTGATGTCACCGCGCCAGGCGCGGTCGAGATCGGCGCGCCGCTGCTGGTCGAGATCAGCATCGTGCCCCGTCGCGAGATTCCGCGCGGGCTCGAACTGGCACTCGGCACCGGGCCGAGGCTGCGGGTGCCCGGCGACGGCCGTATCGCCGTGAAGGGCGGCGAGCAGAAACTGACGATCGCGCTCGCCACGCAGCGCCGTGGGCTCGATCGGATCGAGACCCTGTGGAGCCGCTGGACCGGGCCGCTCGGGCTGATCTGGCGCCAGCAGCGCGAGACACTCGACCGCGAAGTGCGCATCACCCCCGACATCCGTCCGGTGCGCGACAATGCGCAATGGCTGCTGCGCCACGCCCAGCAGGGCGAGATGGCGCGGCAGGACCGTGGCGAGGGCATGGAGTTCGAGGCGCTCAGCGAATGGCGCACGGGCATGGACCGTCGCTCGATCGACTGGAACCATTCGGCGCGCCACCTGCAGTTGCTCGCGCGCGAGACGCGGATCGAACGCAACAACAATATCGTGTTCGCGATCGACGCCGGTCGCGTAATGAGCGAACCGGTTGCCGGCCTGCCGCGTGTCGACCGTGCCACCAGCGCGGCGTTGCTCGCCGCCTATGCCGCGCTCAAGCTCGGCGACCGCGTGGCATTGTTCGGCTATGATTCGCGCCCGCGCATCGCCTCGGGCATGGTGCAGGGACTGCGCGCCTTTCCTTTGGTCCAGCGGCTCGCCGCCGAGCTCGACTACAGCACCGCCGAGAGCAACCACACGTTGGGGCTCGCCACACTGACCGGCGATCTCAACCGCCGCTCCTTGGTGGTGGTGTTCACCGAATTCACCGACCAGACCGGCGCCGAGCTGATGATGCGCGCCGCGTCGAGCCTGCTCCAGCGCCATCTGCTGCTGTTCGTGGTGATCGCTGACGACGAGCTCGAGGCACTGGCGGCGGCCGAGCCGCGCGAGGTCGATGACGTCTCGCGTGCGGTGACCGCGGCGGCTTTGCTGCGTGAGCGGCGGCTGGTGATCTCGCGCCTCAGGCATCTCGGCATCCACGTGCTCGAGGCGCGGCACGACGAGATCGGGCCGGCGCTGGTCCGGCAATATCTCGACTTCAAGCGAAGGAACCTGTTGTGAGTCCCGCCGGCACCGTCGCCTCACCGCTGCTCGAGAATAGCGGTGCCCGCTTCCGCGCGGCGCGCCGCGTCGATTGGGAGCGGCTCGAGACCCTGCTCGACCGGATCGAGAAGCGATCGGCCTCGGCGTTGTCGAACGAGGATTTGTTCGAGCTGCCGGTGCTCTATCGCGCCACGCTCTCCTCGCTCTCGGTCGCGCGCGAGACCTCGCTCGACGCGGATCTCGTCGCCTATCTCGAGGCGCTGTCGACCCGCGCCTATTTCATTCTCTACGGCGTGCATGCACCGCTTCACACGCGCATCGCGCGCTTCTTCGCGCGCGACTGGCCCGAGGCGGTGCGCGGCCTGTGGCGTGAGACGCTGGTTTCGGTGGCGATCACCCTGGTCGGCGCGATCGCCGGATATTTCCTCGTGCTGGCCGATCCGGCCTGGTTCTACGCGATAGTCGACGGTGGCTACGCGGCCGGGCGCGACCCGAGTTCCTCCGCGGAAGCCCTGCGCGAGGCCCTTCATGGCGAAGCAGGCAACGGATTGGCTGTCTTTGCCGCTTATTTGTTTACGCATAATGCTCAGATCGCGATCATGTGCTTTGCGCTGGGCTTCGCATTTGCTGCCCCGACAATATTGTTGCTGATCCAGAATGGCTGTGTTCTGGGCGCCTTCTTCGCCGTCTACGGACCCAAGGGATTGGGACTGGAGTTGGCGGCTTGGCTCTCTGTGCATGGTACGACCGAATTGTTCGCCATCATCCTCGCAGGCGGAGCGGGCATGCGAATCGGAATGGCTGTCGCATTCCCCGGCCGGAGGACGCGGCTTCAGTCAGCGGTTCAAGCCGGGCGCTCGGCCGCACTGGTCATGCTTGGCGTGGTCGTAATGCTCGTTGTCGCTGGATCGCTTGAAGCGTTCGTGCGCCAACTCGTCTCCAACGATATCGCCCGCGCGACGATCGGTGCGACAATGCTGCTGTTCTGGCTAGCTTATTTTTATCTGCCTCGGCGCAGCGGGGTTGATCATGGCTAGTCGCGCCACGTCTCGAGCACCTTCGCGTTTCGAGCGCAGTTTCGTGACGCCGGAGGGCGTCGATTTGCGGTTGCGCCTCGCCAGCGCCGGCGCGCGCGCCGGCGCCTTCATGATCGACGCAGCGATCATGTTCGTGGGGCTGATAGCCGTAACGATCCTGCTGATTGTGGTGGGCGCAAACGGACCGATCGGCAGCGGCGAGGTGATCGGTATCTTGTGGCTGCTGGGCTTCTTTATACTGCGCAACGGTTATTTCCTGGGCTTCGAGCTGGGCGCGCGCGCGGCGACACCAGGCAAACGCGCATTGGGGTTGCGCGTCATCGCGCGAGATGGTGGCCGTCTGACCGGCGGGGCATTGATCGCACGCAACACCCTGCGTGAGCTGGAAGTCTCGCTGCCGCTGACCGGAGCGCTTGTCGCGTGGTTCACCAGCCTGACCGGTTCGTCGGACCGCTGGGCGGCGCTGGCGGGGCTGCTCTGGGTCTGCGTCTTCCTGTTCTTCCCCCTGTTCAACCGCGACCGGCTCCGCGTCGGCGATCTCGTCGCGGGAACGTGGGTGGTGCACACGCCGCGCCGCCGGCTCGGCCATTCGATGGTCGATACGCACCATGCCCCGCGCTTCGTGTTCACCGAGGAGCAACTCGGTGCCTATGGCGAGTATGAACTCAAGACACTCGAGGATGTGCTGCGCCGCGAGGAGGAACTGGCGCTGATCGTGGTGGCGCGCAGCATCCGCACGCGCATCGGCTGGACCGGGCCCGAGGATGACGATTACGGCTTCCTCCATGCCTATTACGCGGCGCTCTGCCAGCGGCTCGAACGCAACATGCTGTTCGGCAAACGCCGCCGCGACAAGTATGATCGCGGCTGACTTGTAAACCTGCGCGGAGCCGAAAGCGGCTTCGCCGTCGGGTCTTTCGCATCAATCTGGTGTAAATATAGCGCCTGCGCGAACGATGAGTCGCGTCTGATTATGTGGCGTTCATGTCACGATCAACGGTTGGCCGCTCGTGGTGAGTAAGTTGGTTGGCTTGATAAAATATACGTCACGTATATTGCTGGAGTCTCATTTTAAGAACAGTGATGTTGCGCGCAAGCAACCATGGATGATGTTGCAATGTTTCCATGGTGTTTCTTGTACCAATTGATGCTCTGCGCGTGTTTATTTCCCTGCATTAGCCGCGCCGGTACGGGCTCTCCCCGCATGGGGCGCCCGCGACCAGGGTGTCGCGAGCAGGGAGAATGGACAAATGAAACGCAATCGTCGGATCGAGCTGGCTGGGAACGTCTCGATCATGGGGCTGGCGTTGATGGCGGCGTCGCCCGCCATGGCACAGGACCAGTCGTCCGCGGAAGCGCCTGCGCCCGCACCCCAAACCGCCGAAACGGCCGATCAGGGCGATCAGGGCGGCGAGATCGTCGTTACCGGAACCCTGTTCCGTCAAACCTCCGCCGCCACGCCCTCACCGGTCACCGTGCTCACGGCGCAGGACATGGCGCGCTCGGGCCAGACCACGATCGCCGACGCGGTCCGCTCGATTTCGTCGGACAATTCCGGCTCGATCCCGACCTCATTCAGCAACGGCTTCGCGCGCGGTTCGGCGGGCGTGTCGCTGCGCGGCCTGTCGGTCAATTCGACCCTCGTGCTCATCGACGGCCTGCGCACCGCCAATTACGCGCTCGCCGATGACGGGCAGAAGAGCTTCGTCGACCTCAACACCATCCCGCAAAGCATCGTCGAGCGCGTCGAGGTGCTGCGCGACGGCGCGTCCTCGACCTATGGCGCGGACGCGATCGGCGGCGTGGTCAACCTGATCATGAAGAAGGAATTCCAGGGGGTCCAGGGTACTGGCGAGATCGGCATGACCGAGAAGGGCGACGGCATCTCGCAGCGCTTCAACGTCACCGCCGGCACCGGTAGCCTCGATGACAAAGGCTGGAACGCCTATATCAACTTCGAATATCAGCGCGACACGAACATCTCACTCGGCGATCGCGGCTTCCCCTACAACACCCAGGATCTGCGCTCGATCGGCGGCGTCAACCGCTCGCCGGGCCGTCCGGGTACCAATAACGGCTCGATCTACGCCGTGGTCCGTCCGGGGCATCTCACCGATCCGAACGATCCGCTGAGCGGCGTGCCCGACGGCGTCGCGCAGGTGCTCAATCCCGGCGGCTGCGGTCCGCAGGCGATAACGGTGGTTTCGCCGGGCACCAGCCCCACCACCAGCGGCACTTTCTGCCAGCAGGACCTCAACGTCTATGGCGATCTCCAGCCGGCGCAGATCCGTGCGGGCGTGACCGGGCGGATAACCGTCAAGATCAACGACGACACCACCGCCTATGCCAGCGTGAGCTATTTCGCGAACAAGGTGTCGGCGAACCTGCCGCCGCGCCAGATCCGTTCCACCGTGCCGATCAACACCAATGGCATCACGCTGCCGGTGTTCCTCGCCAACGGGCAGCTCAACCCGAACAATCCCTTCGCAGCAGACGGGCAGGTGGCGCTGATCAACTATGCCTTTGGCGACATTCCCGCGCATGCGGAGTCGCTGAATCACGTGCTGCGCGGCGTGCTGAGCATCGACGGCTCGTTCGGCGAGGGCTGGCATTATGAGGTGTCCGGCGTCGCCGCCAAGACCTGGCTCGATTCACGCCGCTTCGGGTTCATCAACATCCCGGCGCTGGAGAATGCGATCGCGACCGGCTCGTATAATTTCGTCAATCCGAGTTCGAACAGTCCGGCGGTGCGTGACGCGCTGTCACCCACCATCACCAAGCAATCAACCACCGATCTCGACATGATCCAGGCGGTGATCACCAAGGAGACCTTCCAGCTCCCGGGTGGCCCGCTGAATATCGGCGTCGGCGGGTCGATTCGCTACGAGGCGGTGAGCGACCCGAACGAGAATGCCAATGGCGACGTGCTCGGGCTCGGCTCGTCCTTCGCCTTCGGCCATCACACCGTTTATGCGGGCTTCTTCGAATTGCAGGCCCCGATCATCAAGCAGCTCGAGGTCGACGTCTCGGGCCGCTATGACCATTATTCGGAAGGCTTTAGTCACTTCTCGCCAAAGGTGGGCGTGAAGATCACGCCGATCGAGCAGATCGTGCTGCGCGGTACATGGTCGCGCGGCTTCCGCGCGCCGCAATTCGCCGAGAACGGCTCAAGCGCGCAGCTCGGCTTCACCACGCTCGACATCTCGGCGGTCAACGACCCGGGCTACCAGGCCTTCGTCGCCGCGCATGGCGGGCCGAGCAATCCCTATGTCCAGGCCTATAATCTCGGCGCGAACACGATCGGCAATCCCGACGTGAAGCCCGAGACGTCGGAAAGCTACACCTTCGGTACGGTGATCCAGCCGCTGTCGTGGCTGACGCTCACCGCCGACTACTACCATATCAGCAAGGACAATGTGATCATCCAGGCCCAGCCGGGTCCGGCGCTCGACGCATATTTCAACGGGCGGCCGCTTCCTCCGGGCTATGTCATGACCTTCGACAATCCCGATCCGGCCCATCCCGGCGCGCCGCTGCGGCCGACGATCGTGGGTGCGCCCTATCTCAACGCGGACTCGCTGGTCACCGAGGGGATCGACGCCTCGATCTCGGCGAACTTCCGCCTCGCCCCCAATATCCACCTGACCACGACGCTCAACGGGACCGACATCTTCCAGTACAAGTTCACCACGGGCGGCCAGACCTTCGAATATGTCGGCACGCAGAGCCCCTACACGCTCTCGTCGGGCGCGGGCACGCCCAAATGGCGCGCCAACTGGCAGACCAGCCTCGAATGGGGGCCGGCGACGGTTACCGGCACGGTCTATTATGTCAGCGGCTACGACATGATCGGCTATGATCAGGATCCGACCGGCGGCTGCCTCTATCCGCAGAATAGCGCGGCGTCGGCCGAGGAGATTGCGAGCTGCCACACCGGCTCGTTCACCTACGGCAATGTCCAGTTCGACTATCAGTTCAACGACAAGATCAACGCCTTCCTGACGGTGATCAACGTCACCGACTCGAAGGCGCCGCTGAACCCCAGCGCCTATGCGGGTCCGCCGGCCAACTACAACCCGACCTATACCCAGGTCGGGATCGTGGGCCGCGCGTTCCGCTTCGGGGTCAGCGCCAAGTTCTAGAGTCCCCTGGACGCGGCCCGCCAGCCCCATGGCGAGCCGCGTCGTCCTGCCACGGCTGCCGAGAGGCAGTTCATGGCACCGATCGCGCAGTTCGGCGGAAGCCGGCTGCGCGATCGCCGTTTGAAGCCTCTGCGGCGCGCTTCGCAGCGCCGTCCTCAAGCCGCGCGGCCACCTGCTGTATTAGGGGCGCATGACGCAGCTGATGACCCTGTCCGCCCCTCAGGAGCTCGTCCAGAACGAGCTCTCGAGACTGGTTATCAAGCGCGGTGCGCTCGCTTTCCTGCCCGAGCCGCCGGAAATCCGCTGGAACGGCGTCACGCTGCGGCTCTCTCCGCTCGAGACCGGCATCCTCTCGCTGCTGGTCCGGCGCGGCCGGGCGAGTTGGGACGATGTCGACGCCACTATCGTCGTACTCGGCGGAAACCCTCGGAATCGCGAAATTTTCATCCACCGCATTCGCGCCAAGTTCGCGACCATCGGCGCCGCCGACCCGGTCGAGACGGTCCGCGGCTGGGGCCTCAGGCTGCGTGTCGAGCGCGACCTGTTCGGCTCGACCACGACCTGGATCGGCGCGCGCGAGGATGCGATCGACGCGCTCACCCCCGAAGCCGCACGCGCGATCGCGGCGAGCAGCGCGGCGCAGCACGGCCGTCCGTTCGGCGGCTGATCGGCCACAGCCGCACCGGCAAATCGCGAACTGCAGCCCGGGCGGCGCGAACTGCATCGCGCGCGCCGTTTACAGCCATGGCCGCGCTATTTTAGCACCTGTCCATGAATCGCGAATTTCCGGAACTGGCCGCCCCGCGCACCAGGGGCGTGCCGGCTTCCGTATATCTGATCCTCCTGTTCTGGATCGGCCAGTTCTGCATGCTCACCGCCGAGCGTGCGCTGATGGATGTGGGAGACGATACCAGCTACCTCGTGCCGCGTGCGCTGGTGGCGGTGGTCGGCGTCGCCATCTCCTTCGGCATCGATGCGCTGATCCGCCGTCAGGCGGGGCATAATTGGCCGGCGCGGCTCGGCGGCGCGCTGGCGCTCGCGCTGGCCGGCGCGATCCTGCACAGCGCGGCCAATTTCGTGGTGTTCCACGCCTTCATGCCCGAGGAGAATTGGCGGCAGGCGACCTTGCCCGCCTATTTCGGCGCGGTGGTGCAGTGGTTCTGGGCCTATTGCGCGATCTCGGCGATGCTGTTGAGCGGCGTCTACGGCGCCGAGCTGCGCGAGGGCGAGCGGCGCATGGCCGAACTCCGCCATCTGGCGCACACCGCGCAGCTGCGCGCGCTCCAGTACCAGCTCAACCCGCATTTCATGTTCAACACGCTCAACTCGATCGCGGCACTCATCTCGTCGGGCAAGGCGGACTGTGCCGAGCAGATGGTCGAGAATCTCTCGGATTTCCTTCGCGCCGCGCTGGTGATCGATCCGGGCGACGATCTGCCGCTGATGCGCGAGATCGAGCTCCAGTCGCTCTATCTCTCGATCGAGGCTTTGCGCTTCTCGGATCGGCTGCGCGTGACGATCGCAGTGCCCGACGATCTCAGGAAAGTGAAGGTGCCGAGCCTGATCCTCCAGCCTCTCGTCGAAAATGCGATCAAGCATGGCGTCGCGCGCAGCGACCGCACCACGGAGATGGAGATCCTCGCCGCGCGAGAGAATGGGGGTGTGCGGCTCACCGTGCGTAACACCGTCGGCAATGCCGCGCGCGACGCGGCGGTCGGGCACGGCATCGGTCTCGCCAATGTCGCGCGGCGGCTTCTGGTGCGCTATGACGACGATTGCGGCTTCATGAGTGGCATCGATGCCGAGGGGCGTTTCTCCGCCAGCTTCGTGATCCCCGCGGGAGACCGGACTCTGTGACGGCCAGGCTGCTGCTCTGCGACGACGAGCCGCTCGCCACCGATCGGCTGGCGGCTCTGCTCGAGCGCCGCGACGATGTCGAGGTGGTCGGGGTCGCGCGCAGCGGCGCCGAGGCACTGGCGCGCATCGCCGAATTGCACCCCGACGCGGTGCTGATCGATGTCGAGATGCCCGAGCTCGATGGGTTCGACGTGGTCGAGGCGCTGGCGGCGGTGGAGGAGGGGGCGACGCCGCTGATCATCTTCGTCACCGCCTATCCGCAATTCGCCACCAACGCCTTCGACAGCGGCGCGATCGACTTCCTGACCAAGCCGGTGCGGTTCAGTCGGCTGGAGAAGGCGATCGATCGGCTGCAGCGCGCGATCGACGAACGCAGCGCGCGACGCCGGCTCGAGGAATTGTCGCAGCAGCTCGATCAGCTCCGCTCGGAACGCCAGGCCGGCACTGTCGCCGAGGGCAAGAGGCTGTGGGTCTCGCGCCGCGGCGAGATGGTGAGCATCGCGCTCGACAAGCTCGACCGGATCAGCGCCGAGGGCGAATATGTGCGGCTCTACCAGGGCGACCGCACCTATCTCCACCGCAGCGCGATCGTCGCGATCCTGCCGCACCTCGACCAGCGCCGCTTCGTGCGCATCCACCGCTCGCACATCGTCGCGCTCGAGAATATCGCCTCGATCAAACGTCGGCCCGCGGGCGGCTACCGCATCGTCACCGCCGCGGGGGACACGCTGCCGGTCGGGCGCACCTACCATTCGGTGATGCGCGCCGTGCTCGGCGGAGGCGAGGCGGAGGGCGAGTAGGCTTCTCTCCCTCTCCCGCAAGCGGGAGAGGGCTTTGATGGTCAGTGCGCGTTCGCCTGCGCCGCCCCCAATCCCGTCTCCGAACGCACGCGCTGCGCGTCATAGCCCGCCCGATCCACCGCCGCCCGCGCGCCGCGGTCGAGCGACGACACGATCCAGATCGTCAGGAACGCCGCCGGCATCGAGAAGATCGCGGGCGATCCGAACGGAAAGATCGGCGCGGCATGGCCGAGCACGCTCACCCAGATCGCCGGTGACAGGATCGTCAGCACCAAAGCCAGCAGCACGCCGACCAGCCCGCCCGCGACCACGCCCGCCGTGGTGCAGCCGCGCCAGAAGAGCGACAGGATCAGCACCGGGAAATTGCCCGACGCCGCGAGCGCGAAGGCGAGGCTGACCATGAACGCGACATTCTGCTTCTCGAACAGGATGCCGAGCCCGATCGCCACCACCGCCAGCACCAGCACGGTGATGCGCGAGACCTTGAGCTCGCGCGCCGAATCCGCCTCGCCCTTCGCGAAGACCGAGGCATAGAGGTCGTGGCTCACCGCCGAGGCGCCCGATAGCGTGAGCCCGGCGACCACCGCGAGGATCGTCGCGAAGGCCACCGCGGAGATGAAGCCGAGGAACAGGTTGCCGCCCACCGCCTGGCCGAGATGGATCGCGGCCATGTTGCTGCCGCCGCGCAGCGCGCCGGTCGCGTCGAGGAAGCCCGGATTGGTCCCCACCAGCACGATCGCGCCGAAGCCGATGACGAAGGTGAGCAGATAGAAATAGCCGATCCAGCCGGTCGCCCACAGCACCGAAGTGCGTGCGGCCCTGGCGTCGGGCACGGTGAAGAAGCGCATCAGAATATGCGGCAGCCCGGCGGTACCGAACATCAGCGCCAGCCCCAGCGAGATCGCCGATACGGGATCCTTGATGAACCCGCCCGGTCCCATCACCGCGTGCCCGGCGAGCGCCGCCTCGGAGGGCGAAAGCCCCTTGGCGGCCGCGGCGGCGGTTTTCACCTCGATCGCCTTGGCGAACAGCGCCTCGGGCGAGAAATGGAACTGCGCGAGCACTGCGATCGCGATGAAGCTCGCCCCGCCGAGCAGCAACGCCGCCTTGACGATCTGCACCCAGGTCGTCGCGGTCATGCCGCCGAACAGCACGTAGAGCGTCATCAGTAGCCCGACGATGCCCACGGCATAGCCATAGGGCAGGCCGAACAGCAATTTGATCAGCTGTCCCGCGCCGACCATCTGCGCGATCAGGTAGAAGAGCACCACGAGCAGGGTCGAGATCGCCGCGAAGGCGCGGACCGGCCCCTGCGCGAAGCGGAACGAGGCGACGTCGGCGAAGGTGTAGCGCCCGAGATTGCGCAGGCGCTCGGCCATCAGGAACAGGATGATCGGCCAGCCGACTAGGAAACCGATCGAGTAGATCAGCCCGTCATAGCCGTCGGCATAGATCTGCGCCGAGATGCCGAGGAACGATGCCGCGGACATGTAATCGCCCGCAATCGCCAGCCCGTTCTGGAAGCCGGTGACGCGCCCGCCCGCGGTGTAGAAATCCGCTGCGGTGCGCGTGCGCCGCGCCGCCCAGCGGGTGATGAACAGGGTCAGCGCGACGAAGCCGGCGAACATCAGGATCGCGGGCCAGTTGGTCGCCTGCTGCTGCCCTGCAGCGATCGGATGCGCGAGCGCGGGAAGCGGCGCGAGCAGCGCCGCGGCGAGTGCGAGGCGACGCATCACGCGGCATGCTCCGCGAGCAATACGGCCATCGCGGGATCCCAGTCCCGATTGGCGCGGCGGACATAGAGCCCGGTCAGCAGGATCGCGAGCAGGATCAGCCCGAAACCGACCGGAATGCCGAGCGAGATCGCGCCATAGACCGGCTTGGCGAGCAACGGCTTGTCGAAGGCGATCATCAGCACGAAGCCGAAATAGGTGGCGAGCATTACCGCGCTGAGCAAAGCCGCATAGCGCCCGCGTCGCTGCACCAGCGACTGGTAGCGCGGGTCGCGCGCGATCGCTTCGAGGCGTTGCTCGTCTGTCATGATTCCCCTCTCCCGGTCGCGCCTTTCCGGTGCGTTATCCGCACCATGCCGGAGCGGAAGCGAGAGGCAAGGGGTTTCTCCTTCTTTGTGGGAAGGGGAAAAGGAGAACCCTGAAAAGCCCTCCCCCTTGATGGGGAGGGGTGAGCAGGAACAATCCTTAAGCCAACCCGTCCGCCGCCTCCCCGATCGCCCTCCAGATCGCGTCGAGATCGGCCTCGTCGATGCAATAAGGCGGCATCACATAGACCGTGTTGCCGAGCGGCCGGAGCAGCAGATCACGCTCGCGGAAGAAAGCGAGGAGCTTCGGCCCCAGAGCGGAGAGATAGTCGCCCGACCCGCTTTCCAGTTCGAGTGCCGCGAGCGTGCCGAGCATGCGTGTGTTGCGTACCGCTGGATGCCCGGCCAGTACCGCAATCCGCTTCGCCTGCCGCGCCGCCAATGTGGCGATGCGTTCGCGCACCGGCTCCTCGCGCCACACCGCCAGATTGGCGAGAGCCGCCGCGCAGGCGATCGGGTTGGCGGTGTAGCTCGACGAGTGGAAGAACATCTTCGCCCGGTCCTCCGAACGATGCGCCTCGAAGATCGCCGGCGTGGCGAGCGTCACCGCGAGCGGCACCGCGCCGCCGGTCAGCCCCTTTGACAGGCACATTATATCGGGCACCACGCCCGCCTGCTCGCATGCCAGCAGGGTGCCGGTGCGCCCCCAGCCGGTCATCACCTCGTCGGCGATGAACAGTACACCATGCGCGGCGCAGGTCTCGCGCATCCCGCGTAGCACCGCGGGCGAATAGAACAGCATCCCGCCCGCGCCGAGCACCAGCGGCTCGACGATCAATGCGGCGGGTTTGTCCGCCTTGCGGCATTCCGCCTCGAGCGCGTCGAGCGTCGCCTGCCCGTCGCCGGTCGGAAAGGGCAGGGTGGCGACGTCGAACAGCAAGGGAGCGTAGGCCTGGTTAAACACGCCGCGTGCACCGACCGACATGCCGCCGATCGTGTCGCCATGATAGCTGTGCTCGAGCACCACGATCCGGTGCCGGCCCTCGCCGCGGTTGCGCCAGAAGCCGAGCGCCATCTTGAGCGCGACCTCGACGCTGGTCGATCCGCTGTCCGAATAGAAGACGTGCGCCAGCGGATCGGGCAGCAGATCGACCAGCGCGCGCGCCAGCCGCTCGGCCGGCTCGTGCGTCCAGCCGGCGAAGATGATCTGGTCGAGCTTGCCCGCTTGCGTCGCGATCGCCGCCATGATCCGCGGGTGGCAATGGCCGTGCGTCGTCACCCACCAGGACGAGATCGCGTCGACGATCCGGCGGCCGTCCGCCGTGTAGAGCGCGGCGCCCTCGGCGCGTTCGACCAGCGGGATCGGCTCGTCCAGTCCATGCTGGGTGAAGGGATGCCAGACCGGCGAGCTCATCGGAAATCCGCGCTGTCGAAACCCGCGGCGAAGGCCTCGGCCAGCGTCTTCGGGGTGAGCGGATCGAGCCGGGGCAGGCGCCCGAGCCGTCGCACGTCGCCGATCCCGGCGATGGTCGCCTCGCTGTCCTCGTTCGCCTCGCCGACGAAGGCCACGCCGAGGATCGGCACGTTGCGCTTTCGCAGCGCCTCGATCGTGAGCAGGCTGTGGTTGATCGTGCCGAGGCTGGTGCGCGCGACGATCACCGCGGGCGCGTCCCAGGTGGTGAACAGGTCCGCCATCAGCAGGTCGGCGACCACGGGCACGAGCACGCCGCCGGCACCCTCGATCACCAGCGGATGCCCGGTGGCAGGCGGGCACAGCTTGGCGGGGTCGATCACCACATTGTCGAGCGCGGCGGCGAGGTGCGGCGAGACGGGCGCGTTGAGCCGATAGGCCTCAGGCAGCACATGCGCGTGCGGGGCGAGCCGGGCGACGGTCTCGCTGTCGCTCTCCTCGCCGTCGAGCCCCGACTGGATCGGCTTCCAGTAAGCGGCCCTGAGCGCGCTGGCGAGTGCGGCGGCGAAGACGGTCTTGCCGATGCCGGTATCGGTGCCGGTGACGATTATCCGCATGCCAGCGCCTCCTCCAATGCCGCATCGAGCGCGTCGATCGCGGCTTCGTCCACGTTGAGCGTCGCCGAGATGCGCAGCCGCGCGGTGCCCGCCGGCACGGTCGGCGGGCGAATGCCGCGCACGTCGAACCCCGCCGCCTGCACCCGTTCGGCCACCGCCATCGTGCGCACATCGTCGCCGAGGATCAGCGGCAGGATCGGCGTGCCGGTGTCGGTGGCGCCATGACGTCGCAGGCGCCGGGCGGCATGGTCGACCAGCCCCGCGAGCCGTTCGCGCCGCTCGGGCTCGTCCGCAAGGATGCGCAGCGCCTCGCGCACCGCCGAGGCCATCAGCGGCGAGGGCGCGGTCGAGAAGATGAAAGGCCGGCCGCGATTGACGAGGAAGTCGGCGATCACCGCCGACCCGCACACCAGCGCACCCTCGCAGCCCAGCCCCTTGCCGCAGGTCCGGAGCAGGATGACGTTCTCGCGCCCGTCGAGATGCGCCGCGAGCCCGCGCCCGTCGGGGCCGAACACGCCGGTGGCATGCGCCTCGTCGAGCAGCAGGAAGACCTCGTGCCGCTCGGCGATCTCCGCCAGTGCGTCGAGCGGCGCGCGGTCGCCGTCCATCGAATAGAGCGTCTCGACCGCGATCCACACGCGCCCGGTGCCGCCGCCCGCGCGCCAGCTGCGGATCGCATCCTCGAACGCGTCGGGATCGTTATGCGCCGCCGCCACGCGCTCGGCCCGCGCGAGCCGCATCCCGTCATGCGCGCTGGCATGGACGAGTTCGTCATGCACGATCAGGTCGCCGCGCTGGGGCAGGGTGGCGAGCATCGCGCTGTTCGCGGCGAAACCGGCCGAGAAATAGAGCGCCGCCTCGCACCCGAAGAACGCCGCCGCTTCGGCCTCGAGCGCCTCATGCTCCTCGTGATTGCCGCGCAGCAGCCGCGATCCGCCCGATCCCACCGGCACCCCCCGCGCCGCCGCCTCGGCCACGGCGCGCGCGAGGCGCTCCGAATTGGCGAGCCCGAGATAGTCGTTCGAGGCGAAGTCGAGCCCGGCACGCGGGATCAGCCGGCGCCGCCGGCCCGCGGCAGTGAGTTCGGCAAGCTGCGCGGAGAAGGGGGCGAGCAAGGACATGGCGCTGCCGGTGGGCCCGCAAGGGCATGCCCGTCAAGCAAGCAATTCCTCCCCCAGCTTGCTGGGGGAGGGGGACCGCGACGCGCAGCGTCGTGGTGGAGGGGCGCCGCGCGAAGACGCGGCGG
>Ga0065165_1001555_pt1 | contig 23837 bp, 32 predicted proteins | sample AraplaMF_Cvi_mMF_FD_63813 | JGI IMG/M metagenome (GOLD analysis project Ga0065165, IMG submission 63813) | Arabidopsis root microbial communities from the University of North Carolina, USA - plate scrape MF_Cvi_mMF (version 2) (version 3) | ecosystem: Host-associated > Plants > Roots >... | reverse complement strand
CTCACCCCACCACCGCCCACAAGAACACCCGCCCCGTCGTCGCGGAGTTCGCATGTGCGATCGTGAACGCGCCGTTCGCGACCGCGCTCACATACATCGTCCCGTTACCGACCTCCGCCGCCGCATTCGCGGACGCCGGCACCAGGATCGGCACCGATCCCGCCGCGCAATTTGCTGTCGTCACCGTCGTGCTCGATGCGCCCACAGCCAGCGTCACGCTGCCGACAGCGTTCGACCGGCCGGCGGCGAGCTGCTGGATCGCGAGCACGATCTTCTTGAGATCGGTCTCCGTGATGCCCGGGACGTAAGCCGTCATAGTGTGCCGTTCGGTGTGAGATCGGGAACGAGGCCGGCGCAGAACGACCAGTTCGTCGCGGCGGGGATACGGACCTTGAAGCGCGAATAACGGGTGTCACGCCGGATATCGCAGCGGCCGGTCCGGGCATTGACCAGCACCTCCGCGCCGGGTGTTGCCGCTGCCGCCGGCGTGTCGCGCCAGGACACCGAGCCGAACAACGTCGCCGCATCGGTGATCGGGCGGAAGCCGCGGATGGTGATACGGTTGTCGTCGGTGCCCTGCTCCGCGCTCTCCAGCGTCGCTTCCAGACTCGGGCCACGGAAGAACCCGAGCACATGAGCATTCGAGAACTGCGCGATCTCGGGCTGCACAGCGGTCGCGTAAGCATCGAGGCTCAAGGTCAGCGCATCCAGCGACGAGGAGATGCTGTCGAGATTCTCCAGTGTCAGTCCGGTCTGCGAGATACCGAGCAGATACTCGCCCGTCACCGCGACCGGGAAGAAGCGGTCGAGCAGGAAGTCGTAGCCGAGCAGCTTGTCGTAGGTCCCGACCGTTCCGGACACCGACTTGTAGGCCCAGTAGACCCGCGTCGAGCGCGGGTCGGCCGCGCCCATGAAGAGCTGAAGATTGCCCTTGTCGAGATCGGCGAGGAAGCTGCGATCGACCTTCTCGCGGCCGATCTGCTGCGGCACGCCGCCCGGCTCGATCTTGTGAAAGCCCTGGCCGGCGTAGAAGAAGATGCGCTCGCCAGCGCGGATGATCGAGTACGGCGCGTAGAGGCCCTTGTCCTGCGTGATGCGATCGATCTGGAAGATGATCGGCGAGCCCGGGACATAGGACATGCGCCGGATCGCCTGGTCCTGGAACACGATGCCGGATTCGCCGCCGGCGACGCCGCGAACGATGCCGCCGTCCGGGAAGTCCTGGAAGTCCGACGACTTGATGCCGCTGGTCCAGCTGTCCACCGCATTGAAGTTGTTCAGGCCGGACCACTGGATCCGGTACGGAGTCGAGAGCAGCCCCGACAGCACCAGGAAGCGTCCGACCACGCTGATATAGGCGGCCTGCGGCGGCGCCCCCAATGCGTCGCTAAAGGCCGTCGACGATGAGAGATCGAAGACCTGCAGCACCGCGTTGGCTTGCGTCGCGAATACGAAGTTACCAGTCTGGGCAAACTGCCATTGTGCAGTCGCCGAAAGCGCCGAATAGGAGGCGCCTGCCTTGGAGACATCGACCCAGGTGAAGTCGATGTTGTTGAGGCGGTAGAGCTTGGTGCCCGTGCCGGCAAAGGTGATGACGGTGCCGTCGGATTTCAGCGCATAGAAGGCGCCGCGGCACGGTGCTGGCAGCGCGGACGTGTACGCGGAGAAGGAAGGAAAAGGCCCGTAGCCGTCGCCGCGCGGAATGACGTTGAGGATGTTGCGCGAAGCCTGGCCTTCGTAGTCGCTGACGTCAGGGCGATATTCGCCGTAGGCAAGCAGTGGCATCTTTTGATCCTATTTCGAAAGTGTGCGCGCCAAAATGCGCGCGTGCCGCTCCTGTTCGGCGGTTCCAGGAGCCACGGCTCGCAACGCGGCTCGCCATTTCCTCAACGTGAACCGGATCAGCCGCCATCGACTTGCCAGACCTGCGGCAAGGATCCTCGGCTTGGAGATGTGATCTTTGAGATCGCAACAGGCAAACGCTGAACGACGGAGCCTTCGTAGCTTCCGATCATTCACCGCTCGCTTCCGCACGTGAGTAAAGGAATGCCGCTCGCGCTACGCGCGCAAACGGGACATGCGAGCCAGCAGTTTGATATCAGCTTATGAGCGGGACTTTCTCTGACGACGCAGCCTGGAAATCTGTCTCTTCTTCTGCGTCACGCACTCGTCCACCATCCGACATAGCTGACGATGAAAGTCGACACCGAAGCAGAACGGCAAATATCGTGGAAAAACGACTTCGTAAGACTCTTTCTCGAATTTGATCATCTTCAAACGGTCAAGCGACGCGCGAACAGCCATACTCGCGATTGTCAGGGCCTGAAGTCCATCCACCCCTCGAGCTCGACGAACTCTACTGTCTTTGAACCCCTCGATCTGAAATGAACAAGCCCATTCGTCCTCATACGTTTCATCGCGCTCGGGAAAACCTAGTCGAGCTACCGCCTTACGCTGGAGCTTACCGTAGTTGAATTCATACTCTATCAGCGCGCGTTCATTCCAGGTCATCAACGAGGCCCGTTCAAATGTTCGGACAGCAACTATCGACGAAGGCACAAACCGCGCCTTCCATTATTGCCTTGATCTAAGAACAAATACGGAACAAGGTCAAGCCGCTAGGGAGCGTCGAAATTGCCGAATTGATTGTCACACCATTCGGTTTTGTTGTTTCCGCTCTCATACGTTTTTGACCAGCAAGCTTGTTTCGCGGTCTCGCCTCCGACTGTCTTACTCATCAAACCTGATGGAATACTCCGGCAAAATTCGTTCCAATCTTCGGTGCTTCCACTGGCAGCACGTAGACAACGGTTAAAGTCGCTGCCCCCTCCACCAGATGCTCCGACCCGAGGCGAAATAAGGCTCCAGAATTCTTTCAGCCGCCGCCAGAACTCTTGCGCCGGTACTTCTGAGCCTTCTGGAACGGGCACAGGTCCAAACGGCGGAAGAGGCCTCGGCCGCGAGAACTGGCCAAATCCAGCGGCGACCGGGGCCACTCGATCACTTGATTGAGGACCGGCAAATATTGATTGAGGCGCGTTCGCGTTGTTGGGTTCGAGCGAAGCCGAGAAACCATCCTGCTGAAGGGCTATGCCATTGCTGGTTTGCGAAACGTCTTTCCGAGTGAGTTGTCTGTAGTTCGGATCAAAGCGTGGATTGCTCATGTAACTCTCTGTGTTCAACTCGCTGACGTTGTCCGACGCTCGTCACGTGGGCGAGCAGGCCGAACACCCGGTGAAATTTGCATTGTCGACGAACGTGGCGCGTAACCGTGACCGAGAACTCGCGCTGAGAATCCCCGAAGCCTGGCCTTCGTAGTCGCTGACGTCAGGGCGATATTCGCCGTAGGCAAGCAGTGGCTTTATTCGATCGTCCAAGGTTCGGGTTCGATCAAAGTTGGTGTCCAGGCATTCGCCGGCTGCACGTCAGCCGTCCACGCGCCTGCAGCGTTGGTGGATCCACTCCACGCTGGCAGCGGTAGCGTCGCCTCCACCTGCCATGACATCGTGTCGAACGGCCGTCGAACCCAGGCCTCGTGGTCTCGGCCTGGCGTCGATTCGGCGCCTGCCCAGGCAAAGGCACCGCCGTTCAGCGCGAGCGACACGTAGAATTGGGACGACGTTCCCGAAACAAACGCCACTCCCCGAGAGGAGAGCATGCGGGCCGTCCCGTTCGTCAGGACGCCCGTCACTTGAAACGAGCCGTTCAAGCTCAGCTGCTTCGATGCGAAGGCAGCGGCATTGCCGGACCAGACGAAAGGTGCAGGGCTTGCCGGTTCAGCGATTCTGAAACCTGCCGCGGTCCCGACAGCGAGGGTGCCAACGGGCGTGGCGGCTTCCGATATCCCAAACGCAGATGCTCGACCCGAGAGGGCGAAGGAAGCCTGCGTCGCCAGAAGTGCAAAAGCGCGGCTGCTCGGCAGCTGGCCGAGCGCCCAGCGTCCAAGAGCGTCAAAGCCAAGCAAAGACATGACTTATCCAACCACCGCGATCGCGGCCATACCTTGATAGGTGGCGACAGAGACCGTGCCACCGCCTACCGTTCTCATCCCGAATGACACGTAATGGTATCCATCGGACGCGACATTTGTCGGCCACAACGGATTGTAACTCGCGCGCCCGCCTGAGGTGATGATATTCCAATCGAGTCCGATGCCGGTCGGAGCGCCATCGACGAAGACCTGTAGTCCCGTCCAACCGTTTGACGTGTTCGTCATCATGCCGTAGGCGCCGGCAAGAATAGCGTCATCGGAAAAACAGACGAATTCGGCCTTCGACACCAGCTTTTCAATGTAGGTGCCGTTGTTCGCCTCGGTCGAAGCGGTGTCGGTTGCGCCGGTCACGGACAAGCGCGTGCGGTTGAACCAAGTTCGTACAAAGCGTTGGGCTGCAGTGTCTTGCCAGGCTGGGCCGGAAATCGCGCGAGCGATGCCGACAAGCGAGCGTGTGTCATCGCCGCTCTTGATTTCGGTGCCGACATTGCCGGACGTTGCCGACGTCGCATGACCGATTGTCGACGCTTCAAGCCCATTGACAGCAACACCGGAAGCGGACGCATAGATGTAATAGGTTACGCCGGCAGTGAGGCTTGTCGGGGCCAGTGACACGCCCGCGGCCGGAATGGCGCACGCCAGGCCGTTGATCGTTAGCAAATTGCCGTTTAGTGGCAACAACACAAGGTTTGCGCCGGATTTCACCAGCCTGCATTGGCCATATGCGCGAACGTCGATGTTCTGCCGCGCCTGCGCCTTCTGCGCGTCGGTAAATGCGTTCGCCTCCTCGATCGAAATCAGGTCTTCCTTGATGCCGACAACCGCAACGTTCGGCGCGGCGATGAAGCTGATCTTCGAGCCCGCGCCCGATTGCCCTACAGCGACGCCGGAGCCCGACGAATTGCAAAGCACGGTCGTGCGCGAGAACGTCCCGCTTGCCGCCGTGTAGGGGCCCTCCGCGATCTCCCATTGGGTCAGGTCGCCGCTGATCGCGATGAACTTGTACTTGCGGCCATCGACTGCTCCGGCGAGCACCGGCGACTGGCAGCCGCCGACGGTCGACGAATAGACCCAGTCCGTGGTGCCGCCGGCCGTGGGAATGAAGCGGCAGTTGTTGAGAAATGCAGCCATGTCAGGTGATCGTCAGGATGCCGTTGGTCTGATCGAGATCGATAGTGAAGGTATTGCCGTTGGTCAGCGTGACCGCGGTGCCGTAATCCCACCAGCCGATCAGCGGCTTGGTCGACGACGTCGAATTGTAGAGCACGGCGTATTGAAACGGGCCGATCGAGCCGCCCGATGCCGTCCATGACGGGTCCGCAGCACCGGTGAACTTGAACGTCCCCGTCGTTTGCGCACCCGTGATGGTGCCGACACTGTTGCCGCCCGCCGTATAGCCGTTACCCGCGGCGAGATCCGCGGGCGTGTTGTAGACGGTGTTGGTCGCGACAGGAGCCGTATTGGTCAGATAGACCTTGTAGACCTGGGCCGTCCCCGTCTTCATGTCGTGCAGCGCGTTGGCGACGTCTTGCACGAAACAATAGAACTTGTTGAAGCTTGCCATATCGCCCTCCTAGATGACCTGTCCGGACACGCGCACCGTCATTGGCCCGGCATTGAAGGTCGATGTCAGCCCGAGATTGTTGAGGTCGGCGAGCGCCGACGTGAAGCCGAGCCCCCAGGTCTGGATGCGCGCGTCTTCCTTGATGTAGGGCGCGGACTCCAGCAGAGCGGCGTAGAGATAGAGATCGGGCGCCATGGTCAGCAGCCAGTTATTTCCGTTCGCAGCAAGCGGTGGAACGGTCTGCCGATAGACCATCTCGATCGTGTAGGCCGCATCGGGTGTCGGCGCGAGCTCGAGCTCGTTGCCGAAAACAGTGAAATAGCGCGGCTGCGCGGCGACATCGGACGTCGCGAAGCGGTATTCATCCATCTGGGTCCCGGACTTGAATTCGAGGCATGGCTTGCCTGTCACGCTCGAGAGGCGAACCCTGCGCATCGACTGGAAATCCGACGGCAGCGAGATGAACTCCGGCTCGTTCGAGCCGAGGTCGACGAGGGCGGTCGCCCGCTGCTCCATCTGTCGCACGAACAGCTGACGGTTGAACTTGGCTTCCGCGAGCTGGATGAAAGTCGGGATCCGCGCGATCAACGTCGTATCCTGATCGCGCGCGAGATATTCGGTCACCGCTGACTGCAGTGAGGTGTAATCGGTGATTTCAGTCATTTGAGCTCCGCCGACCAGCCGGCCTGCAGTTTCGGCCGATCGGTCCGCAAATAGGACCATTCGGGATCGTCGAGCTTCTTCTGCACGATCGCGTCGAATTCGGGCGTGAACGGCCGCAGCGAGGTGTTGCCCCTAGCATGCGCCTCATTGAGCCATTGGACGTAGATGACGTTGGGGATGCGGGCGACGTGCCGCCCCCAATCTCCACGCTGCTCGTCCTGGCGTGCCTGCCTATTCCACTCCAGGATCGGCGCGACGTCCTGGACATGCTCGATCGCGAGCTCGCGGCCGTTGCTGTCGAGATGAGGCCTGATCAGCATACCGTCCATCACGACAGCTCCGTCACCCAGAGCGTGCCGGCAGTCGCCGTAACCAGGCCATTGGTCGCGGCCTTCAGTGCCGCAATGCGCTGACCGGGGCTCACAGTGACGTATTCGACGGTGTTCGCCGGCAGATAGGGATCGGAGATCGTGGCGGTCTGCGCGCCGTCGCCGATGCGGTAGCAGCAGCCGGAATTGGCGACCAGGCGGAGCTGAAAGGTCTCCGATCCAAACGCGTTGGTCGCACCGACGCTGGCGTCATAGGCGACCGTCTGGGTCGGACCGACGCGCGAGGAGTTCTGCTTGGAGAAGAACGGCATGTCAGGCGGTCCTCACGGAGATCGAGAAATGCATGGGGATGGCCGCGCCGGAGGCGCCCGAGGGCGTCAGCACGATCACGTCGTCCTCGTTGAGATAAGTCGGCGACGGCGGCACGGTCGAGAACAGCTGACCGGCGGCAGATCCCGCCTGGGTCACGGTGAAGGTCGCCAGTGTCGTCGCGTTGGCCGCGACGGTGATGGTGCCGTCGGCGGTCGTGATCGCGCCGCCGAGGATGCCAGCGACTTTCAACACGCGGCAACGAAAGGGAACGCGGACATAGGCGGCGACGGGGCTCGCGCCGCAGGACGGCGTGTAGGCCGAGAGGTCGGCGGTATTGAGGGTGCGATTGCCGGGAAGCGGCATCTTGTCTCTCCAAAAAGAAAGGGCAGCCCGAAGGCTGCCCCGAGGTTGAGGTGGATGAAGTTCGTGGCCGCTCAGGAGGTGGTGTTGTCGAACACGCCGCCGGAAGCCTTCTCGTTGCGCGACACCAGTGCGTATTCGGCCAGGATCTGCCGGCGATCGGAATCGCCGGTCTTGGCTAGCGGGATCGAGATCATGTTGCGGCCGTTGAGATAGGCCACCGCCCATTTGTCGAGCTCGAGCACCAGGACGTCGCGCGGCCGCTGGAAGCGGTTGGCGACCACCTTCAGCTTGCCGAAATCGGATTCGTAGGCATCGACCGACGCCACGATCTTTTTCGACTTGGATTCTTCGATCGCGGTGGACCGGCCGGTGAAGGTCGAGAACACCTGCTTGTTGAAGGCGCCGGTCATGATCGTGCCGGGCTTGCCGCCGTTGGTCCAGATCGAGGACAGCACGGTCTTCAGACGCACCTCGGTGAAGGCCAGCTGGGTGCCGTCCGTGCGCGTGCCGGTGCCATCGGCCGCAGCCGGATCCGCCGCGCCGCCGGCCGTGCCCTTCGACGTTGCGGACACGATCCAGGACAGGACGGACGCCGTCTTGCGCGGCGTGGTGGTGTTGCCGGCCACCTTGGCCTGGTTGGTGCCGCACAGGATGGTTTCGAGGTCGCGCTTGAGCTCGAGACCTTTCAGCATCTCCTGGTAGGCGAGTTCGTTGTCACGGCCGGCGTGATCCACCGCCTGCTGCGTGCCCGAGACACGCGCGACCTTGTAGGAAATCTGGCAGAGATTACCGAGCCGCACGGTCGGCGTGGTCGTGTTGGTGTTGGGATCGTCGCCCTCGAGCTGGGCGTTGGTCCCGTCGGCAGCGGCAAGCGCCTGCGTCTGCCATTCGTGGTTGACGGCAGTCGCCTTCTCCTTGTCGACGCCGCTCATGAAGGGCGTGTCGACGGGATCGATGCGATAGATCATGTCGCTGAGGTCTTCGCGGTTGCCCACCGCGGAGTAGGTGACGAAAGTTGAAGTCGGTAGAGTCATCTGGATTCCCTGATGAAGGCCCACTGCGTCGCGTGACGCGCAGGCGTTTCCTGCACGCCAGCGCGCAAAGGCACTGGTGTTTGTGGTTGCAACGTTGCGGATCTCGCTGATCCGATGGCGCGGAAGTGAATTCCGGTTCGGCGTGGCGAGCCTTAGCTGCCGGGAACCTGCGCTATCCAGGCAGGGGCGGCATAGACGTATGGAAGCGTCGAGAACTCTATGCGAAGCTGACGATCAATATCGCACCCGTAACGGCCTGCGAGTTTCCTGCGCCCGTTCACTCCCCAGTCGCGCGAGTGCCAGGTCTACGGATCGTATATCACCCTCATGTCGAGGCGCAGCCGGGCCACCATCTCGTCCACCTCGGCCTGCCCTTCCGGGTAGGACTCGTAGACAATCTTGGCCCTGAACAATCGCGCGAAGTATCTGGGATGGAGAGTCCATCCGATATGATGGTAAGCGCGAGTATCGGGATAGAGGGACTTGACGACCTTTCTCACGTAGCGATTGTCCGGCGGCGGCTCGAAGTACGGGTCGACCATGCGCTCTTTGTAAAACCCGCTCTGGGCCAGCAGGGTCTCCCGCCACTGAGCCTCGTCGGCTGAAAAAGGCTGACAGGAGCCACGCTGCAGCCGGTAATCTCCATCCTGCGCCTTTTCCATCGCAAATCTGGCGCATGATGGAAGCGCGGGATCGCTGCTCTCATAGTCCCATGCGACCAGGGCGCCTTTGAGCACATAGCTCCGATCGGATGCGATCAGAAGATAGCTGGCGCAGCTCGACAGACACTGGTCGTACACAACGACCATTGCGCGTCGTTCACGCAGCGCATTGGCAAGAGCAATTGCGGACGCAATGTCGCCTCCCGCGCTTCGAACGACGAAGAGACCGCCTTCCCTCAACCTCCTTGCCGCCGATACCTCCGTTTCCTTCTCGATCCGGCCGTCGAGACACAGGACCGTCTGGTCGTCGCTAAGCGCGATGGGTCGCACGGCAGCACCGCGGCAATAGTCTGCGGCGCGATAGGCGACCTCCTTGTCGAACAAGCTCGCCTGTGCGCCAGCCTGACCACAAAACAGAAGCAGAAAAGCGACAGCACAGGACAGAAGCGGTGTCAGCGAGCGCAGGTGCGTACGACCCTGGATCATTCTCGACTCTTGGCCCGGAAGTCGCACATTGCGGCAGGCTCCTGTCGTGGAACGATCACGGCTCTCGATGCGACGACAATCGACGAATTTGAGACCAGTCGCCAAAACGATCATCGAAAGTCGCCGGCTGCCCCTCTGAAAATCGATCATTGTTAGCCACGAAAGGCACCGGCGGGACATGCAATTGCGAATTGCTCGCCACACCCTGGGTTTGGCGCAGATAATCGGCGATCATGCCCGGCAATCCTCCGGCCCGCGGCACCGCCGCCGACCGAGCGTTTGCCGTGTTACCTGACAGGGAATTCCAGGCTCCAAAGCGATCGGCAACAACGCCGTCGCGATTTGGAAAGCCCAATCCACTCAGCGGTGCTGAAGGCACGACCGAGCCATTGGCTCCGGTGGCAGCCGCCTGAACCAGATACGGCACACTAGTGTCGTATCTTGCAGGGTCGATAGTGTTGATCGGCGTCTTGTCCGGATCTCCGTTCAGTTCCAGGCCAAGTGGCCCTCCTCCGCGTTTGTTCTCCAGGACCCGCGTTGTTCGGTCATTCTTGATGACCGAATAATGCAAATGAGGGCCAGTGCTGCGGGCACCGGTGCTCCCAACATTGCCAATGAAATCTCCAGGCCATACGCGCTGACCGGCCTTTGGCATCGGGCTGCCATCTTCCATATGGGCATAGAGGCTATAGCCTGCCTCATTCCGCACGATGACGGTGTTGCCAAAGTTGTCGTTGAAACCAGAGTAAACAACCTCGCCCGGTGCCGCTGCCGGAATCGGAGTGCCGGGGCGAGCCGCGAAATCCTGAGCTGGGTGAAATTTTCCCAGCTCGCCGGTGATCGGATCTTTTCGTCGGCCATAAGCCGAGGTAGGGCGAAACGGCGGCCCGGGATTGTAAGGATCACTCATTTAATGGCCTTTCCGATATCCAGTATCCATCCAGGTTGGCATTTGTCGTTGGCGGCATCGGGACATTTCGCCCGCTCCGTCAGCCACCAAGACAGCACCGCCGTAGCGCCCGTTGGGGACACATACAGCCGAGGGCTGGTTTGACCGGCTGCCCGGGTAAACTCCTGGCGAGCCAACAGACGAAACGAATTGTCGCGAAGCTCCGCCGCGTAGCGCTGGTAGGGAACGCTTGAATCGTCGTCAGGCAGCTTCGGGCGGTCGATCGGAACGACGATGCCCATTAATCCCTTGCCACCGCCCGCGGCCTGCTCAACGCGCTCCTTCAGTTGCACACATCGCCAATCCGCGATGCGGCATCTCACGAGATTGCCGATGCCCTGAATGTCGTCCGACACGAGAAACAGAAATAGTGACTTCTGTTCAACGTCAAACCACCCCGAGGTTACACCCGCAAGCTTTCGAATCTTGCCACCTCCGATCCTCTTGCCCTGCGCGTCCAGGACATCGACTGTATCGGCGTGAGCCACGAAGAATTTCGAGCTGTCGGGAGACCAAACGATTTTATAGACCGGCTGCCCGACCGTCCCGGGCACGATGATCGTGCGCAACTGTCCAGCCTCCGCCGTCAACTGCAGCGGCTGGTCCGACACCACGGTCTTCATGTCTGGGGAGAATGCCATGCCGATCTCCCGACGTGACCGGCTGTCGTACGTCGCCAGGATCGCGCTCTTGCCGGTCTCGAGCTCGAACTTCCTCACGCGTCCGGCGTCCTCCTCAGGAAAAACGATGTACTTGCCGTCCGCTCCGCATTGGGTCCATCTGGACCCTGTGGGAGACGGGGCGGAGATCTTCGTGCTTCCATCGTATGCGTCGATATACTCACCATCCGTCGCGAGCAGATAACGCTCCCGATCCCCGCACCACCCGATGAAGTCGCCCTTGGGCAACGGCGCATGCGGCAATTTCTCGAAGGTCGGAACGACCGGAGGCTTGGCTGGCGGGGCAGGCAAAGCTCCTTCGGCGCGGCACGCCGTCGTCGGGGCAAGCAACGCAAACGCAGCCAAGAAAAGCGAACAGCGCAGATCAAGATCAATCGGCCAGAACCGCATGAAATCACTCAACTGTTAGGCAAAGCGATGTGCCAGCTTCCAAAGAACAAACAAGGAACATCCTGCACCACTCTCGCTTTGGTTGCAACAGCTAAATGATCCCGAACCGCTTCCGCCGCTCTGCCGTTTCCGCAAGCTCTTTCAGCTCCGCGCGCGCCAACTTGCCGTTCGCGACCACGCCGGCGAGATGGCCCCGCACCTTGCCGACGATGTTGATGGCGAGGAAGAGCTTCTCGCGCCCCGCGGTATCGTCAACCGCGGTGGCGCGCCAAGCGGCGACATAGCTCTGCTCGAGGGCGTCGAAGGACTCCCTCAGCAATTCGTCGTCGAGCAGCGCCTCGGCTCGGGCCGCCCGCGCGGCCGCCCTCTCCAGTGTCGTCTCGTCGGACATGATTTCCTCCTCGTTGTTGGGCCGGTGCGCCAACCCATCTCGACCCGGGTACGGATCGCGTTGTTCGGCGCAAATTGTTACTGAGGGTGCGCCTGCTGGGCCGCGTCGATCTGCCCTCGCCTGCACAGCCAAATAGTTTCAGGTCGGGCAGTAGCTGCGGATGCTGGAATTTTCTGGCCTGCGGTTGATCGCGCTCGGATCCCTGACGAAAGGATCGGGTTCGTGCGGCCCGCGATGCGCGTTAGAACTCGGGCTTAGCGACGCTTCCTGGCTTCTTTCCAGGAATTATCGCCTTCCCTGAGATCGGCGGCGGGCACGGGATAGACTCCCAGCGTATCCTCGCCGTTCGCGTCCCGACCGTATGCATCCACCGCGTCCGTAAACTCGACCAGAAATCCTGATGGGTCGCCGTCAGGCACGTACACGATGGTTCCTTGAGAACCGGCCGGCACCGGTATCCCGGGTATCTCATGCTTCAATATAACGACGTCATGTAACTCGAACATTGGATTTACTTTGAAAGGCTGTATTGAGCCGTGGCACGCCGTCCTTTCCGATCGTCCGGCCCGTGACAACCGGGATTGTGCGGCCATTGGCTCCCGTCACATTGATGGTCTGGTTGAACACGGTCCCATGCCCGTTGACTCCCTTTCGAACCGCCTGCGACGGCGCCCGGCCCGCGGCACCAGAAGATCGTCGAGCGTATTCGGCCCCACATTCTTCTCGGCTATCTTGACGTAACGCTTAGCGAGGTGGAGATTTTGTGGAACCAGAATTCCACCGGGACCATCGCAAGTCGGCGGCCGCTTGGCCGGAAAGTGTGCCTTCAATGATAGATCTGGTTTGGGGGCGAATATCCTTTCGCGCTGCGATCTCCCTGAGAACTGACCGAACGCCGTCGTCCGTGTAATTCTCGATAAGCGCAGTGGAGAACGCCCACGTTGGAGCTACCGCCGAACCAAGTTCAACGGGGGATACCAGCCCTTGGTCGAACGCCTCTGCCAGTTTTCTCAGAAACACGACGTCGTCTTGAAAAGCCAGCTTGTGCATGGACAAGATTGCGATATCTCGCTGTTGCGGCGTGTGCCCCTGCTCGCTCAGGAACTGAATACATGCATCAATATTCTTGCTCCCCTCATTGGCAAGTTTGACGAACGGCTCGTAGGTAAGCAGCCCTTTCAGAGCGATGATTTGCCCGGCTTGTTTATCGACCGTGACAACCTGCCTGGCAAAATCACTCATTCGGACGCTAGAATCAGGCTGATCCGCCGGGTCTGCGAACACTGGGCAGTAAGCTGCCAGGTATCCAAAGCACAAAGCCAAACACAGGCCCAACCGTCGCATCGCTACTCTCCAAAACGTCTGAACACGAGTGGCCCATGCGAGGCGCCATCTGGGCCCAGATTATCTCGCGGCGGCATATGCACGATGGTGCCGTGCGGCTGCCCGGCGCTGGTTCCTGTACCAATAAAGTGGTGACCGTCTGGTCCAACAATCATCACATGCCCGCTCGCATCCCTATAGTCAATCTTCTGAGTCACGACATCGCCCGCCCTGGGAGCTTCCTCTGGGCCCAGCACGCGCCATCCACGGATCGGGTAGTTTGGGTTTGCCCATTGCCCTGCCGTCGGCGGATAGGAAAACAACCATGACCCGTTAGGATAACCTGGGCTCGCTCCGGCCCCGGTCAGGATATCATACACGAACAGGTTGCATTTGTTGCTATGCGCCTTGTAGAATCCTTTCGCTGCATCATCGCTCCATTTTTCTGAACCTATCTGGTCCATCGCATGGCTCGCGATTCTGTCATGAGGCTGTTGCGGCTGGGCCAGTGGCGCCGGCTGCGCTGGTGAAGTCGGTGTTGTCTGCGGTGGCTGAGCCTGCGCTTGTGGCCCCGGCGCCTGCGGCATGAGGCCATCGGCACTGAACGGATCGTGGTCGACTGGAACGAGAGCGACATTCTCGAAGTCCGGCTGATGCTCGACCGGCACCAGAGAATAGTCATCCATGAGGAACAACCTTACAGATATTTGCCGGGACGGTTCGAGTCCGGCACATAATGGTGGCCGTCTCTCGCCTTGCGTGCACCCGGCGGGTATGAGCGCTGCACTTTCCCCGCTTCGATCCCCGCCTTGAGATGCGTCTCCAGCACGGACATCTTGGCGTCGAGGGCGGCTTTGATCTTGGCGAGCTCGATCTCTCCTTGCGTCTTCACCTGGAGATGGATCGCGTCGTGCTGTGCTCTTTGTTGCCGAGCTGCGCCGCGAGCGCGGCGTCGACCTACGCCCGCGCCTCCACAGCCAGTAATTTTGGTTCGGGCGGCGGTCGGTGCGGCAGGGAGTTGCTTCAGCAGGCGTTCGGCCCGCGTGCCTTCATTCTACAGGCGTCGAGCCACACAATCACGATCTTGCCCGCAGATCCTTAGACCGTACCGCTCCGCTGCCACTACAACCCTTCAGGTAGTTCAGTGAGAGACTCGATAAATTGCTTCAGCGTTGGGGCGAGAAACACAATGTATCGATCAGGATCTTCATAATCTTCGTGGGAAATGAACATGATATTCCCAAACGACTCTGGCTTCACACTATAAAGAAACATGTCCCCTGAGGGATCGTCGGCGAATGGTATGAGGCCCCGAGGAAAGTCGGGTTTCTGATCCAACATCATGACGTAGACCGGCTCGAAACTAGTTTTCTGCGTGCGAGGGTTGATGGGAAAGAACCTCAAGGAGATGGCCTGAGAAGCCATGGCAAGGTTAGATCCTGGCCATTCAAAACAAGCATGGCTCGACATCCAGTCCAAACCCATACGGTAAGGAAGTTGCCGCTCGGCACCACTTCCAGCACACCTTCCCTGTCGCAAAGGACTTCAGCAATAGTTGAGAATCCGACGAAAGAACAACCTACTCAGCCCAAGGCTGCACGATCACCGTCAACGGCCCGGGATTGTGGTCGATTACGACATACTTAACTGTCGTATCTGGCATTGGAAGTTCCTCAAGATAATCGCCAGCAAGGCTCTGCGGTTGAACCGCCGACCGGTTGGATGTCGCTTCTCTTGGACTGCTATTTCCTCATTCTCATCAGCTCTTCCATCTGAGCCCGATTGGCTAGAGACTCAGCCGGCGTCGGGTCGGCGTAGCCGCCAAAGGCAGGGCCGGCATCCGGGCTCGGCTGCGGCCTTGGCGGCGCGATGGGGAGCGGAATCCAGACGCCATCGCGGAAGATCGACGCGCTGATCGTAAACCCGACGCGGCAGGAACCGCGCGAGAGAAAGAGTGTGCTGTGGTCGGCATCGGCGTCGACGCGCTCGATAAAGAACCGATTAAGTTCTCCTTCCAGGCCGGCGGGAAACAACAGCGTCAAGCCGAGTTGATCGATCCGATAAGTCGCAACTGCATCGAAGCAGTCTTTCGCCCCCTCAAATCCCACCGTGCCCTTCGAAGTCGCGATCCATCCCTGCAGTAAATTTCCCGCATGCGCCCGCGCGCGCATGTGCCGATCGAACGCCTCGATTCCGGCTGACGACATGGCCGGCGGCTCGTCGATTGCGTGACTCGGGGTGGCACTCGGCCGTTCCGGAGCATTGGGTCGTAGTCGCGACAACAACGGCACCCACTCGCCATCCCGTTTCTGTTGCTCGGTGATGTCAAGATCAATGCGGCAGGCCTCCATCGCGAGACGCCGGCGGTACGTAAAGTCATCGGGGGCGGGAACGGGCGATAGGTCCATAACCTTGCCGCCGCTGCTGACCCACTCGAGGGGCCACGAGAGAATGGCCTCGATGTCACTCACGCTGCCATTCGGCGCAATTCGAAATAGTCCCGTTTGCTGCGGGCAGATCGCGTCGGTTTTCGAAATCACGATGCGGAAGACAGCGAGCTGCGCACCGTAATCGCTGCTCAAATCATTCAGGTCCATGTACCCGCTTGATTTTTGTGCCAGCGCGACCGGAGCGAGCACCGTCGCCGCCAGTGCCAAAATAATCCGAGCTGCCCGCAACATCGGTTTGCCTCATACTTGGCGGAAAGAGAGCCAGTAGGATATGTAAGCCGGCCGTCAATATCGCAACCCTTTCAAGGACGAGTTATCGAGAACTTCCCGTCCTCGGGGATTTTGACAGTCACCGGCCGCTCTGGGCTGGCATCGATGATCGCATAGCGCTTTCCGTCAAATGCGTAGAACGGCCTGTCTGTTGTGAACTGCCGTCCTGTCCCCCCGTCGATCGGAAATTCCGAGATCGGGAGTTTTGTGGTCGCAAAGCCGTAGAGTTCTCCTCCATCCAAGTCGCGACCTGCGCCTGAGTCGGCTTCGATCGTTTTCTTCTGGGCGTTCATCTTGGCCTGATTAACCAGCGACTCCGCGCGCGTCGGATTGGCGTAGCCGCCAAAAGGAGCTGGCTCGGCCGCTCCCTGATCCGATGGCGGATTGTTTGAATCACTTCCAACGCTTGAATCACTTCCAACGCTGCCAAACGCCCCACCATAGCCCCCTCCATTCAACACGGGTTGATTGGCTCCCGTTGCCGGTTGTTGCGGCAGCGTTGACGGCTCTGGCCGTGCTGGTTGTGCCTGTGTCTGCGGGGACTGCGCCTGTCGAACCGGCGGCTGGCCCTGCGGAAACTGAATCGGCATCTGCGCCAGCTGCGCAGGCGTCTGCTGGGGCAGGCCACTATCGCTGAACGGATCGTGCTCGACCGGCACGAGCGAGACGTTTTCGAAATCCGGCTGGTGCTCGACCGGCACCAGAGAATAATCAGCCATGATGAACGACCTGTAGATATTTGCCGGGACGGTTGGAGTCCGGCAGATAGTGGTGGCGGTCTCTCGCCTTGCGCGCGCCCGTCGGATATGAGCGCTGCGCCTTCCTTGCTTCGATCGCCGCCTTCAGATGCGTCTCCAGCACTGTCATCTTGGCGTCGAGGGCGGCCTTGATCTTGGTGAGCTCGATCTCTCCTTGGGTCTTGACCAGGAGATGGATCTCGTCGCTCTGAGCCTTCTGCTGCTGGAGCTGCGCCTGATGCGCTGCGAGCGCGGAGTCGAGCTGCGCTCGGCTTCTCTCCGGCAAGGTTCAAATGGACGGAGTAAACCGTCCTACGACAACGGGGGACTCAACATCCAGAAACAGATTTGCGCGTGCGTAAAGACCGATGACATGCTCACCAGCTTTAACGCTGGCTTCATTCGGATACAAAAGTTTCTCGGTAGGAATCAGACCATGCTTCTTCGCATCTAGCGATAGCTGGTGTCGATTCTGCTTAAAGAACCCACCATCGACGAGGCCGTATACCGGCCCCTTGAACTCGACGATGAAGTTACCGTCGCGCATCGGCCTGACCGAAAAGTCAGGCGCATGCGTTACGACGTCCAGCAACGCCGCGTTACATTTAGCAATATCCGGCTCGGATGAGCCATTATCAAAAACCGCAGTCCCATGCTCGTAGACCAGAAAGCTCCTCTGCCGGTCTGTGTAATGCGCCATCCGATCCACAAACCAGCCTGGCGCTTCCGCGCGGACGAGCCCTCGCCAAGTGGGGGCAGGATATTTCATGCTTCGGTCTCCGATGCATCTTTGCTTTGCTCGGACAACATCGCGCGAATGAGAGCAACAACCCTTCGGATAGCTAAGATGGTGCTGTCGTCCGGCTCGCCGCTCATATGGTTCCAGCGCCGTTGCGCCAAGAACAGGTGCGCCCGAAGCCGCACCAGCCCGCTATCGGTTGACAAGGCAGGCAGGTCCCGCCAGTCAAGCTTGTATGGGTCGTCCTCGGACCGATCAAAAGTCAACGCGAACCGTCCAATGACCCGCAACGACTCTGATTCGTTCGGCACATCAGACAGCTTGAGACTTTTCGTCGGGATGTATGCTGGAAACGGAGGCAATGGAAATGTCGGCATGTCGCACCCTGACTTATGGAAGTGTCCCTTTGATTTCATCCGGTGATATGTAGTGCGGAACTAGATATTCGCTTTCGCTATATCGACTGAATGAGTTTGGAGTTGCTCGGCCGGGTGCCAATTGCAGCCGGTAGGTCGTTTCACCGTGCAATCGGGCAACGTTAGGATCGGTGGTTACGGCGATATATGGAGACGGCGGATTTCGGCTGTCAAGCGAGTGCTTCGTCATCAAGTCGTGCTTATCCCCTTTTGCCAAGACCGCTTCGGAGTGGGCTTGGCCTCCCACTCGTGCGGCATGCGACCGGAATTCCGTGAGGCCGGCTTGATCGCCTCTATAAAAGGTTGATGGCGCGTTCTCTGCCGCTCGTCCAAGCCCTGCGCTCGCTTCTTCTGCGGCGCGCGGCAGAGTCTGCGCGGCGCGTGCGCCCGTTCCTAACCTGGCCGCACCGAGCGGACCGAGCACGCCGAGTGCACCGCCGGCGAATCGGAGAGGCCCTTCCCAAGGAGTCCCTTCGCCAAGTTGGCCTCCGGCTTCGCTTCCCAGGCCTCCCAGCACAGCCGCTCCGACTTTGAGAGGCACGCTTCCAGGCGCCACATAGGAAGCCGGATTGCCGAGAAACTCCCCGACTGATGCACCGAATTGGCCCGCCCGGCCTTCCGGCCTGTACATCGGCCCCGTGACTTCCTTCTCGAGAATCTGCATTCCCTGTTCTGGAGTCGGCGCGTCGACGTCTTGCCCCATCTCGGCCTGCGTGGCGCGTCCCAATGCGCTCGCCGCGCTATTGAAGCCAGAGACGACCCCGCGAGGGATGGACCTGAAGAAGTCACTGGCCCCTGCCGTGAGAGCAGATCCCGTGGAGTCTGTTGTTGAAACGCCAAGTGTCGGTGCGCTGGATCCCATCGCAGGGTGTTGAGTCTGCGCTTGCGGGCTTTGCGCCCGCTGCGTTACGTCATCGGCACTGAACGGATCGTGCTCAACAGGAACGAGAGTGACATTCTCGAAGTCCGGCTGATGCTCGACCGGCACCAGAGAATAATCAGCCATGATGAACGACCAGCAGATGCTTTCCGGGACGGCTCGGGTCCGGCACGTAGTGGTGGCCGTCTCTCGCCTTGCGGGCGCCTGGCGGATATGAGCGCTGTACTTTGCCTGCCTCGATCGCCGCCTTCAGATGCGTCTCCAGCACCGTCATCTTGGCGTCGAGCGCGGCCTTGATCTTGGCAAGCTCGATCTCTCCTTGGGTCTTGACCTGGAGATGGATCGCATCTGCTTGCGCCTTCTCGCGCTCGATCTGCACCCTGTGCGCAGCGGCGAGCTGATCGGCCTGGACGCGCGCTTGAAGCGCCAGCAATTTCGGATCGGGTGGCGGCTGCGGCGGTGCCGGCGGTGGATTCAACAGCTGCCCGGTCTGCGGATTGACGGCCGTGGGATCGCTGAAGAACTGGTCGGGATTGCGGTGCCCCATGATCCGCGTCAGCTCGGCCGCAGTGTTGTAGAGCTGGCGGTCGCCGACCAGGTTGAGCTTGCCGCCGGCAAGCAGCTCCTTCTGCACGTTGGCGATCGCCATGGTCTGGGCGAATTGCTGCGCCTTGCCGCCCGCGCCGAGGCCGACATTGATGGTCATGTCCTCGCGCGTCTTCCAATTGCGCGGATTGACGGCGACCCAGGTGTTGCGCAGCCGCACCGTCTCCTCGCGCTGACCATGCTTGCGGATCGTGCCGTGCAGCAGCGCGAAGATGTCGCGCACGCCTTCAGCCATGACGCGCGCGATCAGCTTGATGCGCATCTGCGAGGCCGAGAAGACCTGCGCGACTGCCGTAGCCGACTGGTTCTGCAGCGCGTTAGCGTCGATGCCCTGCGCCTGCTTGGCCAGCCCGGTGCGGATCTCGAGCTCGGCGTCGAGATATTGCAGCATCGGGTAGATCGACGTGGTGATGTCGGGCACCACCTGCCAGTTCAGCCCGCCCGCAGTCTTGGTGCGGACGACGCCGCCCGGCCGCGACACCAGGAGGTCGTCCAGCGTGTTCGGCCCGGCGTTCTGCTCAGCGACCTCGACACGCGGGTTGTTGTGCAAATAGAGATTGTCGAGCGCGCCGCGCTTCAGCGCCGTCTTCTCGCGCTGCAGCGGCATCACGAGATCGGCGATCGAGCGTCCGAAGAAGCGATGCGTCACCGGCACCGGCGTGGTCGCCGCAAACGGCATCTCGTCGAACGGCGTGATGCAGTCCTTGCCGTCCTTGCGCAAGATCTCGGCCTGGTCGCCGCCGGTGATGACCTGATAAAGGCAGGGACGGCCCGAGCCCTCATAGTCCATCCGCACGTAGTGCTCGGTGATGCGCACCAGCCGCGCCGCCGAATTGGCGCTGCCGCCGCCGGCGGTTGCGGACAGATGCTCCTCCACCGTGTCGCGCGCCAGCGTCTCGATCTCGCTCGTGCCGTTGTGCGGCAGCAAGGCCCTGATCTGACCGGCATCAAAGCCTTCCGCGATCAGCTGCGCCTCGGTCTTGGTGACGACTTCGTGGAAGCAATAATTGCAGTCGCGGATGCTGCGCGCACCGCGCTCGATGCCGAACTCTTCGGGCGGCACCCCCATCACCCGCGCCTGCGCAAGCTTGCGCGTGGTGACGATGGTGACGTCATGCGTGACGAGAGAGCCCATCGGCGCGGGTTGCGCCGGGGCCAGCAAGGGAATGGACATATTTTGTTGAACCTTCGATCGCGTCGGGCGCTGGTTGCCGCGAGTCGTCAATTTGATCAGCGCTGCTGCGCTCTATTTTCAGACTGGAAGAGCAGTCCGCTGGCGGACATCAAGGCGACGCCCCACAGACAGAAACGGCCCCTTCGGTGACCTGTCTCAAAAATTGGGACGCGCGGTTAATGGTTGTCTCAGACAGCCAGTCGCAGCGCCCAAAGGGGCGACGTCGTCCGCTCGCTTCTGATACGAGGGCCGAAAGTGCGGCCACTCAATGAACAAAGTACATAGTTGCTGCAAGCCCGGCGCAGCAAATCACCAAGCCGACCAGTGCAGCGAAAGTAGCCTCGACTTCAAATCGTCCATTGTCGATGCGTCGCACACCCAGCCAACCAAATCCGCCGGAGTCGCGGGCGGTCCCAACCTGGACCTTGCCGAAAGATGCGAGAGGCAGCACCAGTCGTGCCACGGCATAGCCGACGCCCCACCAGATCAACTCCAGAACCCAACCGACTACCATCTGATATCGGCTCCAAGACAAAGCAAGAAGTCGTCCAGCAGTCACACACAACAGAGCACAATCATACTGCCATGCTGATTGCGAAGTGACAGGGACCGTTTGCTGTTGAGCGAGCCTAGTATCCGCCACTGCGCATGTATTGCTGGATCATGCCGAGCAGTCCTCCAGCCGGCCGATCCAAATTGGATGGATCGTCCCGTGCAATCGAGGGGGCCTCGTCTGGCAGGCCCGCGGAAGCAGGTTGCCTGGATGCAGACGCGTCCCTCCGCGATGAAGACGCGGCCCATTGATCCAACGCGCCACTGCGATCGGGCGCCAGCAGCGCCTCGAGTGGAAATCGTGTCGGAGGAAACGCAGGCGAACTGAGCTGATCGGACGCGAAGTGCAACGGCCGCAGCATCGGATCGCCCGCCGGGGCGGGCCTTGCGGGAAGCTGTGAGCGAGAGGGCAAAGGTGGCGCCAATGGTGCTGGACCATTAGGCCCACCTAGCGACGTCGGACCTTTCGCACCGGAGACCGCGGTGCTGGGCAAGTCCTGCGGGAGCGGGACCGGAGAACGTGGAGTGCGGGCCGATGGTGCAATTGCGCGGTCGCCCGGTGCTCCAACAGAACCAAACGGTGATGTAACTGAATCAAAACGGCTCGGCTGATCGACACCGCCCGGCTGCGGACCTGAGTTCGATGCACTCCCGGAGCGGACCACACCGATATTGAACTGCCGCTGGATATCCTGAATGTCCTTCGGGTCGAGCAACATGCTTCCCGCGCCTGGCTTCACGGGCGCGCCGCCAGGCAGCCGCGGCTCCGTCAAGCCCATGGAAGCGATCAACGTGCTCAAATACGAATTGCTGTTCTGACCTAGTCCGAACCAGGGATAATGGATGTCCCGCGCGTCCATATTTGTGCGGGCAGCTGCGGCGGCGTTCCACAGATTCATGATCCTGGCCTGATCGCCCGAGGCTACCTCTGCCTGAGCAAAATCGGGTTGATACCAGCGCTTGTCATCGTGGCCTTTCAACCTGTCAGACGGCAAATTTCCGATAGGCTTGGCATGTCCCTCCGCGTCAGTCGCCAGGCCGTGAAACTCGCCAATCACGTTCCCATTCGGGTCGATCAACGCGAGAAAATTGTGGCCGGCGATCCCACCAAGAAGGGGAAGCTCCACTTTGACGATACGATATTGGCCTTCCGCCATAATTCACCTGCTTACTCATCGGGAACGTAGCGTTTATGAGCTTGCACGACGGCGTCATGCGGCTTCAAACACGAGAGCCGGACGTCGATATGATAAACTGATCGTGCTCGATAGTCGGGACCATTGCGCGGGACATATCGCTGGTCGTCTCGAACCCAGTATTCGCCCGAATAGCTGCACTCCTTGCTGGGCGCCGGGGCGCACTGCAAACCAAGAGCTTCTGCGTCGTCGCGAGAAATGCCCTTGGCAGAGGTCTGTTCGACGATGAACTGTTTCGTCAGTTGCGGCAGATCATCGACGCCGTGGTTGGAGTTGCGGCCAATGAACTTCGCCAGCTCACCTTTGCCCAAGGGCTCGAGATCGATGTCGACGCGAGGCCACGGCCCGGACCACGAACATCCGGAGATCATGAAGGCGATTGCCAGGAGCGCGAGAACTTTGAGTATGGGAAACTTCGGCATTTCTGGAGCTTCGCCCGATAGATACTTCATTGCTTACCCCAGGGGATTGGGTGCACGTCGCCTCGCCGGTTGCACGACAAGGCCGCTAATACCAACTCCGGCACCCGTCGCATCCTGAGAGCGCTATCATCAACTCGCTATCTCTGGTTTGATAGAACAAAGAGGAAACGAAATCAAACGAGATCTCGGCTGCCACCAATGGATGATGTGCACCAGCCGCGCGGCCGAATTGGCGTCGCCGCCGCCAACCCTCGCGGAGATCTGCACCTCCGCCGCGGAGCGTCCCCACACAATTTACTCGCGAGAGCCGTCCGCCACCGCCCGGCACGCTCACGCCGGTCTGGACAGTGATGGCTCGAACGACGGCGGGCTGATCGCGCTGCGGTGACCGCGCATCATCGAGGCGAAGCCACGGAGCGTCGCAGCCATCCGAGCTCTGAAATTGGAATGAAAAAGCCCGCAGCAGTTTCTACGCGCGGGTTCGATGTGGAGTCTTCCGATGATGCCAATTTAGATGTGTTTTGCCCGACGCGTCAAGCCGATTTCGGATTTTTAGATCTGATCCGGCGATGCAGCCGGACGGGATTGAAGCGCCGGCTTCGGCTCCCCGTTCTGGTATGGAAAGAGAGGATGATTGATGTCGAACGTGTCCGGGTCAGCCTTGTGCGTGATGTCGCTGGAATAGAGTCCGAACCCCTCATTCGGGTCGCTACGTAGAGGCGCTTTGCCGGAGATGATCTCGCGATGCAAATGCGGGCCAGACGTAAGACCTCCCTGATCACGAACGTATTTCGTGGTACCGATCACCGCGCCCGGAATGGGCTCATTTGCAGCGACGGGTGTCCCCGGTGGAGGCAGCGGATCCGGTCCGAGATGGCCATAGAGGTGATAGAAGACGGTACCATCTGGGGCTTTTGACTTGACGACAACGGACATGCCGTAACCACCAATTTTTCCGGTTCTGAATATTTCTCCGTCGTACTGGGCGTAGACCGGCGTTCCTGGACTTGCCGGATTGTCACTTCCGCCGTGATAACCACCTTTGGTCTTCGCGCGGGGAGTCAGCCAGTTTTCGCCGGTCGGTCCATAGCCAGGATATCTATACTCGGGCATCTCACGTTTCCCCAATTGTTGATCGCCAATGATCGCCCGCTCATCCGACGGCCAAATGGACTTGATATTCCCGAGCGGGTGGCACTACTCTAGGTTATTCATCCGGAAGGGGTACCTTCGGCCACGGCCGTCATCGATTTGCACC
>Ga0065165_1001554_pt1 | contig 23852 bp, 22 predicted proteins | sample AraplaMF_Cvi_mMF_FD_63813 | JGI IMG/M metagenome (GOLD analysis project Ga0065165, IMG submission 63813) | Arabidopsis root microbial communities from the University of North Carolina, USA - plate scrape MF_Cvi_mMF (version 2) (version 3) | ecosystem: Host-associated > Plants > Roots >... | reverse complement strand
GCAGTAGGCGTGCTCCTGGTTCATGGGCGCCACGTAGTCGAGGCGGTCCATGTACGGGATCGTCTGCTGATAGGGCCGGGCCTCCATCAGCTTCTCGGTGCCCCGGTGCAGCAGGCCGATGTGCGGGTCGACCCGCTCCACCACTTCGCCGTCCAGCTCCAGGACCAGGCGCAGCACGCCGTGGGCCGCCGGGTGCTGCGGGCCGAAGTTGATGTTGAACTTGCGGACGGGCGTCTCGTTCGGGCCGGGCGCGGTCGGCTCGGGCGCGAAGAATTCCGTCGCTTGGGCGGGGGCGTTGGAGCCGGTCATGACTTGCTCTTCTCGTCTCCGGGGAGCATGGCCGCGAAGCCCTTCTCGGCGCCCTCCCAGGGGCTCAGGAAGTCCCAGTTGCGCCACTCGACCGACTTCACGGGCTCGTAGACCACCCGCTTCAGCTCTTCGTCGTAGCGGACCTCGACGTAGCCGGTCATCGGGAAGTCCTTCCGCAGCGGATGGCCGTGGAAGCCGTAGTCGGTGAGGATGCGGCGCAGATCGGGGTGGCCGTCGAAGAACACGCCATACATGTCGAACGTCTCGCGCTCGAACCAGTCGGCGGCGGCGAACACCTCGACCACCGACGGGACGGCGGTGTCCTCGTCGGTCCGCACCTTGAAGCGCACGCGCACGTTCTTGGTCATCGACAGCAGATGGTAGACCACGTCGAAGCGCTGTTCGCGCTCGGGATAGTCCACGCCGCAGAGGTCGATGAGCTGGTGGAAGCCCTGCGCGTCGCGCAGGTAGGTCAGCGCCTCGACGGCCTTGGCCGCCGGCCCGGTCAGGGTCAGTTCGCCATAGGCCACGTCAGCGCCGGTGATGACGCCCTTGGCGTCCTTCAGGATCGCCTTGCCCAGCTTGCCGAGGTCGGCTTCGGAAACCGGCCAGCTCATCGGACGATGGTCCCCGTGCGGCGGATCTTCTTCTGCAGCTGCAGCACGCCGTAGACCAGCGCCTCGGCGGTCGGCGGGCAGCCCGGCACGTAGACGTCCACCGGCACGATCCGGTCGCAGCCGCGCACGGTCGAATAGCTGAAGTAGTAGTAGCCGCCGCCGTTGGCGCAGCTGCCCATCGAGATCACGTACCGCGGCTCGGGCATCTGGTCGTAGACCTTGCGCAGCGCGGGAGCCATCTTGTTCACCAGCGTGCCGGCCACGATCATCACGTCCGACTGGCGCGGGCTGGCGCGCGGGGCGAAGCCGTAGCGTTCCAGGTCGTAGCGCGGCATGGACGCCTGCATCATCTCGACCGCGCAGCAGGCGAGGCCGAAGGTCATCCACATCAGCGAGCCGGTGCGGGCCCAGGTGATCAGGTCGTCGACGCCGGCGGTGACAAAGCCCTTGTCGGCCAGGCGCTGCGAGACGCCGTCGAAGAACGGGTCGTGCTTCTGGGGGTCATAGCCCTCGACGGTCGTGCGACCGGCGGACAGGGCCGGGGCCGAATTGGGGGGAATGATCACTCCCATTCCAGGGCTCCCTTCTTCCACTCGTAGACAAAGCCGACGGTCAGGACGCCCAGGAAGGTCATCATCGACCAGAAGGCGTACTTCGCGACGTCCGGCGGCAGCTTCATCAGCGCCACGGCCCACGGGAACAGGAACGCCACCTCGAGGTCGAAGATGATGAAGAGGATCGAGACCAGGTAGAATCGGACGTCGAACTTCATCCGCGCATCGTCGAAGGCATTGAAGCCGCATTCGTACGACGAGAGCTTTTCCGGGTCGGGCGCCTTGGGCGCGAGCACCGTGGCGGCGAGGATGAAGACAATGCCCAGCACCGCCGCGATCCCCAGGAAGATCGCGATCGGCAGGTACTCTTTGAAATAGTCGACCATGAGGTCTCCAGAAGGAGTCGCGGCGCCCTTCTAGACCGATCATCCGGGCGTTTCAAACAGGCCTTGTGCGACGCGAAATGACGTTCTTCCACTATCTTGCGAATGCGTCGCAATTGCTCAATTCGACCACAGGTCCAGGCGCTCCACGACCAGCGGCAGGCCGCCCTCCGGACGCAGCGAGAAGTCACCCTGCGGCTGCACTTCGCGGCCCCGCACGGGGCTGAAGCGGTACTCCAGCAACCAGCGCGACAGCAGGATCAGCGCCTCGGCCTGGGCGAACCCCATGCCGATGCAGACGCGCGGCCCCGCGCCGAACGGGATGTACTGGTAGCGGTGCAGCGCCTGGCGCCCCTCGGGGTCGAAATGCTCCGGGTTGAAGACGTCGGGCTCGTCCCAGAGCGTACGGTGCCGGTGCACCACCCAGGGCCAGACCGAGATCATGTCGCCGCGCTTCACGGGCTGCCCGCAAAGCTCGTCGTCGGCCACGGCCTGCCGCTCGATCCGGTGCACCGGCGGATAGAGCCGCAGCGTCTCGTCCCAGATCATCTTCAGGTAAGGCAGGCGGCCGAGGAGCGCGTCGGGATCGTCCCCGGCCGCCGCCCAGGCCTCCCTCGCCTCCTCCCGCGCCCAGGCCTGCGCCTGCGGGTCGCCGCTCAGGAGATAGAGGGCCCAGGCCAGGCCGTTGGCCGTGGTCTCGTGACCGGCCACGAAGAACACCATGGCGTTGTCCAAGGTGAGCTGGAGCGCCTCTTCCGGCGGATGCTCGGCCAGGAACGCCGCATAGAGGCGGGCGACGAAGTCCTCCGGCCCCTGGGGCTCGGCGGTCCGCCGGCGGATGAAGGCGGCCATGCGGCGCACCAGGGCCTCGCGGGACCGCCGGGCGCGGCGCTGGGCCGCACCCACGTCCAGCCCCTCCAGGCCGAACAGCAGCGGCAGCCGGATCTCGGTGGAGCCGGTCATGAAGTCGCGGACGTGCGCCGAGGTCTCCTCGAACGGCATGTCGCTCTCGCCGCCGAACAGCGCCGCGTCGATCACCTCCAGGGTCGTGCGGGTGGCCTCCGCAGCCATGTCGACCACCAGGCCCCCGTCGCCCAGCCGCTCGGCGCTGCGGCTGGCGATCTCGGCGAACAGCGGAGCGAAGGCGCCCACCGCGCGCGGGGCGAACACCGGGGCCATCAGCCGGCGCTGGGCCTGCCAGTCGTCGCCCTCGGCGTTGAACAGGCTCTCGCCGATGGCGGGACGCAGCACCCGCTTCACCAGGTCGGGCCGGCGGTAGGCCTGGGCGTTGTCCACGAAGACCCGTTTGATCGCGTCCGGGTCGCTGACCCCGTGGTAGACGAGGTGCAGCATCCGGACCTTGCGATAGGGCAGTTCGAACGCCGTGCGGGGGATGGCGGTGATCAGGTTGCGGGCCGCCTTCGGACTCAGCAGTTCGAGCAGCCCGGGCTCGTGATCCTGCGGCTCGGGCGCCGCGGGGCGGAAGCGCTTCGGCGGGGCGGCCAGGCCGCCGGACAGGGTGAGGTCGGTCATGGCGGCCCTCGGGTTCGACGGGCCGGAACATCCTCCCGGTTGCCCGCGTCCGACAAACGATATAACGGCGCTCTTCTTGTGAGCTCAGTTCACAAGGATAGCCTCGCGTGGACACCCGCCGTTCGCTGCCGCCGCTGACCGCGCTGCGCGCCTTCGAGGCCTTCGCGCGGCGGGGCCGCATGACCCTGGCCGCCGACGAGCTGTGCGTCACCCACGGGGCGGTCAGCCGCCAGATCCGCAGCCTCGAAGAGAACCTGGGCGTCGAACTCACAGAGGGGCCGCGCCACCGACTGGCCCTCACCGAGGCCGGCCAGCGGCTGGCCGCGGCGCTGTCGGCGGCCTTCGACCAGGTCGAACATGCGGTGGCCGACCTGCGGACGCCGGAGCATGTGGACCTGCACCTGTCGTGCGTGGGCACGCTGGCGATCCGCTGGCTGATCCCGCGCCTGCCCCAGTTCCACGCGCGCCATCCCAGTGTCCGCGTGCGGGTGACCGAGTCCTACGCGCCGGTGGACTTCGCCCGCGAGCGGTTCGACGCGGCCATCCGCGTGGCCGAGACCGCGCCCATCGTCGGGGCCGAGGCGGTGGCCTTCCTGGAGAACTTCCACGGCCCGGTCGTGGCCCCCGCCCTGGTGGGCGGCGGCCCCACGGGCATCGAGGGCCTGACGCGGCTCACCACGGGCACACGCCAGACCGCCTGGGCGGAATGGGAAAGCCACTCGGGCGTCGTCCTGCCCACGCCGCCCGACACCCAGGAGTTCGAGCACATCTTCTATACGCTGGAGGCCGCGGCCGCCGGCCTGGGCGTGGGGCTCAGCCCCTGGATCTATGTGGCGGGCGACGTGGCGGCGGGGCGGCTGGCCGCGCCGCTGGGATTCGCCCCGACGCCGTCCCGGTTCTGGTTCCTGACCCCGGCCGGGCCGCTGAAGCCCGCCGTCGCACATTTCCGCGACTGGGTGATCGAGGAGGCCGCCAAGGCGCCGCCCCCACCCCGCATCGTGCGACCGTTCGCGCTGGACGCGCACCCGGGCGGCGGCTGAACCGCAAGCGCTGGAATTTCCGGTGAATCTTCGCCCTTCCCGTCGAGGGGAAGTGGCGCGAGTGACGGGGCTCGAACCCGCGACCTCCGGCGTGACAGGCCGGCGCTCTAACCAACTGAGCTACACCCGCGTAGGCCGTCGGCCGTTGCGAAGGCGGCTCTCATATGGGTGGTGCGGAATCGTGTCAACGGGAGTTTGCGCGGCATTTGGCCCAGGCTGGGGAAAACCACCCGTCCTCGGTCGTCGCTAAGCCGCCTCGGCCGTCTCCCGCGGGCCCAGCGCGGCGTCCAATGCCGCATAGAGGTCGGCCACCTCCAGCGGCTTGGCGATGTGGCCGTCCATGCCGGCCGAGAGATAGCCGTCGAGCTGATGGCGCATGACGTTGGCGGTGAGCGCCAGGATGGGCGTGGCGGCGACGGCCCGCTCGGCCTCCAGCGCCCGGATCGCGCGGGTGGCGTCGACGCCGTTCATCTCGGGCATCTGCACGTCCATCAGCACGACGTCGAAACGGCCCGCGGCGTAGGCCGCCACCGCGGCCCGGCCGTCGCCCACCAGCGTCAGCTCGGCGTCCAGGGGCTGGAGCAGCGCGCGCAACACCAGCTGGTTGGTGGGATTGTCCTCGGCCGCCAGGATGCGCAGGCGGTGCTGGGGCTCGGGCGCATGGGGTTCGGCGGTCGGTGCGGCCGGCGCGGCGCGGCCGCGGGCCAGGGGCAGCACCATGGCGAAGCTCGCCCCCTCCCCCAGCCGCCCGGTAGCGACAATGCGGCCGCCCATCAGCTCGGCCAGCTCCTGGCAGATCGCCAGGCCCAAGCCCGTGCCGCCGTAGCGCCGCGTCGTGGAGGCGTCGGCCTGGGCGAACTTGTCGAACAGCTGCGGGATCCGCGCCTCGTCCAGGCCGATCCCGGTGTCGGTGACGCAAAAGCGGAGTTCTGCCTCATCGCGCGAGATCGACAGCGTCACTGACCCCGCGCCAGTGAACTTCACCGCGTTCGAGACCAGGTTCGACAGCACCTGGCGGATGCGCAGCGCGTCGCCGGCCCAGACGCCCCTCGCCCGCTCTGACACCTCGAGCTGCAGGGCGAGGCCCTTCTCCGCCGCCAGGCCCTCGAAGGTGGCGCAGACCTGCCGGCCAAGGGCCTCGGCGTCGAAGCTCTCCTCGACGATCTCCAGCTTGCCTGCCTGCAGCTTCGACAGGTCGAGCACGTCGTTGAGCAGGGCCAGCAGCGTCGAGCCCGACTCGCGGATCACCCCCAGCCGGTCGCGCTGGGCGGGGCTCAGCTCGTGCAGGTCCATGGCCTGGGCCATGCCGAGGACGCCGTTCAGGGGCGTGCGGATCTCGTGGCTCATGTTGGCGATGAACTCGGACTTGGCCCGCGCGCCGGCCTCGGCCAGGTCGCGGGCCTCGGCCGCGTCCAGGGCCAGGCGGCGCACCCGCAGGATCAGGAGCCCGACCACGCACAGCACCACCATCCCGACGGCCAGGATGGGGACCCCGGCCTGCCGGATCACCTCGTGGCCCAGCCGGTCCGGCCGCCAGCCGACGCCCGCGATCGGCGCGCCCGTCAGGTCACGGAGCGGCGCGGAGAGCTTCGCGCGCCGGTCCAGCGTCAGGTAGGCGTCCTTGAGCCCGTATTCGTCGCTGATCCAGCGCAGGAAGCGACCGTTCACCTCCACCGCCGAAGCCATCACCGGCGCGGGGGCCGCGAGCAACAGGTCGCGGTCGTGCGGCTCGGGCTCCACCGTCGCGGCCGCGGCGAGGTAGAGGCGCCCCCCGATGCGGATCGCGCCGTGGGCCGAACCCTGCCGGTCGAACCCCATCGCCCCCGTCTTGCCGCGGACCTTGGCCTCGGACGAGCGCCGCGCGGCGGCCACCAGCGGGCGCATGGCCTGGGCGAACGCCGCGACCTCGCCGGGCGGCACGGTGTCGCCGGCCTTGGCCGCGTAGGCCGGGCGGTCGCGGGCGTCGAACAGCACGGTCATGTCGTGCTTGCGCGAGCGCTGGAGGTCGTGCCCGTAGTTGATCTCGATCCAGGTGGGGTCGAAGCGCCGCGCGGTGTGCTCGTAGCCGTCGCTCCAGACCGAGACGATGCGGACGTCCTCCACCACCTCGGACTGCCGGTGCTGCAGCGCATGGCCCATCAGCGAGGCCTCGCGCGCGCTGCTGAGGCGGTCCACCGCGTCGTCGGCGTAGAAGACCAGCGCCACGCAGGCCGCCAGCACGATCAGGGCGGCCGCCACGGCCAGGCCCATCACGGCGTTCGGAGATCGCCAGCGGTTGAGAGACGCGAGCTCGGGCACGAGGCGGGGTTTCCTGCGGCGCGGCTCGGGGTCCGCGTCATGGCCTCACGGTGAGCCTATCCTGGCTAAACGGGCGTTGATTTTCCTCGGAAAGCCGCCCCTCGCGCCAATGTGCCGCAGCCGTCCGGCAGGCCCCGGCCAAACCCCTAGGGGATTCCCCGTAGGTAAACGGACGAGATTTCGGCCGACCCCTCCCCCGTGGTTCAACACGGTTAACGAAATTGAACGGGACGGCCACGGGACAGCGGCCTCCCGCCACCAGATGGGAGATACGGTGATGCAAGTTCTCGTCGTTGAAAGCCAAGCCGCCGCCGCCAAGAGCCTGGAGCTCCTGCTGACCGCCGAAGGCCACACGGTCTGCGTGACCGACAGCGGCGAGGAAGCCTGCGACCTCGGCAAGATCTACGACTACGACGCGATCTTCCTGGCCCAGGACCTCGACGACATGACCGGCGTGCAGGCCGTCCGCGCCCTGCGGGTCCGCAAGATCGCCGCCCCGGTGCTGGTGCTCGGCGACAACGACTTGGACGCCCGGGTCGAGGCCCTGGCCGCCGGCGCCGACGACGTGCTGGCCCGCCCCTTCCACAAGGCCGAACTCCTGGCCCGCCTGGCCGCCGTGGTCCGCCGCTCGCGGGGCCACACGGACTCGGTGCTGCGGGCCGGCGCCATCGCGCTGAACCTCGCCACCCGCCAGGCGGAAGTCGCCGGCACGGCGATCCACCTGACCCCCAGCGAGTACAAGATCCTGGAGCTGTTCTCGCTCCGCAAGAACCAGGCGCTCTCCAAGGAGCAGTGCCTGAACCACCTCTACAACGGCATGTCCGAGCCCGAGCCGAAGATCATCGACGTGTTCGTCTGCAAGCTGCGCAAGAAGATCGCCGCGGCCAACGGCGGCGACGCCCAGATCGAGACCGTGTGGGGCGGCGGCTACATGCTGCGCGACGCCCCGGCCGAGCCCCAGCGCCTCGCCGCCTAGTTCTTCCCAGCGCCTCCCCGATGCCTGCGGCCGCCCAGCAATGGGCGGCCGTTTCTCTTTGCAGCGCGTGAGGATTCCTCTCCTCAACCGTAGGGGGAGGGGGACCATGCGCAGCATGGTGGAGGGGGCTTGCCGGAAACGCCGAGCTTGGATCGCGTCCCCCTCCACCACCCTTCGGGCGGTCCCCCTCCCCCTACGGGTGAGGAGAAGCGGGCTGGCTAGTCGCCCGGCCGGTAGGTGCGTTCCGTGTGGCCGGTAAGCTGCTCGGGATAGAAATAGACCGGCCGCAGGTTCCCGGTGGCGTAACGCTCGGCCTGGTCCAGGAAGTGCGGGCTCCTGGGATCGCCGCTCTCCCCGCCGGCGCTGACCGCCACGGCGCGCACCTTGGGCCCGAACTCGACGGCCGAGACGAAGCTGTTGCCGCTGGTCCCGTAGTAGCGCTTGGTCCCCGGCCACCGCTGGGCGCCGAACGAGGCCAGCGAGCCCCAGCGCGACGAGGCGAAGCCGACCGGAATCGATGGGCCGTCGTCGCGGAATTTCTGCACGATGTCGCCGTTCAGCCGCTGGAAGCGGTTGATCTCGCCCCACGGCGTCCTCCAGCTCCCGAAGTCGGCGGCCAGCCGGTCCTGGGCCTCGGACAGGGCGGCCAACTTGTCGGGCGCCGGGCTCTTGTCCGCCATGTAGTCCCAGACGCTCATGTTGGCCGCCTTCGCCGCCGGGGCGGCCTTGGCCCAGAGCGCCTCGCCCCAGAACACCGCCAGCGAGGTCTCGGCGGACGTCGTGCTCCAGCGCTTGTCCCAGGCCCTCAGCGCCGCGACCGGCTCGGCCAGCTTCGCCTTCAGCGGATCGTCGGCCGGCGCCGCCTCCCAGGCGAGGACCAGCCCCGGGACCAGCCGCGCGAAGGCCGGCAGATGGGTGTCGTAGGCGCGGGTGACCAGGCTCTCCAGCGTAATGTTCCTCGCCCCGGTCAGCACCTCGATGGCGTGGTCGGTGCGTGGGTTGCGGCCAGTCTGGTCCATGTAGCGCGGGAAGGCCTTCTGCGCCGGGCTGTCGTCGGCGGCGCCCCACCACGGTCCGTCGTTGACATTGAACACCCAGCCGGCGGCCGGCGCCGTGACCTTCGGCGCCTCGGAGAGCGCATGCAGGCCCTTCCAGTCGGTGGACGGGTTCGAGCCGTCGACGGGCTTGGTGTAGTCGAAGCGGTCCTCGCGCCGCGGGATGAACTGCGGGTGGAGGTAGGCCGTCTCGCCCTTGTCGTCGGCGAAGAGGGTGTTGTTGGAGCTGTTGGCCTTGAACGTGTCGGCCACCTTCAGGAACGACGCCAGGTCGGTCTGCTTGGTCCGCAGGAACGACTGCTGAAGCGCCTCCACCGGCTTGTTCATCATCGAGAACGCGATCCAACGCTCGCCCTCGGCGCGCACGATCGGCCCGTGATGGGTGCGATAGGTCGTGAAGCTGCGGCTCTTCATCGACCCGTCGGCCGCCCGGTAGGGCACGACGACGGCCTGGACCTGCACCGGCCGGGCCTCCTTGCCATAGCGATACATCAGCGTGCCGGGTGTTCGGATGATCGTCTCGGCGAACTCGTCCACCACGTCGACGGTGCTGGAGGTGTGCATCCAGCCCGCGTGGGCGTTGAAGCCCTGGTAGATGAAGAACTGGCCCCAGGTGACGGCGCCATAGGCGTTCAGCCCCTCGTCGCTCGTCATCTGCAGTTCCGAGCGGAAGAAGAACGAGGTGTGCGGGTTGATCAGCAGCAGGGCGTGGCCGTCCTTGGTGATCCGCGGCGAGATGGCGATCCCGTTCGAGCCGGTCGGCTCCTTGTAGGCGAAGGGGTTCTCTAGCGCCGCCGAGCGCGTGCCGCCGTAGAAGGCCTCCAGCTCCTTCAGCGAGATCCGCTCGATGTCGCCGCCGATGCTGCCCTCGGTGAACGACAGCGCCATCCACGGCTCGAAGTGCGTGATGACCCTCGGCTTCGTCTGCGGATGGGTGGCCAGGTAGAAGTTCAGGCCGCCGGCCCAGGCGTCCATCAGGGCCTTCAGCCACGCGGGGCTCTTGGCGTAGTCGGCCTGCAGGCTCTCCGGCGAGACATACAGCTTCTGGCGCAGGTCCTGCCAGATCGCCCCCTCGCCCTCGGCCTCGGCAGTGCGACCCAGGTTGGTCAGGTAGTTGGTCTCGACCCGGTTGAAGTCGTCCTCGGCCTGGGCGTAGGCCATGCCGAACACGGCGTCCGCGTCGGTCTTGCCCTTCACGTGGGCGACGCCCCAGTCGTCGCGCACGATGGTGACCCTGGCCGCTTGCGCCCGCCAATCGGCCGTCTCGTCGGCCAGCGCCGGCGTGGCGAGCAATGACAGCGCAAGGGCAAGCGATCCGAACCGCACGACAAGGCCTCCCGACTCCGACAGGGCGTCACCTCGCCCGCTCGCCCACAGCTTGTCCAGCCTGCGACGCCGTGGCCCGCCGGCCACGCTTGGTGGGCTTCGGGACTCACCGTCTCTTACGCCAGGGGCTTACGCGCCGTCAGGCGAAGTGGTCACCGGTTCGACGCCCGGTCGGCGCGCAGCTTTTTTGAAGAAAGCGCGTCCGGACGCAAAACCGGCTTCCACTTTTGCTGGCCGCGCCTTCGCGGAGTTCGTCATGCCCGACGCCACCTACGTCGCCTTCGTGCCTGCCGGCATGAGCGGGAAGCTGAGGCAGGTCCTCCAGGCCGAGGACACCGGCGCGCTGACCTGGCGCGAGCGGAAGGTCATGTTCGGCAGCGAGTTCTACTTCTCGGGCCCGCCGAAGCTGGCGCGCGCCACCCACGCCTACGTCAGCCGCTGGGTCGTCACCCACTAGCGCTTCGGCCTTCGCCGCGCATATCGACCGCCCGGTCGACGGAACCGCGCGTTCGTCGCGCCTGCGCCGCGTCCCATCGCACCTGCGCATCCCGCCACGGCCAAGCCGCGTAGTTAACGCCGCGGGCCGGAACGTCGCCCCGCAGCGTTCGTTGAGTGGCGTGGAGGCTGGGTTATGGAGATCGGGCGGCGGGAAATCCTGAGGGCGGGCGGAGTCCTGGCCCTCGCGGGCGGCGCGACGCCGGCCCTCGCGCAGCAGTCCGCGCCAGCCGCAACGCCTCGCCCCACCTTCGGCCCCAACGACTGGGCGCGCGTCCGCGCCCAGTTCGGCCTGAAGTCCGACCGCGTCGACATGTCGGCCATGCTGATCGCCGCCCATCCCAAGGCCGTGCGCGAGGCCATCGCCCGCCACCGCGACGCGCTGGACGAGACGCCGATCGAGTACCTAGAGCAGAACAACCGCCGCCTGCAGAACGTCGCCCGCGAGCGCGTCGGCCGCTACTTCGGCGTCGCCGGGACGGACGTGGCGCTGACCGACTCCACCACCATGGGCGCGGGCCTGGTCTACAACGGCCTCAAGCTGCGCCCCGGCCAGGAGGTGCTGACCACCGATCGCGACTATTACGTGACCCACGAGTCGCTGCGGCTGGCCTCGATGCGCAGCGGCGCCAGCGTGCGGCGCATCCGCCAGCCCGATCCCGCCAAGGCGGGCGCCGGCGGCCTGACCCAGGCGGTGATCGGCGAGATCAGGCCGAACACCCGCGTGGTCGCCCTGACCTGGGTGCATTCGTCGACCGGCCTGAAGATGCCGATCCCGGCGATCAGCCAGGAGATCGCCCGTCTGAACGCCGGCCGGGCGGAGGCCGACCGGGTGCTGTTGGCGGTGGACGGCGTCCACGGCTTCGGCAACCAGGACGTCGGCCTGCCGGAATTGGGCTGCGACCTCTTCTTCGCCGGCTGCCACAAGTGGATCTTCGGCCCGCGCGGCACCGGCGTGGTCATCGGGACCAAGGCCGGCTGGGACGCCATGGCGCCGACCATCCCGACCTTCCTGGCCAGCGACGCCTATTCCGGCTGGATCAGCGGCAGTCCGGCGGCGGACTGCACGGGCGCGCGGCTGACGCCCGGCGGGTTCAAGGCCTTCGAGCACGTCTGGGCCCTGTCGGACGCCTTCGTCATCCACGACTGGGTGGGCCGCAAGCAGGTCGCCGACCGCACGGCCGAACTGGCCGACCAGTTGAAGGCGGGCCTGGCCGCCATGCCGAACGTCACCCTCGCCACGCCCCGCTCGCGCGAGCTTTCGGCCGGCATCGTCTCGTTCGAGGTGGCCGGGATGACGCCGCAGCAGACCGTCGCCAAGCTGCGCGACTGGAAGGTCATCGGCTCGGTCGCGCCCTATGCCCGGCCGCTGGTCCGACTCACGCCGTCGATCAGAAACACGCCAGACGAGGTGGAGTTCGCGCTCAAGGCCGTCCGCGCCATGGCCTGACTCGCGCCGACCGTGTTAACCTTCCTCCACGGGGTTGTTGGCCGGTGGGGAGGCCGAGCGGTCGCATGTTGGGGATTCAGCTCTCGGCCTTGAGCGCTGCCGAAGTGAGACGGCTGCTGGACGCCGCACGCGCCCGCGGTCAGGACAGCCTCGTCCGCCAGCTCGAAGCCGAACTCGCCGCCCGGCCCGGCCGCAACGCCGGCCAGCCGCTGCCGATGTCGACGACCCCGCGCCCCGCGCCGCGGCCTGACCCCCGCCTCGCGTCCGCCCGACGCCGTCCGGCGCAGCGACCCAGCCGCGGTCCGGCCATCGCCGTGGCCGGCCTGGCCGCCTTCATCGGCGCCGCCCTGGCCTGGGGCATCAGCCTGACGCCGCCGCAGGCCGCCCGTCCCGTAGCCCAGCCCGTAACCCTCGCGGCCGACCAGGCGCCGGCGCGCATGGCCGTGGCGCTCACCACCCAGCTGGCCGAAGAGCCAAGTCCGCCGCCCGCCGACGTGGGGCTGGAGCCGCCGGTCGACGACACCGGGCCCGTGAAAGCGACCGCTGCGCCGTCGTCCTCGCGCAACCCGTGCTACGACCTGCCGACCGCGCGCGAGCGGCTGGTCTGCGGCTATCCCAGCCTGGCGATCCAGGATCGCCGGATGAAGGCCGCGCTGGAGCGGGCCCGCGCCAACGGTGACGCGGGCGCCGTCGACGACGCCCAGGCCCAGTGGCTGCAGGCCAGCGCCAACATTTCGGATCGGCAGGTCCTGGCCGACCGCTACGCCCGCCGGGTCGCCGAACTGGAAGCCCGGTAGGTGGCGGCCACCCGCCGGAGCGTCCTCGTCGCGGCCCTGCCCGCTGCGCTCGCCACTCGCACGGTCCACGCCGCGCCGAAGCCGATGCGCCTGCTGATCCTGGGCGGCACCGGCTTCATCGGTCCCCACCAAGTGCGCTACGCCTTGAGCCGCGGGCATCAGGTCACCGTCTTCAACCGCGGCCGCCATCCGCAGGAGTGGCCGGGCAAGGTTGAGGAACTGACCGGCGACCGCAACGCCTCCGACCTCAAGAGCCTGGCCGGCCGCGAGTGGGACGCCTGCATTGACAACCCCACCACCCTGCCCTTCTGGGTCCGCGACGCGGCCGAGGCGCTGAAGGGTCGCGTGGGGCACTACACCTTCGTCTCGACGATCTCGGTCTACGCCCACAACGACAAGCCGGGCGCCGACGAGAACGCGCCGCTGGCGCCCTATGTCGGCGCCGATCCCTTCGCCGAGCGCGACGTGCCGCCCCGGCTCTACGGCGCGCTGAAGGCGATCAGCGAAATGGAGGCGCGCCGGCAGTTCGGCGACGCAGCCACCGCCATCGTCCGCCCCGGCCTGATCAGCGGTCCGGGCGACGAGACCGACCGCTTCACCTACTGGCCCGTACGGCTGGCGCGCGGCGGCGAGGTGCTTACGCCCGGCGACGGCTCGGACCCTGTCCAGTTGATCGACGCCCGCGACCTGGCCGAATGGACGATCCGGCTCGCCGAGCAGAAGCGAGCGGGCGTGTTCAACGCCGTGGGTCCGTCGCGGCCGATGAGCATGAAGGCCTTCGTCTCCCAGGTGGCTGCGGGCGTTTCCGCCAAGCCGGACGTCGCCTGGGTTCCTTCCGCCTGGCTGGCGCAGAAGCAGGTGTCCGGGTGGAGCGACCTGCCGGTCTGGCTGCCCGGGAGCGGCCCCACCGAGGGCTTCCACCGGCGCACCAATGCCGCGGCCCAGGCCGCCGGCCTGACGTTCCGCCCCCTGAAGATCACCGCCGCCGACGCGTTGGCGTGGTGGAACGCCCTGCCCGCCGAGCGGCGCGCCAAGCCGAAGACCGGGCTCACGCCCGAGCGCGAGGCCGAGCTGCTCGCCCAATGGAAGGCCAAGGCATGATCGCGTTCCTGTTCGCCGCGGCCGTGGGGATCGCCTCGCCGGCCGAGCCGCCGCCCACCCGCTTCAAATGCGCCGACGGCGGCGAACTGCACGCCCGCTTCGCCAACCGCGATGCGCGGCTGGTGGCCATCGTCGACAACGGCGACGGCCCGCACGCCCTGCCGATCCAGCCCTGGGCCGGGACCGGTCCGGTGCGCCTGACCTGGAGCGACGGCCAACGCACCCTGACCTGGAGCCCGGGCGTCCAGATCATGTGGATGGACGGCTCAATCCACCGGATGTGCGGCCGGGGCCACCAGCACTAGCTCTTCATCAGGTGCTCGCCGAGCGCCTCGTAGGCCGGCAGCGACACGCGATCGAGCGGCCCGTTGCCGTTGGCGGCGGTCGGGTGCGAGGCGAAGCGGACGATCACCATCTCGGCGCCGGGCGCCACGTAGCAGGCCTGGCCATGGATACCACGGGCGCTGTAGGCGCCGAATTGGTTGTGGCTCACCCACCACTGGTTCCGATAGCTCCAGCCCGGCAGGGTGACGTAGCCGGCCTTGGCGAAATCGGCCTGGCGCGCGCCGCCGGCGATGTCGGCCACCACCTCCTCCGGCACGATCTGCTGGGCGTTGAACGATCCGCCCCGGCGCATCATCTCGCCGAACCGCGCCAGGTCTCGCGTGGTGACGTTCAGGCCCGCGCCGCACATGGCGAAGCCCGTGCTGTCGACCATGACGTAGCCGTCCTCCTCGGCGCCCAGCTTCTGCCAGATGCGCTCGGAGACCAATTCGGCGAAGGGCTTCTTCGCCACCCGCTGGACGATCCAGCCCAGCACCTCGGTGTTGCAGGTCTTGTAGGCGAAGGCCTCGCCGTGCTCGCCCTGCTTCTTCAGGGTCTTCAGGAAGTCGAAGATGGTGGTAGGGCCGTCATAGCCCTTCGGCGGCTGGGAGAAGCCGGCGGCCACGCCGTAGAAGCGGACCTCGGCGTCGGGATCGACGTAGTCTTCGCGATAGCGGACCCCGGTGGTCATATCCATCACGTGGCGCACCGTCGCGTCGCCGAACGCCGTGTCGGCCAGCTCGGGCACATAGTCCGTGACCGGCGCGGCGGGATCGATCGCCCCCTCGTGCGCCAGGATCGCGCCAAGCAGGCCGGCGAAGGACTTGGTCACCGACATGGCCAGGTGCGGCCTGTGCGGGGCCAGCGCGCCGCGATAGGTCTCGTAGACCACGAGGCCGCGGTGCAAGACCACGAGGCCGTCGGTGAAGTTCTCCTCCACGCTCTCGCCCCAGGTCATGGCGCGGCCGTCCTGGGTGACGAACGGCACGGCGTCGAGGTCGTCGCGCAGGGCGTAGGGCAGCGGCGCGGCGGCGGCCGGCCCGCGGCGGATGTTGGCCGAGGGGCCCAGCTCACGCTCGTGGCTGAAGCTCCAGCGGGTGTTCGGGAAGCGCCAGCTCGTGGTGTCGGACGTCCGCACCAGCTTCTCGGGCGGCGGCGGGAAACCCTGCATCACCGCCAGCGCGGCGGGGTCGGTCGAGGCGGCGGTCGGCGCGGGTTGGGCGGAGTCGGGCATGTCGCGGTCCTCGGCGCGGGCGGGAGAAGCCATCCCATCCCCAACGGGCCGAAACCGCAAGTTTGAACGCCCCCACCGTGGGGCGGGGGCGTCCGGTTCAGCTAGCGATAGTAGCGGTACTCGTAGCGCCAGCCGCCGTCGTGATGGTGGCGGCGCCAGTCGCGGTCGCGACGGTTGTCGTAGCGGTCGTACTGGTCGGGGCGGCCGTCACGGTCGCGGTCGCGGTTCCATTCGGCGCGGTCCGGGACACCGTCCCGGTCGCTGTCCCGATAGCGGGTCTCGCGATAGCGGTAGCCGTCGCGGTAGTCGCCGCGGTCGTAGCGATAGTCGTAGCCGCCGCGGTCGTAGTAGCCGTAGGGCTGGGCCATGGCCGCGCCGGCGCCCAGGGTGGCGGCGGCGAGGGTCAGGCCGAGGACGATCTTCTTCATGAGGGTCTCCTTCATGTTGGGGAGACCCTAGCGGGCGGCGCCTGAACGGGGTCGGGGCCATCCGTTCAGCCAGCCGACAGGTAGATGAACTAGGCGCGCTTCGCGGCGTCCTCCTCGACGGCAGGCTCCAGCGCGCGGGCGACGGCGGCCAGCAGCTGCTCGCGGTGGATGGGCTTGGAGACGTAGTCGTCCATGCCGGCCTCGCGGCAGCGGGTGACCTGGTCCGGGCGGACGTCGGCGGTCAGGGCCACGATCGGCACGGCGCCGGCCGCGCCGCCCAAGGCGCGGATCGCACGCGTGGCGGCCAGGCCGTCCATGCCGGGCATGTGCACGTCCATCAGCACCAGGTCGAAACCGCCGGCGCGCGCCGCCTCCACCGCCTGGACGCCGTCCTCGGCCGTGGTGACCTGGCAGCCGGCCAGGGTCAGCAGGGCCAGGCCCAGCTCGCGGTTCATCGGATGGTCGTCGACCAGCAGCACGCGGGCCGACGAGGTCGAGGCCTGCGAGGCGGCCTGGGGCTGGGCCGACGGCGCGGCCGCGGACTCCGCCGCGAGAGCGATCCAGAAGCAGGCGCCTTCGCCCAGCGCGCTCTCCACGCCGATCTCGCCGCCCATCTGCCGGACCAGGGCGCGGCTGATGGCGAGGCCCAGGCCAGTGCCGCCGTAGCTGCGGCTGATCGAGCTGTCGGCCTGCGAGAAGCGCTGGAACAGGCGCGCCTGCACGTCGCGGGCGATGCCGATGCCGGTGTCGGCCACCTCGAAGCGCAGGACGCCGGCGGCGCGGTTGATCTCCAGGCGCGCCGTGACGCCGCCTTGCGCCGTGAACTTCACGGCGTTGGCCAGCAGGTTGAGCAGCACCTGGCGCAGGCGCGCCTCGTCCAGGACGAAGGCGGCGGCCTCGTCGCCCTCGATCTCGACGGCGAGCTTCAGGCCCTTGGCCTCGGCGGTGGGCGCCACGATGGCGCAGGCGTCGCGCAGGATCGCCGCGGGCGAGACCGGAGCCAGCGCCAGCTCCAGCCGGCCGGCCTCGACCTTGGCGAAGTCCAGCAGGTCGTTGACCAGGTCGGCCAGCGAGCGGCCGGCGCGGCCGACCAGATCGAGGCGGCGGCGGTTCTCGTCCGACAGGCTGGGATCGTCCGCGACCAGGGCGGCGAAGCCCAGGATGCTGTTCAGCGGCGTGCGGATCTCGTGGCTCATGGTGGCCAGGAAGTCGGATTTGGCCTGGCTGGCGGCCTGGGCGCGGGCCTGGGCCTGGCGGGCGGCGGCGGTGCGGCGGACCAGCAGCGCCTGCAGCCGCATCTGGCGGCTGAGCGCCAGCGCCGAGGTCATGCAGACGCCGTAGAGCGCCAGGTGGAACAGCTGGGCGAAGCGCAGCGGCGCCATCGCCGCCTTGGGCTCCAGGCCGGTGCGGGCGAGCACGGTCGGGATCGCGACGGCCATCGACACCAGCACCAGCCAGGCCGCCGCCCGCGGTCCGCCGCGGAAGACCGCCAGCAGCGCCGGCGCGAACAACAGCACTTCCAGCGGCGCCGAGGACGAGAAGACCGCCACGGAGGTCGCGGCGATCACGGCCAGGCTGACGAGCGCCTCGGTGCGGCGGGCCGGGAATCCCTGGCGCAGGCGGGTGTCGGCCAGGACCAGCGCGGTGGGCAGGGCCAGCGCCATGCCCAGCGTGTTGGACATCATCCAGCCTTCCCAGCCCGACCACCAGCGCCAGCCGGCGGCGGCGAGCGAGAGGCTGCTGACCAGCGGCGAGGTCACGGCGGTGAAGACGCCGGCCGCGAGCGTCAGCGCGAACAGGCTGCGCATGCGGCGCAGGCGGACCTTGAGCCGCAGCGCGCGGATCACGGCCACCGTGCCCACCGCCTGCAGCGTGTCCATCGCGGTGACGGCCAGGACGAACGACGGCTTCTCGCTGACCCCGACCTGCAGGGCGAAGTGGACGGCGGCGGTGAGGCCCAGCAGCCAGAGGCCACCGGCCCGCGACAGGATCAGGAGGCCCGCGACGACGACGGCGTTGGCGGTCCAGATGACCGGCAGGTTGTGGGTCGCGCCGGCCAGGAAGAGGCTGTAGGCGGTCGCCGCGGCATAGGCGCCGACCAGGGCCGCCAGCCGTCGAAACTCTTCACGCCCGAGGCTCAACGCCGGCTCCCGTCCAGATCAGGCCGCGGAGCATCGGCGGCAAATGTCGGTTTTCGGTTAAATGTGGGAATCCGCCCCAAGGGAACGACTCCGCCGCCAGCGCCTTTTTCGGGCGGATACGGAACAGGAGGCGCCCATGACGGCCCACGCGATCCCGACCCGCGACGAGATCATCAACCTCGAAAAGGCCTACTGGGAGGCCATCAAGGCCAAGGACGGCACGAAGACCGCCGCCCTTTCCGGCGAGCCCGCCCTGGTCACCGGCGCCCGCGGGGTGACCAGCATCCCGAAGGCGAAGATGGGCCAGATGACCGAGGAGGGGAACTGGACCCTGGAGTCCTACGCCTTCGACGACATCGAGGTCGCGACCCCGGCCCCCGACGTGGCGGTGATCGCCTACACGGTGCGCCAGACGGTGACCATGGACGGCAAGCGCCAGGAGATGCGCGCCGCCGACAGCTCCACCTGGGTCCGCAGCGAGGGCGGCTGGCAGTGCCACGCCCACAGCGAGACCTTCCTGGAGAAATAGCCTCCCCTCGCCGCTCCGACGCACCCGCGAGGATACCGCGCCGGTCCAGGCCAGACCAAACTTGATCTGCCGGCGGCGACGCACGCCCTGGCTGCACACCCGCGCGTTCGCCGCGTATAAGCCCTCGACGCGCGGCGCAGCTTGCCGCGGGGAGAGCTTGGATTGACGGACTTCCTGGTTCGGCGGATCGCGCGGCAGCCGCGCAGCCAGGCGGCGCGGGTCGCGCTGGGCCTGGGGCTTGCCGTCCTTGCCCTGGGGATCCGCGTGGCGCTGGCGCCCTGGATCGGCCTGGGCGCGCCGTTCGCCGCCTTCGTGCTGGCGGTGCTGCTGGCCACCGCGTTCGGCGGGGCGACCGCCGGGCTGACGAGCATGCTGGCGCTGGCCGTCGGCGGCGTCTTCCTCCTGGAGCCGCAGGGCGCGCCGGCCGTGGCGATCCGGCGGCTGGTGCTGGGCGTCGGCTTCTTCGTGGCCAGCAGCGGCGTGGTCATCTGGGTGGTGACGCTGCTGCGCTCGGCCCTGGCGCGCGAGGTGGCGGCGCGGGAGGGCGAACGCCTGCTGAAGCTGGAGCTGCACCATCGGGTGAAGAACACCCTGGCCGTCGTCCAGTCGCTGGCCGACCAGACCTTCCGCGGCGCCGCCGATCCCGAGGCTGCGCGCCGCCAGTTCGCCGACCGGCTGGCCGCGCTGGCCAAGGCCCACGACCTCTTGGTCGACGCCGGCTGGGGCGAGGTGACACTGGGCGCGCTGGCCGAACAGGCGCTGGCGCCTTTCCGGCCCGCCGCCGCCGAGCGGATCGTGCTGGAGGGCGCCCCGGTCCGCATCGCGCCCGAGGCCTCGGTAGCGCTGACGCTGTGCCTGCACGAACTGGCCACCAACGCCGCCAAGCACGGGGCGCTGTCGGGCCCGGACGGGCGGGTCGAGCTGTCGTGGCGCGTCGACGAGGTGTCCGACGGCCAGAAGCGCCTGCGGGTCGACTGGCGCGAGAGCGGCGGCCCGGCGCCCGCGCCCTCGGGGACGAACGGCTTCGGCTCGCGCCTGCTGGGCCGCGCGCTGGCCGCCCAGTCCAACGCCGAGACCCGGTTCGCGCTGCCGCCGGAAGGCGCCCGCTGGACGGCGGCGTTCGACCTCTAGGCGGGGGTTCGAGGTCGGTGTCGGCCGCTGCGCGAACTTGCGCTCTCATCTCGTTGACGTCGCGGCGCAAAAGCCCTCTCCCCCTTTCGGGGAGAGGGTTGGGAGTGGGGGTGTCAGCGCTGCGGCTCCAGGTTCGCACCCCCACCCCAACCCCTCCCCGCAAGGGGGAAGGGCTTGCGCGGCCGACACCCGCCGCGTTGGCCAAGCGTTCGCGCGGGGCAAGCGCTTGCGGCGCGGGCCGGGGTCGGCGCCGCGAGCGATCGTCAAGTCCAACACATCGGGGTCCCGATCTTCGCCGCAGGCGAAACCGGGATGACAGTTGGGGTGTGGCGTCAGCCCGAGCCGCGCCACGCGGGCGGGTCGCCGTCGTCGCGGCCGGACGGCCCGGAGGCCTCGTCGGCGGCCGCGCCCAAGTCCTCGCCGTCGACCAGGATCTCCAGCAGCCGGTCGATCAGCTCGGCGTCGGTAAGCTCGTCGAACTCGCCGTCGCGGGCGAGGTCCAGCAGGATGTCGGTGACCAGCCGCTCGTCCCAGTCGGCGCCCTCGCGCTCGAACCAGGGCCGCGCGGCCTCGGCGACGCGGTCGATGCGCTCGATGTGGTCGCGCTGGAGCGGGGCGGACGGGGCCGCGGGCCCGGCTTCGCGCAGCCGGGGCAGCGCGGCGACCTGGGCGGCCGCCCGCGCGTCGGCCTCGCGGTCGCGCGTCAGCTTCGCCTTCAGCGCCACGGTCTGGCGCAGCGAGCGGGCCACCCGCTGCCAGGTGCGGCCCAGGCTGTTGATGTCGTCGGTCTCCTCGGCCGCCATCAGCTTGGCGTGCACGCGCTTCGCCGCCGCCAGCTCGAGCTCCATGTGCTCGGCGGCGATCTCTTCCTCGCGGGAGATGGCGGCGGCGGTGTCCGACATGGGCGGGAAGATGGGGGCGTGGTGCGTCAGAAGCGGACGTGCATAGGCCGCGAAGCGGCGAGAGAAACCGCGGAATTCGCGGAATGACGCGGAAGGGGCTGGACCTGGCGCGGCGCCCTTCCGCGCTATTCCGCGTCTTCCGCGGTTCTCAAGAGACGCGCTTCGCGCGGAACCACGGACCCACACGGACCCACACGGACGGGGCGGAGTCGTCTGTGTGGGTTTGTTGGGGGTCCGTGGTTCCCAATATTCCGAGACCGATCGCCCGCTGCGCGGGCCGGTGGCCTACCCATCCGTGCAATCCGTGGTTTGATCGGCCCGCGCACGGGAGGGCGGGCATGGCGATATTGATCACCGGCGGGACCAAGGGCATCGGCTTCGGCATCGCCGAGCACCTCGCTGCGCGGGGCGAGCCGATGGTGCTGGGCTGGCGGAGCGATGCGGCGGCGGCTGAGGCGGCGGTGGCGAAGCTGGGGCCGCTGGCGCGCGCCGTGCAGGGCGACGTGGGCGACCCCGCCGACTGTGCACTTTTCGTGCGCGAAGCGGGTGCTCTGGCCCAAGGGGGTCCGCTGCACATCGTCCATAGCGCCGCCTCGATCTACGCCACCCGCCTGCTGGAGGCCGACCTCGCCGCCTTCGAGGGCGCCGTCCGCACGAACGGGCTCTCGCTGCTCTACCTCGTGCAGGCCGCCCTGCCCTGGCTGGTCCCGGGCTCCAGCATCGTCTTCATCTCCAGCTCGGGCGCGCGCACGGCGCTGGCCAACTACGCCGCCCTGGGCTGCGGAAAGGCCCTGGCCGAGAGCCTGATCCGCTACCTGGTCCCCGAACTCGCCCCCCGCGGCGTCCGCATCAATGCCGTGGCCCCCGGGCTGGTGGCCACCGCCTCCGTGGCGACCATGGCCGGCGGCGAAGACGCTGCCCAACGCGTGCTGGAGCGTGGCGCGCGGGCCAACCCGTCAGGCCGACTGGCGGAGGGCGCCGACTATGCTGCGGTGGTGGACTTCCTGCTGGGGGACGGAGGGCGGTTCGTGCAGGGCCAAGTCATCCACGCGAACGGCGGGGCGTGGGTGGGGTGAGCCGATCGGCGTCGCCCTGACGCCGATTCACAATTCCCTAATTCTCGATATGTCGGATGCTCCACTGTCCTGGCGCACACCCGGTGCTAGCGTCAGGCCGGGTCGGGGGCGGCGCGTGGAAACCTATTACCTCTATCACCTGCATCCGAACGGGCGGTTCGCGGCGCGGGACGTCATCCGGGCGGAGGATGACGACCAGGCCGAGCGCGAGGTCGACCGGCTCTATCATGGGTATGCCATGGAGCTGTGGCAGGGGCCGCGGAAGGTGAAGACCTTCGGGTTGCGGTAGGTGTGGGGCGAGCCGTGCCGGCGGCCTACATCCGCACGACCTTGAGGTCGTCTCGTAGGGCTTCGAAGCGGCGCCAGGTCTCGCCGTCCATGGAGCCGCGCCAGACCATGCCCAGCATGAGTTGCAGGCCGGGGTTGCGCGGCGCCTCGTCCCCGATCCACTTCAGCGCAAGCCTGCCGTGATGGCCGAGCAAGTCCTCCAGCACGCTGGCGGCGATGTAGCCCGCCATGTGCATGGACAGCTTGGCGTCTGCCGCGATCTTGATGAAGCGCCAGGTCGCCTCGGGGTCTTCCTGCACGAGGAAGCTGAGATCGGCGAAAGCCAGGCTGTGGGTCTCGCGATCTTCCGCGGACTCCGCCTCGACGAGCATGTAGTCGGCCAGGAGGAGGCGGAGGTCCTCGTCGGTGGGCGGTCTGTCTTCGGGCAACTCACGCATGGCCTCAGCATCGAGCCGCAACTTTGACGGGTTGATAACGCGGGGCGCTGCCGGGGGGCCTGCCCTCTCCACCGCCCGCTCTGCGGCGGGCGGTCCCCCTCTCCCACTGCGTGGGAAAGGAAGGGCTGCCGCGGTGCGGAAGCCCCCTCCACCACCCACCGGGTCGCTCGCGACCCGGCGCTTTCTTGCCTCGCCCGCCTGCGGAGCAGGCGGGTGGGGTCCCCCTCCCCCTGCGGGGGAGGAACTGATTGTGTCCCGGCCCTACGGCTTCGGGCGGAAGCGCTTGGTGGCAGGGAAGCCCTTCGGCGCCAGCTTGCCGGCGCCGGCGCGGCGGCCGGCCCATTCGCGCCATTCGGGCCAGGTGCGGGTGCGGCCGCTGGCGTCCACCGTGGTCATGCCGTCGTCGGTCTTGAAGGCGGCGGCGTCCTTGAGGCCGCCTTCGCGGTAGCTCTGGAGCTTCACGCCCTTGCCGCGGGGCATCTCGGGGAGTTCGGAGGCCGGGAAGACCAGGAGCTTGCCGTTGTCGCCGATGACGGCGAGCTGGTCGGCGTCGCCGAGGGGGAGGCAGACGGCGGCGCCTTCGCCCTTCTTGCTGGGATCGCCGGCGTTCAGGACCTGCTTGCCGGCGCGGCGGAAGGCGATGGCCTCCTCCTCGGGCAGGATGAAGCCGTAGCCCTGCTTGGAGGCCAGCACGCGCTTGGTGCCCGGCCTGTGCGGGAAGACGTCGAGGATGGCGACCTTGTCGTCGAGGTCGATCATCAGGCGCAGGGGCTCGCCGTGGCCGCGGGCCCCCGGCAGGTTGTTGCAGGCCAGCGTGAAGAAGCGGCCGTCGCTGGCGAAGATGAGCAGCTTGTCGGTGGTCTCGGCGGGGACCAGGAACTGGAGCTTGTCGCCCTCCTTGAACTTGAGTTCCGAGGGGTCCTCGACCCGGCCCTTGGCGGCGCGGATCCAGCCGCGTTCCGAGAGGATGATGGTGATCGGCTCGCGCACGATCATGGCTTCCAGGGCCGCCTCGGTGTCGATCTGCGGCGCCTCGGCGAAGCTGGAGCGGCGGACGTTGAGGTCGGCGAGCTGGGCCTTGGTGTCCTTGAGGCCGGTGGCCACCAGCTTCCACTGGGCCTTGTCGCTGCCCAGCATGGCGACGATGCCGTCGCGCTCCTCGGCCAGCTCGGCGTGCTCGCGGCGGATCTCCATCTCCTCCAGCCGGGCCAACTGGCGCAGGCGGGTGTTGAGGATGGCGTCGGCCTGGATCTCGGAGAGGGAGAAGGCCTCGATCAGCTTCTCCCTGGGCTTGTCCTCGTAGCGGACGATCCGGATCACCTCGTCGAGGTTGAGGTAGGCGATCATCAGGCCGTCGAGGATGTGGAGGCGGGCCTCGATCTTCGTAAGGCGATGGCGGGCGCGGCGGACCAGCACCTCGCGCCGGTG
>Ga0065165_1001552_pt1 | contig 23926 bp, 20 predicted proteins | sample AraplaMF_Cvi_mMF_FD_63813 | JGI IMG/M metagenome (GOLD analysis project Ga0065165, IMG submission 63813) | Arabidopsis root microbial communities from the University of North Carolina, USA - plate scrape MF_Cvi_mMF (version 2) (version 3) | ecosystem: Host-associated > Plants > Roots >... | reverse complement strand
ATGTTCTCGATGGTGACGGTGGCGTCGTCGACCAGGATACCGACCGCCAGCGCCAGGCCGCCGAGCGTCATCAGGTTGAGGGTCTCGCCGGTGGCGGCCAGCGCGATGATGGAACCGAGGATGGACAGCGGAATCGACACCGCGATGATGACGGTGGAGCGCCAGCTGCCCAGGAACAGCAGGATCATGACGCTCGTGAGGGCCGCGGCAATCGCGCCTTCCATCGCCACGCCCTTGATGGCGGCGCGCACGAACACCGACTGGTCGTTGATCGGCACCACCTTCAGCGCCTCCGGCAGGCTGTCCTTCAGCGCCGCCAGCTTGGCGCGCACGCCGTCGACGATGGCCAGCGTGGACGCCGAGCCGTTCTTCAGCACCGACATCAGCACCGAACGGCCGCCGTCGACGTGGACGATGTTCGTCTGCGGCGCATTGCCGTCGTGGACGTCGGCGATGTCGCCCAGGTAGATGGTGGTGCCGTTCACCACCTTGACCGGCAGGCGCGCCAGGTCCTCGATTGCGGACGGCGCGTTGTTCAGCTGGATCGTGTATTCGAGGGCGTCGATCTTCTGGTTGCCGACCGGCGTCAGCACGTTCTGCGCCGCCAGCGCGTTGGCGATGTCCTGGGCCGACAGGCCGCGCGCCTGCAGGGCGTCCGGCTTGACGTCGATCTGCACCTGGCGCTGCTTGCCGCCATAGGGCAGCGGGATCGCCGCGCCCGGCACCGTCACCAGCGGCGTGCGCACCGTGTTCAGGCCGAGGTCGAACAGCTGCTGCTCCGACAGGCCCCTGCCGGACAGCGCCAGCTGCAGGATCGGGACCGTGGCGGCGTTATAGTTGAGGATCAGCGGCGGCGTGATCCCGGCCGGCATCTGGCGCACGGCCGACTGCGCGATCGCCGTCACCTGGGCATTCGCCACCGCGATGTCGACGCCCGGCTGGAAGAAGATCTTGACGATGCTGACGCCGGAATACGTGTTCGCCTCGATGTGCTCGATGTCGTTGACGGTGGTGGTCAGCGAGCGCTGGAACAGGGTCGAGACCCGCCCGCCCATCTGGTCCGGCGGCAGGCCGGTGTACTGCCAGGCCACCGCGATCACCGGCATTTTGATCTCGGGGAAGATGTCGGTGGGCGTGCGCATGGCGGCCAGCGGGCCGATGATCAAGAGCGCGAGCGCCAGCACGACGAAGGTGTAGGGACGCCGTAGCGCGACGCGGACGAGGCCAAGCAGCATTGAGTACTCCGGACAAGGGCATATCGGCACCAATCTGCCGTCATCTTCCTGTAATGACAGCCCATCTGCGGCAAAGCAGCGGTGCAAACCCAATAATATGCGCGAAAAATGCTGCGCTGCCTAGGGGCCGGTAGCCGCTAAGCGCCATGAATTTCATGCATCAATACGCCCGGCGACATGCATGTAAGTACAATCGCGACGTCATGGGGCGGCCTTTCGCGCCACCGGTGACAATCGTATGTGCGGCCCGGCCGGATCAGGCCGAAGCGGCCTCGCCGTCGACCACGACGCGGTCGCGGCCGCCGCGCTTGGCCGCATACAAGGCCTTGTCGGCGGCCTCGATCAGGGCCTTCGGCTCGTCGAGGCGGCCCTTCTCCAGGCTGGCCACGCCGATGCTGAGGGTGACGTAGGGACGCACGGCAGTCGGTGCGTGGGGCAGGTTCAGCGAGGCGACGTGGGCGCGGATGCTTTCCGCCAGCTGGCGCGCCTGCGCCGCATCGGTGTCTGGGAGGATGGCGGCGAACTCCTCGCCGCCGTAGCGGGCGGCGACGTCGGCCGGACGCTTCAGCCTGGATGCCAGGGCCTGCGCCACCGCCGACAGGCAGGTATCGCCGGCCTGGTGGCCGAAGTGGTCGTTGTAGGCCTTGAAGGAATCGATGTCGGTCAGCAGCAGCGACAGCGGTCCGCCGAGGCGCTGGGCGCGACGCAGCTCGCGGTCGAGGGCGACGTCGAAATAGCGGCGGTTGGCGATGCCGGTGAGGCCGTCCACGTAGGAACGGGCGCGCATCGATTCGGCATGGTCGAGCAGGCGGCGCTCGCGCTCCAGGCTGGAGCTGACGTCGCGTATCTCGACCAGGCAGTACGTCTGGCCCTCCTCGCGGAAGGGCGAGACCGTCACCGCCTGTTCGATCAGCGGGCCGTCGAAACTGCCGGCGGCGCGCAGCGGAAAGGGACTGCGGTTCTCGGTTTGGGGGATGGCGGTAGTGGTGTCCTCGCCGAGCGCCGCCAGCACCGCCGCTTCCACGCGCGAACCGCGCAGGTCGGGGAAGACGTCGAACAGTGGATGACCCATGACGCGCGCGCTGGCGCGTCCGCAGCGCGGCGTCAGCCAGCTGTTCCACAGGACGATGCACTGGCCGGCGTCGAGCACGATGACGCCGCCATTGACGAGGTTCAGGGCGCGCGCGGCAAGGCTATTGAGCGCGGCGCCGGCTTCCGGCTTGGGAGTGATCACTTGGCAGTTCGGTAACAATGAACTGCCGGATCATACCGGACTTTATGCGTGCAGAACAGCTCGCAGGGTCCGCGACAGGTCTTCGGCCGAGTACTTGGCCACGTAGGCGTCGGCGCCGACCTTCTTGACGTGTTCCTCGTTGGTGGTGCCCGACAGCGAGGAATGGATCACCACCGGCAGGTTCGAAAAGCGCTGGTGAGTCTTGATCTTGCGGGTCAGCGTGAAACCGTCCATCTCGGGCATCTCGAGGTCGGTCAGCACGGCGGCCACCTTGTCGTAGACCTTCTTGCCCTCGCTCTCGGCGGAAGCCGCGATGGCATTCAGCTGCTCCCAGCATTCCTTGCCGCTCTTGGTCATGATGAAAGGCAGGCCCATCGCGTCCAGGCCCTGCTCGATCAGGGCGCGCGCGACCACGGAATCGTCGGCCGCCAGCACCACCGATCCCGGCTTGATGACGATCTTGCTGCCGACCGCCTGCTGGACCTGGCGCTCGTCGTCGTCAGTGGCCGGGCTGAGGTCGCGCAGGATGGTTTCGACGTCCAGGACCTGGGCCAGGCGGCCCGGCTGGCCTTCCTGCGGCTCGAGGCGGGCGATGCTGGTGACCATGCCGCTGCCAGCGCTGTGCTCCGACGACATCACCTGGTTCCAGTCCAGGCGCACGATCTCTTCGACGCTCTCGACCGCGAAGGCCTGGGTAGTGCGGGCGAATTCCGTGACCAGCATGATGTTCAGGCCGGTCTTCGGCTTGACGCCGGCGATGGACGGCAGGTCCAGCACCTGGATGATCTGGCCGCGCAGGTTGACCACGCCCAGCACGTGGGCCGGGGAACCGGCGATCGCGGTGATTTCCGGCATCGCGACGATTTCGCGGATCTTGAAGACGTTAATGCCGAACAGCTCGCTGTGATCGCCGTTCTCGTCACCGCCCAGGCGGAAAAGTAACAACTCGAATTTGTTGGTGCCGGTGAGGTTGCTGCGCTCGTCGACTTCCTGCTGAACCGATTTCATGTCCCATCCCAAAAAAGTAGTGCCTCTGGGAAAGGATTCTAGAGGGGAAGCTGGTCGCTGTGTAATGACGACCGCCAGTATTGATCAATTTCGGTAGTTTCTGTTCCAAAAAACCACGAATTCTCACGCGCCGCCCATGATTTATTGAGCAATCGATAATGCCAAGGTTTCTTTCACCTCTTCCATCACCACATAGGACTTCGACTGGGCCGAGTCGGCCAGGTGCAGGATCTCCCCCAGCAGACGCCGGTACTCCGACATTTCCGGGATCCGCGCCTTGATCAGGTAGTCGAAGTCGCCCGACACCAGGTGGCACTCCATGACCTCGGGGATCCCGAGCATGGCGCGGCGGAAGCGCTCGAAGGCCTTTTCCGATTTCTGCAGGAGGGTGATCTCGACGAACACCAGGATCTGCAGGCCCATCGCCTGCGGGTTCACGCGCGCGTAGTAGCCGGCGATCACGCCGTCGCGCTCCATGCGCTTGACGCGCTCGATGCAGGGCGTCAGCGACAGCCCTACCCGCTCGGCCAGGTCCTTCATGACGATGCGGGCATCCACTTGCAGGATGGACAGGATGTGGTGGTCGATCTTGTCCAGCACCCGGTTGGATTCTTTTTGAACGCGCATGAAGTTTCACCAAATCATCGGTTAAAAATAGGAACAAATACGGCTATATCAGATATAAGATAGCAAGATTTTCTAAGTCTGTACAACCATCTATTTTCTGAGAACACTATGCGAGTAATCGTGCTGGGAAGCGGTGTGGTCGGCGTGTCGACCGCGTATTATCTGGCGAAGGCCGGCCATGAAGTCACCGTGATCGACCGTCAGCCGGGCGCGGCGCTGGAAACCAGCTTCGCCAACGCCGGCCAGATCTCCCCCGGCTACGCCTCGCCCTGGGCCGCCCCGGGCATCCCGCTGAAGGCCTTCAAATGGCTGTTCCAGCGCCACGCGCCGCTGGCGATCCGCCCGGACGGCTCGCTGTTCCAGCTTCAATGGATGTGGGAGATGTACAAGAACTGCGACGCCGACCGCTACGCCGTCAACAAGGAACGCATGGTACGCCTGGCCGAGTACAGCCGCGACTGCATCCGCGAACTGCGCAACGAGATCGGCATCGACTACGAAGGCCGCCAGCAGGGCACCCTGCAGCTGTTCCGCACCCAGGCCCAGTTCGACGGCGCCGCCAAGGACATCGAAGTGCTGCGCCAGGCCGGCGTGCCCTTCGAAGTGCTGGGCCGCGAGCAGCTGGCCAATGCCGAGCCGGCGCTGGCGAATGTTCGCGACAAGCTGGTGGGCGGCCTGCGCCTGCCGAACGACGAAACCGGCGACTGCCAGATGTTCACCACCAAACTGGCCGAGCTGGCGAAAGCCATCGGCGTGCGCTTCGAATTCGGCGCCGACATCCGCGCCATCGAATCGCAGGGCGACCAGATCACCGGCGTGCGCACCGATAAAGGCACCTTCACGGCCGACCGCTACGTGGTCGCGCTGGGCAGCTACTCGCGCCTGCTGCTGAAGCAGTTCTTCCGCGTGCCGGTGTACCCGCTGAAAGGCTACTCGATCACGGTGCCGATTACCGATGCTGCGCAGGCCCCGGTGTCGACCATCCTCGACGAGACCTACAAGATCGCCATCACCCGCTTCGAGAACCGCATCCGCGTGGGCGGCATGGCGGAAATCGCCGGCTACAGCAAGGCGCTGAACCCGCGCCGCCGCGAGACCCTGGAGATGGTCGTGACCGACCTGTTCCCGGGCGGCGGCGACGTCGCGAAAGCCAGCTTCTGGACCGGCCTGCGCCCCATGACCCCGGACTCGACCCCGATCGTCGGCGCCACCCCGCTGCGCAACCTGTTCCTGAATACCGGCCACGGCACCCTCGGCTGGACCATGGCCTGCGGCTCGGCCAGCGTGATCGCCGACCTGGTCAGCGGCAAAGTCCCGGCCATCCACACCGACGACCTGGCGATCTTCCGCTACGCCGGTTCGCGCCCGGCAGGCGCCCGCACCGAATTCGCGAAGGCTTGAGTATGCAGGGTGTGGACTCTGCCCGCGCCGGGGCGGTGCTGACGATCGACCTCGACGCGATCCGCGGCAACTACCGGCTGCTCCGCGACACCGCAGCAGGCGCGACGTGCGCCGCCGTGATGAAAGCCGATGCCTATGGCCTCGGCATGGAAACGGTGGCGCCGGCGCTGGCCCTGGAAGGCTGCCGCGTGTTCTTCACCGCCCACCTGGAAGAAGGCATGCGCCTGCGCCAGGTGGTGCCCGAAGACAGCACGATCTACGTGCTGCACGGCCCGCCGCCCGGTGCGACCGCCGAATTCTTCCAGTACGACCTGGTGCCGGTGCTGAACGACCCGGGCCAGATCGCGGACTGGCGCCGCCTGTGCACGCGCCTCGAACGCCGCCTGCCGGCCGCGCTGCAGTTCGACACCGGCATGTCGCGCATGGGCCTGGCCCCGGCGGCGGTCGATGCGCTGCTGGCCGATCCGTCGTGGAAGGACGAGATCAAGCCGGTGCTGGTGATGAGCCACCTGGCCTGCGCCGACGAGCGCGATCATGCCATGAACGAACTGCAGCGCGAGCGCTTTGCCGCCTTGCGCGCGCGCTTTGCCGGCATTCCAGGCAGCCTGGCGAATTCCTCGGCCGTGTTCCTGGGGCCGGACTATCGCCACGACCTGGTACGCCCGGGGGCGGCGCTGTATGGCATCAATCCGCATCCGGGCTCGCCGAATCCGCTGCGCCAGGCCGTGTCGCTGCGCGCACGCATCGTGCAGTCGCGCAGCGTCCAGGCCGGCGACGTCGTCGGCTACGGTGCGCGCTTCGTCGCCAACGGCCCGCGCCGCATCGCCACCATCGGTATCGGCTATGCGGATGGCTGGCTGCGCTCCCTGTCGGGCCGCGGGCACGCCTTCATCGATGGCGTGGCGGTGCCGGTTGCCGGGACGGTGTCGATGGATTCGATCACATTGGACGTCACCGGGATTCCGGAGGCGCGTGTGCAGCCGGGTTGCGAGGTCGAGCTGCTGGGTCCGCAGCAGAGCGTCGATGACGTGGCGCGCGAGGCTGGGACCATCGGGTATGAGGTGTTGACGCGTCTGGGCAGCCGTTTCCACCGGCAGTACCTTTAGCCCTTAAAAAAGCGCTCCCTGCGGACTGGTCAGCCGCCCGAAACTGTCGTCCATGAACGGCAGGATCGCATCCGCCACCGGCTCCAGCTGCTTCTCCAGGTAGTGCGCGTAATCGATCGGCGAGCCGGTCCCCGTCTCACGCACGTCGAGCGGCTCCGGTCCGGCTGTCGTCATCACGTAGCGGATCCAGCCGCCATTGCGGTACTGGGCCGGGCGTCCCTGGCGGATGTGGTACTCGTCGGCGATGCGGGCCGCGCGCACGTGCGGCGGCACGTTGCGTTCGTATTCGTCGAGCGCGCGGCGCAGGCGCTTGCGGTAGACAAGCTGCTCATCCAGCTCGCCGCCCAGGGTGCGCGCCACGTAATCGCGCACGTAGTCTTCGTAGGGCTGGCCCTTGAAGATGCGCTCGTACAGGCCTTGCTGGAAGGCCTGCGCCAGCGGGGTCCAGTCGGTGCGGACCGTCTCCAGTCCCTTGTAGACCATCTCGTCGCTGCCGTCGGCGCCGGTCGCCATGCCGGCGTAGCGCTTCTTGCTGCCTTCGTCGGAGCCGCGCACGGTCGGCATTAGGAAGCGCCGGAAGTGGACGTCGTATTCCAGCTCCAGCGCACTCTCCAGCCCCAGTTCCTCACGCAAGGTGGTCCGCCACCAGCCGTTCACGTGGTCGACCAGTTCCTGGCCGATGCGCCGCGCCTCCTCGTCCGCATGCGGCTTCCCGAGCCAGACAAAGGTCGAGTCGGTGTCGCCGTAGATCACCTGGTAGCCCCGCTCCTCGATCAGCTCGCGGGTGCGGTGCATGATCTGGTGACCGCGCATCGTGATCGACGAGGCCAGGCGCGGATCGAAGAAACGGCAGGCCGGCGTGCCCAGGACGCCATAGAAGGCGTTCATGATGATCTTCAGCGCCTGCGACAGCGGCGCGTTCTTCTCGCGCTTGGCCGCTTCCCTGCCCGCCCACACGCGCGTGACGATGCCGGGCAGGCAGTGCCTGGTGCGCGAGAAGCGGCCGCCGCGGAAGCCCGGCACCGTCTCCTCTTCCGGCTCGGCCAGGCCCGCGACCAGGCCGACCGGGTCGATCAGGAAGGTGCGGATGATGGAGGGGTACAGGCTTTTGTAGTCGAGCACCAGCACCGAGTCGTAGAGGCCGGAACGCGAATCCATCACGAAGCCGCCAGGACTGTCCTCGGCCGGGACGTCGCCGATATTCGGCGCGACGAATCCCTGGCGGTGCATCAGCGGAATGTAGGAGTGCTCGAAGGCGGCGACGGACCCGCCGCTGCGGTCGGCGGACAGGCCGGTCACGCTGGCGCGCTCCAGCAGGAAGGCCATCAGGCTGGTCTTCTCGAAGATGCGCGTGACCAGCTCGCAGTCCTTGAGGTTGTAGCGGGCCAGCGCCGGCTTGTCCTCCCTGAACATGCGGTCGATCGAGGCCATCCGGTCGTAGGGATTGTCGATGTCCTTGCCCTCGCCCAGCAGGCTTTGCGCCACCGACTCCAGGCTGAAGGAGGGAAAACTCCAGGTGGCCGAGCGCAGGGCCTCGATGCCGTCGATGACCAGGCGGCCGGCGATCCCGGCGAAGTAATGCTCCTGGCCGCCCTGACGTTCGCGCCATTCCATCGGACTGCCGTCGCGCCCCAGGCGCAGCGGCCGGCCCAGTTCCCCGGCCAGCTTCTGCAGCACGCGCAGGTCGAACTGGATCACGCTCCAGCCGATGATGGCATCCGGGTCGTGCGTACGGAACCATGCTTCCATTTTTTCCAGCAGTGCCAGCCGGCTGTCGCAGACCTCGTAGTCGAAATCCAGCGTGGACGGATCGCCGTTCGCCGGACCCAGCATGTAGACCTGGCGTTGGCCGCAGCCTTCCAGCGCGATCGAACGCAGCTCGCCCTGCATCGTGGTTTCGATGTCCAGCGAGACGGTGCGGACATCCGGCCGGTAGTCGCCGTCGGGCTTCAGCTGGCCATCGAGCAGCAGCTGGGCGTCGGCTTCCGCCGGCGTGCCGGCGAACAGGACCGGGGCGGTAATAAAACGCTCCATCAGGTAGCGCTCGGGCGGCCGCACGTCGGCCTCGTAGACGTCGACGCCGTGCTGGCGCAGCTTCTTCTCGAGCGCCAGCAGCTTCCGGTAGTGGCGGCAGTACAGGCCCAGCACGGGACGGTGGTGGAAATCGGTCAGCGCCAGTTCGCGCAGCTCGCAGCCGCGTTCGCCGCGCAGCACGAATTCGGCCGCTTCGCGCTGTTCGGCCGGGACGAAGGCGACGGCCTGCTGGCCCGGCACGCGCACGCGGCGCGGGCCGTGTTCCGTCGCCAGCCAGAACTCCAGCTCGACGCCGGCGTCCGTGTCGCGCCAGTGCCGGGTCAGCAGGAAGCCGCGCATGGTCAAGCCTCGAAGCTCATGGATTGAACGACAGGCTGTCGCCGCGGTAGCGCGCCAGCTCCGCTTCCAGGAAGCCGGCGCGGCGCCGCGCCTCGACGTTGAACGGCCCCTTCAGCACCGGCGCCTTGTAGCGCACCGCCAGCGCCTCATAGGTGGCGACCGGCTCCAGGTCACGCTGCGCGCACAGCCCCAGGTACCAGCGGTTGCCGATCTCGACATGGCCGACTTCGTCGCGCAGGATGATGTCGAGGATCTCCGCCGCGGCCTGGTCGCCGGCCTGGGCCAGCTTGGCGCGCAGCGGCGGGATCGCATCCAGTCCGCGCGCCTCCAGCGTACGCGGCACCAGGGCCATGCGGGCGAGGATGTCGCCGCGGGTCTTCTCGACCATTTCCCACAGGCTGTCGTGGCCCGGGAAGTCGCCATACGTATGGCCGAGCGTGGCGAGGTGCGCGTTCAGCAGCGAGAAGTGATAGGCCTCTTCCTTCGCCACCCGCAGCCAGTCGGCGTAGTAGGCCTCCGGCATGCCGGCAAAGCGCCAGACGGCATCCAGCGCCAGGTTGATGGCGTTGAATTCGATGTGGGCCAGCGCGTGGACCAGCATCGCGCGGCCCTCCGGCGTCGCCATCGAGCGGCGGCCGACCAGGCGCGGCGGCACCAGTTCGGGTTTGGCGGGACGGCCTGGGATGCTTCCCTGCGGGTCGAAGCTGGCGGCGGGATCCACGGCCAGGCTGCCGTCGGCGTGGGCCCGCGCCAAAGCGGCGACGCCTTCGCATTTACTGCGCGGGTCCGTGTCAAGCAGGTGGATCAGTGCGCCTGCGCGCAGCTCGAGCGGAGCGGACATCGTGTGGTGAGGTGGTGCAAAAGGCGCAGTTTAGCAAATCCGCTGCCAGGAGCGTTACTGGGCATATAAATACGCGGCCATATCGCGCGCCTCGGCCTCGCTCACGCCCAGGTCCGGCATGGCCGACTTCGGGTCGATCTCGCGCGGGTGCTGGATCCACTTGATGAGATTCGGGGCGGTGTTCGGCACGACGCCGGCGATATAGCCGCGCTCGCGGGTGTCCTTCAGCGACGGCCCGACCTTGCTGTCGGCATGCGCGATGCCCTTGATCTCGTGGCAGGCCGCGCAGCCGTAGCGCGCGATCAGCTGCCGTCCCAGGCGCGGGTTGCCGCCGGTGAGCGGCTCGGATTCCGGCGGCTGCTTCGAACAGCCGGCCAGCGCCGCCAGCAGCGCCAGCAGCGCCAGCAGCGGCAGCAGCGGCAGCAGCGGCAGCAACAGCGGCGGCGGCGTCCTCGGCATGCTCCTCATCGCCCCGCTCCCGCCGCGGCATCCTGCGGCGCACGCGCCAGCCAGCGCGCGCACAGCACCAGACCCGCCGCCACATAGGCCAGGCCGCCAGGGATCCACATGATCAGGCCGCCCAGCTGCTGGTCCTCCAGCGCCGTCAAGCCGAAAGCCTGGGCCTTGCTGCCGTAGTACGGGTACCAGACCGACTCCGACAAGGTGAACAGCGCGCCGAGGGCGCCAGTATGCATCATGGTGGTGAACAGGTAGACGATGGCGGCGCCCCGTCCATGGGCCCCGCCCTGCCTGCCCAGCACCGCCCACCAGAACAGCAGCGCCGAGAACAGGAAGCTGGCGTGCTGCAGCGCGTGCACGCCATTGCTGGCCAGGCCAGCCTGGAAGGTGGCCGGCACATGCCACATCCACAGCGCGGCAAAGTGCAGCAGCCAGGCGTTCAGGGGCCGCGTGAGCGTATCCCAGGCGGCGCTGACCGCAGCGTTATGGGTCGCGGTGCCGGTGCGCCGCCGCCAGGGCGCCGGCAGAGCCCAGACCCACATCCCGAGCGGCCGCCCCAGCACCAGCATCGGCGCCGCCACGATCATCAGGAATTCGTGCTGGACCATGTGGGCAGCAAAGGAAAAACTGCCGGCCGAATCGAGCGGCGAGGCCAGCGCCAGCGTGAGCGCCAGCCAGCCGGCGCCGAACCAGGCCGCCTGGCGCGCCAGCGGCCCGCGCGACTGGCGCGAGCGCGGCCACAGGCGCCGCATGCCGATTGCGTAAAGCAGCAGCGACAGGGCCAGCAGGAACAGCACCGAGGGCTCGGCGCCCCAGGACAGCGCATCAGCGGCCGAGTACTGGCCCTCGACGTCGTGGGCACCGGCAGCCGGCGCCGCGAACAGCATGCATAAGATTAACTTACGCATGGCGACAGGATCCATTGCGGAAACCACTGGGCCAGCACCACCAGGCAGGACAAGGCGCCGACCATGGTGGCCACCAGCGCGATGAAGGGCCCGCGGTCCGGCGCTGCATCGGTATCGCCGGCCGCCGAGCCGGCATCCCGGCGCCCGGCCTGCCAGTTGCGCCAGGCGCCCCAGCTCATCCAGGCGCAGGCGAGCAGGAAGGCGGCGCTCACCAGGTTGGGCGCCAGCATGCTCTGGCGCGCACAGGCGGGCGTCGTCAGCGCATAGGTGACGGACAGGTTGGTCAGCGCCAGCGATGGCGCCACGAGGAGGGCCGGCCAGTTTCCCATGTCAGAAGCGTGCTCCCCAATAGATGACGGCATAGATCGGCAGCCAGCTGAGCACCACGAAATACCAGTAGGCGGCATTTTCGCTGACGTCGACGTAGCGTTTGCCTTCCAGCGGGCCGGTGAACATCAGCACCGTCAGCACCCCGGAATCGAAGGCATCGGTGACCAGGTGGGTGGTGTGCAGGCCCATGAGCATCCACACCGCCGAGCCGTAGGCGTCGGTGTCCCAGCGCGTGTTCAGGGCCCCGAACTCGAGCGCGCGCACGGCCAGGAACGCGAAGGAAAACAGCATGCACACCACTAGCCACAGCCTGACCTTGGCCAGGTCGAGCCGTTCGGCGGCGCGCTTGGCGAAGTGGTTGGGCACCGCGCTGGCCAGCATCACGCCGGTATTCACGGTACCCCAGAACAGGGCCGGCGGCATGCCCGACATCGGCCACCGCTCCGCGTGGCTGCGCAGGTAGAAGTAGGCCATGATGGCCAGCGCGAACACCGTCCCCTCGATCAGCACCAGGCCCATCGTGCCCCACCACATCGGACTGCGATGGCCGAAGGCGAAGGTCGGCAGGGTCGAGACGTCGAGCACCCGGCCGTCCTCGACCAGCCGGCCGAAGCGGTGAGGGTCGCGTGCTTCCTGGCCGCCCGGCGGCGCGCTCATGGCAGCAGCTCCGAATCGACGCGCCGGCCGGTCATCTCGCGCTTCGGCCAGAACCAGGCGGTGGTGGCGATCGCCACCGGCACCGCGCCCCAGACCACGGCCCAGGGCGTGAAGATCGAGCCGACGAAGAGGATGGTGGTCGCCACGGCGGCAAGGAAGGGCCAGGGCGTGGAACCGGGCAGCCACAGGCGATGATCGAGCTTCGCATCGGCGACCGAGGTGATCAGCACTTCGCGGTACCCGCTGGCCAGGCCGGTCACGTGTGCCGGCTGCGCGGCGTCCTGCCACAGCGGAAAGCGGCCGTGCACCACCGGCACGCGCTCGAAGTTGGCCATCGGCGGCGGCGAAGACACGCTCCATTCGAGCGTGCCGGCGCCCCATGGATTGTCGCCCGCCGCGGCGCCGTGGCGCAGGCTGCGCACCACGTTGACGACGAACAGCAGCACGCTCAGGCCGATGGTCAATGCGCCGGCCGTGGCAAGCAGGTTCAGGTCGGCCCAGTCCATCTCGGCCGGATAGGTGTAGACGCGGCGCGGCATGCCCTGCAGCCCGAGCACGTGCATCGGGAAGAAGGCCAGGTTGAAGCCGATGAAGAACAGCCAGAAGTTCCAGCGACCCAGCCGCTCGCCCAGCAGGCGGCCGGTGAACTTCGGGAACCAGTAGTAGAAGGCGCCGAACAGCGGGAACACGGCGCCGCCCAGCAGCACGTAGTGGAGATGGGCCACCACGAAATAGGTGTCGTGGAGCTGGTAATCCAGCGGCACCGAGGCCAGCATCAGGCCGGTCAGGCCGCCCAGCAGCAGGATCACGAAAAAGGCCAGCACGAACAGCAGGGGCGTCTTGAAGTCGATACGCCCGGTCCACAGCGTCGAGATCCAGCAGAAGATCTGCACCGAGGTCGGGATCGCGATCATCAGGCTGGCCGCGGTGAAGAAGGCCTTGCCCAGTTCCGGCAGGTTGGTCGCGAACATGTGGTGCACCCACAGCCCGAAGGCCAGGAAGGCGGTGCCGATCAGGGCCAGCACCATCGCAGCGTAGCCGACCACCGGCCGGCGGGAGAACGTGGCGATGATGCTCGACATGAAGCCCAGCGGCGGAATGAAGATCATGTAGACCTCCGGGTGGCCGAAGAACCAGAACAGGTGCTGCCAGAGCAGCGCATCGCCGCCTTTCGCCGGGTTGTAGAACTGGGTGTCGACCAGCCGGTCCGTGATCAGCGCCGTGCTGGCCAGCATCACGGCCGGCATCGCGAACAGCACCATCACGTTGGTGACCAGGATCGTCCAGACGAACAGCGGCATGCGGTTGAGGGTCATGCCGGGCGCGCGCATCTTGAGGATGGTGGTGATGAGGACGATCGCCTCCATCAGGCCCGACAGCTCGGTAAAGGTGATCATCTGGGCCCAGAAGTCGACCCGCTTGCCCGGCGAGTAGTCCGGGCCGGCCAGCGGCACGTAGGCGAACCAGCCGGCATCGGGGCCGATGTCGAGGAAGAAGGCAAGATAGAGCATGGCCCCTCCCATCGTGAAGATCCACCAGGCGAAGGCGTTCATGCGCGGGAAGGCCACGCTGCGCGCGCCGATCATCAGCGGCACCAGGTAGGTGGCCACCGCCTGCATGACCGGCACCGCGAACAGGAACATCATGGTCGAGCCATGCATGGTGAAGACCTGGTTGTACAGGTCGGGGCCGAGCACCTTGCCGTTCGGTAGCGCGAGCTGCAGCCGGATCGCCAGCGCCAGCAGGCCGCCGAGCAGGAAGAAGATGAAGGTCGTGACCATGAAGCGCACGGCGATGGTCTTGTGGTTGACCGCGGAGAACCAGCCCAGCAGGCCGGGCGGATCGCTCCAGGTCTGCTCGAGGGTGAAGGCGTCGCCGCGCTCGGGCCAGCTGCCCTTGGCGGTGTCGAGGACGGTCATTTCAGGGTCTCCAGGTAGGCAAGCAGCGCTTGCAGGTCGTCGGGCGCGAGCGCATTCGGCGGCATATAGACGCCAGGCTTGAGCGATTGCGGATCGGCAATCCAGCCCGCCAGATGGCCGCGCTTGTTCGGGAACATGCCGGCGCCGATGGTGCGGCGGCTCGCCAGGTGGCTCAGGTCCGGCCCCATGCGGCCCTGGGCGTCGGTGCCGGCCACCGTGTGGCAGCGCGCGCAGTTGCCGTTCACGAAGACCGCGCGGCCGCGTTGCGCCAGCGCATCCCGCGGTGCAGGAGCGGCCTCACGCTGACGCGCGGCCCAGGCCTCGTAGGCGGCGTTCGGTTCCGCCTCCACCAGCAGCGCCATCAGGGCGTGCTCGACGCCGCAGAACTCGGCGCACTGGCCGCGGTAGCTGCCCGCACGGTCCGCGCGCAGGGTGATGGTGGCGGTGCGTCCCGGGATCATGTCTTTCTTCCCCTGCAGGTTGGGGATCCACAGGGTGTGGATGACATCGTCGGCGCGCAGCGTCACCAGCACCGGCCGCCCGACCGGGATGTGCAGTTCGTTGGCGGTCATGAATTCGCGCGCCGGATCGGCGTCGAGGTAGCGCGCTTCCCACCACCACTGGTGGCCGGTCAGCTCGATGTTGACGGCATCGGCCAGCGGCAGGCGCGCCAGCGCGCGGCTGGTCCAGACGTCGGCGGCCAGCAGCCCCAGCAGGCCAAGGGTCGATGCCGCGGTCGCCCACGCGATTGCACGCCACACCCGGCGCTCCGGCTGCGCCAGCGACCTCAGGTCGGGGGCCGTGCCGGCGTCGCCGCGCGGGGCCCGCCACAGCGCATACAGGCAGGCGCCGAGCACCGCCGCGAACACCAGGCCACACAGGCCCAGGGTCAGGTTCCACAGGTTACCGAGATGGACTGCCTGGATGCCGGCCGGACGCAGGGCGTCCTGCAACGGCGCGGTGAGCGCGTAGGCGTGCAGACTCATCGCCCGGCCACCGGCCCGGCGTACGGCAACGCTCCCCGAATCCGCATATCCGCCTCCGCTCTTATTCTTTAAAACATTGGCAGATTTATATCGTATTTCGCGGCGGACCGCCGCACGGCTGGACGGGGCTCAGCGCGCCGCTTCGGCCTGCGGCAGTGCCGCCTGGGCCTGGGCGAGGTCCGGGACCGGCTGCGCCGCCCTGGCCTCCTTGCGCTTGAGCGCATAGCGGTTCAGCCCCGCCATGTGCACCCGGCACAGGTAATCCTCCCAGTCGATCAGGGCGGCATCGACCGGATACTGTTCGCGCTCGGGCAGCTTGACGCGCCGCGCAAGCGCCAGCAGCCGGCCGTTGTGGAAGCGGTAGCGCGGCTGGGCGTAGAAGGAAAAGGTGATCGCCAGCAGGCGCGTGGTGCGCAGCTTTTCCATCGCCGGCGTCTCGCCCGGCTGGCCCACCAGGCGCCGCAGCCCGCTCCAGGCCAGCGCGCCCAGCGCCACGCCGGCCATCGCCAGCCGGAAGCGGATATTCCCCACCACCCGGAAGTCGTGCCTGGGCTCCTTGTGGAACAGCTTGTCGTACTGCTGCCAGTTGCGCTTGGCCTCCGCCTGCAGCAGGCGGATCAGGTCGCCCACCAGGATCGGGTTCGAGGAGCCGCTGCAGCACTGGTAGATGCGGTGCGGGTTCGGCCCCTGCGCCGGCCCCTCGGTCGCCTCGGCTGCGGCCAGCAGGATCGCATTGGCGACCAGGTCGGCCGGGATCACGTCGATGATGCCGCTCGGGCGCGCCGGGAAGAAGCTGGTGCGGCCGCGCGCATAGGCCAGGATCACGGCATCGGCCACCTTCACGCCTTCCAGCCAGCCGGGCGCCGGCGCGCGCAGCGTGCTCTCGATGATCGAGGGCCGCAAAATGGTCAGGGAGCGGCCCTGCATGCCGCGCATGGCCGCCTGCTCGCCCATCCACTTGGTGAAGGTGTAGGTGTCGTTCCAGCCGTGGCGGTTGGCTTCGCGGATCCCGAGCGCGGTGAGCGCCTGCTCCAGCCGGCGCGGGTCCTGGACACGGCTTCTCACCCGTTCGATCTTGCGCTGCAGGCGCTGGGCCAGGGCCTCGACCTCATAGTGGCCGTCGGCGCCGCGCGGGATCGGGGTGCGCCCGGCGGGATGCACCACTTCCTCGCGCATGTCGCCCTGGCGGTAGCCGTTCACATAGCAGGTCGACACCTGCACCAGCGGCGCCCTGGCCGCGCGCGCCAGCGCCGTCAGGTGGAACAGGCTGAGCGTGTTGATCGCCAGCGCCTGGTCGAGCGGCTCCCGGAAATTCACGCTGGCGGCCGCGTTGATCACGAGGCCGGTGCGCGCTGCCAGCGCCAGGAAACGCTCGGTGCCGAGGCCGAAATGGGTCTCGGTCACCTCACCGGTCACGCATTCGACCTGCTCGTCGAAGAAGCGCTCGAGCCAGGCGCCCCGCTCCGCACGCAGTGCATCGAAGATCGACGAGGTGGCGATCTGGCGCCGGAAGCGCTCGCGCGCACCGATTTGCTCACCATTCTGTTCGCCGCCGCGGATCAGGAGGATCACGCCTTCCAGATCCGGCACCGTGCGGATCAGTTTTTCGAGCACGACCTTGGCCAGGAAGCCGGTCGCTCCCGTTAGCAGGACGCGTTTACCGGACAGCGCGGCCGGCACGCTCAGTTCTGCACGCATAGGAATGGTCGTCATGGTTCAGATGATGCGGGTAAGGCGGAACATCGCCGTCATCGCCAGCGCGGGCAAGGCGCTGCGGTGGCAGCAATAGGTTTTCTCGATACGGCCCTGGAAGCGCGACTTGGCGAATTCCAGGCCCTTGAAGTTGTACAGGAAGTCCATGCGCTCGCGGATCACCGACATGGTTGCCCGCAGCACGCGCGACTCCTGCGGCTCGACGCCGCCGGCCATCTGCAGCGGCACCAGGCCGAGGTCGACGCAGGGCACGCCCTCCTCCTTGAATACTGCCAGGGCGTGGGCCATCAGCGCGTACCACAGGCCCTGGCGGAAGTTGGCGGAGGAGCGCGAGATGTTCGGCACGTAGCCGGCCAGGCGGCCCTCGCTATAGATCGGGTCGAAGAAGATGAAGCCGACCGCCTCGCCGCCCAGCAGCGCGTAGAAATAGCGCGTGCCTTCGCGGTAGTCGATGATCATCGGCCGGATCAGGAAGCGGATCTCGTTGTTCTTGCAGCGCCGGGTGCGGATCCAGGCTTCCGAGATGCGCTTGACGTCGTGGTCGAAGCCGCCTTCGCGGATCTCGATCCCCTCGGCACGCGCGGCGTTGACGGCGGTGCGGATGATCTGCTTGCGGGCGCCGCGCAGGCTCCAGCCGGCCAGATCGATCTTCGATTCGCTGCCGAACTGGGTGCCGTAGTAGCCGTGGCGCGCGTGCAGGTGGTCGACCACGGTCTTGCTCACCTGGACGAAGAGCGCGTTCGGGAAGCGTTCCAGGAAGCGGTCCAGCAGTTCCGCGCGCTGCGCGGGCGCGCACACCGGATCAGCCAGCGCGAACTGCATGCCCCAATGCTGGGCGTAGGCGATGTAGCCGACGCCGGGCAGCTCGAAGTAGGACATGTCCGGCTGCATGGTCGAGAAGGACATGGGGTGGCTGCCGTACTGCTTCAGCCAGGCGGCGCGGCGATGAAGGTCGGCATGGTCGGCGGCGCTTGACGCCGGCCGGGTAAGCGCGAGTGCGGTGTCGGTCAAGATGGGCTCCGGGTGGGTTGCAGGCATCCAGCGCGCCGCTGCTTCCTGCGGCGGCACGTGGCATCACAATTGAAGGAACCCGGGATCAGGCCGGTTTCTCGCCCAGCACGGACCAGTAGCAGTTCAGGAGCAGCAGGCGGTAGTGCTTCTGCTCGTGGATCCGCAGGCCGAGCTTCTTCATCCACTCCGGATAGTTGTAGATGTTGTGGAAGGCATTCCCGGCAAACAGCCAGAAGAAGCCGACCGCGCCGTACCAGTACAGGGTCTTGACCGCACGGCTGAAGATGTTCCCGGTCGGGAAGGAGAAATCGCCGACCACCACCCGGGCGCCGGGTTTGCCGAGGCTGATCAGGTGCTGCAGCACCTTCACCATCATGTCTTCGTGGAAGACGTTGAGGAAGAAGTTGGCCACCACCATGTCGTAGCGCTCGAACTCCTCGACCTTCATGATGTCGCTGTGGACCTGGCGGATGCTGACGCTGACGCCCTCCTTCGCCAGGTTGGCCTGGAACTTCTTCAGCATGGTCTCGGACAGGTCGACCACGGTGACCTCAGCGCCGCGCTGCGCCGCATACACCGCATCCCGCCCGTGCCCGACGCCCGCGAACAGCACCTTGTCACCGGGCTGCAGGCGGTCCAGCATGCCGATCTTACATTGATGAATCGATTTTCCGCTGTAGAAGGCGCTCAGCCAGTCGTAGATCGGCCCCACCAGCTTGTACTTGTCTCTCACGCTTGTCTCCTCTTGACCCTCGGCTTTTGAAAGCTCCTTGTTATGGCCACTTGTCGTCCATGCATCATTCTTGCATTAACGTTAAGTTCTATAAGAGTAAGCGAAAGCGTCAAACCTCCACGTTTTTGTCGCTGGCTTTAGGAGCCAAGCTTCTGACTTTGTGAGTCAGCCGGCCATCAATGCACGCGGCGGTGGCGCACCGTCGAGGTCCAGTTTTCCAGGTCGACCTCTTCCCGCATGTCGGCGCAGGCGCTCAGCAGCTTGGCAATCTCGTGCTTCGAGAGCCCGCAGTTGAGGGTCAGGCGCACCAGTGCCCGGTTTTTCGGGGTGGCGGGGGCGCAGAACACGGCGCCCTGGATGCCGCGGTTTTCCAGTGCCTTGCGCAGCACCAGGGTTTTCGGCTCGGTGCCCACTTCCAGCGCGATGATTTGCTCGCTGCCCTCATCGACGCAGTAGCCGAGCAATCCGAGGCCGGTGCGCACCTCGTCGGTGATACGGCGCAGCGCGTTGCGGCGGGCGTCGGCCTGCTCGACGAAGTCGATGGCGGCGTCGAACCAGGCCAGCTCGTGGTTCAGCAGGCAGGAGCTGAAGATGGCCGGGCGCGACTCGGACAGGAAGTAGCCCTTGAAGCGGCTCGAACAGGTGATGATGCCGGCGCGCCCGGCAAAGGCCTTGGCCAGCGAAGCGGTGCGGAAGTGCACGCGCTCTTCCAGCCCGGCGGCGATCACCAGGCCGGCGCCATGCGGGCCATGGGTGCCGAGCGAATGGGATTCGTCGACCACCAGCACGCTGCCGCTTTTTTCGGCGATGGCGACGACCTCGTGCAGCGGCGCCAGGCTGCCGTCGGTGCTGTAGAGCGCGTCGACCACGATCACGCCGGGGCCGTGCTTGTCGATCTGGCGCTGCAGGTGGTCCATATTGTTATGCAGGAAGGGTACGCCCTTGGCCCCGCCCAGCTGCACGCCGTCCCATAAGGAGGCATGGGCCATGATGTCGAGGTAGACCGGCACGCCCGGCTCGACAATGCTGTGCAGCAGCCCTACATTCGCGGCCCAGCCCGACTGCGCCAGCACGGTCGCCTCGGCGCCCATGAAATCGGCGAACTTTTCTTCCAGCCGGTGCTGCAGGCTGCCGGCCTGCAGGAACACCGCCGACATCAGCGCCTGGCCGCCGTCGCGCATGGTGCGGACCTGGGCTTCGATCAGGCTGGGCTCATTCGACAGGCAGAGGTAATCGTTGCCTGCCAGCATAACCGCACCCGGACCGGGCCGCTTCCAGACGTGGACGTGCTCGCCTCCCATCAGCTGCTCGATCCGGGTCACGTGGTGCAAATCCATCCGCCGGGTGACGAAGGCCGGCATGCGCAGGGTTGCAGGGCGAGCATTGAGATGGGTGGTCAACATGTCCATGTTTTTCTCCGGAAAAAAAATTCATTGTGTCAATACTCAAGGCTTCAGCTCGCCAGTTCGCCGCACAATTGACCGAGATCAATTTGGTTTGAGCGTTTTCCGTCAAGCTCAACCAAAAATTGAGTGAGATCAATTTCGAACAGACAAGAATCGAAAATGAACGGTCTAGGACCCGGAGCAAGCGAGTGAAGAATCTGCTGTACAGAAGCGTCGCGAATATCAGTGCGCCGGTCCGGGCGCGCCTGCACCTGACCAAGCCAGCCCTGCTGGCGTGGCTGCTGCGCCAGGAGCAGCAGGAGGAGCACGCCGTCCTGCGCCTGCATTTCCTGGCCTGGGTCGGCTGCATCGGCATGCCCTTGTACTACCTCATCTGGACAACGTGGTTCCCCCAAAAGTTCGAGAGCGTAGAGCTGCGCTTGCTCGGTGTTGTTCTATGCCTGCCAGCATTGTTGTTCCCGCGCAAGATAAAGGGAAATTCGCTGCGCATCTACGAGTTCGCCAGCGTCACCTATGTAATGCCCTTTTTCTTCAGTTTCATGTTCCTGATGAACCAGGGCTCGGCGGTGTGGGGCGAATCCCTGCTGCTGGCCCTGATTCTGCTGTTCCACTTCGACACGCTGTGGGCGCTGGCCTCCTGCGCCACCGGCGCCCTGGCCGCCTGCATGCTGTATGCATTGGTCGGCTACGCGGACCCGTCGGCGGCCGGCTTCCACGCCTTCCCGGTGGCGCTGGAACAGGCGCCGATCTATGTCTTCACGATCGTGATCGTGGCGCTCACCAAGATCGGGCGCCGGGTGGTGGCGCGCGAAAAACTGGCCGGCATGGCGCAGGCGCTGGGCATGGTGTCGCACGAGCTGCGCACGCCCCTGATCTCGATCGCCGCCAACGTGCGCGGCATCGAGCGCGCGGCAAGCGGCTGGCAGGATGCCGATGCGCCCGACCAGCAGGCCGCCATGGCGGCGGCGCTGGCGCGGATCGGCTTCGAGGTGCGCCACATGAACCAGATGATCGACCTGTTCCTGCTGTCGGCCTCCGCCATCAACCAGCAGATGGCGCCCACCGAGCGCGTCTCGATGGCGGCAATGGTCCATGCCGTCATCGAGCGCTATCCCTTCGCCTCCGATGAGCTGCGGCGCCAGGTCAGCGTGGTGGTGCGCAAGGACTTCAGCTTTCTCGGCCGCGAGGAACTGGGGGTGGTCGTGCTCCTGAACCTGCTGCGCAACGCCCTCAAGGCGCTGCAGCGGGCCGGCAAGGGCCAAGTCCGCATCGTCGTCGACGGCGCCCGCAGGCGCCCGCGCCTGCTGCTGATGGACAGCGGCTGCGGCATCGCGGCCCGCCAGCTGCCCTACATCTTCGAACGCTTCTATTCCTGGCCGCCGAACACCGGCGCCGGCATCGGCCTGGCCCTGTGCAAGGACATCGTGCACGCATGGCACGGCAGGATCCGCTGCCGTTCGCAGGAAGGCCGCTACACCGTTTTTGCGTTGGAGTTCCCGCCGGCGCGCCGCGCGCCGATCGGGGAAACCATCGCCGCACCACCTGCGCCCAGCGCACCCGGAACCACCGCTGACCGAGGCTTATCATGAATCTCCCGATCTACCAGCACCCCACCATGACCGTCCTCGTGGACGACAGCCCCAGCTTCCTGCATAGCCTGCGCTTCCAGCTCGGCCCCGCCTTCCCGAGTATCGGCTTCTCCGACACCGGCGCCGCCATCGCCTGGCTGCGCGAGCACGGCAGCGCGCCGGCAGCGCTGGCCGGACTGCTGTCGCCCAGCGTCGACACCTATACGCTCTCGCCCCAGCCCTACAACATCGCCCTGCACGTCGAGCAGGTCTGCGGCATCCGGCGCCACGCCCAGCGCTTCCTGACGCCCTCGGTGCTGGTGGTCGACTATGCGATGCCGGGCATGGACGGCCTGCAGTTCTGCGAAGAGGTGCGCGACCTGCCGTGCCGGAAGATCCTGCTGACCGGCGTGGCCGACGAGCGGGTTGCGATCGACGCCTTCAACCGCGGCCTGATCGACCGCTACGTGCGCAAGAGCGACGCCCACGCCCTCGACCGGCTGGAAGCCGAACTCACCGAGCTGCAGGAGGGCTACTTCCTGGCCCAGTCCGAGGCGCTGCGCATGCTGCTCGCCCTGCACGACTACAGCTTCGTCAACGATCCGGCCATCTGCGGCTTGGTGCGCGAACTGGGGGCGCGCCACAAGATCGTCGAGCATTACCTGTTCAAGACCCCGCCCGGCTTCCTGATGTATGACCGCGATGCCCGCCCCTGGCTGCTGGCGGTGGAGACCGAGCAGACCATGAACGCCCAGTTCGAGATCGCGCTCGACGGCGGCGCCCCGCGCTCGCTGCTGGAGGCGCTCGAGCAGCGCCGCGTGGTGCCGAACTTCAGCGACGGCGACGGCATGTACTCGGCGATCCGCCACAAGGAGTGGCACCGCTTCACTTCGCCGGCCCAGACCTGCCATGGACGCGAGCTGTATTACTGGGCGATGTTTTCGCTGGATCCGGAGGTTCTGGATGGGCCGGTGGAGTCGTTTTCCTCCTTCCTCAAAAAGCGCCCAGGCAACGCGTGAGCGTCCAATACCAGCCCGATGGCTGCGTTGCAGCGCCTCGCCGTACTTTCGTACTGTCTTCGGCGCCGCGCCTTGCCCTCGGGCTGGTATTGAACGCTCAAAAAATGCGGCATTCAATCGTGTGCCGTGCGGTAATTGCAAATGTTAAATTTCTCGCGCAACAAGAAACAGAGCTGCCCGGCGTGCGCGGTTCGGAGCGCCTGGCGGTCCACATAAGCTTGTACAAGCACATACGGAGACCAACGATGCAATCCCTGTCACGCAAGGCGATCGCGAGCCTGCTGTCGCCCATCTTCATCGCTTCCACCACCCTCCTCGCCACCCAGCCGGCCCAGGCCTATCCCGGCGGCGGCGCGGCCTTCAACGGCAAGGGCTTCGATACCTGCGCCGCGCCCTCGACCTCGCAGATGCAGGCCTGGTGGACCAATACGCCCTGGAGCTGGGTCGGCGTCTACATCGGCGGCGCCGTGCGCGGCTGCTCGCAGCCGAACCTGACCGCATCGTGGATGAACACCACCTACAGCCAGGGCTGGCGCCACACCCTGATCTGGGTCGGCCCGCAGGCGCCCTGCACCACGTTCTCGAGCCGCATCAGCTACGATTCCGCCACCGCCTACCAGCAGGGCAAGGACGAAGCCGTCAAGGCCTACAATGCCCTGATCGCGCTCGGCTTCACCAACAGCGCGGCCAATACGCCGGTGGTGTACGACATGGAAGGCTATGGCACCAATGCCTCCTGCAAGGCGGCGGTGAAGCAGTTCATGCAGGGCTGGGTGGACCAGCTGGCGGTGGCGCCTGCCCAGGTGTCCGGCGTGTACGGATCCGCCTGCAACTCGAATCTCAGCGACCTGGCGACCATGGCGCGCCCGCCGAAATTCATCTGGGCCGCGAACTGGGACAACAATCCGTCGACCTCGACCATCTCCTGCGTCAGCGGCACCTCGTGGGCCAACCACCAACGCCTGAAGCAGTACCAGGGCGACCACAACGACACCTATGGCGGCGTGACCCTGAACATCGACAGCAACTGCGCGAACGGACCGGTGGCCCCCACGGGCGGCCTGAACGCCAGCAGCACCTGCAACTGATGTCCACCCATACGATCATAGCCAGGAGTCCCGTCATGCACACCCGTTCGACCATGCCATTCAAGCTTTCCCTGCTCTCATTCGCCCTGCTCGGCCTGGCACCGGCAGCCCACGCCCAACAAGGCGCGCGCGCCTGTGCCGCCGCCGACGTCAGGATCACGGCCGGCCCGGCCGGCGCCTGGCGCGGCCAGGCGACCCAGGAAATCCGCATCGCCAACACCGGTAGCGAAGCCTGCCACCTGCCCGGCTTCCCCGGCGTCCAGCTGCAGCCGGCCGACGCCGCGCCGCAGACCGTCGGCGCCAG
>Ga0065165_1001551_pt1 | contig 23972 bp, 23 predicted proteins | sample AraplaMF_Cvi_mMF_FD_63813 | JGI IMG/M metagenome (GOLD analysis project Ga0065165, IMG submission 63813) | Arabidopsis root microbial communities from the University of North Carolina, USA - plate scrape MF_Cvi_mMF (version 2) (version 3) | ecosystem: Host-associated > Plants > Roots >... | reverse complement strand
GGGACCACGCATGGCACCCTCTGCTTGCCCCTCAGGCGGATTTCTTCAGGTCGGCGGCAACGAGCTTTTCGGCCGCCAATTCGATGCGGCGCAAGCCTTCGCGTGCCTCTTCCGCGGTGATCGTCAACGGCGGAATAAGGCGAACGACATTGTCGCCTGCCGGAACGGCCAGCATGTGCTCGCTCCTCATGGCGCCGACCAGTTCGCCCGCCGGAATTCTTGCCTTCATGCCGAGCAGAAGGCCTTCGCCGCGGATCTCCTCGATGACGCCGGGGAAACGGTCCTTGAGGCCCGCTAGGCCCTGACGAAGGACGAGGGCGACGTCGCGGACGTTCTGCAGGAAACTTTCGTCCAGCACGACGTCGAGGACGGCATTGCCGACGGCCATGGCAAGAGGATTGCCGCCATAGGTCGTGCCATGCGTGCCGGCGGTCATGCCCGATGCTGCTTCTTCAGTCGCAAGACATGCGCCAAGCGGGAAGCCGCCACCGATGCCCTTGGCCAACGCCATGATGTCGGGCGACACGCCACTCCATTCATAGGCGAAGAGCTTGCCGGTACGGCCGACGCCACACTGAACCTCGTCGAAGATCATCATCAGGCCGTGTTCGTCGCAGATTTCCCGCAATGCCTGCAAGAATTCCTTGGGAACTGGCCGGATGCCACCTTCGCCCTGGATCGGCTCGATGAGGATCGCCGCGGTCGCCTCGGTGACGGCCGCCTTCAGGGCATCGAGATCGCCGAACGGGACCTGGTCGAAGCCCTGGACCTTGGGGCCGAACCCCTCGAGGTACTTTGCTTGGCCACCAGCGGCGATGGTCGCCAGCGTGCGGCCATGGAAGGCGCCTTCAAAGGTGATGATGTGAAAGCGCTCGGGATGGCCCTTCACGAACTGGTACCGCCGCGCGGTCTTGATCGCGCATTCAAGCGCCTCGGCACCCGAATTGGTGAAGAACACCTTGTCGGCGAATGAATTGTCGGCAAGGCGACGCGACAGGCTTTCCTGGCCCGGCACCTCATAAAGGTTGGACGTATGCCAGACTTTTTCCGCCTGGCTCTTCAGCGCCTCAACGAGGTGCGGATGCGCATGCCCGAGGGAATTGACGGCAATGCCAGCGCCGAAGTCGAGATATCGCTCGCCGCTCTCCGTCACGAGCCAGACGCCCTCTCCGCGTTCGAAACGCAGGGGAGCACGAGCAAAAGTGTCGAAAAGCGCGGCTTCGGCCATGGCGACATCACTCCTGAAAGGTTTCGGGTACAGCGGCCCGAAAAAATCAAAATGCCGCCCACTGGGCGGCGCGGGCACTATCGACATTTGCCGGCGGGCTGTCAATAAAACACCGGCATTTCAGGGTATTTTCGAGTTGCCGGGGCTTTCGGCAGATGTGGCAGAAATGACTCGATTTCCGAGCAAGTTGGGGAAAACCGAGAAATCGATTCGTTGGGATTCCAGCGACTCTTGCCACAGAGTCAGCCTCACACTAGGTTAATCATCAATTACTAGAACGCATGCGGCGGAACTAGTCACCTAAATCATAGATCTAGTGGGTGTTGCGACTTAACCGTCGCAGCGCAGGTGGACGGATTCTGCATGCCGACAACGTTCAAAGGCGGAGAACGGGCATGAACTGGACTGACGAGCGCGTCGAAAAACTGAAGCGTCTATGGGCAGAAGGGCTTAGCGCAAGCCAGATCGCCGCCCAGCTGGGCGGCGTCAGCCGCAACGCCGTGATCGGCAAGGTACACCGGTTGAACCTTCCGGGCCGTGCCAAGGCAGGCGGTGTCGCCGCCGCCGGTCGCACTCAGACGAAGCGTCCTGCTGCTGCACCACGCCCCACCAATTTCCCGTCCCGCGTTGCCACCGCCCGCCCTGCAGCCCGCACCGTCGGCGCGACAGCTCTTCAGGACGAAAACGACGTCGATACCGTTCAGGAAATCATCGTTGCACCCAAGGGCAATGTCGTCGTTCCGATCTCCAAGCAGCTGGCCCTCACCGACCTGACCGAACGGACCTGCAAATGGCCCGTCGGCGATCCGCTGAAGGACGATTTCCACTTCTGCGGATGTGAATCTCCGGATGCGTCGCCTTACTGCGCTTATCATGCACGTCTTGCCTACCAGCCGGTGCACGAGCGCCGCAGGGCCGCTGCCCGGGCCTGAAGCCTGACACAAACTGCCATCAAGGCGGGCTCGAAGCCCGCCTTTTTTTGTTGTGCCCAGAAACCCTGGTAAAACGGCGGCACGGCGCACGCAGTGCGACCCGAGGACCGGTCGGCCAACAGACGTTCGTTAGAAATCTCTGTTGAAAGCGGCGCCACAAGGTCCTATGTCCGGGCTGCGAGGACGACCTCCCCCCAATGGGCAAAACTTCGGGACGACCCGGCCAGTCATTCCTGGAGTTGATCCATGCGTTCACCACGCGACCGCGTTCGCCACGCCATCAGTTTCGAACTGATCGGCCTTGCGCTTGTCATTCCACTCGGCGTGCTTGCCTTTCATACACCAGCGTCCCTGATGGGGATCGTCGGCATCGTCTCGGCGACGATCGCCACCGGCTGGAACTACCTCTACAACCTGCTCTTCGACCGGGTAATGCAATGGAAGACCGGCACCACGCGCAAGAGCGCGGGACTGCGTGTGGTTCACGCGATCCTGTTCGAAGTGGGTCTGCTCGTGGCACTGCTGCCGTTCATCGCCTGGCAGCTCGGCATCGGCCTTCTGGAGGCGCTCGCGATGGATATCTCCTTCGCGCTGTTCTACGTGGCCTACGCCTTCCTGTTCAACCTTGCCTACGACCGGTTGTTTCCGCTGCCCGAGTGGCAGCGGAATGAGACCGAGCCGGATCGTGGCGTTCAGGCTTCCATGGAATAGCCGGCGCCGCGAACGGTGCGGATGACATCCTGCATGCTGGAAAAATTCAGCGCCTTTCGCAGCCGACCGACATGGACGTCGACCGTCCGCTCGTCGACGTAGATGTCGTGGCCCCAGACGCCGTCGAGGAGCTGCGAGCGGGAAAACACCCGCCCGGGCGACGCCATCAGGAATTCGAGAAGCCGGAACTCGGTCGGGCCGAGGCGAACCTCGCGGCTTTTGCGGTGGACACGATGGGTCTCCCGGTCGAGCTCGATGTCGCCGCAGCGCAGGACGCTCGACAGCACTTCGGGCCGGGCACGCCGAAGCATGGCCTTGACGCGCGCCATCAACTCGGGCGTCGAAAAGGGCTTGACCACATAGTCATCGGCGCCGGTGGCAAGCCCGCGGACGCGCTCGCTTTCCTCGCCTCGGGCCGTCAGCATGATGATCGGCAGGCGCTCCGTCTCAGGTCGCATGCGCAACCGACGGCACAGCTCGATGCCGGAGACGCCCGGCAGCATCCAGTCGAGGATCAAAAGATCCGGCGTGCGCTCCTGAAGACGGATTTCCGCCTCGTCGCCACGCAGGATGGTATCCACGTCATAGCCTTCAGCTTCGAGATTATAGCGAAGAAGCACGCTCAGCGCTTCTTCGTCTTCGACGACGGCAATTTTCGGCTGCATTCCTGGTCTCTTCCGTCACAAGGCCTCAGCGGCCGGCAGCACCGACCGTGTTGGACGAGTCGTCCTTGGGACGTTCGCCTTCCAGCTGTGCGCCGGTGGTCATGTAGTAGATGGTTTCGGCAATGTTCGTGGCATGATCGCCGATACGCTCGATGTTCTTGGCGCAGAAGAGAAGATGCGTGCAGGTGGTGATATTGCGCGGATCTTCCATCATGTAGGTCAAAAGCTCGCGGAACAGCGAGGTGTACATGGCGTCGATCTCTTCGTCGCGAAGGCGGATCACTTCGGCCTTTTCGGCGGAGCGGCTGACGTAGACATCCAGCACGTCCTTGAGCTGAACCAGCGCCAGATCGGAAAGGTGTTCCAGACCGCGGGCAAGCTTGCGCGGTACTCCGGTGCCCTGCACGGCGATGACGCGCTTGGCGGTGTTCTTGCCAAGGTCGCCGACGCGTTCCAGGTCGGCGGCAATACGCAGAGAGCCGACGACTTCCCGCAGATCGGCTGCCACAGGCTGGCGGCGGGCGATGGTGATGATTGCCTTTTCCTGGATCTCGCGCTCGGCGCCATCGAGGATCACGTCGTCGGAGATAACCTTCTGGGCGAGCGCCGAGTCGGAGTTTACCAGCGCGCGGACAGCGTCGGAGCACATCTGCTCTGCCAGGCCGCCCATTTCGGAAATACGGCGCGTCAGGTACTGCAGCTCCTCGTCAAAGGCGGTGAGCATATGGGTCGAGGCCATGGTCGTTCCTTCCAAATCCACAGGTCCAAGCATTCTTGCGGAAGGCAACCGATCAGCCGAAGCGGCCGGTCACGTAGTCCTGCGTGCGCTTTTCGCGCGGCGAGGTGAAGATCTTCGCGGTTTCGTCGAATTCCACCAGCTCGCCGAGATACATGAATGCGGTCTGACGCGAGACGCGTGCGGCCTGCTGCATGTTGTGGGTGACGATCACGATGGTGTAGTCGGCGCGCAACTCGTCGATCAGTTCCTCGATCTTGGCCGTCGACAGCGGATCGAGTGCCGAGGCCGGTTCGTCGAGCAGGATGATCTCTGGCTTGACGGCAACGGTGCGTGCGATGCACAGGCGCTGCTGCTGACCGCCCGAGAGGCTGAGACCGCTGGCATTCAGCTTGTCCTTGACCTCGTTCCAGAGAGCCGCGCGGCGCAGGGCCGCCTCGACGCGCTCGTCCATCTCGCTCTTGCTCAGCGTTTCGTAGAGCTTGATGCCGAAGGAGATGTTTTCATAGATCGACATCGGAAACGGGGTCGGCTTCTGAAACACCATGCCGACCTTGGTGCGCAGCAGGTTAAGGTCCTGGTTGCGGTCGAGGATGTTCTGACCGTCGACCAGAACTTCGCCCTCGGCGCGCTGCTTCGGGTAGAGTTCGTAGATCCGGTTGAGCACACGCAACAGCGTGGACTTGCCGCATCCGGACGGGCCGATGAAGGCCGTGACGCTGCGCTCCGGGAGCGAAAGCGTGATGTTCTTCAGCGCCTTCGACTCACCGTAGTAGAAGTTGAGATTCTTGATCTCGATCTTCGCCTTTTCGCCGGTTTGCTGAGGCGCGACTTTGTCCAGGGAAACCATGTTGTTCATCGATCCTCTCTGCGTCCGGTGAGGCTGCGCGCGATAATGCTCAGGGCCAAAACCGTTAGGGTGATAAGGAGGGCACCGGTCCATGCCAGCTGCTGCCATTCCTCGTAGGGGCTCAGCGCGAACTGGAAGATGGTGACCGGGAGGCTGGCCATCGGGGCGTTGAGGTTGCTGCTCCAGAACTGGTTGTTGAGCGCCGTGAAGAGCAGCGGGGCCGTTTCGCCGGAGATGCGGGCGATGGCGAGAAGGATGCCGGTCACGATCCCCGACAGCGCGGCACGATAGGCAACGGAGCGGATGACGATCCAGCGCGGGGCGCCGATTGCCGTTCCTGCCTCGCGCAGGGCATTGGGCACCAGGTTGAGCATGTCCTCGGTCGTGCGCACCACGACCGGGATGACGAGCACGGCGAGGGCGAAGGCACCGGCAAAGGCCGAGAAGTGGCCCATGGGGCGCACGACCAGTTCGTAGACGAACAGGCCGACCACAATCGAGGGCGCCGAGAGAAGGATGTCGTTGATGAAGCGGACGACCGTGGTGAGCTTGGAGAAGCGGCCGTATTCCGCCATGTAGGTGCCGGCCATGATGCCGATCGGCGTGCCGATGACGACGGCGATGACGGTGATGACCAGGCTGCCTGCAATAGCGTTCAGCAAGCCGCCGGCCTCGCCCGGAGGCGGCGTCATCTGCGTGAAGACGGCAATGTTGACACCGGCCAGACCGTTGTACAGCAGCGCGCCGAGAATGAGCGCGAGCCAGGCGAGGCCGATCACGGCTGCGACCACGCAGAGCGCCATCATGATGCCGTTGGTTGCCTTTCGGCGGGGATAGATCGTCGACATATCAGGCTCCTGCCTTCCGGCCGATCCGCATCAGCATGTAACGGGCCATTGCGAGGATGATGAGGGTGATAATGAAGAGGATAAGGCCAAGGGCGATCAGCGAGGAGGTGTAGAGCTCGCCATCCGCCTCGGTGAATTCGTTGGCGATGGTGGCCGAGATCGTCGTGCCGGGGGCGAACAGCGAAGCGCTGATCCGATGCGCATTGCCGATCACGAAAGTGACGGCCATGGTTTCGCCGAGCGCGCGTCCCAGGCCGAGCATGATGCCGCCCATGATGCCGACCCGGGTGTAGGGGATGACGATGCGGCGGACGACTTCCCAGGTGGTGCAGCCGATGCCGTAGGCGGATTCCTTGAGGACGGCAGGCACCGTTTCGAAGACGTCGCGGGTGATCGAGGTCACGAAAGGCAGAACCATGATTGCGAGGATCATCGAGGATGTCAGCATGCCGATGCCGTAAGGGGGGCCGGCAAACAGGCTCGAAAGCCCGGGGACATCCTTGAACAGGTTGATGACGAAGGGCTGCACGGTCGTCTGCACGAAGGGTGCGAAGACGAACAGGCCCCAGATGCCGTAGATGATGCTGGGGATACCGGCCAGCAGCTCGACCGCGATGCCGATCGGACGGCGCAGCGGGCGGGGGCAAAGTTCGGTCAGGAAGATGGCGATGCCGACGCCGATCGGGACGGCGATGAGAATGGCGATTCCCGAGGTGACGATCGTGCCGTAGATGGGCGCCAAGGCGCCGAACTTCTCGGTGACAGGGTTCCAGCTTTCGGTGGTCAGGAAGCCGAACCCGAAGGTCGACAAGGCCGTCCACGCACCGACGACGAGCGAGATAGCAACACCGCCAAGGATCAACAACACCAAGATAGCAGCCGCGCGGGAGATACCCGCGAATATCATGTCGGTGAAGGCGAAGCGCCTTACGACCTTTTCGCGGCGCGTATCAGAGCGCTGTTCCGCCATTGCCAACGTCATGCCTTTGCCCCTCAGCCAGCTTCGTGGACGTGGGAGGGGCGCGGTTCGCGCCCCTCCCGATCGATATTACTTGGATGCCCAGACCGGCTTGCCGTCGGCGCCGACGATGTCCTTCTTCCACATTTCTTCGACGCTCTTGACGACCGCCTCAGGCATGGGAACGTAGTCAAGCTCGGCAGCCATCTTGCCACCGTTCTTGTAGGACCAGGCGAAGAACTTCAGGGCTTCGCCCGTTGCAGCCGCATCCTCAGGCTTCTTGTGCACGAGGATCCAGGTTGCGGCAGTCATCGGCCAGGACTCGGCGCCCGCCTGGTTGGCGAGGATCACGCCGTAGCCCGGCTGGCTGTCCCACTTGGCATTTTCAGCAGCGGCGGCGAAGGACTTGCCGGTCGGCTCGACCTTCTTGCCATCCTTGTTGATCATGTCGGTGTAGGTCATCTTGTTCTGCTTGGCGTAGGCATACTCGACGTAGCCGATCGCGCCGTCAGCCTGCGTGACGTTGTTGGCAACGCCTTCATTGCCCTTGGCGCCGATGCCGACCGGCCATTCCAGAGCCGAATTCACGCCAACCTTTTCCTTCCACTCCGGGCTGGTCTCGCCGAGGTAGTAGGCAAAGTTGTAGGTGGTGCCCGAACCGTCCGAACGGTGAACGACGGCAATCGCCTTGTTCGGCAGCTTGGCGCTCGGGTTCAGCTTCTTGATGGCAGCGTCGTCCCAGGAGGTGATCTTGCCCTGGAAGATGTCGGCCAGCGTCTTGCCGTCGAGAACGAGTTCGCCCGGCTTGATGCCTTCGAGGTTCACAACGGGAACGATGCCGCCCATGACCATCGGGAACTGGGCGAGACCGCCGGATTCCAGATCTTCGCCCTTCAGGGGCGCGTCGGAGGCACCGAAGGTAACCGTCTTTGCCTTGATCTGCTTGACGCCGCCGCCGGAGCCGATCGACTGGTAGTTCAGGCCGTTGCCGGTCTCTTTCTTGTAGGCGTCAGCCCACTTTGCGTAGATCGGATAGGGGAAGGTGGCGCCAGCGCCGGAGATGTCGGCAGCGTGAGCAGCCGGGACGAACGCGGCAGCCGCAGCCAGTGCAACCGCAACGGCCATCGGGCGAGTGAAATAGTTCATGAGGGTCTCCTCTTGGATAGGGATCGACGCCCTGCGCCGACGAGCGCCCTTAACAGGGCCGGATAACAGTTCAGTGACGCCAAACAGCATTGGAACCGGGATGGTCAAGCCAATCGGCCCTTATCCACACCTGTGCCTCCTCCGTGTCCCACGCCGCGCTAACCGATCTTCCTGCCGGCGCTCGCCTGCTTGTCTTAGCGACCGTAGCCACACCGTTTTATGTCAGTTCGATGAAACATTTGTGACAGATTAAATTACGTCAAATCAGTGGGTTAATAAAATGCTCGGAATTAGCGGGATGGCTGTATGTCAGAACCTCACGGTAAACGCGGTGCCCTTGCCGACTTCGGATTTGACGATCAGGCGCGCCCGGTGGCGGGTGAGGATGTGCTTGACGATGGCAAGACCGAGGCCGGTGCCCTTTTTCGAGCGGCTGTCGGCGACGCTGACACGGTAGAACCGCTCGGTGAGCCTTGGAACGTGTTCGGCCGAGATGCCCGGGCCGCGGTCGACCACGCTGACCTCCACCGGCCGGGACGGCTCGCTCTTGACGAAGACATCGACCACCTTGCCTTCCTGCCCGTATTTGCAGGCATTCTCGATGAGGTTTTCGAATACCTGCACCAGCTCGTCGCGGTCGCCGAGGACTTCGACCTTGCCATCCGGAAGGTGCGTACGGATCTCGACGCCGAGCTCTTCGGCGAGCGGCATCAGGGTATCGCGGACATGGCCTATGAGCGGCCTCAGATCGATGGTCTGATCCGGCGCTATGTGGGACTTCAGCTCAAGCCTTGAGAGCGACAGGAGGTCGTCGACCAGCCGGCTCATGCGGGTCGCCTGGTCGAACATGATGCCGAGGAACCGCTCCTGCGCCTTGGCGTCGGCCCGGGCCGGCCCCTGCAGGGTCTCGATGAAGCCCCGCAGCGACGCGAGCGGAGTGCGCAGCTCGTGGCTGGCATTGGCGACGAAGTCGGACCGCATCCGCTCGATGCGGCGCAGTTCGGAGACGTCGCGGAAGGCGAGCACATAGAGGCTGCCGTCTGCCAGCTCCGGTCCTGCCGGGCCGACCGGGGCGACGCGCAGGATATAGACACGCTCCGATGGCAGCCGTTCGGAATGCTCCATCTGGTTGGGCTGTCCGGTCGCCACGGTTTCGCGTACCATGTCGAGGATGCCGGGCGAGCGCAGCCGCGCCGACAGGTGAGAGCCGAGCGACAGGGCACCGAAGGCTTTTTCGGCGGCGCGGTTCTGGTGCAGCACCGAAAGGTCGGCACCGATGACGAAGACCGGCATGTCGACGGCCTCGAGCGTCGCGCCGATAAGCGGCAGGGAACCGGGTCCGGCCTCATCGGGCTCCGGATCCTGCAGCGGTTCGACAGGTGCCGGCGGCGCCGTTCGGGCAAGTACGCAAAGGAACAGCAGAAGCCAGCCGACCAGCACGCCGCGCCAATCCAGACCGGCGGCAACGGCCGCCACTGCCAGCACCGACGAAAGGACGATCAGCGGCCATTCCCGACTCAGGCGGAGCGGCAGCAGAGCAATCTGCTGCGATATTTTTTGGTTGGGCCTTTCCAAACGCCGTCCCGCCTCTTCCCGTAGATAGCAGCAGATATAACTCTTGCATGACAGTTGTGCATCGAGTCGCCGCAAAAGAGACATCGCTGGGGGTTCTCCCCAGGAAGCCACGGCGGACTTGCATGGCCGCCCGCCACAACCAGGAAGGAAAGCAGAATGAGCCAGAAAAGTCCGTCGCGAAGCATCAACCTCACCGTCGCCGGGAAGGACAGGGTGTTCGACATCGACGATCCGAAGCTTCCCGACTGGGTACACGACAATGCGCTGAGTTCGGGCGGCTTCCCCTATGACGACAAGATGGACAAGGACAAATACGAGAAGCATCTGGAGCGGCTGCAGGTCGAACTCGTCAAGGTGCAGTACTGGCTGCAGGCGACCGGCAAGCGGATGATGGCGCTTTTCGAAGGGCGCGACGCCGCCGGCAAGGGCGGCACGATCTTTTCCATCCGCTCCTACCTCAATCCGCGGTCCGCACGGGTGGTGGCACTGACCAAGCCGACGGAAACCGAAGCAGGGCAATGGTATTTCCAGCGCTACGTGACGCATTTTCCGACCGTCGGCGAAATCGTGCTGTTCGACCGCTCCTGGTACAACCGCGCCGTGGTGGAGCCGGTGATGGGCTTTTGCACGCCCGGCGAATACGAGGCCTTCCTGAAGGCGGGACCGCAGCTCGAGCACCTGGTCGTCAACGACGGCATCCATTTCTTCAAGTTCTGGCTGGATATCGGCCAGGAGATGCAGCTGAAGCGTTTTCACGACCGGCGCCACGACCCGCTGAAGATCTGGAAGCTGTCGCCGATGGACATCGCGGCGCTCAACAAGTGGCCGGACTACACGGACAAGCGGGACCGGATGCTGAGGGAGACCGACAGCGATCACGCACCGTGGACGGTGGTGCTCGCCAACGACAAGCGGCGCGCGCATCTCAACGTGATGCGCCACCTGCTGTTGTCGCTGGACTATGAGGGCAAGGACATGGATGCGATCGGCGAGATCGACGACAAGATCCTCTGCTCGGGATCGAAATTCCTGAAGTAGAGATCAAGAGCGGCGGGAAGCCCCCGCCGCCTCATCAATGACCCGGCAGGATGCGGACGGAATAGAGCAGCACCGCCTTGTCGGCACCGTCGATGCCGACATTGAGAAGCAGGCGGCCGGGCGCATTGGGCGCCAGCGTCCGGTCGAAGGTGACGCTGAACAGCGCCTCCAGCCTTTCCTGGGTGGCGGTGAAGCGGTGGCGCGGGCATTCGCCGAGGCTGCCGAAATCGCACCGAACGGACAGTTGCACCGCCTGGTTTGCGCCCGACTGGATGGTCAAGGCGATGGTCGAGGTCTTGGCGGCCATCTGCCGCAAAACCTCTGCCGGCACCTCGACCACGACATCGCCCGCCTGATCCGGCGTGGAGGACGTCAGGCGGATCGCCGGGCCGTCGGACCCTGCCACAGCTTGCGCCGAAGCCTGACCGCCGACCTTCAGCTTCTTGATGTCGGCGGGGCTAAAGACAGCCGCCCAGTCGTCGGAAAAACCGCCGCGCGGATCAAAGGAGCCTCCGCCGCCCTGGCCGCGCGCCGCCCGATCGGCTGCCTGCAAGGCATCCTGCAGAACCGACTGGACCATGCCGGAGGTATAGAACCACCAGCAGGCCGCCGCGACGACAGCCAGCGTAATCAGCCAGGTCAGGATAAAGGAGAGGAAACTGCGGCGCTTGCGCCCCTTGCCACGGCGCCCTCTTGCGCTGCGCCCCCGGCCGGCGCTGTCGGAAGCATCCTCCTCCTGCACCTTGCCACGTCGGGACTTGCGGCCGCGGGCGGGGTCGAGCGCTGCCACCTGCGGGGCTTCGAGCCGCTCCGTCAGGCCGTCGGACGCGCTGACCCGCGGGCCATCGAACTGCGGGCCGCCGAAGTCTGGACCACCGGAGCCTGGGCCATCGAACTGCGGGCCGTGCGAACCGGCGGGTGGGGTGACTGCCGGTCCGACGGCCGCCGGATCCTGGCGAGTGGAGGCCTGCTGGGTAGCCGAAGCCTCATGGAAGATCGCCGGCTGCGGCCTTGACGCGACCTGTGCCGGCCTTTCCGGCGAAAGCTCCACCTGGGGCGGCGTCTGGCGGCCGCGCGCCGCAAGATCGGCCTCGCGCATCGCGCCTTCCAAGAGGAAAGCCTCCTCCGCGGAGGGTTGTTCAACCGGTTCGCGCGACATCGGGCCGACAGCGACCGCATCTTCGGGAAGAACCGGTTCGGCAGCGGCCTGCGCCAGCCGGTCGATCTCTTCCTTCTCGATCTCGCCGATCTTGTCTTCGAGACGCTTCTGCTGCTGCATGATGATCAGCGCATCGCCGACGCCCTGGCGTCTCAGACCGGCCTCCAGCGCCTGACGCGCCGACTGGTAGATCCGCGCCCGTGCCTGCGCATCACCGCGGTCCGAGCGATCCAAAGCGTTCCTGATCGCCGTTTCCAAACCACTCACTGCCGGTCCTTCCGGTTATACTCATATGCCCGCGGACATTCACCTTTCGGTAACCCCTGATGCGCCGAACATCAAGCGGAGGTTTCGATAGGTCGACCGGTGTCGGGGAGTACGGGTGCGGCCGGTCGCGACGTTTTGCAATCTTGTCACCAGGTTTTGCGAAAACAAAGTCTCCTCAGCGTCAGCCATCTTCACTGAGCTTTTGTTCGGATCGACATCCGACTGGCTCTTCTTCAACGCAAGCCAGTCATGGACCCCGGTGAATCCGCGACGCTCCCGCCAATCGTCTGAGACGATCGTCGTGCTGCAAGGCAAAGCCACTTATCCACCGTCTATCCACAGGGATGCGCGGGCCGGCCTGGCCTGCGGCGCACCCCTCTTCGGGACGTCGTCCGCAGCCCCCGGATGAAGACCAAGGTTGGCTCTCGGTCCATCGTACTGCCGCTCAAGAACGTCCGTGGAAACTTCGCGCCAGGAGAAACGCCTCAAGCATTGTCGGCTGTGCCTGCAATCCCTCCCCGCTTCCGCACCGTCACCAGTTCTGCTAGACATCTTACGTGCGCGTAAACGTAAGTCGGAAGGAGACGCCGTGCTGCCAGATATCCTCAAATCGAGACCGCGCCTGCCGGTCGTCGCCTCGCCGCTCTTCATCATCTCGCATCCGGAGCTGACGATCGCGCAGTGCAAGGCGGGCGTGGTCGGCGCCTTTCCGGCGCTCAACGCGCGGCCCGAAAGCCAGCTCGACGAATGGCTGGCCCATATCACGGAGGAGCTTGCCGCCCATGATGCGGCGCATCCGGACCGGCCGTCGGCGCCGTTCGCGGTCAACCAGATCGTCCACACCTCCAACCGGCGGCTGGAACACGATCTGACGATGTGCGTGAAATACAAGGTGCCGATCGTCATCTCGTCACTCGGAGCGGTGCCGGAGGTCAATGCGGCAGTGCATTCCTATGGCGGCATCGTGCTGCACGACGTGATCAACAACCGGCATGCCCATTCGGCGATCCGCAAGGGCGCCGACGGCCTGATCGCGGTGGCGTCCGGCGCCGGCGGACATGCGGGCACGCTTTCGCCGTTTGCCCTGGTGCAGGAGATCCGCGACTGGTTCGACGGCCCGCTTCTGCTGGCGGGGGCGATCGCCACCGGCGGCGGCATTCTGGCGGCGCAGGCGATGGGCGCCGACATGGCCTATGTCGGCACCCCCTTCATCGCCACGCGGGAAGCGCGGGCCGAAGACGCTTACAAGCAGATGCTCGTTGCCTCGCAGGCGGCGGACATCGTCTATTCCAACTATTTCACCGGCATCCACGGCAATTATCTCAAGGGGTCGATCGCGGCTGCCGGCCTTGATCCCGATGCGCTTCCGGTTGCCGATCCGTCGAAGATGGATTTCGACAAGGCGACCAGCGGGCCGAAGGCCTGGAAGGAGATCTGGGGGGCGGGCCAGGGTGTCGGTTCCATCACCGCGGTGACGTCCGTTGCCGAGCTGGTCGACCGCCTGGCGGGCGAATACGAGGCGGCGCGGGCGCGGCTTTGCGCCTTACCCCCGACCGGCAGCCGGCTTCCAGAAAAACGCCCTTAGGGCGAAAAGCGGCTTGAAATTGCATGCCGATGCCTGTATCAGCCGCATCACTCGCAGCCGGGCCGCTTCGGTCCGTTGCCTGCGCCGCTTTAGCTCAGGTGGTAGAGCACATCATTCGTAATGATGGGGTCGCAGGTTCGAGTCCTGCAAGCGGCACCACTCCCCTTTTGTCCATACCGCCTGATCGATGACGTGCCGATACCCGGTTTCCGCGGGCGGCGCCTTGCGCCTTAACGTTACCGGCTAACCATTGCCGGCATCCTTCGTTGCAGCCGGCGGCGATCGATGCGAGGGTCACAGCACGCCCCTTGTAGCTCAAGGCCAGAGCAGCTGCCTCGTTTGCAGCAGATCCAGGTTCAACTCCTCGGCGGGGGCACCAAATTCACTTCACGTTCGCCTGACCGTCTCGCCTCACCCTGGCGCGCGAGCGTCATGTCGTTCGGTGCCCTGCCGCGGCGTATCGCGCCCAGGTGCCGTTCTTTGAGATCGACCTTGCCGACCTGTCTCTTGCTGGGAAAGCCCGCCCCAATCTGGCACATCGACGTGTTGCCCGTCCCAAGCCGGGACAGGCTATGTCCCTGCATTAACTAGTCTTTAAGGATGTGCTTTGACTTCTGAAGCGGCCGTGCCATGGTGTTTTCATAACCAGGGATAACCCGCAATGAAAACGCCAACGCTCATTTTCCAGGTTCCTACTCCCGAACGCCAGTCCGCCTGCCGCCTCGATATCGAGGCCGCCATGCACCGGCTCATCAAGGCCGCCGTCAAGCAAGGCTGGAGCAAGGCCGAAGTCGCCCTGACGCTCGCAGACGCCGCCGAGGACTTTGTCATCGAACTGGCCGCCGGAACACCCACTCAGCACTGAGACCGGCACGGCATTCGCCAGAGCCGAACTGCCGCAATGGTGGTCACCAGAACTTGCGGATCAGCTCCAATAGGCGGCAGCCGTGAAGTCCCGTTTGCCGAAACCCCGCGCCGTCAGTCGTGCGCGGGCAGCCCTGGCGGCATCGGCGTGGCCGGCAAACCAGACATGGGCGCCGCCCGGCGTTTCGGTGGCCTCGAGGGCTTCCACGAGATCTGAGACGACCGTCACGCGGCAGTCGCCGGCCAGTTCGCAAAGATCGCATTCGGCTGCGCAGACGAACGCCTTCACGTCGCCGCCGGCCAAAGCCAGCATGCGGCAGATCGCCGGCAGGGCCGTCTGGTCGCCGAACAGATAGAGCGGCGAGCCTTCCGGGCACCAGCCGCCGCCCGGCCCCATGACACCGACGGTCTGGCCCACAGGGTCGCTTTCCGCCCAGTCGGAGGTCGGGCTGCCGACATGGCGAAAGATATCGAAATCGAGCCAGTCACCCTGCTGGGCGGCCGTCGTATAGACCGGCCGATGGATGGCATCCTCGCCGTCCGGCCAGATTGTGCGGCCGGTGGCGGCAATGCGGGGCCAGCGCGCCGGGCGCCCCTTGGGTGGCAGAAGCAGCCGGAAATGCAGGCTGCCGCTGCCGAGACGGGCGGCATCATGGCCCTCGAGCCGTACCCGCAGAAACCCTGGCGAACGGCGGCTGACCGAGACCACCCGCATCAACGACAGGCCGGGCGCCAGTGCGCCTTCGTCGACGTCCTGCCAGACGATGCGGATGCCGTGCTCGTCGAACAGCTCCGTCAGGCTGCCCTGCAGGGTCTTCAGCAGCCGCTCTTCCGGTGACGTCAGCGCAACGGTGACCGCGCCGCCTTGCGGCCGCAGCACCGCCTCAGATCCCCAGACGTGAAAATGAAGCTCTTCGCCCTCTGCAACGAGCGGGACGTCCCACTCCGCGGCGCGGACCCGCAGAGCCTCGATGGCTTTTGGGCCGTCGGCGTCGATACGACCTTGATTGGCAAATGTCAGGGGCAAAGCGCGGACCTCGAAATCTGGATCTCAAGCTTCTTGCAATTTCCTGAACGCACTTGTCAAGATTAGACGTAGCGTTCCAGGACGGCATCGCGGTGGAGATCGACGACGTAGTCGCCGAGGGCGAGCGAGGCGGTCAGGCCGGGGGATTCGATGCCATAGAGGGCGATATAGCCGGCATGGCCGGTTGTGGCCGGCCCCTGGATGACGAAATCGCCGCCACCGTCGCCTTGCGGGCCGACCACCTTCGGCCGGATGCCGGCATAGGCCGGCTGCAGGCTGCCGTCCGGAAGCTGCGGCCAATATTTGCGGATCGCCGCGTAGAACCGGTCGGCGCGGCGCGGATCCACATCGTAGCCGATCGCGTCTATCCATTCGACATCCGGACCGAAGCGGGCCTGGTGGCCGAGATCCAGCGTCAGGTGAACGCCAAGTCCGCCCTTTTCCGGCACCGGGTAGATCAGGCGGGTGGCGGGGGCCGGCCCGGTCAACGAGAAATAGCACCCCCTGGCCAGGTGGCGCTCAGGAACGGTCGCCGCGTCCAGTCCCGTCATGGCGCCTGATATCGTCCAGGCGTCGAGCCCGGCCGCGTTGACGACGAGCCTTGCCGCGACCTCGACCGGATCGCGCCCGCCGACCGAGAGGCGCACACCGGTGTCCGTCAGTTGCCCGCCAAGGACAGGCGCATTGAGAACCACCGTGCCGCCCTGTTCTTCGATATCGGCATGAAGGGCCTGCATCAGGCCGTGGCTGTCAACGATCCCAGTCGAGGGGGAAACAAGCGCCGCAAAGCCTCTGATCTGCGGTTCGAGGCGGGCAAGTTCCGCGCCGTCGATCAGCCTGCAGCCCGGGACGCCATTCGCCTGCGCCTGGGCAAGCAGGTGTTCGAGATAGGCGAGCTCCTGCGCATCGGCGGCGACCACCAGCTTGCCGCAGGCAGAATGGGCAATGCGGCGCTCGCGGCAATAATCGTAGAGCCTGCGGTTGCCCCCGACGCAAAGGCGGGCCTTGAAGCTGTCGGCCGGGTAATAGAGCCCTGCGTGAATGACTTCGCTGTTGCGCGACGAGGTGATGCTGCCGAGCGCTGCCTCGGCCTCCAGCAGCACGACCTCGCGCCCGGCCAGCGCAAGAGCGCGGGCGACGGCAAGGCCGATCACGCCGCCGCCGATGACGACGCAATCCAGCTGCAGACCGTCTGCTCCTCCCCCTGGCATGCCCTTCCCCCAGTTTTTGTCTTCTGCGTCGATGCGCAATGTTATAGGACAGCCGGCAGCCATCGGCACAACCCACCCGTCCCCTGCACTATCCGGAAAGCCCCACCATGTTGAAAGTGGTTTTTCTCGACCGCGATACGATCGGCCCTTCGGTCTCCGTCACCCGCCCCGACGTGCCCCACGACTGGGTTGAATACGCCAAGACGGCCGCGGAAGACGTGGCGGATCGGATCGCCGAGGCGGACATCGTGATTACCAACAAGGCCCCTATCCGGGCCGAGGCGCTGGTCGGAGCTTCGAGGCTGAAGATGATTGCGGTCGCCGCCACCGGCTATGACGTGATCGACCTCCCCGCCGCCAAGGCACGGGGCGTCACGGTATCGAACGTGCGCGGCTATGCGGTCAACACCGTGCCCGAGCACACCTTCGCCCTGATCTTCGCACTGCGCCGCTCGATCGTCGGCTTCCGGCAGGACGTGATTGCCGGCGAATGGCAGCGCGCGCAGCAGTTCTGCTTTTTCAACCACCCGATCCGTGACCTGTCCGGGTCGACGCTCGGCATTGTCGGGCGCGGCACGCTCGGACGCTCGGTGGGGAGGACCGGCGAGGCGCTGGGCATGACCGTCGTCTATGCCGGTCGCAAGGGCGAGGCCAAGGCGGGCGAAGGCTATGTGCCGTTCGACGAGGTGCTGGAGACGGCAGACGTGCTTTCCCTGCATGTGCCGCTGACGCCACAGACGCGCGACCTGATCGGCATGCCGGAATTCCGGCAGATGAAAAAACATCCGCTCGTCATCAACACGTCCCGTGGCGGGCTGGTCAACGAGGCGGATCTTGTCCAGGCACTCAACGAAGGCCTGATCGCCGGCGCCGGCTTCGACGTTTTGACCCGCGAACCGCCGGCACCGGACAATCCGCTGCTCGCCGTCCTCGACCGGCCGAACGTGATCATCACGCCGCATGTCGCCTGGGCAAGCGACGAGGCGATGCAGGGGCTCTGGACCCAGGTGATCGGGCATATCGAGAATTACCTCGCCGGCAGGCCGACCAACGTTCTTTGAAACGCCCGGTTCAGGCGTCGGCGATCTCGATCCAGGTCGGCGCGTGGTCGCTGGCATGGTCCCGCCCCCGGACCTGCCTGTCGACCTCGGCGCGCTTCAAACGCTGCGCGACCGAGGGGCTGAGCAGCAGATGGTCGAGCCGGAGCCCCGCGTCGCGGCCATACGCATTCCTGAAATAGTCCCAGAAGGTGTAGATGCGCTCCTCCGGGTGAAGCGTCCGCAGCGCATCCGTCCAGCCCTGCCCGACCAGGCGCTCGAACGCCTCGCGCACCTCCGGCCGGAACAGTGCGTCATCGCGCCAGCGCTCCGGTTTATAGACATCGAGATCCGTCGGCATGATGTTGTAATCGCCGGCCAGCACGACGGGTGCCTGCGTATCGAGAAGCGCCTGCGCGTGGACGAGGAAACGCTCGTACCAGGCAAGCTTGTACTCGAATTTCGGGCCAGGCGCCGGGTTGCCGTTCGGGGCATAGAGGCATGCGATCAGCACGCCTTCGACGGCTGCCTCGATGTAGCGGGCGTGGAGGTCGTCAGGATCGCCGGGCAGGTCCCGGCGGGTCTGCACCGGATCGACGCCGCGGGAGAGAATGGCGACACCGTTCCAGCTCTTCTGGCCGCTCCAGATCGCTCCATATCCGGCCTGCTCGATGGCCTTGCGCGGAAACTTCTCCTGCGGCGCCTTCAATTCCTGGAGGCATACGACGTCCGGCTTGGCGTCGGCGAGCCATTCCAACAGGAGATCGAGACGGCCATTGACGCCATTGACGTTGAACGTTGCTATCTTCACGAGCCGACCTGCCGGTCCGCGTTCGCACTATGGGTGGAGTTGCTCATTGCCTGTTCCTGTTCCACATGCAAACGCGCCACCGCGGCAGTTGGATGCAAAACGACGGGAAGCTTGCAAAAGACAAGGCGAAGTTAGCGAAAGATTCAAGACTGCCGGGCATAATCCCGCTCCGACCGCGTGCCCTGAAGCGCACGCATAAGCTGCTTTGAGGGGACATCATGGCCGAAGCGTACGCAGCCACCTTGCGCGAGTTCATCGCCGAAAACTTCCTGTTCCGGGCGGATGCCGAGATTGCCGACAACCAGTCCCTACTCGATTCCGGCGTAATGGATTCGACCGGCGTCCTGGAACTGATCGCCTTTCTCGAAAAGACCTATGGCGTCAGCATCGCCGACGAAGAGATCGTCCCGGAAAACCTCGACAGCATCGACAACATGACGCGCTACCTGGCGACCAAGCTTCCTGCCGCAGCCTGAGATCGACCATGCGCCTGGAGGCTCGGCTTAAGCAGACTGCAAAGGCTTTCGGGCCGAAGCCGGCGGTGGTCGCCGGCGACGGGCAAATGACCTATGGCGAGCTCGAGGTGCTGTCCGCTTCCCTCGCCGCAACCTTCATCGGAACTGGGGTGCGGTCCGGCGACCGCATCGTGATGGTGCTCGACAACGGCTGGGAGGCCGTCGTCAGCTTCTTTGCGTGCTGGAAGGCGGGCGCCGTCGCCTGCCCGCTCCATCCCACGATCAAGGCCGAAAAGCTTGCGGCGATTTTAGACAGCACCGGCGCACGGCTGGTTATCGCGCAGGGTCGTCTGCGGGCCACCGTCGACGCCGCGATCGCGATGGCCGTCGCGCCGCCGCGCCTGATCCTCGTGCAGGCCGGAACGGACGATACCGGTGACGCCATGGGCTTCGAACAGGCGTTGCAGATGCCGGCGCCAGCCCCGCTTGCTTGCCCTCCCGCCGATCCCGACGCGCTTGCGCTTCTGATCCACACATCGGGCTCGACGGGCCGGGCGAAGGGCGTGATGCTGTCTCACGCCAACGTTCTCGCCGCCTGTCAGTCGATCGCGTCCTACCTTGGCAACAGTCCCGACGACACGGTGCTCAGCGTTCTGCCGCTGTCGTTCGGCTATGGCATCACGCAGATGGTGACCATGGTGCTGGCGGGCGGCACGCTTGTGCTCGAAAAGAGCTTCGCCTTTCCCCGCAAGATCGTTCAGCGCCTGGCCGAGGTGAAGGCGACCGGCTTTCCGCTGGTTCCGACGATGGCGGCGCTGATCACCGCCATGAAGGACCTTCCACCCGGTTCCCTGCCCGATCTGCGCTATATCTCCAGTGCCGCCGCAGCGATGCCGCCGGCGATCGGCGGCCAGCTGCAGCAGATGTTTCCCGATACCCGGCTTTACCTCATGTACGGCCAGACCGAGTGCCTGCGGGCGACCTATCTTTCGCCGGACGAGGCCTGCGGCCGGATTGGGTCGGTCGGCAAGGCCATCCCCGGGACGGATGCCTTCGTGATCGATGACGACGGCCGCCGGGCGGCGCCAGGCGTGGTCGGCGAACTGATCGTCGAGGGACCGCATGTCATGCAGGGCTACTGGCAGGATCCGCTCGCCTCGGCGCTTGCGCTCTCTCCGATCGATGGCGGACGCCGCCTGCACACAGGCGATCTTTTCCGCACCGATGCGGAGGGCTTTCTGTATTTCGTCAGCCGCCGCGACGACATCATCAAGACCCGCGGCGAAAAGGTCAGCCCGCAGGAAGTGGAAAACGCACTTTATAGCCTGCCCGGCATCACGGAGGCGGCCGTCGCCGGCGCGGACGACCCGATCTTCGGACAGGTGGTACGCGCCTATGTCGTTCTGGCTGAGGGGGCAGTGCTCGGCGAGCGCGAGATCATCCGCCACTGCGCCGGCCTGCTTGAAGATTACATGGTGCCGAAAAGCGTCGAATTCCGCACGGCGCTGCCGCGCACGACGACCGGCAAGATCCGCCTCAGCGCGGAGCCTCCTCAAACCGTAAATGAAGGGAATGCCGCATGACGACCAGCCCTGCCACAGTCACGACCGGTGCGCGGTTTTCGGCCGAGACGCTCAAACTTGATGCCGAAGCCGAAATCGAGCGCGTCTGCGTGTGGATCCGCGAAACGGTCGGAAAGGATCTTCGCAAGCGCGGCGCCGTACTCGGACTTTCCGGCGGCATCGATTCCAGCGTGACCGCCGCACTCTGCGCCCGGGCGCTCGGGCCCGCCAAGGTGACCGGCATCTTCATGCCGGAGCACGATTCGGATCCGGAGAGCCTGGCGCTTGGCCGCGCGCTTGCCGAGGCGGTCGGCGTCGAGACCGTGCTGGAAGACATCGGACCGGCGCTGGCCGCGGCCGGCTGCTACGCACGCCGCGACGGATTCATCCGCCAAGTGGTGCCGGAGTTCGGCGACGGCTGGGGGTGCAAGGTGGTTCTCGAAGATGCGCTGACCGGACGCGGCTACAATATTTCCTGGCTGGTGGTGGCCAATCCGCAAGGGGAGCAGAGCCGTCACCGCATGCCGCTCGAGATCTATCTCGGCATGATCGCAGCCGCGAACATGAAACAGCGCACCCGCAAGCAGATCGAATACTACCATGCCGACCGGCTGAACTTCGCGGTTGCCGGCACGCCGAACCGGCTCGAATACGACCAGGGCTTTTTCGTCAAGAACGGCGACGGCGCCGCGGACTTCAAGCCGATCGCGCATCTCTACAAGAGCCAGGTCTACCAGCTGGCGGAAGCGCTCGGCGTGCCTGACGACATTCGCCGTCGCCCGCCGACGACCGACACGTGGTCATTGCCTCAGGGCCAGGACGAATATTATTTCTCGCTGCCCTATGACCGCATGGACCTTTGCCTCTACGCCCTGGAGCACGGCATTGCCCGGGAAGAGGTGGCCGCCGCGGTGGAACTGACGCCGGATCAGGTCGATGCCGTCTGGCGCAACATTGCCGCCAAGCGCCGCGTGGCGGACTATCTCCATGCCAGCCCGGCGACCATGCTGGGCTGAGGCCCGGCACGGTTCGTTCGATCCTAGTCGAAGCGGTCGCCGATCAGCCGCGTCCACCCTTCGCCGGCCAGGCCGCTGATCAGAGCGCGGCCATTGCGGACCGGCTCGAGGAGAGCCTTGTCGCGGGCATGCGCCACGTAGAAGGTGCGGCCGAAGAACACCGTCTTGCGGCTCATAAGGGCGGGGATCAGCCATGGATGCGCCGCGCCGCGCAGGCCGGATGCTCCCATGGCATAGGCGTGGGCGAACAGGTCATCCGCCAAGTCCGCCTCGGTCCCCGGACTGCACAAGGCTTGCAGGACCCAACCGATGCGCCCCGGCTGGGTGAAATAGGCATAGGCGCCCATGACCTTGCCATTCGGGCTCCGACCGACCCGCCATTCCGGATGGCCGAACTTTCTCTTCTGCTCCGCATGCTGCAGGAACCAGGCAAGCGAAGCATCGTCCCAGGCCGGGTGCAGCGGGTAGTGATGCGCAAGAGACATTACCGCGTCGGCGAAATCCGGTAGCGCGACATCGTCAAACGTGACGCGGCCCGGCCCCGTCTTTTCCGGCGCGAACGGCGCCCAGGGCAGACGGCCGCAGGCGCGATCGACAATGCGCGCAAAGGGCAGAAGCATAGCGGCGGGCGCGGCCTTGCGCGCCGCCATATCGACAAGCGCCGAGCTCGGCCGCAGGATCCGCAGCCAGTTCAGACTGTAACCGGCGTCGAGCGGATAACCCGCCTTCTGCCACATGCCGAGTGCGATCCGGTTGGCCGTTTCGGTGAGAGAAATATCCTGGGGTCCGGCAAGGAAAGCGCGCAGCAGGCGCGCGCCGGCGAGCGGATTGGCCTTCGGATCCTCAACCACCATCGACCCTGCAAGCGCGCCTCTCAGCGGGCGTCCCTCAAGTTCGAGGCGCACCGGGAAGACGCCGATGAAGCCTGAAACGCGACCATCCTGTCCGACGAAGACTTTGGATGTGATGTCGGGATCCGACCAGGGATGAGAGAAGAACGCGTTTTCGATGTAGGCCGGCAGTTCGGACGATCGTCTGCCTGTCTCGCGAAACGTGTCCTGGAAGAGCCGCGCAACGGCTTCCATGTCACCCACCTGCAGATCGCGGATGATCCCCGCCGGCACCTTGTCCGCCATGTCCTCACGTCTCCGTTCGAGGCAAAATGCCATGGCAGCCTTAAATAAACGAAAAGAGGCCCCGCCTTGCGGAGCCTCTCCCTAATTGCGATCGAACGGCCATTACATCCAGTAGGGCGGCACGCCGTAGTAGTCGTAAATGGTCCGGTCGTTGGCGCGGTACCACGTTTCGTCGTCGAGGTTATCATAGCGGGGAGCGCCGGTGATCTGGTCCTTGGTCAGGTCGATCCGGTAGCCGTCGAGCTCGTCGTCGTAGCGCAGCTTTTCCCAGGGCAGCGGATAGTAGTCATCGCCAATCCCAAGGAAGCCACCAAAGCTCAGCACGGCATAGGCGACGCGTCCCCCCCGCTTTTCCAGCAGGATGCGGGCGATCGAACCGATGCGCTTGCCGTCGGCTCCATAGACTGCCGTGCCTTCTACCTTGTCGCTGGCAATCAGCGACGGGCTGTCCTTGACGTAGGGGTCCTGGCCGGCTTTGGGTTCCTGATGCAACATCACGCACCTCCTTGTTTTGTGCCTGTAACCCTCTTCCAACGCGACGACTTCCGTGATTGTTCCTCACATTTGACCTGCGGCGGCGCGCCGCGATGTGCTGGCGCCTCCCCAATCCCGGAGCAACCGGTCGAGCCCATGGGTCGTTGACGTTTACGTCAAAGTCATTATAGCTTTGCCTTCGAAAATCCTGGCTGAGGAGCCAGGCGGCATGGCATAATCTCCTTCCGCAGACAGGTGGAGGACCTCGCCTCAAAAGGGCGCTGCGGGAGAACGGGAACGGAGGAGGTTCTGATGAACGAAGTGACCGCACGGACAGGCTCGACTGCCGGCAAGATCTGGCTCGCCTCCTACCCGCCGACCGTTCCTGAGTTTCTCCCGCCGCTCGAACACCGCACGCTTGGCGCCCTGTTCAAGGACAGCTGCGCGCGCTTTGCCGATCGTCCCGCCTTTTCTAGCATGGGCAAGTCCCTCACCTTCCGCGAGCTGGAGGCCGAAAGTCGCAAGATCGGCGCATGGCTGCAGGCACAAGGGCTGCAAAAAGGCGACCGCGTCGCCGTCATGCTGCCCAACGTGCTGCAGAACCCGGTCATCGTCTACGGCATCCTGCGGGCCGGGCTGGTGGTGGTCAACGTCAACCCGCTCTACACCCCACGGGAACTG
>Ga0065165_1001550_pt1 | contig 23975 bp, 19 predicted proteins | sample AraplaMF_Cvi_mMF_FD_63813 | JGI IMG/M metagenome (GOLD analysis project Ga0065165, IMG submission 63813) | Arabidopsis root microbial communities from the University of North Carolina, USA - plate scrape MF_Cvi_mMF (version 2) (version 3) | ecosystem: Host-associated > Plants > Roots >... | reverse complement strand
TGCTCATACGCTTCTACTGCCTGACGCTTGATCTCCAGGCTTTGATAGTTCCTTTTCTTGGTTTCTTCGTTTTTCATCGCTAGACACTTTTATGTGTATAGCTATTTCAGTTAAAGACACTCGGAGCGGCATCCTCCTAAAGCAGTAGTGACGTGGTGTGTGCGTTCACAGATGATATGACGGTAGGGCGAGGGTATAGTTTAAATGTTTATCGGGCTTATTGATCGTGTACCAGTTGAGCAGACAGATAAGTGGAGCATGAGTAAAATCAAATCAACGGAATATTAACTGAATGATCCACTCAATGGTCAACTGGTAACGTCATCAATAAACGAATACAAACTATACGGCTGGCGAGGGGGAATGGTCGTGAGGCTGTACTTTCCCTGCTCAGCCATTCCAGGTCCGTTGCAACTTGCTTCCAACTTCTTTACAGACTCTATACTGACCAGTACACCTTCTCCCCTCCTGCACAGATTGTCCAGACTTCCTCGAAACTCTGTCCGGTCTTTCCTCACGTTCCGGTCGGATTAGCCCACATTTGGTCCACAAACAAACACAGTTATTCCCCCGGATTACGGAGGATCAGAAGTAAACATCTCCCACAACGACACGCTAAGATAAACAACGTCAGTCCATCACAGCCGCTTCCTTAATTGATATTATCTAAAGGCTTGTGGTGGGGCACGTGGGATTTTTTCAAGGCCGAGGGGGTGAAACCGGTGATCTTTTTGAATTGGGATGAGAGGTGGGCTACGCTGGAGTAGCCGAGCTGGAGGGCGATTTCGGAGAGGTTTAGTTCGTCGTAGAAGAGGAGCTCTTTGGCGCGTTCTATTTTCTGACGAATAATGTATTGTTCGAGGGTTATGCCTTCTACGGATGAGAAGAGGTTACTGAGGTAACTGTATTCGAGGTGGAGGGCCTCGGCGAGGAGGTCTGACCAGTTGAGTTTACGGTCGGCGCCGGGTTGATTGCGGATCTGATCGATTACAGTGGCTTTAATGCGTTCGATTATGCGGGCACGGCGATCGTCTATGCGGGCGAAGCCAACGGCATGGAGGGCATTGTCGAGGGCGTGGAGGGTATCGTCGGTGAGCAGGTCTTCGCGCAGGGTTACTTCGCCGAGGGTTATTTTCTCGGGGTGCAGGCCCAGGCGGGCAAGCTCCTGCTCTACCACGATGCGGCAGCGATCGCATACCATGTTTTTGATGTAGAGCGTGGTCATGGGGTACGGTGTGTTTGTGGTATTAACAATCCTGTAACGCGCAGGGCTGGTCTTCGAGTTCCATTTCGAGTGTAATGTGCTGGGCGTTGAGGTGTTGCAGGCGGTGGCGCACCTCTTGTTTGATTTTCTCCATCTGCAGGGCGCTGGTGTGGCCGGGCACTACTACGTGAAGGGTGAATATGTTGTACTCGCCGTCCATGGTCCAGGCGTGAATGTCGTGCACACCTTTTACACCGTCTACTTTGAGTATCGCCTCGCGGATGGTGGCTTCGCTGGTGTTATCGGGAATGCCTTGCAATATGATGCGGAAGGCGTACTTCATATTCTTGAATACGTTGTAAAGGATAATGCAGGCTATACCGAGCGAGAGTATGGAGTCAAGTACGGGTATGTATACGAACATCATGACGATGCTGCCGATGAGTACGGCGACCCAGCCGAGCACATCTTCGAGGAAATGAAGGGATACTACGCGTTCGTTTATCGATGTTCCTTTTTGCAGACGCAGCATGGCGATACCGTTAACGAGTACACCGAAGATGGCAAAGACGAGCATGCCTTTTACGTCGGGCTGCTCGGGATTCTGGAAACGTTTTACGGTTTCAATGAGGATGAGTACGGAGCCTACGGTGAGTACGATAGAGTTTACGAGTGCACCGAGCAGGGAGAAACGTTTATAGCCGTAGGTAAATGTTTCATCGCGCGACTTGCTGGACTTACGTTGGAAATACCATGCCGTACCGAGCGAAAGGCTGTCGCCCAGGTCGTGCAGGGCGTCGGACATGATGGCCATGGAGTTGGTATAGAACCCGCCGATGATTTCGAGTATGGCGAAGCCTGTGTTGAGCCAGAAGGCAAAGGCTATGTTACCGGTACCGTGGTGATGGTGGTGGTGCCCGTGACCATGGTGATGATGGCCGTGCCCGTGGTGGTGGCCATGCCCGTGGTCATGGTTGTGGTTGTTATCGTGTTGATGGTTGTGTGTATCTGCCATAGCCGTGTTGCGTCAAAGATCAACAACTTTTCGTGAACTTCCGCTGTGTTTACGGGTGCAATATCCCGCCTGGTGTGGATCTGTCGATTACACAATTCACGGAAAAGTTTGCATTCTGCGGTCGTTATGAAACTATGATGCAGCAGGGTGTCGTCGCGAGGAGCCTCGAACGACCAATTCGGGCATTAACACGATCTTTTTAGGAATGAAGGTGTCTTCTTTGGCGGCTCTGATTTCTTCGAGGAAGATTTCGGAGGCCATGTTTCCCATGCGCATACAATGCTGATCTATGGAGGTGAGCGGCGGATCACTGAAGAGGGTGAACGGTTCATTGCTGAAGCCTACAATGGCGACTTCATCGGGTACGCGTATGTTTTTTTCTTTGAGTATCTGTAGGGCTCCCATGGCACCAAGGTCGCTGGCGGCGAATACGCCGTCGGGGCGGTTGCCGGACGCGAGGAGCTTTTCCATGCTGTCGCGGCCGTCCTGGAGCTGTAGGTTACTGGCAATGACGAGCGTATCGTCAAAGGGTATTCCGTGCTCTTCGAGGGCAGCCTTGTATCCGCGAAGGCGTTCCTTATAGATGTTTATTTTTTGAATGTTGGTGAGGTGTGCAATGCGGCGACAGCCCTGGCTGATAAGGTGGTCGGTTGCCTTATAGCCGGCAAGATAGTCGTCTATGATGACATGGCTTACGCCAAGCTGGTCGTTGGAGCGGTCAAAGAGTATGAGCGGGATTCCCTCCTGCTTTATCTGCTGGTAGTGCGAGAAGTCTTCGGTTTGCTTTGACAGCGAAGCTATGATCCCGTCGACGCGAGCGTTGAGCAGCGCGCGTACGGCGGCGGCTTCTTTGGTTGGGTCTTCGTAGGTCTGACAGATCATTACCTGATAGTTGGCGGTGTTGGCCATTTCTTCGATGCCGCGTACGATGGAGCCGAAGAAGTTCCGGTCAGCCCTGGGAATGATCACGCCGATGATGTTACTACGCCCGTTGCGGAGCGCGGCTGCAATGCGGTGAGGCTGATAGCCCATACGCTTGGCTACCTGAATTACGGCTTTCTTGGTGGCATCGCTGATGCGTGGGTGGTCGTTCAGCGCGCGTGATACGGTAGAAGCGGTTATATTGAGTTCGCGTGCAATATCGTGCACGGTTGTGGCCTTCTCTCTTTTCATACAGCATCTTTCCGCGCATGGGTGTGATTGGGTATGGGCGTAATCGATTGCACAATCTACACAGGATTGTGAAAGATTTTCTATGATGAACAGGATAATTACGTGGGGCCGGACGTTTACTGCCTTCGGTTGAGCCTATTTAGAGAATTGTCGGGGTTTTTAATGAATCCGCCGCCGGGGTGGCTTATGCATGTGATATCGGGATGGGGAGACTCTATGACTCTGAGACTCTGATGGTGCGTAAACGAAGCCGTATGGTATGAGCGGCGCTGTCATTATCGCAGGTAGTGTTATTTTTACGCGCTTGCGGCAGCGAATATGCTGTGCGTGGACTTACTTTTTAATTTTAACCTATACCGTCCAATGAAACCAATTCGTCTCATAACGTTGTTATGTGTACTCATGTCATCGTTCGATACGTACAGTCAGCAGGGCTATCAACGTCCTCCTGAAGAAATTGCAAAAATACTGGAAGCACCGCAGACACCGGGTGTTTCGATTTCGCCGGATAAAACGCTTATGGCCTTGCTGGATAATGATGATTATCCAACGATCGAGGAGCTGTCGCGTCCTGAGCTTCGGCTTGCGGGGCTTCGGATCAACCCGAACAATTTCGGGCCCAGCCGGGCGAGTTTCTCGACAGGCTTGAAATTCAAGAATCTGACCGACCAGAAGGAGCATACCGTGAGTGGCTTACCCGCGCCGTTGCAGCTGTCACATTTTATGTATTCGCCAGACAGCCGTAAGGCGGTGTTTTTACAGACGTATGCCGACCGCATCGAGCTGTGGCTTATCGACCTGACAACGTTTACCGCGAAGCGTCTTACCGATAAGAAGATCAACGCCACGCTGGTAACGCCAATGGTTTGGGTATCGAGCAGTCAGCATCTGCTGTTCCTTGCTGCAGAGTCTGGTAAGACTTTGCCGAAGAATGTTACTACGCCTACCGGTCCGGTTATACAGGAGAACCTGGGTAGGAAGTCGCCCGCGCGTACGTATCAGGATCTATTGAAGAGTCCATACGACGAGGCGCTGTTCGAGTACTACTGCACGTCTACACTGTATTCGGTAACGATCGGCGGTAACGCCAAGGCTATTGGTAATCCGGCGATTTATGCTTCTGCCGTTCCCTCTCCTGACGGTGTGTTTATGCTGACAAAGACGATCCACCGCCCCTACTCCTATCTGGTACCCGTAGGATTGTTCCCGGTATCGGTGAAGGTTGCCGATATACGCGGCATTCCATTGCGTGACATTGCCGAGATCCCCCTGGCCGAAAACCTGCCATTGGGTTTCAGCGCTACGCTGAAGGGCCCACGCGAGCACGCATGGCGTAACGATACACCGCAGACGTTATACTGGGTTGAAGCGCAGGACGACGGCGATCCGAAGGTGAAGGCCGATATACGCGATAAGGTGTTCCAGTGGTCTGCTCCCTTTACCGACAAGCCTCAGGAGCTTATCAGTCTGCCGCTGCGTTTTGATGATATAACATGGGGTGACAATCATACGGCCTGGGTAACCGAAAGCTGGTGGTCTGACCGTAAGACCCGCACCTACCAGGTAGATCCGGCAAGCCCGTCGCACAAGAAGGTTGTATCAGACCGCTCGTCGCAGGACAGCTATTCGGATCCGGGTTCGGTAGTGATGGTGCCGAACGCGTATGGACGTGCCGTTATGCTGATCCAGAACAATACGGTGTTTTTACGTGGCGCTGGCGCTTCGCCCGAAGGTGACCGCCCATTCCTCGATAAGCTGGACCTGGCTACCGGCAAGACCACCCGCCTGTGGCGCAGCGAAGCGCCATACTACGAGCGTGTGGTGAGTATACTCGACACAAAGAAGGCTGTGGTATTCATGACGTCGCGCGAGTCGCAGACGGAGAACCCGAACTATTATATACGCACAAGCGGATCGAAGGCCGTTACGAAGATCACGTCTTTCCCGCATCCGTATCCACAGATCAAGGATGTTAAGAAGCAGTTATTAAAATACAAACGCGCCGACGGTGTGGACCTCACGGCCGACCTGTATCTGCCTCCAAACTATAAGAAAGAGAATGGTCCGCTGCCTACACTGTTCTGGGCATATCCCCGTGAGTTTAAGTCGAAGGAAACCGCAGGTCAGGTGAAGGGTTCGCCGTATACGTTTACACGCATCAGCTCGGGCAGCCCGATTTACTGGGTGGTTCGTGGCTATGCTGTACTCGACAATGCCGCGATCCCGATTGTAGGCGAAGGTGATAAGGAACCCAACGATACGTTTGTCGAACAACTGGTGGGTAGCGCGAAGGCCGCTATCGACTACGGTGCTTCATTAGGCTTTGTAGATTCAACCCGTGTTGCCGCCGGTGGCCATAGCTATGGCGCATTCATGACCGCCAACCTGCTGGCACACTCCAATCTGTTCAGGGCGGGCATTGCCCGCAGCGGTGCGTATAACCGTACGCTCACGCCGTTCGGCTTCCAGGCAGAAGAACGTACCTACTGGCAAGCGCCTGAGGTGTATTATACAATGTCGCCGTTCTCGTTTGCCGATAAGATCAATGAACCGATTCTGTTGATACACGGAGAGGCCGATAATAACAGCGGTACGTTCCCACTGCAGTCCGAGCGTCTATACAACGCTATTAAAGGGCATGGTGGTACAGCACGGTTTGTGTTACTGCCGTATGAGAGCCATGGGTATCGCGCGAAGGAATCGCTGCTGCACATGCTGTGGGAGATGGATAATACATTGGAGAAGTATGTGAAGCCGGTGAAGGTGGAGGGTGTGAAGATAGAGAATAAGTAACCGCCTGGATATATGAATATGGAGAACGCCTTCCTGGTAGGGGAGGCGTTTTTTTTGTGCCGTATGTACGTTAAGGATATATTACTATTGGGGCGTTGCGGGTGACGTGAGTATAGAGTTCGTCGACTTCGTTGTCGGTGACGCCGATGCAGCCATCGGTCCAGTCGCGGAAGCGGTGAAATTTGCTGATGTATCCGGAGCCGTTTTTAAGGCCATGGATTTTTACGTCGCCGCCGGGTGAGACGCCCTGCCTGGCTGCATTGCGACGGTCTTTGGCGTCCGGATAGGATATGCCGAGGTTCTTATGATATCCGCTGTTGGAGTTTCGTGCGTTTATACGATAATGACCTTCGGGTGTGCGATGGTCTCCTTGTTTTTTCTTTGCTCCTACCGGCTGTTTTCCAAGCGATATGGTGTAGCGTTTTATAAGTACACGTCCGGAATAAGCTTCCATGGTTCTGCGGCTTTTATAGACAACAAGGCTGTCGATACGAGTATTATTGGGTAAAGGCTTTTCGGGATAGTAATACCATGCTGCGATGGTGAGTAATGCAGCGAGGAACACAAGAAGAAATTTAGGCATATTTTTATGTATACGTGGCGACGCGTATAAAGTTCTGATGATTGACAATCTGATCTATTCTGCCATGCATACAATGACGTGTGGATGTGTGCCGTATGTAGCCGGTGGGCATGAGTTTTTTCTTCATTGCATTATCATGTATTAAACCCTGAATGTTATGGTAGAGGTTACACGGGATAATAGCAAAAAGATACAGGTTGGTAAGGACGCCGGAGAGCGGAAAGGTAGCCGGGCGCCGCTATTTATGTCGTTGGGATTGCTGGCGGTGCTGGTAGGGTCTTATTTTTTATTTCCGGGGTTTCAGGATGGGGTGAACGAGGCATTTGATGTTTTAACAAGCGAAGATGAGGAGCGCACGAAGGCGTGGGTGGAGCAGTTTGGTCTATTGGGGCCGATTGTGTTAATCCTGGCGATGGTAGCGCAGATGTTTATGTTTGTTATACCGAATATCCTTTTGTTTATGATTTCCATTCTTTGCTATGGGCCGATATGGGGATCGTTGATTTCGCTGACGGGTGTTTTTGCATCATCGACGGTGGGGTATATGATCGGGAAGCGGTTAGGGCCACGGGCGATTGACCGGTTTGTGTCGGCAGAGACACAGGAGAAGATTTGCGTATTTATTGAGCGGTATGGGGTGAAGGCTATTGCAATCACGCGATTGTCGTCTTTCTCGAACGACGCATTGAGTTTTGCGGCAGGTATTCTGGAGATGAGTTATAAGAAGTATATTCTGGCAACACTCGGTGGTATTACGCCGCTTATTGTTACGTTGGCTATCTACGGCCGCAACGGTAAGATTGAGCGCGCGCTGATCTGGATTGCGGCAGCGTCTGTTATTGTGTTGGTTGTATATGTTATTCTCGACAAGAAGAAGCGCCAGCAGCATGTTGCCAGGGCGCAGAAGACGAAGGAGTGCTAATCTACATCAGCGGTCCAGCTTCGACATAGCTTCTTCGTTTACGATTACTTCGAAGTGTAAGTCTTTTTTCGCGCCGGTTTTCTCGTCGCGTATTGTCCAGGAGTCGATGATCGAATTTCCGGTTACTACGGTTTGTCGTGAGAGGCCGTTGTGTCCGAGCATTCCGATCATGGCGTATTCATCGCCAACAGAGATTACGCGGTATGCGGTTTCGCGTGTCTCGCCGGTACCGCTGAAGAGAATACAGTTGTAGAGTACGTCGAGTTTGCGTTTGGTTACGCGTGCCTGTTGTTGCAAGCCCACAATGATGTAACACTGAAACATGTTGACGAGGATGTCGAGGTTTATCGGATCTTCGCAAAGTATACGTTCTCCGAGTTCAATGGCCTGCCAGAAGTGTTGTTTGTCTATGTGTTCATGGAAGACGCTTTCATCGTCGCTAAATTCGTAGACTTTGTAATATCGTGAGAAGAGCTTACCGTAGTATATGCTTTTGCCTTTGGTAAGTTCGATGTTGTTGGGATCTGTGACGAATTCGTTGACGAGTGTATCGTAGAAGTACCGTGAGTTGGTATCCTGAGTGAGCCTTCGAATTTCGTCGAGGTCTACGGAGCCCTGCGCGTGCGCGGTGTAGGCCATTGAAGCGACGAATAATGAAACCAGCAATCTTTTCATTCCCTTTCACATTCAGTCCAAAAAAGAAATCCAATCAGCGTATTGATAGCAGAAAGGACTTCGAGGGGGATTTCCATGCTTTGCGTCCACGTTCCAGGCTGTGGAATTGAGGCAAGCCCTCACTTAAATATAGTCCATTCTGCAATCGTTTCCAGTCAGTTTTCGTCTTTTTTCATGAAACGTAGTTGGTTTCGAGAGAACGAAACTGTTGTGGCGCAGCGAGAACGTTACTTGTTATGCGGAAAGAATAATTCTTTACCTGTTTTTCAAGAAAAGAACGTTTGTTCCGCACATTCTATTGTACGGAATGAGGCTTCGTTAAGTTTCTGATTCTTTATAATGATGTCTTGCTGATTAAAATCATTGCGTAGCCCGAGTGGGTATCGGCACTGTAGGGAACAGTATAATGGCCGGTGCGGGTACAACGGGATCTATCTTCGCTAACGCTAGCCGGACAGGCATCTGGATGCGGCGTAGCTGTATCAAGTCAAGTCCTTCGCGTGGGGTAACCCGATGGTCATCGAGCCGCGGAGGACACTCATTACACACCCCCGCATGACGGCTACCCGATCGTTATCGGGACGCAGCGTTGAGCGGGTAAAGTATAACAACCCTGGTGGGGGTACCCAGGGCAACGGTAGCGTTTGTGCACTACCGAAACGTTACATGGACGAAACGTTTTGATCTATACTTCGGCGGCCAGTTCAACCGGTACATGCGCGAGCGTTTTCTCGTTGTGTTCGATCAGGTTGTTGATCAGGCCCACGGCACGCAGGAAGCTTGTTTTACCGACGGTGTTGAAGTAATCGTCGAGCAGTGTTGACGACAGTCCTTGCACTACGGTCAGGATTTCGCGTCCACGATCAGTGAGAGCAAGGCGTTTGCAGCGCATGTCTCTCTCTTCGGTTACTTGCGTGAGATAGCCTTCTTTCTCCAGGTCTTTTGCAACCGAGCTAACGGCTTGTTTGGAGATGGAGAGGCTTCTGGCGAGACCGCTGATGGTCTGGTCCTGAATCGACACGAGGAGTCGCAGGTGCGATAGTTTAAAGTGATCGTAGCCGCGTTCGTGCAGGCCGTGCAGCAGACGCTGGTCGAGCTGACGTTTCAGATGCGATACCATTCCTGCCAGGTCTTTTACGCCTGATCTTTTGTGGTCAGATTTATCCATATGATGATACGTTTAAGTGTGTCTTGTTTAAAAAAAGAGAGCGGCTATCGGTTTTACATACGCCTCAATTCCTCTGTCCGATAGCCGTCTCAACCCTATCTACTATGATTATTTGATTTTTCGACCTCTTTTGTATTGTAGTCGAACAAAGAACAAAAAAATTTTACCTTTTGATCCCGTTCGATAGAACATCTAGTATTATTTCGAGACGATCTCCCATTTTTTTAATACGATTATCTTCCAAAAGACCCATTTCTATGCCCCTGAAGGCACTAAGCATGATATAGGTCAGGTCGTCAAGATTTTCATCATCAACGCGTTTAAACTCGCCTGTTTCCATGCCAAACGCCAGAATTGTTCGGAGCAGCTCCATTTCCAGCGCTTCGTAGCGCTGTTTGAGACGTTTGATGAGCTGTGGGTTGTCTGCAATCTCACCGAAGACGATTCCGTACAAGCTCACCTTCTGGCTCAGCGCTTTGATTTTTGTTGATGAGAAGGCTTTCAGCTTGCCTTCCGCAGTTGGCGCTTTCTCGACGGCGGCTTTTACCATACCGAACGTTTCGGCCATATCTTCCTGAACGACGGAATCGAAGATTTCGTCTTTGTTCGAGTAATAATAATACAGAGAGCTTTTGCCTTTGCCGGCCGCACGGGCTATTTCCTCCATGGTTGTTTTGATCAGGCCATAGCGTTGGAAAAGGCCTCTGGCAGCCCGTATAACTTCAGCGCGTATTACTTCGTCTTTATTCATAGTGCTGAGAATGTGGCCGATGCCCTGGTATTTTCGACGTTTTTGGTTCTACGGTCTAAAATTAACGAAAAGGACCAAGGATTGTTATCCGATGGTAAAGTTTATTTCCCGCCATTTCCTGAACCTGGTCTGCCGTTTAATACCATGCGGGTAAGGGCGCACAGTGGTCGTGGCAGGACTATTACACGTCACCGGTGGTCAGGTGTGGTTTGAACCTCGGCAACACATACCATTACTATACATTTTTAAAAAGATTTGGATCATTTATCGAAAAATATAGGCTACCCGCTGGGTTGTGCGAGGGTGCTGTTTTCTGTATATTTAGTAAGGAGCGTTTTTTGTGATGGTAGGCAATGCGTTAGGTAGCCCTCGGGTTGAGAGGTTACCCGGATAATGTCAGACACTCAAACCTTTTGTTGTTACTATGAAATCTGGTTTGGATCGAAAGATTTTTTTAGGGTTCGGCGCCGGAGCGATGGTTCTGTTGCTGGTGGCTATTGTCTCGTATCGCAATAGCGAAGATGTTCTTGACACCAGTCATTGGGTAAGTCATACCCATGAAGTGATGTATGAACTGGAACAGATGCGAATCAATGCAATTGAAAGCGAGACCGGTGTTCGCGGATTTATAATCACGGGTAACGACGAATACCTTGATCCGTATGACAAAGCGCGAATCGCTTTACCGGAACACCTGCGCAAGATGAAGGAGCTCACACGCGATAATTCACGACAGCAGGAGAACGGCAAAGTTATTGAAGATCTGATCCAGCAACAACACGTTCATCTTGAACGTTGCATTGCCAGTCAACGCCAGGATCCGGCAGCCGCGCAGGCGTTGATCCGAACGGGTGAAAGCCGACGGATTTTAAAACGAATACGAGATGAACTCGATAAAGCTACAGGGATTGAACACTCGCTGCTGGTGGAACGTAAAGCAGCGAGCGACGCTGATGCGCGAAGTTTTACATTGGTGATCACCGTGCTCATCGCCACGATTCTTGTTGTGCTCGGTTTTGTTTATTTCATTATCCGCACAAACCTGCTCGCACTACGTCGTGCTGAAGATGAGGCTGCAGACAAGAACTGGAGTTTAACGGGCACCGCCGACCTGGCGAAGGCCATGCAGGGCAATCGTGCGATACCGGATCTTTCGCAGGCGATTATTAATCATATTGCTCCGTATGTGCAGGCGCAGGCAGGTATTATCTATCTTATGCAGGAACGTTCATCGCAGCTCTCCCCTACGGCACACTATTCGGCCAGCAAGGTTCCGCTACACCCCTCAAAGACCAGCCTAAACGAAAGTCTTGCCGGACAGGCGGCGTCTGAGCAACGGCTGCTTATTTTACGACACATTAGCGATCCGAGCTTTATGATTCAAACGGGCTTCGGCGCGATCATGCCTCAGAATGTACTGGCCATACCTTTCATTTTTGAAAACCAGGTTATGGGCGTTGTGGAACTTGCCTCGCTGCATACCTTCACGGAGCGGCAATTGCGCTTCCTGTCGCTCATTATGGACAGCGTTGCGATTGGCATCAACTCATCGCATGCACGTCAGAAGTCGGCAGACCTTCTCGAAGAAACTCAGCGGCAGTCGGAGGAACTGGAAGCGCAGCAGGAGGAGCTTCGCATGACCAACGAAGAGCTATACGCGAAAACCGATCTGCTCGAAAAATCTGAAGCGGAGTTAAAGATACAACAGGAGGAGTTAAGGCAAACCAACGACTCGCTGGAGGAGAAGGCCGATCTGCTCAATGCTCAAAAAGATATTCTACAAAATGCCAAGACCGAAATCGAAAGCAAGGCGCAGCTTCTGGAACGTACGGGGCGCTATAAATCAGAATTTCTGGCCAATATGTCTCATGAACTGCGCACGCCACTGAATAGTATATTGATACTGGCGCAGTTGCTTACGGAGAACAAAAACAATACGCTGGGTACACGCGAAGTCGAGTTCGCACGAAATATTCATAATTCCGGATCTGACCTGTTGAATCTTATTAATGAGATTCTCGACCTCTCGAAGATCGAGGCTGGTAAGGTTCAGCTCGACATTGGCGATGTTTTGCTGGAGAATATTTTTAACGGTCTCTCATCCACATTTGCGGAATTGGCCACGAGCAAAGGCATTACGTTCACGATCGATATTGACGAAGATTCGATACCAGCGGTTGTGTCTACCGACAGACAACGGCTGGAACAGATTTTACGCAACCTGTTATCGAACGCGTTCAAGTTCACACCGAAAGACGGATATGTTACGCTTGCCGTCGGCACAGCGCCGGGCGCAAATCCAATGCTGGCCTTTGCCGTTACCGATACGGGGATAGGCATTCCCCGGGAAAAGCAGGAGCTTATCTTTGAAGCCTTTCAACAGGTCGATGGTTCCACTAAACGTAAATATGGCGGAACGGGCCTTGGCCTTTCAATAAGTCGCGAATTGGCGCATGCGTTAGGCGGCGGCATCCAATTAGAGAGCGTGGAAGGTGAAGGCAGTACATTCACGTTATACCTCCCGGTTACCTTTATACCGACAGATAGCGAGAATAGCGAACAACACGACGTGCACCTGGCGCCACCGGCAGCTCCTACTCCCACGAAATCATCACGGCGCAAAACAATTGTAACCAAGCCGTCGGCCACATCTCCGTCGATACAGATAGAGCCAGACACCCAGATTCTCGACGATCGCGATCAACTCAACGATAAGCAGTGGTTGATGTTGATTCTGGAGGATGATGAAAAGTTCGCCACTATCTTATTAGACTTTTTACACGAGCGCAACCACCAAGGCATTATTGTACGACAGGGCAATATGGGCATAAGCTTCGCACGTCATTATAAACCGGACGCAATAATACTCGACATGAATTTACCGGTGATGGATGGCGCTGAAGTTTTACGCCAGCTTAAACGCGATCCGGAGTTGCGACACATTCCGGTTCAGATTATTTCGTCGTACGATCGCGATAAAGAAGGCCTTGATCTTGGAGCTTTCAGTTATATCAAGAAACCGGTATCGACGCCTCAACTTCGCGAGGCATTCGAGAAGGTGGAGTTATTCATTGCGCGCAAAACGAAGACGCTGCTGATTGTAGAGGATAACGAGGAACAGAATCGCGCGATCTGTGAGTTGATTACCGACGGCGATGGTGATGTGAAGACGATACAGGCTTATTCGGGCAAAGAGGCTTACGATGTTTTAACTGCGGAGGCTATAGATTGCATTATTGTCGATCTGGGACTTCCCGATATGTCGGGCTTCGAATTACTGGAGAAGATCAAAGGTCATGAGAAGTTAGGCAATATACCGGTGATCGTTTACACGGGCCGCGACCTGGAGAAGAAAGATACCTTGCGGCTACATAAACTGGCCGACACGGTTGTGCTAAAGACGGTGAATAGTCATGATCGGCTGCTGGATGAGGCGATGCTTTTCCTTCACCGTCCGGAAGCCAAGCTTGGACCACGTCAATTGGACATTATCCGTAAACTCCACAACAGCGAAGATATTCTACGCAATAAAAAAGTACTGCTGGTGGATGACGATATCCGGAATATTTATTCGCTTACAAATGCTTTAGAGGATCATGGTCTTATCTGCGTTACAGCGGAGAACGGTAAGGATGCGTTGGACCGGCTTGAGGACACGGCAGGCATCGATATTGTGCTGATGGATGTTATGATGCCCGAAATGGATGGCTACGAGGCAACGACCGCGATACGGCAGAAGGAAGCTTTTCGTAAGCTTCCGATTCTTGCGCTTACCGCAAAAGCAATGAAAGGCGATAAGGAGAAGTGCCTGGCAGTAGGAATGTCGGATTACATTTCGAAGCCGGTGAACGTGGATCAATTACTGGCCCTGATGCGAATCTGGATCCCTACAGAACGATGAAGCGGGCCACGATCGATCCTACGCAATATGCGCATCTTCTGGATTCTGTGCAGCGCAGATACGGCTATGACTTTCATGAGTATGCGGAAACTTCGGTGAAGCGCCGGGTTGCGCATTTTATGGAGACGCATGGCATTGACGCCGTAGAGGAGCTCACGCAAGGCATTCTTTCGGACGAGCACTTGTTCACGGCCTTCCTGCAGACGGTATCGGTTACGGTTACCGAGATGTTTCGTGACCCATCGTTCTTCAACGTACTGCGAACACACGTTACGCCACGACTCGCGACGTATCCGGTTATCAAGATCTGGATTGCAGGGTGCGCCACAGGACAGGAGGTATATTCAACCGTAATTATTCTAAAAGAAGAAGGGTTACTCGACCGATCTATCGTGTATGCAACAGATATAAACAGACATTCGCTTCAGGTTGCCGAGAGCGGCCGGTACGCGAAGCGGCACCTGGACCTATACCTCGAGAATTACCGCGCGGCCGGAGGGAAACGCGACCTGGCGGATTACTACAGTACAGACGGACATGAGGTGATATTTCATCCGGAGATCAGACGGAATATTGTGTTTTCTTTTCACAATCTTGTAGCTGATCGTTCGTTTAATGAGTTCCAGCTTATTATTTGCCGCAATGTACTGATGTATTTCAACATGGACCTTCAGAACAAGGTGGTTAATCTTTTTTGCGAGAGCCTTTGCCCGTTCGGATTCCTGGGGCTTGGCGATAAAGAGTCGCTCCTGCTTAACAATACACCGCTGTGCCTGGAGGCAACCAATAAACGAGAGAAGCTATACCGAAAAGTTAAATGATTTTTTTGCACTATGATTAGAAAAGAGACAATACTGATCATTGATGACAAACCTGCCAATATCTACGCGCTGGAAAGCCTTCTGGAAAAGGAGGACCGTTCGTTTCTGCAAGCTACCTCAGGCAAGGACGGTTTAAAGATGGCGCTGAACAACGATGTGGACCTTATCATTCTAGATGTTCAGATGCCGGATATGGACGGCTTCGAGGTAGCGCAGATCCTGAAGTCGAACAAGCGTACGAAGGATATACCCATTATATTCGCCACCGCAGAGATGAGCGACCGCCAGTTTATGATGAAGGGGTTTGAAGAAGGCGCTGTCGATTACCTGGCCAAGCCGTTGGACCCAGAGGTAACCAAGGCAAAGGTTTCTGTTCTGTTAAAGATCCAGACTCAAAAACGCGAGTTGATCGAGAAAAATGCGTCGCTGGAAAAGGCCGCGTTGCTGATCAACAATTCGCCGGACATTATCGGCATTATCGATCCGAATACATTATTTTTTGAAGAGGTCAATCAAGCGTTCTCCAAAACACTTGGCTATTCGCTGGAGGAAGCAAAGAGCACACCGTTCACTACCTTTCTTGACCCTACCGTGAAGCCGTTAATTCACGACCTTAGCCAGAACCCACAACGAAGTTTGTTATTTGAAACCCGCGCCTATACGAAAGGCAACGAGGAAAAGTGGTTGCAATGGAACGGTATTATCAAGGATGATAAATGGTTTATCAACGCCCGTGATATAACGCAACATAAGACAGTTGCAGGGCAGATCAAACAACTGAACGACGAACTTCAGCGCAACCTTGTTCAGCTGGAGGTTACCAATAAGGAACTTGAGTCGTTTTCGTATTCGGTATCGCACGATCTTCGCGCACCGGTTCGCTCGCTTAATGGCTATTCAAAAATCCTGCAAGAGGACTATAACGATAAGCTCGATGATGAAGGCCGCCGCCTGTTACAAATTATCCAGAATAACGCGGATAAGATGGGCCAACTGATCGACGATCTGTTATCGTTCTCGAAGCTCGGCAAGAAGGAGATCGTGAAGACAGAGATCAACACTGAGAAGATGATCGACAGTATTCTTACAGACATCACCAACACCATACCGCACAACGCCAGCATTGTGCGCACGCAGCTGGTAAATACACGCGCCGACCATGCGCTGTTAACACAGGTATGGATCAACCTGCTTTCGAACGCTATCAAGTATTCGTCAAAGAAGGCCTCACCACGAGTGGAACTCGGCTCTTACCAGACCGATGATGAGACAATTTTCTATGTGCGCGATAATGGCGCCGGCTTCAGCATGGACTACGCACATAAGTTATTCGGTGTGTTCCAGCGTTTGCACAAGGCATCGGACTTCGAAGGCACCGGTGTGGGTCTGGCGATTGTGCAACGTATTATTGTAAAGCACGGTGGCCGTGTATGGGCTGAAGGCAAGGAGGGTGAAGGCGCTACGTTTTACTTTGCGCTACCGCACGGCACGTATGTACATTAGGGTGATGTTGTTGCTACGATTACCACGGTAGCAATTCTCAGCTGGTTTTCGGCTTACACTTCCAGGATCAGGATGATGGCGTTGGCCGAGAGCGCCTCGAAGGTCAATGTGCCCGTTTGATGCAGTATGAGGGAGTCTCGTGTTTCGAGCAAGCGATCCTGAATTTCGAACACGCCTTCGATAACACAGGCAAACACTTCTTTGCCGGAGCTCTTTACGGTGTAGTGGCCTTCGCGTCTTCCTTCAAATTTACCGATGTAGCCGTAGGGCCCACCATGCTGTGCGGTGATGAGAAACGGCTGTAGCTGGTTGCGGTCTACGTCGAGATCGAAGCCTGTTTCATTGACAACTTCATCGTTTGCCTGCGCACGGATGCGGAGGTGTAAATAGTTTATAAGTTCTGCTTTAAAAGGATTAGTGAGGCGATAGGTCTGATCGCGAAGAGCTAAAAACGCGTACGCCTCTCCCACATCGACCAAACCGTCGTGACGGGCGCCCACAGTGTAGTTCACAGCCCCAACGATGGGCAGCAGTACAACGAGGCAATCCTCTTCAGCGGTGTAGTTCATGCTGTGCGCCCCGCTTAGGGTTTCATCGTTAAATACCAGAAGGTTGCCGTTGGCCTGCCGGTGCGGGTGTGCGTAGCTCCCGAAGTTGAACGTATGAAAGCTGCGGTATGCCGCATTCTGCGAGCAGCCGCGCTGTGTTGCAAGGAGAAAGGTAGCTTCGGTTTGTGATAGCATGACGTTACACGTTTTCGATTTCGCTGATAAGTCTCTTTAGGAATTTACCAAATTCCCGATCCAAAATCAACGGTCAGGCCGCGGGCATTTTTAAATCGTTACGTATTTAACGCGTGGTTAATCCATGGGTCATGATGATTTCATGCGACCCTCCTATTTCACGCTCATGCCTTTACGTTGATGGTGTGCGTAAGCACGTAGCCATCGTTTATGTTGCCTGTTACGGTAGCCATCTCAGTATTCAACGAATCAGCGAATACGTTGTCTTTTGCATTGGAGGTGTCTTGTTTGCCTTTGGTGTAGTAGTTTGTTGCGGTTGTATAGACGGTATCGCAGACGTCGGTCGGAAAGGCAATTTGGGTTACGAGTAACGATTTTCCGGAGCCGTCGTAAACGTGCACGTGGATGTGCGGTGCCCGCGATGCGTACCATCCGGGAAAGATGGATGTGAATCCAGCCAGTCCGTTGCTATCGGTTGCCTGTCGGCCACGCAGGAAGTGGTAGGTGGTATAGTCGGAGGTTTGCATGCCGGTGCCGCCGTATTCGGAGTAGTTACCGTCTTTATCGCAATGCCAGATGTCTACCTGCGCGTTCTCCAGGGCAGTACAGCTGCTGTTGCTATTGGTAATGGTTATGCGTACGCTGAGCGGTACGCCGGTGCGATCGGAACGTATGTCGACCATCTGCAACGTTGCGGGGCTTTTTGTTGGGAACGGTCCTTCGGTTTCAGAGGGTGTGGTTACGCACCCGGTGTCTCCGCCGGTAGTAGCACCGTTGTTTGCGGTGGGTTCGTCGTCATTGGCGCAAGCGCTCATGAGGGGGAGTACGAGGGTTGCGAGGCCGAGGCTTTTTAAGAATTGTTTGCGTTCCATTTGGGTAATGGTTTATGGTTCGTATTCATTGGCGAGGGGAATGAAACGGTTGCAAGTTGGGATGGTTTGGGAGAATGTGGGTGGTGTTTGAGACGAGTGAGGACATTGTGGAGACGAAAAGGGGAATGCGGGGGGATGGTGGTGTAGAGAATACACATTGAGGGCGGGATGAGGTGAGATCGTAAGACCCACTGCGGCTGCGCTGGTGGGCCTTACGTTTACGGGCACGATTGTGGGGACGTGCGGTATTGTGCTAACTTGCGCCAGACGCGGTTAGCCTTTTGCTTTAATGGCTTTGAGGCCGTCGATCCAGCGGGTTAATTCTTTGAACATCACTTGGGCTGCTTTGACTGTGATTTCGTTAGGAGTTAGTTTGCCGTCGTGAATTACCTGATCGAAGAACGGTATGTTTACCATATCGGTAAGGGGTACCATGCGGAAGGTAGAGAGGTCGGCTTTGAGGGAGTTGGCTGCACGTGTGCCGGCCGATACGCCGCCGTAGCTTACGATACCGGCTACTTTGTACGACCACTCGTGTACGAGGTATTCCAACGCGTTGCGGAGTGGCGCGGGGTAGTTATAATCGTATTCGGCAGTTACGAATACAAAGGCGTCTGCTGAATCTATCGCGGCGCTCCACTTTTTGGTATAATCGTGTTCATACTTCTGAAGGCGCGGGTGATTTGGCTCGTCCATAAGCGGAAGTTTTATTTCGCCAAGGTCGAGTATCTCTACGTTGAAGCCTCCGAATTGCTTTGCAGCCTCTGCCACCCAGGCGGCTACTATAGGCCCTTTACGGGTTGGCCGTACGGTGGAGCTGATGATTTTGAGTGTGTACATGGTTATTATGCTTTTGTTCCTTTCTACCGGTAAGGCACTATGCTATGCAGTAGATGCGTTCGAAGGTATAAAAAGGAAACGGGTTGTTCCAAAAGATTCGTAGGAAACAACCATGTAAAGTAATAATAACGACAACACTGTCGTCAGATAATGCGGTAGTTACGGTACTCCCAGGGGCGATGTCCGGTAAGTTTTTCCACAAACGCTTTGAATCTGTCTTTGAGCGATAAACGATTACGCGAGGGGTCGTGGCTGAACTGCCAGTTCATAACGTCTATACGTTTCTGCATCACGGTGGGATGTGTACCGTTGAAGCGACGCAGGGCATCGATCTCTGAATAGTCGAACGATTCAACGTCGGCTACATTCTCTTTAACCCACTGGTCATCGTGCCAGAGTTTATTGAACGACTGTTGTTTGCCTTGCATGGCTTTGGGGTCTTTTACCCAGCCATAATGGTATACGCTGGCGGGTATACGTTTTACCCGAAGCTTTTCGTTGGGTTGTTTGCGAAAGCCCTGTGCATCGCGGTAGGAGAATATCTTACGGTCGTTGCGAACGATGCGTATTTCGCGACGGTACCAGCGTGACGATTCGCCTATGAAGTCATATGAGCCATAGAAGTGCACATAATCGAATAACAGTCCGTCTACCTGGCGATCGTCTTTGTAGCGTTCCATGGCTTCGCGTATGGCACCGTGATATTGTTCGTGTACTACTTCGTCGCCCTGGATGTAGAATGCCCAGTCGGAATCGGCAGCGATGGCCGCGAAGGCTTTATCGGTCTCCACAGCGAGCACACGCCCACCTTCGCGCAGGGAGTCGTCCCATACGGTTTCAATGATCCGGATCTTGGGTGATCCTATGGAGCGGATAAGGGCCATGGTATCGTCATCCGAGCTACCCACAGCCACGACTACCTCGTCGCAGACGGGCAGTATGGATTGTATGGCTTCTACGATGGGGTAATCATACCGGATGGCGTTCCGAATAAAGGTAAATCCGCTTACTTTCATGATGTCTGATTTGCAATATGCCCGGGTGCGTGGTTTCCAGGGGATGGCAAAGGTATTTTAAATATGGCACAGATGGAAGTCGCTTCGTCGAACGCCCTGGCAGAGATTTTTAAGGGTTTATTTGATCTTCGCAAGAATTTATTTGATCCTGTTGTAGTTCAGAGATGCAGAGGCCAGGACTATTTGATGTTGTGCACGCATAAACAGGCTTAAAGGACTTCCGTACTAATAACCATAAATGCAACAAGTTATGACAAGTGAAAAACAACAATTGCTCACGTACGCCATTGGTGGCCAGCTTACGGTGAACCGCCTGGGCTACGGCGCAATGCAACTTACCGGCACCGGCGTGTTTGGTGATGCAAAGGATCGCGATGCTGCCCGGAAGGTGCTTCAACGCGCTGTTGCGCTGGGTGTTAACTTTATCGACACCGCCGATGCGTATGGCCCGCATACGAATGAAACTCTGATTGCTGACGCGCTTCATCCTTATAAAAAAGATCTGATCATTGCCACGAAAGGCGGTTTTACCCGCCCAGGTCCTAACCAGTGGGTGCCCAATGGCACACCGTCATTTATTCGCGAGAATATCGATGGTAGTCTGAAGCGGCTTAAGGTAGAGCGTATCGATCTATGGCAGCTTCACCGTTTCGATCCGAATGTTCCGGTAGAAGAGACACTCGCGCCGGTAGCCGAAGCGGTGAAGGCCGGTAAGATTCGGTATGTGGGGCTATCCGAGGTGGATGTAAACCAGGTAGAGCGTGCCGAGAAGGTTGTGCCGATTGTATCGGTACAGAACCTGTATAACCTTGGCAACCGCCAGTGGGAAGCGTTGGTAGATTATACCGCAAAACGAAACATGGCTTTTATTCCCTGGTTCCCGTTGGCGTCAGGTCCCGATAAGCTGGCCGAGAAGATCAAGGCTGTGGCCGCGAAGCATAATGCTACAACCGCACAGGTTGCTTTGGCATGGTTGCTGAAACGTTCACCGAATATTCTGTTGATACCGGGAACGAGCTCTGTGGAACATCTGGAAGAGAATATGAAGGCGGGGGAGATCCAGTTGAATGAGGAGGAGTTTAAGGCGCTGAATGATTAAGCTATTCGAAGCTGTTATAGAAAAGGCCGGTTGTGCATACACAGCCGGCCTTTTACTTTTTATACGTCAATGGATTTGAGCCAGGTTTGGGCGGTGGGGAGGTCGTCGAAGACGCGCATCTGGACGCGGAGGTCTTTGATGCGGCTGGACATGGATTCGATGGCTATGGCGTTGAAATAGTTGGTGGGCTTTACGAGCGCTATGACCTGGAAGCCGCGTTCTTTGGCGCGGGGCACGAAGTTGTATTGCACATAGTTCTGATCGTCTTTGCCGATGAGGACCATGTTTGTGAGGTCGGCCAGTACTTTGGTTGCGTTGTTTTCGACGAGGACTTTGAGCATGTATTCGGTCCCTTCCCGGAATTCGTCCTGCGTTGCGTAACCGGACCAGTCCATGCGTACATAGCCGCCCGTGTTGTCGTAGTAGATGTTGTAGCTCTTGGGGCCTGTGCTTGCGTTCATAAGGGCTTGTATATGCGTAGGTTCTGTACCGGATATAAACAGTGATTGATGCTGCTATACCGTTCGTATGGCGTTTTGCGTGTTCTGTCTAAAACCGGATGCAAACGCTTTCGATTACGGGCAAATATCGTAACTTCCTAAGGTCTACCCAAACGTTATACTATATGTCATCATCAACATCCCGCAGAAGTTTTCTTAAAAAGACCCTTGGCACCGCAGCGCTTGCAGGAGTTGCACCCGCAGCGTGGAGCCATTCACGAAAAGCCCTGGAGCTTACCGCCCCTACCCTACCGAAGAAACGCTATGCCGCCAACGATCATGTTAATGTGGCAGTAATCGGTATGGGGATTATGGGCTTTAACAATACAGAGACTACGGTAAAGATTCCCGGCGTAAAGCTTGTAGGAGCCTGCGATCTTTATACCGGTCGCCTGGCACGTGCAAAGGAACTTTATGGTAAAGATCTGTTTACCACTGCTCGCTACCAGGAGATTCTTGATCGTAAGGATATCGACGCCGTGTTTGTGGCTACAACCGACCACTGGCATGACCGCATCACGATCGACGCGCTCAATAAGGGCAAGCATGTGTATTGCGAGAAGCCCATGGTTCACAAGCTTGAAGAAGGCGCCGCGGTGATTGCCGCGCATAAGAAGTCCGGCAAGGTTGTGCAGATCGGCAGCCAGCGTGTGAGCTCGATAGCCACACGCAAGGCCCAGGAGTTGTTCGAGTCCGGCGTGATCGGCAAACTGATTATGGTGGAGACGTGGATGGATCGCCATAGCGCCAGTGGTGCGTGGCAGTACTCGATACCGACCGACGCCAGTAAGGCTACCGTTGACTGGGACGCGTTTCTTGGCGATGCCCCTAAGGTGGCATACGACCCCGTGCGTTTCTTCCGGTGGCGCAATTACCAGGACTACGGCACCGGCGTAGCGGGCGATCTCTTTGTACACCTGTTTTCGGGACTGCACACGGTTACCAGTTCCAACGGCCCCGAACGCGTCTATGCTTCGGGCGGCCTGCGCTTCTGGAAAGATGGTCGTGATGTGCCCGACGTTATTCTCGGTGTATATGACTACCCCGAAACACCACAGCACCCGGCATTCAACCTACAGATGCGCGTAAACTTTGTTGACGGCAGCGAAGATGGCGAGAGCCTCCGCTTTATAGGCACCGACGGCGTCATGATCCTGGGCTGGAATTCAGTTAAAGTGATCCGTCATAAGATCAGCACAACGCCCGGATATGGCGGATGGGATTCGTTCAATACATTTACCGAAGCCCAGCAGAAAGAGTACGAGGCCTGGTATAAAGCAAAGTATCCGGCTATGAAACCCGAGATGGTGGAGTCTGACCTGGAGTTCGTTGTACCCAAAGGTTATAACGCCAATACCGATCACCACCTGGCCTTCTATGCGGGCATACGCGAAGGCAAGCCGGTGAAGGAAGATACGCTGTTTGGCATGCGTGCCGCAGGGCCTGCACTGGCAGCGAATAAGAGCTTGTTTGAGAAGAAGATTATTACGTGGGACCCGGTGAATGCGACGCTTGTGTGATAGACGTGGCGATAAGCAAAGCGGCCCCGGATGTTCTCCGGGGCCGCTTTGCTTACTATGTTTCTTAGAATGACTTCCGTACGGTTACGCCGAGGTTTTGGGGGTCGCCGAGGCGGGTGGCCCCGAAGTCGTAAGCATAGCTGATGTAGCGTTTGTCGCCGATGTTGCGCATCCAGAACATTACTTCGAAGGAACGACCTGCGAAACCTGCACGGGCATTGAGGATTGCATAAGGGTGCTGACGGATGTTGTTGGCCAGATCGTAATAGGTTTCACCAAAGTAGAACCACTCGCCACGTACTACCGCGCGAAGCGACTGCCACGACGCCACGGGGTAGCTATACTGCACAGCGAGCATGGAGGTTACCGCAGGGGTGTATAGTTGTTTGTTACCTTTGTAGTTTACGGTAATCTTCGATCCGTCCTCCTGCTGTACCGGCAATTCCAGCACATCGTATGTGGCGTCGGTCACGCCGAGGGAGTAGTCTACCTGAAGACCCGCAACAGGTGCTGCCGTAATTTCAAGCTCTACTCCTTTACTGGTAAGCTCACCCGCGTTACGGGTTATCGTAATGGCTTCAGGTAGAATCAATGTCGGAATCTGAGCATCCGTAACCTTTACATAGAACGCCGAGAAGTTTACGTTAACACGGTTTTCGAGGAAGCTGTTCTTTACACCGATCTCGAAGTTATTGCTGTATTCAGGTTTGTATGAAACCATTGGCGGCGCTGTAGGATCTCCGGAGTATTGTGTAAGGCCACCGGTGCGGAAACCACGGCTATACACGGCATAGGCATGGTGGCGTTCGTTAAGGTGATACGTTGCTCCTACTTTCGGAGAGAATGCGCTATAGGATACAGAGGAAGCGGTGTCGG